>Ga0265797_10008978_pt1 | contig 13151 bp, 11 predicted proteins | sample P2T30metagenome_FD_192433 | JGI IMG/M metagenome (GOLD analysis project Ga0265797, IMG submission 192433) | Plant litter microbial communities from East Loma Ridge, Irvine, California - P2 T30 | ecosystem: Environmental > Terrestrial > Plant litter > Unclassified | place: USA: California... | reverse complement strand
AAGCTGGGCAAAACTGAGGGACTGACACGTAGACGGCAGACTACTCGGGTGTCAAACGACGCACGTTGGATCAAAGCGAACAAACACCGCCCTGCGAGCGACGTCTTACCAGAAGTAGACAGGTGACCATGATACTGATTGTGAGTTTACCCATCATGTAGGTTGGGTAATCATGTATCTATCAAGAAGAAGTCTAGTACTTCAGTGGTTCTACCAATTACGGCGACGATCCATCTAACTTTACCATCCTCTCTATACTCCTTGGGCGAGGAAATGACTCGTTTGCTGAGTTCCAATCCATGGCCCGACCATATCAGTCTACCAATTACAAGCCCAGCCTCGATGGACCGAGAAGCCATGGCAATTGATAGCACCGTCGTTCTTGCTATTGTCCACAAAGGAAAGCTCCATCTGCAAGACCGTCAGTCATCCATCCATTTTTTATCTCTAGGAACCATTTCTTGTGTATATCGAACGAGTTTTACCTACCGCAGGTGGGTTCGGGGGATGATCGATATCATTTCGTCCGTAACCGAAGACACCGGACATGGCCGCGAGACGGAACGGTTTGTGGTTTGTCCCGCAAGGGTTTGCTTTCTTGCCGTACGGACCTACAAACAACTCCCAATAGTAGTCCCTGTATGATTCCCGATCAAGCATGATCTGGATGGAGTTGGTGTATCCCTCGGCTTGCTGTGATTGGTTAGCAAAACTGAGCGACTGGACAAACGCTGGAAACTTACAAGGCCGTGTGTGGTGCGGTTATTCTGCAACTCCATGCTCAAGTTCTGGATAGGTGTTGCGAGATTGGAGACAAGCAAGAGGCCTGCGGACACATATATAAGGAAAGTGAACCACGCGAACATGGTGAGTGGTTTGCAAGTTTGCTCGTTCGAGTGGTGGCAGTGCTACTCGGTGGTGAGGTAGAAGTAAACGAAAAGTCTACACTGAGGAGCTTTTATTCTTTGTGGTACTAGGCGAAGCTGACTTATCCATCTGGTGGTAAAAGGTCGGAAAATTTAGGACGTGCGTAGGACAAAACGAGGTCACGGATCTGCACGTATTCAAGCACATGAGAACGAGGGTGAAAGAGAATGCAACTGTGATATTTTCATTCATGCTACACAGAACAGTGTATCGTCTCCATAGCTAAAGGTGTGGATCAAGAGTTCCAATCATGGCCTAAGAAAAGCCTGGTTCCCCATCGCCGTCACTCTGCGGGTAAGCGCTTGCCTATGTTCAGAACTCACAAACCCAAGCGGCAGCATAGCGGGGACGTGGGTTTCCGCAAGTAATCTGCTGTCCGTACCTAAAATCCTTTTTGCAGTCGACTATGTACTCGTCGCCGCAATGGAATTGACCAGGGTCTACACCAGTAGCGTGATAGACGCAGTTGTTACGGTTGCCGTACTTGATCTTGACGTCGAACTGAAAAAGATTTAGCAGACGCGACGCATATAGCGTGTGGCAAATATCAACTCACCTCCGGGACGAAAGGTTCATAGTTCTGGGGAAAGGGAGGCTGAACCATGTCTAGCTTGTCGGTATGCCATCCGGGCTCGCCATGATAGACCTTCTCGAAGCGAGTATCACCGCAAGGGTACACAGCAATGCCGCTAGGTCCTTGGAAGATATCCCAAACATAATAAAAGGGCTTGACCTCCGAAACTTGGATCTGTAGAGAGTAGGGGTAAGGGCCCTGGCCTCGAAGTACGCCCTTTAGTGCGTCAGTATGAAGCTTCGTTTCAATAGCGATGCGACTTACTGGAGTGACGTCGCTTGCGGTCTCTTCAACGGGTGCGGCAAGAGCGAAGCCGAGGCAGGCGATAATGCCTACAAGGAAGGTGATCCAAGAAGTCACCATGCTCGTGAATCTTTGGGTGCTTTGGTCGTATGATGTGAGTAAGTATTGTGTGAGTTGATAGAATGTGTTGGACTGGTGTAGGAGATAGAAGATTTTACTGGATCCTGGTGATGAGTGTGGACAGGCAGTCACGGCGGCCAAGAAAGGCTAGTGTCCAGTGGAGCAAACAGAAATTACCATAGTGAGAGACTCGAATTTCATGAGATAGTCAGAGCGCAAGACTGGTGAGAGAGCTACATCTATCTCACGCCCTTCGCCATCGCCTCATGACCACTGGGCATAGCCGCCTAGAACTCGCAATAATACCCTCGATGGAACTTCGGCAGCTGATCATCATCACACTTGATAGTAGCCTCATCGTACCCAGGGTCCTTCGCGCAATCAATGATGTAGTGGTCTCCACATCGGAATTGCCCAGCATCGATACCCGTGCCTATGTATTTGCAGTCATCGTAATTAGAGTATTCGATCTTGGTGTATACCTGTTCAAGAACTGGATTAGCATGCAAACGCAGCAAAAAGGCCCAACCTCAAGCTCAATGGGTGGTCAAATTACCTTGCGATCGGGAAACGGGGGATGGTTGATAGCATCATCCTCATCCTGGAACATCACACCATAGAAGACGCGCTTGAATTCCGCAGGCATCTGGCCGTCATGATCCTCACAGGGATCGACAGCGATACCTTGAGGGCCTTGGTAGATGAACCAGCGGTATTGGTGGACCCCAACGACGCTAAGAAGGAGTTGGAGGGAGTATGGGTATTGCAGTGCCTGATGAACCTCGTTGTTAGCAAGAACGTTTTACGATACTACAATCTAGGTGGGTTTGCTTGCATTTGTGGTGCCGCGCCTGACTATGGAGGTGTCGTTGCTGGCAAACACCTCGACGGGAACCGCTGAAACACAGCTCAGGTAGGCAAGTAGCCAAAGAAGCGAAGCCATCAGCGTTGTCATGATGGTCGGCATGTGGGCGAAGTAGGAGTGTGTGTTTGAGGTCGCAGGATGGAGGAGATGTTGTAACTCAAATTTGGGGACAATGGAGCGGCAGAAGGTCAGGTGTTATGGAGTAAGAGCGGTAGTCAGTTATGGGAAGTGGTCAGTGTGATTCAAAAACGAGGTCTGCACAGGGCAAGAACACTGTGACACACGACCCTACACGTGCCTCTATCCTTTAACCGTGCTTGCAACATGACTCGTCGACATGAATAAGTGAATTTGCGTACTCCATGCGCAAACGCGGAAACCCCACTGCCAAGGCTTTTGACTGTCGATGCCAGTCAACTGTACCTCCCCCAAAATTTTGTGCTTGGTACTAGCAAACAGATCCTCGATGATACTCCTCGTCTTCACCACAATGATAAACCGAGTAGTCGGAGGCCATGTACTACAAGTCCTTGCGATATCGCCCTCAAATATTGACAAAATGAAGAGACTTGGTATCATCACACGTACAGAAATGGGGTATAATGATTAAACATAGAGATACCCTCCCTTGACAGGGCAGGAGACATAGCGTGCAACTCTTTCATTCATTCGTAACAGACCGTAAAGCATAATCTAATCGAAACAAACTGTGCTCAGCCCTCTGTCTTTCACCGCCTTGATAACGCTTCCTTTAATCCGCACAAGGGCGCCTTCCCATTGCTCCTTCGGGAAGCTTCCCTTTTGTGCTTCGTCACTGATGACATAGTCAATCCATTTCACCATACCGACTGCCTTGGTCATGTTCTTCTCTTCTAGGACTACTTTGTTGAGATATTTGATCAATGCAACAACGTCCTCGTTATAAGGCCCTTCATCCATGAAAGCACCAATCCATTGCCTCATGGCACCTCTCAAATCTGCCTGCGCTGAGAGTTTCTGAGTGGTAAACGTCGGTTTTGCAGGTCGAGAGACTTTGATCTTAGGTTCTTCGTTACGTGCTTGTGGTAGGGGTGCAGATTTGGTCTTTCTGGTTAAGGCGAGACAAAAGGAACTCATCTTGTCAGCTTTGTGTTGCGCGAGAACTTCTTTGCGAACATCTTCGGGTAGCTCAGCGAGGAAGTCTAGGTCAAGGTCATCTCTTTCAGACGGCTGGGTAATATCGCTTGTTTCGAAAGCATCTTCGCTTGGACCTGCGGAGTTCTCCCTGCTCACACTCTCTCGTGCCGGGTTCTTGAGTGAGATAAAATTGGCTTGAGTGAGTGTCTTGCCAGTCATGCTAATGGACTTTGCTTGTGCAGCAGCGGCGAGCATTGCGGATCTTGGCGGACGACCTCTACCACGTTTGACTGGCACAATGGGTTTCTTAGCTGGGATACCTATGATCCTATTCTTGCGTGGCGATTGAGGTAGTAACGTTTGGTCCACGCCCTTTGGACGGCGAGATGGAGAGAAGGGCGTATTGTTGGCATCATACTGCGCAAGTACCTCGGCACGAACTTCTGCTGGCAGAGCAGCGAGGATATCAGGGTCCAGTTGAGACTGGTTGGGAAGTGCTGTTGTGGCGAAAGCCATGGCTTTCGTAGGTGTGTTGGGGTTACCTCTTTTTTCTACAACTTTTGCGGGGGTGGGTGATGATTGGCGCGTTTGGCGGAGGAGTTTTGATCGTATGTCTTCTGGTAGCTCGGCAAGTACATCAGGATCCACCTGCGTAGGCATGATGAACTGTGTGCCTAACATGTTTAGCGGACGGCGAGAAGGTGTTGATGCATTGAGTGTCGGAGCGCCAAATGGAACATGTTCGCTTCCTGACGATGCTTTTGCCTTTCGTGGGGTCTCTGGATCGTCTTGAATGGGGTCCTCTACGATCGCTTTTGCAATCGGGTTTTCAACAGGTTTTGGAGCTCGCGCGGCACGGACAGGTCCGCCTTGGCCGACTTTGAACTGTAATCTTCGCTGAGAGCCTTCAAGACTGCCATCTGTAGCATTCTTCATAGGCTCAAGCTTCGTCAACTGCATACCGAACCCTCGAAGCTCACCCGGGGTAAAGCCCAAGCCGCGCAGCATAGCTAATGCCTCTTTCGTGAGAATTTCCTTGGCATTAGTGGCGACACCTAACATCACACTCCTGCTATGTGTGTCGCATTTGCCGTGGCCGAGATGCTTGGGAGGGTCGAGAGGAGCATCGGGTGAGCGTCGCATAACCTTCATTGAGAAATGCCTGCCTTTTACTCTCTGACTCAACAATCGTTTCGACAGCTCTCCACATAAGCTTGCGATGAAATCATTAGCTTGTTGTTGATTCTCGAACCGAACGCCCCAGTTCACTTCAGCAGAGATAGACTTGCGAATATCTTGCTCACCCAGCTCTTGGCGGTCAATGCCTCTTGAGTACTCGTATAACTTTTCTCCAGTCTTGGGTCCTAAAATCTGAACGAGTCTTTCTTTTGTGAGCTCGCGAATATCCTTGACAAGTTTCACTCCTTGGTCTTCAAGCTTGCCGCCGATCGACCAAGCAACACCAGGAAGATCTTGTACCTGGAGCTGGCCCATGAAGTCTAAAACCTCTTCGGGTTTGATCTGGTACTGCCCAGCGGGCTTTGCTTTGCGTAACGCTACTTTAGCGAGCAAGACATTACTACCGATACCGACGGAGACATTACAACCAGTCTTTAACCTGACCTCATCCCGTAGATTCAATGCAATTTCCTCGGCCTTTGCTTGCTCGCGATGAATGCTGCCTTCAGAATGTTGCTTCCCATTGCTACCACCCGCAGCGATGCAAAGGTTCGAGACATCGACGAGCGCTTCGTCGATACTTACACTCTGCACCAATCCACCTGTAGCAATGATGGCCTCGTAGAACGTACGACTAGTGGCTTCGTATTCAGGAAAGTCATATGGCAAGATCTTGAGTTCCGGACAGAGCTCCTGAGCTCGCCTCATCCACATGCCATTCTTGACACCGTACGTACGCGCTGGGTAGTTGCAACTTGCAATTTCAGAGCCACTACCTTGGCCGTGTGCAACCGCTGCGGGTTTGTCTTTGTATTCTGGGCATTTCTTCAAGCTGACAGCGGCGAAGAAACTGTCGAAATCCACGTGTAGGATGTAGCGCCGGGCGCCTGATGTGCGTTTTTGTTTGGCTTTCTGCGAAGAGCCCTTCTCGTCTGCTATTGCCTGCATTTCTGCTTTCAGGTCGGCTTTCCAAGTGGATAGGTGATGCAGGCGTGATTCGCGATAGTATTGCTCTAGAAAGTTAGGATCTACGACGGTAGATTTGCGAACGTCCGGGTCTCGTAAAAGTATGGCATTATGCTCTTCTGCAGTAAGCTCCCGTCCCTTAGGCTTTAGGGCGTTTGGCGCGCGCGACGTCTTTCTCGATTTGGCTTCGATCTCATTCTCGTACTCGATCTGTTGAGGTAGAGGTGGGCTCGGGTCGGTATAGAGGCTGTCGTGGACATCGTCGATAATCTCATCTACATCCGCCGGGACCACCGCAGGGCTAGTCTTGGGTGGTGTGACGAGCTTCGCAGCCCTACTTGGCTTTCCAGATATGGGTCGGTCAAGCACGTTGTCCGGCTGGTGAGAGGGCGACAGATCCTTGATGTCATCCTCTGGTGTGGGAAGTCGCTGCTCTTCATTCGAGGAGTGCGAGCGTGTGCCGATGGCTGGTGTTGGCGTACTAGAAGGACCGGCCTGACTACCCCTCAGCTGACTTGTGTACCAACTGGCATCTGTCTGATCCCGATAACCCCTCGTCTTGACGTTTGCCGTGCTGGTCATTCCATCCTTACCAAAAGCCAGGACGTTCTGCTTCTCGCCTTCGTCTACCACTCGGTATTCGCTCCATGGCAGCAACTTGCCCGCTTGTATGCTGTCGACGACCCACGCGGGCTTTACGATTCGGTATCGCCGGAATTCAACAACCTTCTTCGGCGTTAGACTACTGGCGATGATGTGCGTCACCGTAGTCTTCCCGTCCAGGTATTGCATGAAGCCGCCGCCATGCTGTACTATAAGGGTATGCAGATCGTTGAGCGATGGTTGGGTGTAGCCGTTGACATGTGCCACGACCCCTTTGAATATCTGGGGCTTGTCACCGGCCTGGCGTCGGATATCGGCATCGAGGTTTTGGAGTTTGATCTTCTTTCGCCTAAAGTAGTCGTTAAAGCCGCCAAAGGCCGAACCCTTGTACTCTTCCCCATCCTCGCCGTCAAACTTGTGGCTGGCGATGCGCTTCCGGACCGACTCGGAGTTCTTCTCTAGGCGTGAGCCCATGGTGTCAGTCGTATGGTGGGTCAAGAGCGTTCATCGGGGCCGGGGTCATGATTGAGCGTCGCGAGGGTGTGTCGGCTGCGACATGTCGATATTGGTGTTGGTGATGAGAGGCGCGTCGTTGAAAGCGCGATAACGTCACGCTAGCAAGGCTAAGTGGATCGTTCTGCCGGCGGTGAAAGCACGCTAAGAGAAAGCTGCAGGACTTGGCGAACTTTTTCTACCTCTCCAAGTCGCTGCTCTCAAGTTTCTCGCTTTTCACTACTATCCTGCTCTACCAGCTGACCCCGAGCTGTGCAATTACCTGAGCAAAGAACACTTCAGACGACTTTCTCCTCCCACCAATTTCGTCAGCTTCTCCGATTACGAACATACGACCGCTTTCAACATGTCGTCCATTCCTGTAGGCGTCTACGGACGTCGCATTCCGGCTGGAGGCATTCCCATCCTGGCTGCTGTCGACCAGTCTGTCACTGTGAGTATTCTCGATGCCTCGTGTGGCTTGCTTGCCCATGCGAAAGTTTTGCGCCGAAATTTCCAAAGAAAATTCTGTCGCATTCGCAAATCGATAAAAGCGTTCTAACCATGACCAGTTCCGCATTACTATGGCCGCTATCGACCCAGATGCTGAGCCCCAAATCGATGATGAGCACAAGCACCCTCGCGCAACCCTTAAGCTCATCCGCGTGCCCTCAGACTATGACAGCGAGGATGATGATGATGAGGACTACGAGGAGGGCGACATCGAGGCCATCGCTGCTCGTCTGCGCGCTGCTGGTGCGCTTCCTGAGGCCGACTCGGATATGTCCGACTCCGAGGACAGCGAGAACGAGAAGAACGGTGGCCCCAGCGACCCTGCCCGGTCAAAGAAGGCCAAGCAGGCAGCCCTCACCAAGAAGCTGCAAGAAGAGCTCGAGGCCGACGAGATGGACATTGACGGCATGACCAACGGCAAGGGAAAGGCCAAGGGCAAGGCCAAGGTCACCGACGACGACGATTTGAGCGACGAGGATGACGAAGATGATGAGGATGATGAGGACGAGCCTGAGGAGCTTGTCCTGTGCACTCTCGACCCCGAAAAGGTATGCTTGAGCATCATGTTTTAAGCAATATTGACTAACACTTGCGCAGCACTACCAACAACCTCTCGACATCACCGTCCGCCAAGGCGAGGAAGTCTACCTTGCTGTCAGCGGTACTCACGATGTTTACGTTACTGGTAACTACCTCGTATTCCCCGAGGAGGATGACGATGAGGATGACGAGGACGATGGTCTTGAGGGCCTCGGTTACGACATGGGTTCTGACGAGGATGAGCTCGACGAGATGGACGAGTCTGAGGACGACGAGCTCGACGGTATGAACGACCCCAGGATCACTGAGGTTGAGTCTGACGAGGAGGAAGCTCCCAAGCTCGTTGATGCCGGCAAGAAGAACAAGAAGCGCGCTGCCGAGGAGGATGCCACTCTTGATGACATGATCAGCAAGACGAATGGTGACGCCAAGCTTAGCAAGAAGGAAGCTAAGAAGCTGAAGAAGAACGACGGCCAGGCTGTTGCCAAGGCTGCAGAGCCCGAGAAGAAGGCTGAGAAGGTTGATACCCCCAGCAGCGACAAGAAGAAGGTTCAGTTCGCTAAGAACCTTGAGCAGGGCCCAACTGGCTCCCCCAAGGTCGATGCCAAGCCAGAGGCAAAGAAGGAGGCCGCTAAGGGACCTCGCAACGTCAGTGGTGTCATCGTTGACGACAAGAAGGAGGGTAAGGGCAAGGCCGCCAAGAAGGGTGACCGTGTCGAGATGCGCTACATCGGCAAGCTCAAGAACGGAAAGGTGTTTGATTGTGAGTTTCCCCAACTAATCGTGTCTTGACTCAAACTAACAATCAAATAGCCAACAAGAAGGGCAAGCCATTCTCTTTCAAGCTCGGTGTCGGTCAAGTCATCAAGGGATGGGACGTCGGTGTCGCTGGCATGACTGCTGGCGGTGAGCGTCGTCTCACTATCCCCGCCGCGATGGCTTACGGCAAGAAGGGTGCTCCCCCGGACATTCCCCCCAACTCTGACTTGATCTTTGACATCAAGTGCATTTCCGTCGGTTAAATGTCGCTGTCAGTACTTTGCCTACGCGCAATAGGGTCCACTCAGCCCCCACCAGGATCCGACTCCACTCCTGTGCAGGACTCCACTGGCCTGCGTGCGTTCGCGCCTCTTCCCGTTTCCTTTTCCGTCTCTGTATCAACTGCATAGCGCGTCGTCTGAGATATCCGACTTGCATAATCTGGGCTGTTTCATTAGATGCGTGCAAGGAGGAAGGATCTCTCAGTCCTCTTCGCCAATGTCTTTTCCTATAGCGGGTCATCTGTAAATGATATAGCGAGGCGATGTTGCCAAAGAGCAAAATTTCGCTGAGGAAGCTACTTTGAAAAGTTCTACGGTGTTCCGGTTGACATCTCGAATATGTAGTAATACATAATCTGCAAGTAACATGTCTGGTGTCTAGATATGCTTCGTATGCCCCCAATTGAAGTGATCGGTCAAGCCGTTAAGAAAGGCTTTCAATTCACATACCTACAGAAACAGTGGCTATGACTTCACGCGCAGCCGAGGTGTCCGAAATTGCGAAGATTCTAGTGCTAGCGGCCCACCACTCACATCGCCATCTGCGTGCACGAGCCCAAAGACCCCACAACGCTTTAACCCAACTCCTCTTTCATCGTCGCCCAACTTCAACGTCAACCTGCACTCGAGCCCTCTGTTACACCAACGACAAACAACACCGTGATCACCTCAACCAACAACCTTGCTTACGCATCATCGTCCTTCGACTATCATCAAACCTACACCGACTACTAAATCAACCGTGGCAATACTGTAGCAATGGCGTCGAAACGAAGCAGTAGTAGTATGAGTAGTAATAGTAGCATTCATTCGTACTCGTCCGCGAGCAATGTCCGCGCTAGCTGCTACTCGGTGAACGCCGCTACCGCCAGCCTCCAGGGCTTCCATTACTCCACTACCCCGTCTTCCGGGGCTGGGTGGTGTTCCTGAGGTCAGCTCGGTATGTCGTCGCCTACTCTCCGAACAATACCGTCTTCTCTGTAGCGGAGATGGATAGTATATGCTTGCGGTTCTGTGGAGAACGTATACTAACTTTCGCAGGGAATTCCATCACCCCCTTCAAGTCCCCCCCTCGCCGCCAAACACGCGTCCGCCACTCGAGGTGGAAAGGCGCGCAGAGGGGGGGCAGCATACACCATCACGGGAGAGTGTGAGAGACTCTTCTGCGAGACACTGCGATCTGTATTCCTGGGTGAGGGGAGCCAGCATCGCCAGAACTCGCTAGTGATGGGTATGCCATCTGACAACGCTACGACTGCAACCACCGCTATTACCAATGACTACGGTATCGATGCACGTCGCTACTCCGACTCTTCGACTGAATCTGATGTGCCTGAAATGGTGCGATTCGAGGAAGAGAAGGGTGCGATATCCGACTACATCGAGATGTGGGATTACGTTGGTGGGATTAGGTTCCGGGGGTTTGTTGCTGAGAAGGAGGACGAGAGGGCCATGTTCATCTTCTTCGATGAATCCGTCATCAATGGTGACCTCAAGGCTGGGTGCGTCATAATGCATATTGCTTTTTCCCGATATCGGTGTACTAACATTTTACAGTCTCATGGCCCTCCTCGAACTTTGCGAAGTCGATAACTTCTCCTGCAACCGTCTCGTCCTTTGCATCGACCGCCACGCCGATCAGGCCGCCCTTAACAATCTGACTAAGGATCTGGGTTGGATCGGCTTCGGTCTTACGACACTCGACGAGTTCAGCCAAGGCGAGGAGTTGACAAGCAAGAAGTGGCTGTTCATGGATATGGAGATATAGATGTTGGGCAGATCGAGGCATGATCAGGGTTCTTGGTGTCTGTCGTTACAAAACAGCATATGGTCCGAGTTTCTCTTTTCCTGGGGAGTTCTGCATAGCGGATGGGGGCGTTCATCCTTATTTCGAAGTAGCACGCAAGGAGTCCGGTCGCTGATCTATTGTGCGTAGTTTCCTAGTAAGGTGTTCACCGCTTATCGGTCAATAGTTGAATGCAATGTTTGTATTTTGATTCCATTTCTGTATGCTGTGAAGCTCCAGTGAACAGCCTGCGTCTAATACAGGTTGTAGGCAGGAGCAGATAGACGCATAATTTGTTATGAGTATGATAGTCAGGAACACGGCACAGCATGTGCTTTCGTTGTCTATTTTTTTCTACCGTATCCAGGATCGTACTATTTCACCTCCGACGCGTAACCAACTACCTGGGAATATCACTAATACCACCATGCATAAAGTCCATGTATTTTCTGGGTGGTGTCACAGCTCCGGAGTCCTATTCGTCGGCCAAATCAGCCATCTCAGCATCAACGTCAGCCGTGCCCCCGAACTCGTCCACTTCATCAACCTCCATACGCTCAACTTCGGCTCTTCCTTCCAGTGCACGCATAGCTGGGTTGTCTGTACCGCTGATACCATGAGCCTCCTTCTTACGCTGATGAGCTTCAAGATCCTCCAGCGACCACGACGAATGACCTTCTTGTTCTGCTCGGCTCCACGGCACACTCATATCCTTCAAGAAAGCCTTGGCTGCGCCGACAGCTTGGTCGATAGACAGCTTCGTGCTCTTGGCGTCGAGGCCTTGTTGGATCCATTTGGGGAGTTGGGTTTGTTTCTTGTTGAAGCGTTTGTCCGCTAACACCATGATTCCGTAGTCGTCTTTACCGCGAATGACACGACCAAGACATTGGGCTGCGTGGCGCATGGCGTCGAAGGAGAGAAAGTCTGCTTCCTTGATGCGGTAGGTTTCTCGAAGGAACTCTAGACGGGCTTTCAAGATCCTCGATTCAGTGTATTGGTAGGGTACGCCCATACACAACACAGTACGGCCGTAGTGGTGATCAAAATCGATTCCTTCACTGACCTTTCCTCGTGCGACACAGAGTAGGACAGCGCCGCGGCCGTTGTTGCAAGCTGTGCGGAAGGTTTCTAGGGCGAGGGCAGTTTCCTGTGCATCAGGGGTTTCGACAAGAATGAGTTTATACTTCCAGACCGTGTCGAGGATCTCCATGCCTTGCCATGCTGAAATGATGCTTTCCATGTAAAGATATGACGGGAAGAAGACGACGACGCCATCTGGAGTTAGTTTGCAAAATTCGATGAGCAGGTTGCCGAAGTTTCGCTGTACTTGCAAGTCGTTGCGATGTTCGAATTGCGAGGTAACTTGGTTCTGGTCATTGCCTCGATCGACGATCATGGGCAAAAATGACTTGCGTGTCAGCGTCATGGTAAATGATTCTTGAACCACAGTGTTGAAGTTAAGCATGCGTGGGTACATGTCGAGTGGAGACATAGTTCCGGAGGTGACGATGACGGAGTAGAAGCGTTCGAAGACGGGCTTAATGGCTATCGCAGCGTCCAGACAAGTCAGATGCAACACCGGGTTCGGGACAGTGGCTGTTGCTGATTCGAAAGGTTCGATGATCAGGAGGAACCCAGTCTCGTAGGTAGCTACTAGTGTAGCGAACGTCGCGACTTCTTGGAGGGGTTGGTAGTCTTCGATGTTTGTGAGTTCTAAAGTTCGGACAAGTGATGTCAGACGCTCAGCGCAAAATCGGAGGGGTTTCCTTTCGATGAAAGTAAGATCCTTCAAATGCTTCAGAAACTCTGGCGGTGTGTCTGCAACCACATTGAGAACCTTCATACGAGTCTTGAGATATTCGATGAAACGTTTCAGGAAGGCAACGAAATGTTCAGCTCGCCGTATGTTACCGGGTACGGCCTCTGTGAGGAGATCGTCTGGTAATGCTGGGTTAGCCATAAAGGCCTCTTCGTTTCGTGCTTCGTCGGCAGCTCGGAGGCCTTCGACAAGTTTTGCGTATTCGTTTTGCAACTTCTCTGCATCACTGCTCTTCATTTCCGTGATTTTGCGATCGAGGTTGTTGACACCCTTGGTAGCTTTCCGTAATACATCCTCTGTAAGGTCGATGCTGAGAGATTCGATGCATACGTTGTCGATGTTGTGAGCTTCGTCGAAGACGACGATGC
>Ga0265797_10008977_pt1 | contig 13153 bp, 14 predicted proteins | sample P2T30metagenome_FD_192433 | JGI IMG/M metagenome (GOLD analysis project Ga0265797, IMG submission 192433) | Plant litter microbial communities from East Loma Ridge, Irvine, California - P2 T30 | ecosystem: Environmental > Terrestrial > Plant litter > Unclassified | place: USA: California... | reverse complement strand
GCCTAAGATCAAGAGCAAGATCAAGAGCGGCTCGCTTCGCATCGTGGTTACCGTAGGCTGCTACAAAGTTGTGTAGATACCTATGCCCCGATGAGGCCGGAACACTCACCCGATCAACCAAGGGATAAACCAATGCCCGCCTTCACCAAGATCCTGATCGCCAACCGCGGCGAAATTGCCTGCCGTATCCAACGCACGGCCCAGGCATTGGGCTACCGCACCGTGGCCATCTACAGCGACGCCGACGCCCATTCCCTGCACGTCGCAATGGCCGACGAAGCCGTCAATATCGGCCCCGCCCCCGTTCACGCGTCCTACCTTGATAGCCAGGCGATCCTCGATGCCGCCCACCGCACCGGGGCCGACGCGATTCACCCCGGTTACGGTTTCCTCTCGGAAAACCCTGCGTTCGCCACGGCCTGCCTGAAGGCGGGCATCACCTTCATCGGCCCCAGCCCCGAGGCCATCGAACTGATGGGCAGCAAACGCCTGTCCAAACTCGCCATGCTCCAGGCTGGCGTTCCCTGCATCGCCGGCTATCAAGGCAGCGCCCAGGACGACGCGACCCTGCACCACGAAGCTCAGCGCATTGGCTACCCGCTGATGATCAAGGCCAGCGCGGGGGGCGGCGGCCGCGGCATGCGCCTGGTGCAGCACCAGGACCAACTGCTGGAGCACCTGCGCGCGGCGCGCTCCGAAGCGCTGAATGCTTTTGGCAGCGACGAACTGATCCTCGAACAGGCGCTGATCAATCCTCGCCATGTAGAAATCCAGCTGTTCGGCGACCAGCATGGCCAGCTGATTTACCTGGGCGAACGCGATTGCTCGCTGCAGCGCCGCCATCAGAAAGTCATCGAGGAAGCGCCTTGCCCGGTCATGACCGATGCATTGAGCCACGCCATGGGCGACGCCGCGCTCAAGGCGGGTCGCGCGGTGAATTACGTTGGTGCAGGTACCGTGGAATTCCTGCTCGACTGCCACGGCCAGTTCTACTTCCTGGAAATGAACACACGCCTGCAAGTCGAACACCCGGTCACCGAATTGATCACCGGCGTTGACCTGGTCGACTGGCAACTGCAGATCGCCGCTGGCCAGCCATTGCCGTTGACCCAAGCCGAGGTGACGCTCAACGGCCACGCCATGGAGGTGCGCCTGTACGCCGAAGACCCGGCCAACGACTTTCTGCCGCAAACCGGCGCGGTGCTGCGCTGGGAGCCGGCGCCGGGTATTCGCATCGACCATGGCCTGCGCGAGGGCGACAGCATCAGCCCGTTCTACGACGCGATGCAGGGCAAGCTCATCGCCCATGGCGCCACCCGCGAAGAGGCCCGGCGCAAGCTGCTGCGGGCAGTGCAAGATACGGTGTTGTTCGGTGTTGCCACCAATCAACGCCTGCTGGCCGACCTGCTCAGCCACCCGGGCTTCGTCAGCGGTGATTTCGGTACCGGTTTTATCGCCGAGCATTTCAACCACATTCCCCGCCCGCCAGCATCCGCTGAGGAACTCGCCGTGGCCGCCGCACTGTTCTATCAGCACAGCGCCAACGCCCATCGCCACGGCCTCGCAGGTTGGCGCAACAACGCCACGGTGCCCTGGGCCTGCCGCCTGGAGGTCAACGATGCGGTTCACTCGGCCAGCGTCAGCGTGATTGCCCACGACCACTTGCACGTCAACGGAATCGACATTCAGCACCTCGGCAGCGACGGGCGCTGTGCGACTCTGGTGCTCAACGGTATCCGCCGGCGCGTCGCCTATCACCTCGACGGCAACCAGTTGTGGCTACCGGGCCTGCGGGTCATCAACGGCACCCAGCCCATCGCCAACCACCAGGCTGATGCCGACAGCGGCACGCTGAAGGCGCCGATGGCGGGGGCGGTTGTCGAGGTGCGGGTGCGCGTCGGCGAAAACGTCAGCAAAGGCCAACTGCTGGTGGTGCTCGAAGCGATGAAAATGGAGCACCCGCTGAAGGCCGGTATCGACGGCATTATCAAAGGTGTGCAGGTGGTGGCCGGCGATCAGGTGCGCAATCGTCAGGTTTTGCTGGAGATCGAATAAGCCCCTGGGCGGAACTACAAGGCCCGGCTACGCTCTATCCCCATCAGGACAGGAACAGTACGGGAACCTGCGCATGCCTCATTGGCTGATTATTGACCTTGAAGCCACAACGGATGACGGCGGCTGGCCCGTGACGGAGATGGAAGTCATCGAAATCGGTGCGAGCCTGGTCAACCGCCAGGGCCGCGAGCTGGATCACTTCCAGCGCTTCGTGCGACCACTGCGGCGGCCACTGCTGACGCCCTTTTGCCGCAAATTGACCCACATCACCCAGGCCAATATCGACGCGGCAGCGCCCATCACTGAGGTGTGGCCGCTGTTCGAGCGCTGGCTGGGCCAGCATCAACCACGCCTGGAAGGCTGGGCCAGCTGGGGAGATTACGATCGAGTGCAGCTCGAGCTGGAATGGCAACGCCATGGCCTGGCCAGCGCGCTCGGCCAGACGCCCCACGTCAACCTCAAGCAACGTTTCGCCAAGGCCCGGCGCCTGGACAAGCCGCTGGGGCTCAATGGCGCGTTGCAATTGGCGGGGATGCAGTTCCATGGCCAGCAGCATCGAGCCCTGGAGGATGCACGCAACACGGCACGCCTGCTGCCGCTGACTTTGCCGGTCTAGGCAGCTCCCCTGCCCTTGGGCATACTGGCTGACCTTTCCAGACCCTTTTCCGAGGATTCACCCATGTTCAAAGTCAATGAATACTTCGACGGCACCGTCAAGTCGATCGCTTTCGGCACCGCGGAAGGTCCGGCGACCATCGGCGTGATGGCCCCGGGTGAATACGAGTTCGGCACCGCCCAGCGTGAAATCATGCACGTGGTCTCCGGCGCGCTGGTGGTCAAGCTGCCAGACAGCAGCGGCTGGGAAACCTTCGCCGCCGGCAGCCAGTTCAACGTACCGGCCAACAGCAAGTTCCAGTTGAAGGTCGCCGTAGACACCGCTTACCTGTGCGAATACCGCGGCTAAGCGTCACTTGGCAGAAAAAAATGCCCGTCTCTTGCGAGACGGGCATTTTTCATTCCAGCACCGTTACCGGCATGCCGACTTCCAATCGCCCTACCCCATCGTTGACCAGGTTCTGGCCGAACATCGCGCCCTTTTCGGTGCCGCGGTAGGCCTGCAAGGTCGCGAACGGCTCGCGGTCCGGGCTGCGCTCGCCGGTCTGCGGGTCGACGGTGGTGAGGACGCAACGTGAACAGGGCTTGACCACCCGAAACTCCATATCGCCGATGCGCAGGCGTTTCCAGCCATCCTCAGCGAAGGCCTCGCCGCCTTCGATCACCAGGTTGGGACGAAAGCGCAACATCTCCATCGGCCGGCCGATCTGCGCGCACAGATCCTCCAGGGAGGCCTGGCCGATCAGCAGCAGGGGGTAACCGTCGGCGAACCCGACCTTGTCGTCATCCAGGCCATAGCCGGCTTCGGTTGTGCGCGCGCGGTCGATCGGCATGTGCACCAGGCGGGTGGGCTTGCCGATGAAGGCGCTGACCCAAGCCGCTGCGGCATCACCCGCGTCCGGCACGCGCAGGCTATCGTGCCAGAGGGTCACACCGCGCAACGCGTCGGTGCCGGGCAAGGCCACGTCCAACGTCGGGTAGCCGGGCGAGCTGAGGGTCAGGCCGCCCGCCGTATTCCACAGTGCCGTCAGCTGGCTCATTTTGGCCACGGCGCGTTGCGTCAGGAAACGCCCGCTGGCTTCGTCCACCAGCATCCAGCGTCGATCCCCCTCCAGCCCGAGCTTATCCAGGCCAATCTGCTGCAAGGCTTGAGCCTTGCCGGATTTCAAGGGGTAACGGTACAGCGCGCTGAGACGGAGCATGAGCCTGCGTTCCTAGGAAACAAAGTGTCATAGACTAAAGTCAGGCAGACACTTCGTCCAGCATCAGTCGTTGACGCACCACATCCACCAGCTTGTCGGGCTGGAATTTGGAGAGGAAATTATCGCAGCCGACCTTCTTCACCATCGACTCGTTGAAGCTGCCCGACAGCGAGGTGTGCAGCACCACGTAGAGGCCACGCAGACGCGGGTCGTTGCGAATTTCGGTGGTAAGGCGGTAGCCGTCCATTTCGGGCATTTCGGCGTCGGTGAAAATCATCAGCAGCTTGTCGGTCATGACCTGGCCGCTGTCGGCCCAGGCCTTGAGCATGTTCAGCGCCTTGAGGCCGTCGCTGGCGATGTGCATTTTCACGCCCAACTGGCCCAGGGTGTCACGCAACTGCGACAGCGCCACGTTGGAGTCGTCCACCAGCAGCACTTCGCGGCCACGGGCGCGCTCCAGCACTGGGTCTTCGAGTTTTTCCCGGGAAACCTTGGCGTTATAGGGCACGATTTCAGCGAGGACTTTTTCCACATCGATGATTTCCACCAACTGGTCCTCGACCTTGCTGATGGCGGTGAGGTAGTGCTGGCGCCCGGCGCTGGCCGGCGGTGGCAGGATGGCTTCCCAATTCATGTTGACGATGCGGTCGACGCCGCCCACCAGGAACGCCTGTACCGAGCGGTTGTACTCGGTGACGATAATCGTGCTGTTGGGCCCCGGCACCAGCGGGCGCATGCCGATGGCCTGGGACAAGTCGATCACCGGCAAGGTCTGGCCGCGCAGGTTGACCACGCCGCAGACAAAGGGATGGCGTTGGGGCATCAGGGTCAACTTGGGCAATTGCAGGACTTCCTGCACCTTGAACACGTTGATCGCAAACAGCTGCCGCCCGAACAGACGGAACATGAGGATCTCCAGGCGATTCTCACCCACCAATTGCGTGCGTTGATCTACCGTGTCGAGAATGCCGGCCATTAAAAGCTCCTGATGTGCACGTGAGTTTCGCGCTGAGAGGGTGTGCAGTTCATATAGGCAAGTTATCGGCGGCAAGCGCCAGACCTTGACCCCAGTAAAATGCCATGTAAAACCATTGATGTCACACTGACATCATGCTTTACTGATTCAGCGCTCCCACAGCGTCTGAAACAACTTCGCACGACACTCCAATCGTCATGCAGTTCCCCCACATAGGGGATTCCCCTATGCGCAATCAGGCCCGACCTGATATTCGCGATATCTAATAGCCATTAATGTGACGCCATTCTCATTGCATGAATGGAGTCAGGCTTTTGTTTGCCATCCCAAGTCCAAGGTCCGCAGGCCTTCCAGGCACTCTCGTATCGGCAACTGAAGTCGTGTCATCCCGCTCAGCTGGGGCTTCACGCGACTTCCGCAGGCATTTCAATAAACGTCCTACAGGATTCTCGGAAGCGACCTACAAGCCTCAATCATATTTCAGCGCTAGTTTTAAGCCTCTCACCCGGTGCGACAACTCATCACCCGAGCTTAAGTTGTGGAGACTTGCATGATGAACAGCGCGAAAGAATGGCAAACGGCACTTCCCGAATTTCTGATGGAAGCCGAAATGCTACTGATCAAGTCGCAAGAGTGCTTGAACCATCTGCATTTGATCCGTAACGACAACGACGCCATCGACTGCATGAAAGCCAGCCTCGCCAAACTGGCTGAAAAGGCTGACAGCCTGGCGCTGCAGGCGATCAGCGAGTTCTCAAGGCACCTGCAACATCTGATCGCCAATGCACAGAGCCCCATGCAACTGCATGACGACGCGCTGGATGCCTTGCATGACTGCCTGACACTGCTGGCCTGGCAATTGGAACTGGTCGACGCGCGTACCGGCGAGCTGGGCCTGGATGAAAGCGAGCAAACTTCGCTGATTGCAACGGTCACCCTGCAAATCCCGCAAAAGGATTTCGAGCATAAGCCGCAACAGCGTTTGCACTATACGTCCTGAGTTAGTCGCCGTTAATCGTCGAGCTTTCTGAAAACGACCTGAACGTTAATAACGTTACAAACCTATCTTGGCAGTACAACTTTTCCTTTTAAAACTCTGGGGTTAGCCACCCAGAGTATTTACGTGGGCCATAAACCAATCAGGCGACCGACGGTAACAGGGGTGGTACTATGCCTCCCCTCGAAGTGACACAACTTCATCATGTCCAGAAACGATTCGGCAGTGCATTCCAAACAGAGCCCGGCCAACCGGTCTCCCCGCAGCGAACCCTCAGTGGCTCCATCCGCTATGTACGCCAACTTCAAGCCACTGTTCACAAGGTCTGTGTCGCGCGGCAGCGCACGCCGCATCGTCCTCGTGCTGTGCCTGTGTTCGTTGTCTGCCAGCGTGTGGGCCTACGTGCACGCGTCTCCCTGGTCACTGCTGATGCTGCTGCTCAACCTGGCCACGCTGGCGGTGGTGTGCCTGCACCAATGGCGTTCGCGCAAAGCCATCAAGCTGCAGCCTCAGGAGCTGGCCGACCGCCTGTTGCAGGTCCAGGAAAACGAACGCCATCGCCTCAGTCGCGAGCTGCATGACGACATCGGCCAACTGCTGACTGCCGCCAAGCTGCAAAGCGAATGGCTGCAACGTCGCCTGCCGCCTGAACTGCAAGACTCCTGCACGGTGCTGTGCAATACCCTTAACGAAACCCTGGCCAAAGTGCGCGACGTGTCCGCCATTCTCCACCCGCGCCAGCTGACCAGCCTGGGCCTGGAAGCCAGCTTGCGCGCGCACCTGCTCAAGACCCTGGAAAACACCCCGGTGCGTTGGAGCCTGGAGTGCCAGCAACGCCTGGCCGCCCTTCCGGAAGAAATGGCCGTGGCGGCATTTCGCATCACTCAGGAAGCGGTGACCAACATGCTTCGTCACGCCCAGGCACGCAACCTGCTGGTGCGCCTGCAGCGCCTGCCCGAAGGTTTATCGCTGATGATCTGCGACGACGGCCTGGGCTTTTCGCCCGCCCTCGATCCGGGCCTTGCAGGCCAACGCGGCATGGCCGGCATGGCTGAGCGGATAGACCAATTGGGCGGCACCTTGTCCGTCAGCAGCCAGCCAGGTGAGGGCACGCGGATCGAGGCACTTTTCCCCTGGGCGCCCCGTGCCCTCGAACGGGCCCGAGCGCCTAAGGGTGTCGCGTGACCTGCAGTCTACTTCTGGTGGATGACCACGCGCTGATTCGCGCCGGCGTAAGGGCGTTGATCCTGGATATCCCCGGTTACGACGTCATCGGCGAAGCCAGCGATGGTGCGCAACTGCTGGAGCAATTTCGCGCCCTGCAGCCGGATATCGTGCTGCTGGACCTGTCGATGAAGCACACCGGCGGCCTGGATGCCTTGCAGCAACTGAAGGGGGCCTACCCCAAGAGCAAAGTGCTGATCCTGTCCATGCACACCGACCCCGAGCTGATCATGCGCGCGCTGGAATCGGGGGCCCATGGCTACCTGCTCAAGGACATGACCGCCAGCGAGTTGGAACACGCCCTGCGGGCCTTGCGCAACAACGAGCGCTACCTGAGCCCGGCCATCGCCCATACCGTGATCAATCAGGCGCTAATCCGTGCTCACGGCCCTGCCTCGTCCGCTCCCCACAGCCACAACCTGACGGCGCGCCAGCTGGAAATCCTGCGCTTGATCGTGCGCGGCAAGTCCACCCGGGAAATCGCCCACGGCCTGGGCTTGAGCATCAAGACCGTGGAAGCGCATCGCTCGCAAATCATGAAGCGCCTGCAGATTTTCGACGTGGCAGGCCTGGTGCTATTCGCGGTGCGCGAGCAGATCATCAGCCTGGACGACTAGGGGCGAACCCAGCGGCAGGTGCACGCGCAGGGCCTTGGGCAAGGCTTCGAAATGCAGGTCGTCACCTTCCAGCGGCTCGCCATCGAGGTTGATGTACAAGCCTTGCGCGACCTTGATATTGACCCACGGCAGGCGCGCGCGGACGAACATGGTGTCCAGGCCCCAGCCGTTGCTCATCAATTCGCGCAAGGTGCCGACCACTTCCTGAGGTGCTGGCAGGATGCTGATGTCCAGCAGCCCGTCATCGGCCAGCGCGCCAGGGCACAGCACATGCCCGCCCCCGGCCTGGCGGCCGTTGCCGATACCCAAGGCGAGCAGCTCGCCTTTCCAATGGAAATCCGGGCCTTCGAGTTCACCGTAGGCTGCCTTCAATTCACTGAAACGCGACAAACCGGTGAACAGGTAAGCGGCGCCGCCGAGGATTTTTTTCAAGTCTTCGGAGGTGTTGGCGGTGACCTGGCTGCCGAAACCGCCGGTGGCCATGTTCAAGAAGATCTGCCCGCCGACCTGACCAAGGTCGATTGCGCGTGGCTCGACGTCGAGCAACGACAGGGCACCGGCCGGTTCCAATGGCACGCCGGCAGCCTTGGCGAAGTCGTTGGCGGTGCCCAGGGGCATCAGCACCAGGCTGGCGTCGGTGCTGGCCTGGGCCATGGCTTCGGCCACATCGCGCAAGGTGCCATCGCCGCCACCGGCAATGATGTGGGTGTAACCGTCGGCCAGGGCTTCGTTGACCAGGCGCTGGGCATCACCGCCCTCCCAGGTGACCCGTACCGCCAGCTCCCAACCCTGCTCACGCCGCGCCATGACCGCAGCACGCACGTCCTCGTTGAGGGCTTGTTTGCCGTGGAGAATCAACAGGGCTTTGGGGGTGGTCATCGGGAATCTCCTGGGTCAATGGTGCTTGCAGGATGTGGACCTTCGGGCAAGGAGAAAAGTTTGTGACGGGCGAAAATTGACTGATGTACGCAAATCAAAATGTGGGAGGTGGCTTGCCCCCGATAGCGGTGAGTCAGCTAAAGATTAAGCTGACTGATACACCGCCATCGGGGGCAAGCCCCCTCCCACATTGGGCCGAGTAACATCCGTTGGATCGCCGCCGGCTGCCCCTCCCACATTGCGCCCGGCACTGATCAGCTCTTGTGCAACTTGCTCATCAACTGCGCTTCAGCCTGGGTCAAACCGCAGGACTGGGTCAGCTCATCCACCGTCGCGCCCATGCCCACCAGCCTCGCGGCCTGAGCGAACGACAGATTCGCCGGATCACGCTGTTCCAACTGCACCAGCTTGTCCGGCAACGGCGCGAGGATCGCGCGCAGTTCATGCACCTCATCCCCGACCCGCACGGCACTTTGCTGGAAATGGTCGACCCGCTTGACCAGCTCCAGCAGGCGCCGATCACGCACCGCATCGCGCTCGGCCTGTTGCAGGAGCAACTCCCGCTGCTGGCGCATATAGCGCAGCACGAACGCCAAAGTCCCGGCCCACAGCAGGGCCAGGACAATCACCGCCGCCTCAAGGAACAAATCAGATGCTCTCCAGTTCCGACCACTCTTCTTCGCTCATCATTTTGTCCAGCTCAACCAGAATCAACAACTCGTTGTTCTTGTTGCACACGCCTTGGATAAACTTGGCGGATTCTTCGTTGCCCACGTTCGGCGCGGTTTCCACTTCCGACTGACGCAGGTAGACCACTTCGGCCACGCTGTCGACCATGATCCCGACCACTTGCTTGTCGGCTTCGATGATGACGATGCGCGTGTTGTCGTTCACATCGGTCGGTGCCAGGCCAAAACGCTGACGGGTGTCGATCACCGTCACCACGTTGCCGCGCAGGTTGATGATGCCCAGCACGTAGCTCGGTGCACCCGGTACCGGGGCGATCTCGGTGTAGCGCAGCACTTCCTGCACGCGCATAACGTTGATGCCGTAGGACTCGTTGTCCAGTTTGAAGGTTACCCATTGCAGGATCGGATCATCCAAACCTTGTGCGGACGCTGACTTGTTCATGCTTGTGACCCCTTCAAATGCCGCTAATCGACGGCGTGTGTGCTAGTGGGCCGCGCAACCGCACGACCTTTATTGTTCAATCAACTGCGTTTGTTTTGCGCCATCGTCTTGACTGCGCCACTGGCGATCAACTCGGCCAGCTCGGCGACGTCGAGCAATGCGCACATGTGTTCAATCACGGTGCCCGCCAGCCACGGCCGTTGGCCGCGCTGGCTGCGCCATTTGATTTCGTTCGGGTCCAGACGCAACGAGCGGCTGACTTGATGCACCGCCAGACCCCACTCGTAGCCCTGCACGGAAATGACGTACTGCAGGCCCTGGCGGAAGTCGTCGCGGTAGCGGTCGGGCATTACCCAGCGCGCAGTGTCCAGCACCTTGAGGTTGCCAGCCTGGCTGGGCAGGATGCCGAGGAACCATTCCGGTTGCCCGAACAGCGGCGTCAACTCCTGGCCTTCCAGGGAATAGATCGAGCCCAGGCACACCAGCGGCACCGCCAGGGTCAACCCGGCGACGTCGAACAGCAGGCACTCGAACGGCTCGGCGGCCCACGACGGGCGACCATCGCCGCTCACCGGCGGCGGCGTGATACTCGGCGGCAGGTGCACTTGCACAATCGGCTCAATCACCATCGGCACCGGCACCACGACGTCAGGCGTTATCGGCACGACTACGGGCACCACCACGGGCGCCGCCTCGACATGCGCATCGCGGGCCTGCTCTTCGAGCACCGCCAGCTGGAACTCATCCAGCGAAGTTTGGGGCTCGACGATGGGCTCCAATAGCAGGATCGGTTCAGGCAACTCTTCGGCAGTCGCATCCTGCAGCAAGGCATCCAGGTAGGATTCCAGCGCCAGTTGCGTCCGGGTCTTGAATTCCAGGGGACGGTTCATCACGCCACCTGTGCCACGAGCTGCTGGGACAGCAGGTGTTTGAGCAATGCCCGATACGCCAGCACCCCGCGGCTCTTGCCGTCGAATTGCGACGGCGTGAGCCCGGCGCGGCTGGCGTCACGCAGGCGCGTGTCCACCGGGATGTAGCCATTCCAGATGGTGTCCGGGTAGGCATCGCGCAGTACGCGCAGGGTGCCGAGGGACGCCTGGGTACGGCGGTCGAACAAGGTTGGCACGATGCTGAACGGCAGCGCCTGCTTGCGCGAACGGTTGATCATCGCCAGGGTGCTGACCATGCGCTCCAAGCCTTTTACGGCCAGGTGCTCGGTCTGTACCGGGATCACCAACTGCTGGCTGGCCGCCAAGGCGTTGACCATCAGCACGCCCAGCAAGGGCGGGCTGTCGATGATTGCGTAGTCGAAGTCCTGCCACAGTTGCGCCAGGGTCTTGGCGATCACCAGGCCCAGGCCGCTCTGGCCCGGCGACTGGCGCTCCAGGGTGGCCAGCGCGGTGCTGGACGGCAACAGCGAAATACTTTCGCTGCTGGTGGGCAGCAGCAGTTGCCCAGGCAAATCGCTCGGCACGCTGCCCTGATGCAGGAACAGGTCGTAGCAACTGTGTTCCAGCGCATCCGGGTCGTAGCCGAAATAGCTGGTCATGGAGCCGTGGGGGTCCAGGTCGACCACATCCACGCGCTTGCCCGCCTCGGCCAGCAAGCCGGCTAAAGCGATGGACGTGGTGGTCTTGCCGACTCCACCCTTTTGATTGGCTACTGCCCAGACTCTCATTCGGTTGATTCCTCCCGGTGGGCACAAACGCGACCGAGACATTGCATAGGTTATTGAGCCGGTGACGGAGAATTGACGGAGCTTGCCCGCACCGACGGCTTTGCAGGGGCCGGTGCAGTTTGTGTGCCAGCGCGCCTCAACGCCGCATCCGGTGTTGCATTCGCCGTGCCGGTGCCGGTCAGGCTGCGGCGTACATCCAGGTTGCGCGACACCACCAGCACCACCCGCCGGTTGCGCGCACGGCCTTCGACCGTGGCGTTATTGGCCACCGGCTGGAACTCACCGTAGCCCACCGACGCCAGGCGCTGGGGGTTCACGCCCTGCATCGCGAGCATGCGCACGATGCTTGACGCCCGGGCCGAGGACAGTTCCCAGTTGGTCGGGTACTGCGCGGTGGCGATCGGAAAATTGTCGGTAAAGCCTTCGACATGGACAGGGTTCTCAAACGGTTTGAGAATCGCCGCCACCTTGTCGATGATGGTGAACGCCTGGTCGCTGGGCAGCGCATCGGCGCTGGCGAACAACAGGCTGGAGTTAAGCTCGATTTCCACCCACAACTCATTGCCACGCACGGTCATCTGGTTGGAACGGATCAGGTCGCCAAACGCAGCACTGATATCGTCGGCGATGCTTTTGAGCGGGTCGCTGGTGCCACCGACGCCGGCAGCGGTTTCATCGCTGTCATTGACCAGCGGCTTGGCTGGGGTCACGGTCTTGGGCCGCTCTTCGCCAATAGGGATCGGCTTGAGCGCGCGCTCGGTATCGTTGAACACGCCCACCAACGCCTGGGAAATGATCTTGTACTTGCCTTCGTTGACCGACGAGATCGAGTACATCACCACGAAAAACGCAAACAGCAAGGTGATGAAGTCCGCGTAGGACACCAGCCAGCGTTCATGGTTGACGTGTTCTTCAGGCTCGCGACGGCGACGACTCACAGGCACTCCCCTCCACAAACCAACCCCACTGTAGGAGCGAGCTTGCTCGCGAAAAACGCGAGGCCGACGCACTCATCCAGGATGCACGCGTTATCGTTGACGATTCTCGCGAGCAAGCTCGCTCCTACAGGGTTCATGCCCATCAATCCATGAAGCCCTGGAGCTTCAGTTCGATGGAGCGCGGGTTTTCGCCTTCGGCAATCGACAGCAGGCCTTCGAGCAGCATTTCGCGGTAACGGGACTGGCGCATGGCAATCGACTTGAGCTTGCTCGCCACCGGCAGCAACACCAGGTTGGCGCTCGCCACACCATAGATGGTGGCAACAAACGCCACGGCAATGCCGCTGCCCAGCTGCGAAGGGTCGGCCAGGTTACCCATCACGTGGATCAGGCCCATCACCGCGCCGATGATGCCAATGGTCGGCGCGTAGCCGCCCATGCTTTCAAACACTTTGGCGGCGTTGATATCACGGCTTTCCTGGGTGTAGAAATCCACCTCCAGAATGCTGCGAATCGCCTCCGGCTCGGCGCCATCCACCAGCAGCTGCAAGCCCTTGCGCGCGTAGCTGTCGGGCTCGGCATCGGCCACGCCTTCCAGGCCCAGCAAGCCTTCCTTGCGCGCAGTCAGACTCCAGTTGACCACGCGGTCGATGCCACCTGGCAAGTCGACCCGTGGCGGAAAAATGATCCACACCAGAATCTGCATGGCGCGCTTGAACGAACTCATCGGCGACTGCAACAACGCCGCGCCCACGGTGCCACCGATCACGATCAGCGCCGCCGGGCCGTTGGCCAAGGCGCCCAGGTGGCCGCCTTCGAGGTAGTTGCCTCCGATGATGGC
>Ga0265797_10008976_pt1 | contig 13153 bp, 10 predicted proteins | sample P2T30metagenome_FD_192433 | JGI IMG/M metagenome (GOLD analysis project Ga0265797, IMG submission 192433) | Plant litter microbial communities from East Loma Ridge, Irvine, California - P2 T30 | ecosystem: Environmental > Terrestrial > Plant litter > Unclassified | place: USA: California... | reverse complement strand
TTCAACTTCATACATTGATCAAAGGGCATGTTACAGCACCATCAATGCCACCTGTTTCGCGATGTTGCCGGACGAAGCGATGATGAAAGAGTGGGGTCGCTAACGTGATCGTCCCGCATGCTATTGCTCCTTAGCTTTCAGCCTCACAGCCGGCCGACATCATCCACATGCAAGCTCTAGCTGGACAACCGGAACAACACAACCACCTATAAACCCCATAGTTTTGCGCGCAAATGCCTCGCCGATAACCTCCCGGCCATACTGTAAAGAAACACATGGACACACCTCGTCGGGTGCGGTTTTTCGAAGCTTTTGAGCGCAAGGGCGAGCGAACGGCACGGGACATCTTTAAAGACTTTGGTATACATCCTAGCACCGGTTACAAGCTCCTCCGCGATCGTGAGCGTTACGGCGACCTTGCTGACCGCCGTGAGAAGTTCAGAAAGCAAGAACAACAGATGCGCGGAACCCGGCAGGGCCCCAAGCCCAAAGGCTCCGGTGAACAGCCCAAGCCCAAAAGCTCCGATGGACAGCTCCGCATGCCCGAGACTATCGTGATATCCAATACCCAAGTAGCTCCAATCGTTCACGGAATCTCTGTGACACCGCTGACGCAATGCGCTCACTGGCACTCCCCACTCGACATCATCGCCATCAAGCACTTCTGCTGTCAAAAGTTCTACGCTTGCATCAGCTGTCATGATGCCTGCGAAACACACATGTCTTTTTTCTGGCCTTTTGCGCGAAGAGACGAGTGTGCGGTACTTTGCGGACAGTGCAAGCACATTCTGACTATTGCCGAATATATGGAGAGCGGAAGCAAATGTACGCGATGTGCGAGCGCATTCAATCCAGGGTGCAAGAACCATTGGGCATTATACTTTGAGCTTAGCAAGGAGCTATAGTCTTGCTTTGGAAAAATACTCACAGAGAGTGGGTAGCCTGTGAGTAGCAGCTAAAGTGTGTGTGTACCATGGTCATCGCAGTACCGTGCTTGAAATGAATTCATGGGATTGTACGACCATGGTTTCGCAAATCGATCAGCGTGAATTCAGTTTTCTTGACGGTATCCAGGCCTCTACATCAACACATATAGGTAACGACCTTAGCTTATCGATTGCATCAGACTTCTCCCAGCATACACCGCGTCAGGATGAACGAACAGGTTCAAGCCTCTGGCTTCAATATCCATCGAGGATCAGGAAAGCCTCGATGGGGTCTCCGATACACTTCCAGACATACCTCAACCCGCATCAAAACATAACCCGGCAGCAACCAAATTCATCTACAATGCCAGCTTCAGGATACGACTACGAGCGATACAGGACAAACATAGATGACTCCGTATACGATCCCGCAACATGAATTCCAACGACCATGAGTGACAAACGTATCAGCAGATCGCTCGCGTACACTTGCCATGCCGTCTACAACGAATTTCGGGTATGCTTCTTTCAGCTCAGCAGCATCATTTTCCGTACCACCTCCCCCAAAAACAAACTTAACGGGGCTTCTTCCATGGAACATACCTGGAAATAGAGAGCTTAGCCATCCAGAACGCATCTCGAGTGTGAATGGGGGTGTACGTGGGGCACACTACGATGAACATTCGATTTACGACGGCACTGCGAACTGCAGGTAATCCGCCGCCTCCGTCGCGATTGAATGTTTAAAGAATGTGCCGATCATGATGCGCAAATATATTCGCCAAATCATGTCGATCGAAGACAACGAATCTACCGCGCAGTCGTAGTGTCATATAAAAGGCCTTCGTTCGCTTCTGCAGCGGATGCTTAAGCGGCGCATTGAGCGAAGCATCACCACCGCTTACTGTTCCTTCTTTTTCGTATCCATCGGATGCCAAAAACTGGAAGGATATGCCTCTCGTCATCCGGGTCTCTTTACGCGCGAGTCACCATAGAAGCGAAGACTGCATGTGGTCGCAATGCGAAACAAAGACAATCGCACGATGGATGACAGAAGTGAACGCCCTGCAGTCCCTCGCCATGTCGACCAGCGCCTTCAAACTGCTGTTCGATGGTGATCCATACCCTGAGCTCATACAACACGTCTTTCATGCCTTGTTCAAAAAAAGAAACGCTTGGCAAGTCGCTTTGGATATCAGCCATGCATCTGACGATACTGGTCTCCTGCAGCATCTGTGGTTGGGTCGTCGACGACGTACTGGACATACGCACGAAGACACGCCAATACTGGTACGCGATATGAATCTTAGGACTAGTAAATACGGTACAAATTTGATATTAGATGCGAACAAAACATCCCGGACACTGTTCTTGGGGGTCGGGATATGGAAGTCGACGGCCGAATTACACAATGGTGCGATTATCAGGGGCATTGGCAGAAAGAAACACTGGGGCATTTTCGTTTTCTACCAGACTTCCATGCTTTGAGGAGAGAACGTTTGATTCTTACTTAACGTTTGGGGACAATCACTCAAAAGCAACACATTTGCTTGTAAACGTAATGCGCTGCGATAGATTCTACGTATGCATGGGTGTCTGGCTGCTTGGCTACACCTGGCATTAAACGGCAGCATAGTCTCCTTTCTCAAAGACTTGAACTGTTGCCCCATCACATTAACAGAACAGTGCAGACTAGAATGACCAATTACACTTCGTTTTATCTGATCTCTGGGAAGGTTATCGGATTTCGAACCGCTGCCTGGGTCCTGGTGCATCATTTGGACGCCATCTCCCCGACATCCATTTTCGTTTTTCCTCCTCAACTTCGCCCAAGTAGTATGCAGATGTGTCTTTGACGGGCACAGGAACGGGCACATCAGAACCCACAAGGTTGGTGAACATTTCACCACCCCATGCCACTACTTCAAACAGATCGCCTGACTTAGAGCATTTTCGAAGAACAAAATTCCACAAATCTGGCTCTAATGACACCAACACATCGCCTTCCCTAGCAGTACCATGACATCGCCAAGTTGCTTTCCTTTCGTGCTCTACAAGTATACCTTCCTCGACGCGGCGCACTAAGCCAAGCTTGTAGAGGAAGAATTCGTGGTATTCGTCAACATCGTCTTGGAAAGATCGTTCCATCCTGAGATTTGGACCTGTATCATGCTCCGCTAAGTACACGTGTGCTTCTTGCTCGCAGGTGTAAGTCGTTAGTGTATTGAACTGCACTATCTTTCCCCATGCCTTCCCATAAAGCAGAAGAGGTCTCGCTATACTGGATTGACTTGATGCTGAGGAAGAGAATAGATCCTCCGATGGTCTTAGTGCCCCAGCGTTCCGATAGTACATATTTTCCAACGGCATTGGAGCGCCAGCTTTCCTGATTGGGTTGTCGATGTCAAATTGCTCCAAAAACGCGTTGCCTTCATCGATCCGTATCTCTGGCTCCATTTCACCCGAGATTGGGCAACACACTTCGATTGCTGGCCAATCAAATGCGTACGACCTGTCCTTCTGGAAAGGGCACCACCTCAGTATACTGATACTTTGAGTATCCCGTATGATGTACCTAGTTGCGTCACCGCAGATCTCATGGTAGGTTTTATCATATGTTACTGGAATCGGCTCTGTTCCACTGTGTTTAGGTGTGAACATCATTCCTAGGACAGAAAAGATGTGGTCATGTGGCACTGATGCCTGAAATCCTTTTCCTTGTTTCAACAAAACCAGTAAATCTAATTCTCTGGATAGGTAAAGCTCATTGAGAGAATTCAGGTTTTCAACGGCTTTATGATTGGAAGCTGATTGAAGGGTACTTTTTGAGGACCCATTGGTACTCATAGTAGTCATGGAGTGTAGAGCTTCATTGAAAAGCTCCCAAGTCGTGGAGAAGTAAGGACAACAGACAATCAACCTCTCAGCGGCGAACACTTCTTGGCGAACCCAACTTCGCCTGAACCATGTATAGTCCAAAATCGATTCCCATAGCTCTTTCTTATGATCAAAACAAAATAGGATTCTTTCGTCCGGCCCAAATCCCTCATCCGGCTCCCACTCCTCATCTGGCTCACATTTCTCGTTGCAGCGCCGTACTATGTTGTCGACTGATAGTGATTCACCGAGCCACACAATCACTGTACTCGCTTTGGAGAAGATATTTTTCATCCGAGGTATCTGAACAGCTTTCTCGATTAGATCGTCCTGGTTGATGCAAAGGTAGTCGATCCAAACATATCGCGTATCTTGTGGCTTTCGAAGGTATTTGAGTGCCGAGTCAAGATTGTCACGTAAGAGTATCGTATTGCCGTCGCAAATACACCTGGCAGAAGGCGGCGCCGTTCCCCAAGCGTACGAAAGCGCGTCGTATGTGACGAGTGTGTCGTGGTTGATAACAGCCCCGGTATTCAAGTCCACCAAGTCAACGACAACAAGGCTGAGTTCAAGGCATGCTGACAGGTCTTCGTTCGGTTTGATGAGCGCAAGGCGCGTCTGCCATTCATGGATCTTGGAATATGAACACATGGCCACAGTTGGTTTAGGATAGCTTTTCTTGGACCCTGGGAAGTTGTATCATAACGAGTCGCGAACGCTTATAGGTTGTTGACAGTAAGTGACCATGTAGAGGAGGGGAAAAGGCAGAAACGCCAGGATGGGTGCTGTTACCCCGCTCTAGCTCATGTCAAGAATTCTTGTTATTATGTGGCTTGAACAGGCAGGCACTCCTGCGACTCCTGCAAGGCTGCCTGTAAGCGAACCCTAAAAGTACAACATCTCCTTCCCACCGTACTATAGCCAAGAAGGCTACAACAGGCTGATGGAAGCGTCCTTTTCTAGATCCACTACCGCCAGATCTGCTAATAACGTAATCTATGTAATTGATGTTAAGCTTAATTTTAAGTCAAACTCTAAACCTATTAAAAGAGATGGCGCATTCTAAGGTTTCATGCCAGCTCCGGACGGCAGCGACACTAACACAACCAGCACCAATGTCAGCAATAAAGGCGCACGGCCAACCACTTCAGCGCAGGCCACGTAAGTTATGAAAGGCTTTATTCCATCTACGGGCCTTTCTCGCAATAGTACAGCATGGTCTTTGTCAGACGATGAACCCACTTCTCGCCAATAAACCCAACGTCCGGCAATAGACCCATAGCCAAATCCCATCCCCCCCAATATCGTCGTTGCTCTACCGCATGATTGGCGGAGGCTCAACCATCATATAGCCTATAACGCAGTGCGATCACTAAATAGAGATCGTACTTTGTCAGCATTTCATCTGTGGTCTGTCACTACTTACTTGCGATATGATAGAAAAGCAAACGAAACTTGACGCATACTCTATATCCAACCTCTCTGATATCTTCTCTACCATCTCGCTCTCTTATAAAGTCTGAATTTAAGTTTCCTTGGGAAAACATGCCTTTTGGACAGCTTCCCGTTGGCAACAACCCCGTCCCACAGCATGACCCTCCATACAGCAACGACGTACCTGTATTCTCCGACGTCACCATCCTAGTAATCCGGTACCGAACATCCTTCGCCAGCATCAGCCGCCTCATCCCGGACGTGCTCGAAGTAGAAGAGGAACCAATAGTAACCGCCACACAACTAAAATACGGCATCGCCCCCGCTGGCCCTTTCACCGAGTTTATCCATACAGTGGAGGCGAAATACCAGGGCAAATCCTACGACTTCTGCCTATCTCTGATTGTAGACCTTGAGGCTGCCCTCCTGGCTGGCAGAGAGCAGAATGGATTTCCAAAACGACTAGGTCGCCTCTCTCTAACACCGAGCACAACATCCAAAACGACAGGACATGTTGAACGGCCAATTGGTCAGACATTTTTGCAATATGGTTTCGAGGCCAAGGCCAAGCAAAGCCCTTCTCCTCCAAGACTTGACAAGCCATTCTTGAGTTTGAGGGTCATTCCATCGCCTGTTGCGGGCGCAAAGGCATCGGTCAAGGACCTGGTGCCTAGCGAGTTTGAAATCAAGCCAGCTGAGGTTTGGGAAGGGATTGGAGAATTGGCCTTTCCTGAAAACTGTCCGCAGACAGAAGCAGTGAACAAGATTGAGATACTTCGGTATGAATCGTCGACTTTGGCATATGGATGCGATGTTATATTGCATCCTGCGAAGGAGGTTTTCCCACTATGAGTGGTGTGAAGCATTCACAGTAGATACACTCCACACTCGAGATATTACCATGATACACGAAACCTCTATTTTCCTACCCTATATCAACTCAGCATCGGTAATGACGCATCTCTTATCTTAGCACACCTAGGCGTACCTGTTGCTCTCCTTATGTACTATGGCCAAATAATGCACTACGTAAAGAGCAATTGCGACCTCAGTATATGATACCTGGAAACCATGATGTCAAACCCCAATGTCACAGCCCAGTTTTGACTTGAGGAAGAAGATCAAGCGTTTGCGCGAGGGGATTGGCAAGAACAGTAGAAAGTATCTCCTTCCCGCCATCCTGGTACAAGACATATCTCTTCATACAAGCGAGGTATTGATAGACGATTCCCATGGTAGTATGAGATCAACCGCTGTGTAAGCTCGATGATCGGTTCTACTAGACAGATATCGCCTAGTCTTGGATGTCCTATGATATCTTCTGGTCTTACGAACGATAGGCTGGCGCTCATTTCGCTCAAAACGTCGTGCATCAGAACTGTTAAGAACGAATAGTTCTCCGATCTAGATAGTTTGATGGGTGGCCGTAAGAAGTACCGACTCAGCATCTCATAGTATACACATCCCAAAGAGAAGGCTTCGCTTTTGTAAGGGTCGATCTTCAATCCGGCAGCTCCGAATGCAGCATACTCTGGTGACGCATACATGCGGGTATACGAATCGTCAGGCCAGCTCTTCTACAGAGAACTGCGGATATTCGTATCTCTAAAGTCAGCTAAGTATACCTCGCCGTCCTTGATGAGAATGTTCGAAGGTTTGATATCTCCGTGGATGAGTTCTTTGCTGTGTACATAGCTCACAGCGCTGGCTATGCACGCAAACCACCGGGGCTTTATTTGTGGTGGCTTGCCCCCACTGATGACGTCTACCAGGTTTCTCATTGTACATTGAGCGACAGGTCGCATCAGGTAGCCAAAGTCGAGACCGAACCCTACTCTTTCTTCATAGGATAGAATGACTTCAGCAATGTGCGGGTGTCTCATCTGCTTGGGTATCTCAACCTCCAAGTGCAAGTGGGTCTCCATACTGCGTCCTTCCTTCGACGAAACATCCAATATGCGGACGACCTTGAGAGCGAAGCGCTCGCCCGTAGCCTTCACGGTGTCTACATCACGTTGAAGGGTAACTAAATAGACCGTGCCATAAACGCCGTATCCAAGGCGTCTATGTTTACGCAGCGGTGGACTCGTTCCGAGCGGGTATATGAAATGCTTAGTGAAGGATACATTGATTCCACCGTGGAAGGCTGGGGGGAATTCAGTTTTCGACAATGTATCCACTACCACCAGTCGTTTTTGCGGTGATACAGGGAAGTTTGGTGCAGGTATGATGGGTTCTCTTGCTTTGCGTCCGGTTGCATCAAAGATCACGGTACACGGATCCAGAGCCGGATCTTGCAGAAGTTCTTCTACCACATCCATCTTTGCAGCAAGTTTTGTTGGTATGACCGCCTCCGGATTCAGAATTTCGGCTATGCGATCGAGATCACGGCCCGCATGCTCGTTAGTGTCCGCTTTGACGTAGAAAACGTCGCGCGAAGTTTGCTCTTCTTGTCCAACACGGAATGCTACTTCGGAAGCTCTGACAGCAGTCAGTTCTGTTTTCCACGGCAAGTATCATGAGCCAGTCAAGAAGAAAGTGAAGGGGTGCTGACCCAATCCCCGGGATACCGATACAATCCCAGATGAAGACTTTAGATTTAGTCCTCATTGTGACTTGAATACTCCTCATATGTGTGGCATTGACCTCATAATCTGGATTGGGATCGTGGGAAGGCAGAGTTGATATTCTTATGATCTTTGGGCTGACTGCTCAGCCGCTGCGGTCAGTGTTCGTCCACCGTACAAGATTGGATCTGGGCTAACTAACTCAGTGCATCTGCACAACGCTTCATATCATCATTGACATCCGATCTGTCCAAGTACTGGTCCACGTAGGCTTCTATGTCATTGAACCTTTGCCAATCCACCAAATCGACAGCATCCATACGACGTGCCACGTCGAAACGGAAGTATCTGTGGCTGTTCCGTAAATTCCTACCTTCATACGAGCTGGCGAACTCCTGCGCAACTTCTTCACAGTTCAGCGAGATTTCGACACAGGTTTTAGCAATTTGATGCATCTTGACGTTCGACCGTGGGATGCTCTGGATGTCCATAACACCGGTGCCAATACTAACAACACACCCGAAGCCGCGACTTTCATCGATACGATCGGCTTCTGAGATAGCTTCATGGATAGGGTTGTTCAATCGAAGTGCTCCGTCAACCACGGTAAGTAAGTGGCGTTCGATATGGAAAGGCTCGAAAATTAGTGGTGCAGCGCTTGTTGCACGAGCCGCTTCCCACACACTTACGTCGTATTCGGCTGGCGTGCCATGTGTCGTGCGATAACTTCGAAACAATATCTTACTGGCAGTCTGATTACGGGTAGCGCATACGAAGCTACGTGAATTTCTGTTAGCACTCGAGTGCTGTAAGTTGTGGGAACAATCGCATACGTCTTACAAGCGCTATCCTCAAGGAGTGCTATTCCAGGATCCAATTTGAGGTCTTTCTCAAGAAATCTTTGCAGAACCCTTTCCATGTTCTTGCCATCGAATTGGGGTTTCCCTGTTGCGTTCTTACCGAATTTGATTACCTTCTCTAGACGAGAGGACCATTTTCTTTCATTAGGTTTCATTCCGGGGAAGATGCCCGCTGCTAGCATCATGAAGTGCTTGATCGCGTCGTCGATACTTAGTCGCAAACGTCCGATCAGCAAGGCTATGAGTCTACGGAAGAATTAGAAACGTTATGCATGCAGTCTATATACTCACCCTCCTGTTGATGTACCACAGATAATATCAAAATATTCGTAGGGTAGGGGCAGTTTTTGAGATGGTGAGCCTGTCTTATTCTGAATGACTCGGAGCAGACGTTTAAGGATCAGGAGTTCAGCGAGACCTTTGACACCGCCACCATCTAAACATGTGAGCTGAAAGTAAAGATCGTAGAATCGAGTCAGTTGTATTTACCCAAACAAAGGATCCTCCATGGTCTCGGTCTGTTGGGCGATACCTTCGATAATCTTTCGTACTGGGTTTCCCCATCGCGTCCGGTTTCCACGTCCCACTGCTGTACAGTCGTCACTTGTCCACGACCTCTATCTGACTGGCTGGAAGATCGGCGTGAAGCCAATTGCGATAAATTCCATTCGCGGGAAGACTCGTCGGAAGGGGGTACAAGTCGATAGGTTGGACTTGGTGCGACCTGTGTAGAGTTATCATTGCGCCACGACATGACAAGGCAAGAAAGAATCGATCTTTTGGGGAGTCAGGCTGTACCGGAGGATGTGTGGTTTTAATATACTGGGATGTCCATACTCAGCTCATGCACACAAGGTTATTGTGTAACGCCAACTATGATCGCATCCGGTATGGGGAATATGGAAAGGCGTTCGCCAGCGAATCAGCTGTGACCTACTGCCTATCAGCTACACATAAGGCGTTTTCATATCTTTACCGATTGGAAAACACTGAAATTTCAGCCTCGTCTTTCTCAGCAGCTTCCAAAAACATCGATGCAGATTAGCGTCACATACGCCACTCCTTCAGCCTTCTCCAATCACATTCACTTCATCCTCACAGGCTGATATATGACGCATAGCACATCGTTCCTGCTCTGCATCGTCACTAGTCCTAAACAACTTGTCGTTGCCACTATTAGCCGGGGGTCAGCTTCTCTCCAAGTTCGGATCTGCGTAAAGTTGAGTTAGCGGAAGAGTAAGAAGCTGGTCGGATGCAAGGACAACACCCGTCGGAACTGTGTGCACTTGGGATACACGCTTCCATAGTCTCTATCCTATGATGATTCATGTCCCACATTGACCCAATCTCACCTATTTTCCCAATGTCATAAACAGCCTATCTCCAATATCTCCCAGACCAGGCTTAATCATGCCCTTGTCATCAACCCCCTTGTCACACCCACCAACCCACACCTCAACACCCTCTTCCCACTCTCCACACGCCTTCTGCAGCCCCTCCTCCGTCGCCAATATGCTCACGACGATGATCCTCTTCACGCCCCAGTCCTTCAGCGTGTCGATTGCCGCTTGTGCCGTCGCACCCGTAGCGATGATGGGGTCTACGATGATGGCCAGCTCGGGCTGGGGAGATGTTGAGCCCGCGGCGGTGTTGTGCGGGGTGTGGTAGGGTAGGTTGTTGTAGTATTCTACGGGTTGGAGGGTGGACTTTTCGCGGTAGAGACCGAGGTGGTGGATTGGGACAGGGGTGGGGAGGAGGGAGGAGAGGGCTGGGACCATGGAGAGTCCTGAGCGGAGGATGGGGACGAGGGATATGGAGGTGGGCGCGGGGGAGGTGGTGGTTGTGGTGTATTCGTAGCCGAGGGGGGATTTGTCCTAGGTGGAGTCAGTGGGTGTTGTGGTGCATAGCATTGATTGGCATGGCTAATTGTCCGGGGGACTGTTATGGTTTTGGGGATATAGAATCCTTTTATGAATATGTGGCTCGGAATACCACCCCACTTGGTGATGTTATGTGACCAGATGAATTAGAAAGATGGACATACTGTGCCCACCGGTTGTGCCTTTAAGCCTGCGGCCAGAGCTTCATAACCGACCATGAGAGCCAATTCATGCACCAGCGTTTGCGCATCTTTGGACCCTGTGCTCGCCGATCGCAGCTGTGAGAGCTTCGCCTGGAGACATGGGTGTGTCGAGACGTGAGCGTTCTTGGGGAGGTTGATGGCAGACATGTTGAATATGAATTGACGAGTAAACGTAGATGGTATCCTAGAAGCGTTCTTGGTATTCTGGAATATATAGTGGTGTCCAACTAGATTTACTTGTCCGTTCAAGAAGGTGCATGAGACAAGCGCGTGGTCACGTCTAAGCTCCCCACATGCCGGCGATAACAGATGCCACGGCGTCGGGCAGCTCCGTGACCTGAAACCTTGTCACGCCCTCGGCAACTGCATGACACTCGACCAGGGTCCCATGCGCCAATCGGAGAAAATGGGATCGCTTGTCATTCGTCGCATGGCTTTGCATAAGCAAAGGTTACTTGAGATTTGACCTTTTCTTATTTGGCGCAGGAGGGAGGGAGAAGGAGGCACCATGGGCTGATATACGTGTACAGTCCTATTCCTGGGGACTGCCACGTCCTCCTCGTCATCATAGAAGCGAGCATGGCGCATTACTTCAAGCCGCACGCGGCGTCGAGCTGAAGTACTTCGGGCCTATACATAGAGAGTTGTCAATCTCGGTACCACGCGTCATAGCACATTCAATCTGCAGGCACACGGGACGGCAATGGCAGCTATGGCCAACTCTGCAACCGTCCCCATCGACCAGGAAGACGTCCCTTCGAAACGCGAGTCGCATTTCAACAACCAGCGCTCGTCGCTGCGTTCGTCTACCATTTCGGAAGAGTCAGCGCACCGCCCACAACCACGATCCCGAACACGCAGCGACCTGCGCCGCCTGCACGACTTCAACCTCGACCTGGAAAAAGTCACTTCGGAGCGTGCGGATAGCGAACCAGTACCTGACTCCCCGACCTCGACCGCTTCGCCCGCGCCCAACGTGCCATATACCTCGCGCCAACGCGATTCATCATATAGCAGCGTGAAGCGACGGGAACGACACTCCGGAAAGCACAACTCGCTCAGCACAGTATCCTCGCGAGCTGGAGGTGGACAGGTGAAATCAGGCGAAGACCTTTTGGCCCCAGAGTCCTGGCTGCACCTCTACAACGAAAACGCGCAGTCGCCCAACCTCCCACAGCCTTTGCGAACACCCAGGACGCGAGGGCAGAGCAGGCATTCAAATCCAGAGTATGGGAGCAGACCTGCGTCCCAAACACGGCAGCAGCAGCAGCAGCGATCGAGAAGACCCTCTTTCCCACTCGGACGAGCAGCAACAGGCTCCCAACTAGACATTACCGCCTTACCTAGTATGTCGCCTGTCCAGGAGCACGACAACCACAACCATACTCAAAACTACGACCCACACGCAGAGTACTACCTACGTTCCAAGCGCACCCCCAGCGCACAAAAAGTATCGAGATTAGCTACAGAACTCTACACGGTCTCCTACTTGATCTTCTTCTCAATATGGGGTACGCTAGCTCGTCTGGGTCTACAAGCCCTGACCTTCTACCCCGGTGCACCAGTCATCTTTTCAGAACTCTGGGCCAACGTGGCGGGAACCTTCATCATGGGCTTTCTATCCGAAGACCGGCGTTTGTTCGCCGCAGAATGGGGTGAGCGTCAACACGGCGATAGCAGACAAGGAGAAAAACTGCCAGAGCCATCCGACTACCCCGCCGACCACACGCGCGACAAACCCCGGCATGGCAAAGTCAAGAAAACAATACCCATGTACATTGGCCTTGCAACAGGCTTCTGCGGCTCTTTCACCAGCTTCTCGTCTTTCATCCGCGACATCTTCCTCTCGCTATCAAACGACTTGAAGAGTCCCATCAACCATCCTTATCCCCCGAATACAGCCATCCCTTCTGCAACTACGACTGTATCGCGGAATGGCGGGTACAGCGTCATGGCCATACTCGCCACCATCATCATAACAATCTCAACGTGCTACTGTGCGCTCCACATGGGAGCTCACCTCGCGCTAGCCCTGGACCGGGTAACGCCTACCCTGCCCTTCCGGCTCACACGCCGCGTCGTGGATCCGCTCTTCGTAGTGCTGGGCTGGGGCACATGGTTCGGCGCCATCATCATGGTGTGCTTACCGCCCCACTCAGCATGGCGCTCCCAGGCCTTCTTCGCCCTCGTCTTTGCGCCCGCGGGATGCTTACTCCGTTATTACGTCTCCTTGGTGCTGAATCCTATCAATTCGTCGTTTCCGCTTGGTACTTTTACCGTTAATGTCTTTGGTACGGCGGTCTTGGGTATGGCGTACGATCTTCAGCACGTTCCGTTGGCTAGTACGGGGCGTGTGGGTGCGAGTGTGGTTGGGTGTAGTGTGCTGCAGGGGGTCATGGATGGGTT
>Ga0265797_10008974_pt1 | contig 13155 bp, 15 predicted proteins | sample P2T30metagenome_FD_192433 | JGI IMG/M metagenome (GOLD analysis project Ga0265797, IMG submission 192433) | Plant litter microbial communities from East Loma Ridge, Irvine, California - P2 T30 | ecosystem: Environmental > Terrestrial > Plant litter > Unclassified | place: USA: California... | reverse complement strand
GATGACCCCGACATTAATAAAAAGCAGGGTGCAAGGGCCATTGCACGATTTTTAAGTTTGCATCCCCACAATCTGGCGCAGAAAACGGAAGTGATGGTGGAGCATTTCAGGCAGATTGTTTCCAAGAAAATCGGAGGAAAAGCAAAAGCGATGGTTGTGACAGGATCAAGACTGCACGCCGTTCGTTACAAAGAAGAATTTGACAAATACATTCAGGAGCGGAATTACAACGATATAAAAACAATCGTCGCTTTCTCAGGAAAGGTGATGGATAAAGTTCAATATCCAGACGGAGTTACCGAAGTGGAGTTGAATGGGTTTAAAGAGAACGAAGTTCCAGGTAAATTTGCTACGGATGAATATAAAATATTGCTTGTAGCAGATAAATATCAGACAGGATTTGATCAACCATTATTACATACGATGTATGTGGATAAAAAACTTTCGGGTGTTAAAGCAGTTCAAACACTGTCACGGCTTAACCGGATGGCAGCGGGAAAAGATGATACTTTTGTTCTGGATTTTGCAAATGAAACGGAGGAGATTCTGGCTTCATTTCAGCCGTACTACGAACTAACTACGGTCGACTCAGCGACCGATCCCAATCACCTGTATGATTTAAAACATGAGCTTGAAAAGGCCCAGGTATTCTGGCAGACAGAGATTGATAATTTCTGTAACGTTTATTTCAAATCCATTAAACGATTATCTGTTGGTGAGCAAAAGAAACTTTATGCGTTTGTGAATCCGGCAGTGGATCGATACAAAGCTTTGCCTGAAAGTACTACGCTGGAAACAAGCAAAGCGGTATCTCAGGAGAATTTCAAAAATGCACTACAATCTTTTACACGGCTGTATTCCTTTCTCAGTCAGATTATGCCCTTTTCGGATATGGACCTTGAGAAACTTTTTACGTATGGAAAATTTTTGTTGAAGGCCCTTCCAAAAAACAGTAAAGAAAGATTTCAGCTTAGTGATGAAGTCTCACTTGAATATTACCGCTTGCAGCGAATTGGAGAAGTAAATATTTTGATGGAGCCTAAGGCGGAATTCGGACTGGATGGAGGTAACGTATCCGGAATCCGGATGAGTAAAGAGGAAAAAGCCGCTTTGTCCGAAATCATTGATGTGTTGAATAAACGGTTTCATATAGAGTTTAACGAAGCTGATAAACTTTTCTTCGACCAAATCGAAGCCGAACTTCTCAGCGATGCAAAACTCGGTCAGCAGGCACAAAACAATACCATGGCCAATTTTAAATATGGATTTGAAGATGTTTTTATGGATAAATTGATCAGCCGAATGGAACAAAATCAGGAACTATTCTCCAAGATGATGGATGACCAGGAGTTTGGCGGACTGGTGAAAGGATATATGTTGAAGCGGGTTTATAATGGGTTAAGGGGGTAGTCAATAATTTTTGATTCAAACGTGAAATTATACAAAAGAATTATTGGGGCAATATTCATTATAACCTTGTTATTTAACATTTACCAGATTTTTATCGGTGTATCGCTAATTTCACAACCAGATACTGGGTATAGAATAGGAGGTGTATTTGGCCTTATCGTGTCTTCCACCTATTCGTTCTGGTTAATTAGTTCAACCCTTAATGAAATTAAGTATAGGGGACAGGGATATTGGTTTATGAAGTCGATAGCCATCATTGATATGATTATACTACTTATATTGATGTTTTATAGCTTTTATATAAATATTGGTCATGTAGACTTGATTTATGATTTGTTTGCGGTAATTATTATGTTGGCTTTTTATCTGCCTATTGTAATTTACGACTTAAAGTTAATATCTAAAAGTCGAGAGTTACGATAAGGTCAATATGTCAAGAAAAGCAGTATGGTCAATATTTAAAAACCTACATAATCCAAATATGTCTCTTAAAATTAGCCTATGCATAGTCCAAAAAATAATATATTAAAATAGCGTAAAACTATAAATGCAAATTTTTAAAAACAACACCCAAACCCTCAACACCCTTCGGGAAATTCCCTTCAAACTAGAAAAGGAAATACAAAATCTCTTCGAACAGAATCTGGAAGTTTTGAGTGGTTTAAAGCTGGTTAAATCAGAGTTTTCGATCAAAAACAGCCGGATTGATACACTGGCTTTTGATATGCAGAGCAATGCATTTGTGATCATTGAATACAAGCGCAGCCAGAATTACAGTGTTGTGGATCAGGGAGTTTCTTATCTCAATCTGATGCTTGATTACAGGGCCGACTTTATTGTCGAATATAACGAGGTACATGGTGAAAGCCTTAAACGAAATGATGTGGACTGGTCCCAGAGCCGGGTTATTTTTGTATCTCCGTCTTTCACCGATTTTCAAAAGCAATCGACCAACTTCAAGGACTTCGGGATAGAATTATGGGAAATCAAGCAGTTTGAGCATGATGTCATTACCATTAACCAAATCAAAAAATCGAAGTCCGCACCAAGTATAGCACCCTTGCAGAAAAGTGAAAGTTTAGAAATCAGTAAGCTGGCTAAAGAAATCAAAGTTTATTCGGAAGAAGATCACTTACAAGGTAAGAGCTACGCAACGGCAGAGCTGTACGAAGTATACAAAAATGCAATTCTTAATCTGGGACCTGATATCGAAATAAAACCACAAAAAATGGTCATTGGATTTACGTGCAAAGGAAAGGTATTTGCCGATGTACTGATCTTGAAATCAGAGCTTAAATTTTGGATTAACCTGAAAGCAGGGAAACTCGATGACCCAAAACGAATAACCAGGGATGTGTCTAACGTCGGACATTGGGGCAACGGTGATTACGAGATCCGGGTCAGTGATACAAAGGACCTGGAATATATCATGAGTCTGGTGAAGCAGGCGTTGGTGATTTGAATTGAAAAAAATAATTAGTTGTCGCATAAATTGCTTTGATCCCGCCACCTGCCTATATGATGGCGTCAGGATTATAGAACCTGATGCTTACCTTCCTATTGAGCTACTAAGAAAATTTCAGTAGTTGAAGCTGCTTTCAGCTATTCGTCGCTGAATATATATTTAAATTGGAAATCAATTATATTGGTTTCCTTATCGACCAGGCCGGACATTTGCTTTTGGCTCAATAAAACTGTCTGGCGGAAAGGTTTTATGCCTTCGTATATTAAGACAATCTTTTCTCACAAATTAGACTGAAATCAAAGCAATAAATTTTCTTCTTATTATCTTGTGCTAAGTTAGTTACTGCGCGTAACAGCTGTTTTAAACTCCAACAATACAGATCATTTTTATGAAACAAATCATCTTCGTGCTGCTCGCACTGTTTGTGTCTTACAATGCCATCGCCCAGATTGACACAACGAGCTTTCCCAATGAAAGACAGGAAATCAGGGAACTGATGCGAAACCGGAAGCCGGATGTACAAATCGATTGCAGGGATTTCATCGCAGTGGGCGCAAAAGGCGATATTTCTTTTTCTCACGCAGCATGGCAAGGCGTGCAGTCGAAGGAGAAAGTTGTTTTTAAATCGGTCAGGCCAGTGCCCGGCAATGAATTTATCCGGATCTACGACGGCAATATGGCAGTCGTCAATTTTCTGATCAATGTCCAGCTCGAAGTAGACGGCCGAGAGGTGAATATGAAGGTGAGGAGGTTAGAGGTTTTTCACAAAACGGCCGGCAGCTGGTGCCGGGTAGCAGGGCAGGGTACCGAAGTAGATGAGAAGTTATTTCCGTTAAAAGGCAATTGAAGTAAAAGCGCATTACTCAGTTATAGCCCGACCTGAATTCCATTGGCGTTTGTCGGGTCTTCGTTTTGAACAGCTTGCTAAAAGATTGCGGATAATCGAAACCTAATTGATAGGCAATTTCGCTGACTGAAAGTTGTGTAGTCGAAAGTCTTTCCTTGGCACGTTCAATTAATTTTTCGTGGATCAATTGTTGCGTCGTGCTGCCCGTAAGTTGTTTGAGGCAATCGCTCAGATACTTGGAAGATAAATGTAATTCTTCTGCAAGGAACTGCGCTGTGGGTAATCCATTGTTAGCCTGATCCGACTCAAAGTAATGGTTCAAAATCTTTTCAACTCGTGTCAGAAGCTCACTGCTGACTGTTTTGCGCATGATAAACTGCCGGTTGTAGTAGCGATCACAGTGAGTAAGCATCAGCTCAATATTTGCAAACCATACCTGCTGACTAAAATTGTCAATGGGCAGTAATAACTCTTTCTGCAATTGTATGAAGATCGCCTCCATTGTCTGCTGCTCATCATCGGAGAGGATAAGCGCTTCACTGACGGCATAATCAAAATATCCGTACGATTTTATCTTGCTGCCCAGAGACGAATTCCGGAGAAAATCGGGATGGATGGACAGCTGCCAGCCGGCTTTGGCAAAGACGAAATCCTGATCGATGAAACTGACCTGCCGCGGCGCAAAGCAGGACATTACGCCTTCGTCAAAATCAAAGATGCTTTGGCCGTACTGAATTTTGCACGGGCATTCTGTCTTCAAAGTCACTTGGTAAAAATCGGTTAAGAGCCTTGTCCGCTGCTCAATTTTTATTTCGGGGAAATCCTCAAATCGGATCAGACTTACCATGGGATGCCTGGGTTTCGGTAGCTGCAAAAGTTGGTGCAGCTGGCTGATCGACTGAATGTGAACCGTTGTTGTCGTTTCCATGCCTGCTAAGTTAGTGAAATCAGACCTGATTTTTTACGATACGAATTGGCCATGAATCCGGCGATCACTGCATTGGGTAATAAGGATGCCAAACGTGCGCCTATTCGGTTCCTGCTTCCGGATATTTGGAAATGTTTTTTTGCGGCCAAAGCTTTCAATAATTCGTCTGCCACTTCTTCCGGCGTTTGTGTTTCAGCGGTCTGGTAGTCTGAACTTAATCCAACCCCTTTTTCATTATTGATGCCCGCTGCTTCGTTGAAATTGGTTTTTGTCAGTCCCGGTGCAAACAACATAACCTGAATATTGTATGGTTTACATTCTTCTGTTATCGCCTCGGTAAAGGATCGTACAAACACTTTGCTCGCTGCATAGGTTGCCATGTAGGGTACCGGAATGAAAGCTGCCATTGAGGCGACATTAATGATGGCACCGCTTTTTCGCTCACGCATCGGTTGCATGAAAAGATGCGTCATAGCGACCAGGGATGCATTATTAAGCTGCATCAAATCCAGTTCGGATTGCAGATTCAATGCTGCAAACTCACCACCCGAGCCGATTCCGGCATTATTGACCAGTGTGTGTATTTCAAGGTTTTCTTTTTGGGTTTTATCAAAAATTTGAAATGGAGCTTCCTGTTTAGTCAGGTCTGCGGCAATGTAATCGGCCTGCACGCCATAGGTTTCCTGTAAATGTGTACTAAGTCTGGCGAGTTTCTCAGCGTTGCGGGCGACGAGAATAAGGTTATGCTTTTTTGCGGCCAGCTTCACAGCCAAAGCTTCTCCAATCCCGCCTGAAGCTCCTGTTATCAAGGTATATTTCATTTTTTCTCTGCATTAAATGATCATGCAAAGGAAGCCAGCTGACGCTGAACATCATGTAATCAAAAGTCGGTTTGTTGTGTTCAATTTTCCATTGTAAGTGTTAGAATTGTTTTGCACTGTTTTAACATAGATATTTTGCACAGACTGGTTCATTCAATACCGCACTTAAAAGCGTTATCACAAACTTTGAAAGCATTGATGGGACGTTCTCGAATACGCGGAAAACTGGCAAGGCGCTAGCATATTGTTAGCGCCTTTTAAACAGTAGTGTTTATCTATTTTATAGAATTCGATCTTTTTCATCAATGGCCAGATCATTGATGCTTGCGAACCGTTTCTCCATTAGACCGTATTTATCAAATTCCCAAAGCTCATTTCCAAAGCTGCGGAACCATTGCCCTTGATGGTCATGCCATTCATATTCAAAGCGAACTGCTATACGGTTGTCAGTAAATGCCCAGAGTTCTTTTTTAAGCTTGTAGTCAAGTTCTTTCTCCCATTTGTTTGCTAAAAATACTTTGACTTCTTCACGGCCCGAGATAAATTCCGACCGATTGCGCCATTCTGTATGAAGGGTATAAGCCATGCATACTATTTCAGGATTGCGGCTATTCCATGCTTGCTCTGCAAGCATAACTTTCTCCGCCGCTGAATCGTAGCTAAACGGTGGTATCGGGTTTTTAATTTCCATCAATTCATTTTATCTATTATTTGCAAAAAGTCCGGCAGTATCACACCCAAATATCTTATTTTGGAAGGGTGGAGAGAAACTTCAGTATTTCATTTCCTATCTCATGTACATGGGTTTCTAACGCAAAGTGGCCGGTATCATAAAATTTTACTGTTGCGTCAGGAATATCCTTTTTATAGGCCTCAGCTCCGGCTGGAAGAAAAAATGGATCTTTATTCCCCCACACAGCAAGCAATTTTGGTTTATTGGTCCTAAAATACTTTTGAAATGACGGATACAGATCAACATTTGTTTTGTAGTCTTTCAACAGGTCAAGCTGAATTTCTGCAGATTCTGGCCTATCCAGAAAATGCTGATCCAAAATGTAAGCTTCGGGGGCTACAAGCGATGAATCGGTAACACCCGTAAAATACTGGAATTCTGTTCCCTCCTTGCTATAAAAAGAACTTAGCGCATCTCTGTTTTCCTGGATGTCATTTTCCCAATATTTCTGGATTGGATTCCACCCCGTACTCAGTCCTTCTACATAGGCATTGCCATTCTGCGAAATAATCCCCGTAATTTTCTCCGGATTTGCAAGTGCCAGACGAAATCCGGTAGGCGCACCATAATCGAATACATAAATTGCAAACCTTTTTAAACCTAATTCATCTATAAAACCCTGCATTGTTTTGGCCAGATTTTCAAAAGTATAGGTATAAGTTGTACGATCTGGTAAATCAGTATTTCCAAATCCAGGAAGATCAGGGGCTATAACATGATATTTTTTGTTCAGCATCGGTATCAGGTCGCGGAACATATGTGATGATGTCGGGTAACCATGCAATAATAATATTGTGGGTGCTCCAGCCGGGCCTGACTCTCTATAAAATACACCAAGATCGTTTACATTTACTTTGCGGTGATGAACAATCCCAACTTCTGAAGCAGGACTTGTTTTGATTGTTGTTGATTGTGCCATAATTTCTGTTTTCCCTAACAAGCCAGTCAGGATGATCGTGATGGCTATGTTTAGTTTTTTCATTTTTCCTTTTTTTATTCAAAAGTAAACCTGACATTTAATCATTCAAAATGATTTATAATGATATAAAGTATCTCAATTTAAGATTTATGAATACGAATGACCTTAGTATATTTGAAGCCGTTGCACATTATGGCAGTTTTACAAAAGCTGCTGAAGCAATGTTTACAGTTCAATCAAATGTAACTACCCGTATAAAAAATTTGGAAGAGGAGTTTGGCGCATTGCTTTTTACCAGAAATAACCGCAAGGTCGAATTAACTCCCGAAGGCGAAAAACTTATTCGCTATTCCAAGCAAATCAACCATATCTTGGATGAGGCAAAAAGGTCGATCGGTAAAAGTGATATCGTAAAGGGCCAGATTAAAATTGGGTTTTTGGAAACCATGATGACCTTGAAAGGGCCTGAACTTGTTAATGAACTTGCTTCTAAATTCCCTTTTGTTGACCTGGATTTTAGATCCGCGATGAGTGCCAGCTTAATCAGTGATGTGTTGAATTATAAACTGGATGCAGCATTTATTCCTGCTCCTCTTGACATTCCTGGGCTTGAACAAATCAAAATAAAGGAGGAACAGGTCGTAATTGTTGCTCCTTCAGATTGTGAAAACCTGGATATGTTACTTAAAAAAAATCCGCTTAAAACGATAGTTTTCGATCAAGGCTGCGTTTTTAGGGCCAAACTTGACTCTTGGCTTGTAAGCAAAGGGATTTCCCAATATCATAAAACAGTGATGAATTCCATTGAAGGCGTTGTAAATTTCATTGAATCCGGGATTGGATTTAGTGTGATGCCAGAAGAAATCATCAGTACGTTTTATAGCAATAGAAATATAAAAACATTCCCTCTGCCAAAGGAGTTGGGCCTTATGACAACGATTTTGGTCTACAGAAAAGATGTGCCGCTTTCACCTGCTTTAAAAGCCTTTATCAGCATCAGTGGGGGAACAAAAAGTAACACTGTCGATAAATAAAGTTTTGACATTTTCATTCTAATAGTCCAACCTGTTATGACTACACATTCGACCACTTAGGCTACACTTCACTGCTGATTCGTTAGGAGCTTTGTATCAACCAAATTTTGATACAAAATGAAAAACGGAATTGAAGGAAAAGTAGTCGTCATTACCGGTGCAAGCAGTGGCATGGGGGAGGCTATGGCGGAGTTGCTTTCGGACAGTGGGGCAAAAGTAGTGCTGGGCGCTCGCCGGGCAGATCGGCTGGAATCTTTGGCAACACGCATTGAAGACGCGGGTGGTGAGGTGGCCTGGCTGCAAATGGATGTAATGCGCAGGGAGGATGTACAACGGCTTGCAGACCTGGCAGTTACTACATTTGGAAAGCTGGATGTGATGATTAACAATGCGGGTGTCAGCCAGCTGCAACGCTTGGAAGAACTGGATGTGGAAGGCTGGGAACAGATGATCGATGTTAATGTAAAAGGTGTGCTCTACGGAATTGCAGCAGCATTGCCCATATTCAAGTCGCAGGGTTCAGGGCACATAATTAATATTATTTCAACGGCGGGAATCAGCATTGTACCAACAATGGGTGTGTATGCGGCTACAAAAAATGCGGTGCGGACGATTAGCGAGGCACTCCGGCAGGAATCCGCAGGACGCTGGCGCGTGACGGGAATTTCGCCGGGTTTTGTAGCTACGGAATTTATCAGTAATATCAAAAATGAAAGCATGCGAACTGCTATTCAGAACAAAGCGGACGAAATTGCAATCCCGGCCAAAGCCATTGCCCACGCCGTTGCTTATGCAATCGGACAGCCAGACAATGTCGATATAGGCGATATTGTCATCCGTCCCACTGTCCAGGATTGAGGCGTTGCGCATTAACTTTTATAAAAACTGTAAGCCCATTATGCTATGCAGCCAATCGTTTTTGAGAATATTTCAGTGTTAATGCAGCGGCTTCATTTACCGAAGCCGTTGCATCCGCTTGTTGCCCTGGTGCATTATGACGAGACCAAACCAGACGTCAGCGACGCGGGAAGCCAGTACTTGCTGCATTTTTATAAGATCGCATTCAAATCAAAGTTTAACGGACGGGCAAAATACGGGCCGGGCTCCTATGATTTTCAGGAAGGGGGAATCGCATTTGTCGGGCCAAACCAATTGGTCGAATTATCGGCAGATCTGGATGAGCACGAGGGTTATGCCCTGTATTTTCATCCGGATATATTGTTTCGGTATCCGCTGGGCAAGCGCATTCACCAGTATGGATTTTTTTCGTATTCCGTTTCAGAGGCGTTGTTTCTTTCGGAAAAGGAAAAAGAAGTAATTGCAGCGTTGTTACAATCTATCCGGACTGAGCTGGAAAATAATATTGATCGTTTCAGTCAGGATGTGCTGGTGTCGCAGATCGAGTTGCTGCTGAATCATTGCAACCGTTTTTACAACCGTCAATTTCTCACCCGTAATGTACTGCATCACGATTTGATTGATCAGATGAATCTGTATCTGAAAGATCGTTTTGCAAATCAGCAAGCGCTCATCAGCGGATTACCAACGACCCGGGAAATAGCAGCACATTTAAAAGTTTCGCAGCGCTATTTATCGGATATGCTCAGATCTTTGACGGGTAAAACTACGCAGGAGCACATTCATCTCCGGCTTGTGGAGAAAGCAAAAGAGTTGCTGGCCAGCCACTCGCTGACAACTGCGGAAGTGGCTTATCTATTAGGTTTTGAACATCCGCAATCGTTTAATAAGCTTTTTAAACAAAAAACCGGCTTGTCTCCAGCAGCTTTCCGACAAGGGTTGTAACTGCCGCAACTGCTATTTTGACTACTGCGCCGGGATAAATGTCCGAACTCCGGGGTGACAATCCTTATCGGCAATTGATTATTTTGGCTGAATTTTTCCGGGAACAAATTCTTACTTCGCATGCTTCAAGACAATAAAGTAGTCGGCGTTGTTATTAACGCGGTGAATGGATGAATACGCTGATTTGATTCTGATTCTTACGAACGATAAAATCCGTATATGATGAAGCCAACCAGTAGGGATTCAGTGATCCAGATGGTGCACGTGTTCGAATGTGAGATCCTCCGAATCAGCCAATGACCTGCCAGGCATACAGCCATAATAAGCAGCCCGAGAACAATTTCAAGCGGATAGTCCCTCTTTTGGTCCGGTGTTCCATAGAGCACGTAAAAAAGTCCGTGCAGGATTTCGTACAAGCCTAGCAATGCTCCCAGCATAAGAGGCGTGATCCAGGTCAATAACTTCTCAATGTTCATAACACGCCCGGAATAAATTAGGAGATAGATTAATGATCATTTTTTTATCTTAACAGATCCGGAGCAAACATCGCCTTCCTGGATACCTGTCAGCCATACCTTTAAGGTTGTGATTCTTTCGTTGGTGAGCTGTGTCTTTAAACCGGAAACACACGAAGCATAAACACTTCCATAGTAACCAGGGGTCTGATTGGGGTACCTGGCTTTTATTTCTGCATCCCGAAATTGAATCCAGAGCCGCTGAGACGTCTTTAAATTCTTGATAAACTCCTTGTCAGCGCTGTATTCCCGAAGTATTTTCTGGTACACAGTGTTAATTTCTTTCTCCGATTTTGCATCTTGATTACCTTCATTCTGGGCAAATACGGTATTTAGTGATGTTAGGAAAATGATAACTAAAATCAGGAGCTTCTTCATTGCAGCATTGATTTGAAGACATATTATTTGAATTATTGAAGAGAAACAGCTCACTGCTTACGGATACAGCAGATACTTCATCCGTATTGTCTTAAACTTCTGCAATTCAGGTTCCCAGCTTTTTCTGATGTCCGCTTCTGACACGCCGGCGATAATCTGTTTTCTTAACTGATCGGTCCCGATGCGCAGATCGAACGCTGATATATCCTGGTTTGCTCTTCCGGGCGTGAAGAAATTAGCCTTATCCGGATAGGCATTGTATAATTCAATTAGCCAGGACAGATTAATTTGCCTGCTCTTAACAAGCTTGTCAACATCATAAGCGCGAAGATCCAGGCCATAACAAACAGAATCTTTGTGATTGGGCCGTTCACTCATCCCGGGAATGCTTACCGGTTTGTATGAAAATGAATACCTGCCTTTCAATGCGGGTGCTCCAAGTATGGTAAAAGGCATATAAGTCCCGCGGCCTTCATTGATCGCCGTGCCTTCAAACATACATAAGCTCGGGAAAAGCATCACGGCCTGCTGCGTATTTAAATTTGGTGAAGGGTTTATTGGTAATACATAAGGCGTGTCATGGTTATAGTTTGCCACTTTGATAATCTTTATTTTACAAGGACTTTTCAGGTATCCTTGGCCGTTCAGGTATTGTGCAAATTCGCCGATCGTCATGCCATGGGTCATAGGTGTATAATGTATCCCGATAGCCGATTTAAATCTGTCATCCGTCATTACCGGCCCGTCTACCACGTAGGCATTAGGATTAGGCCTATCTAGAATAAGAAGTTCTTTGCCATTTTCTGCACAGGCTTCCATCACATATTCAAGCGTATTGATATTGGTATAATAGCGGCAGCCCACATCCTGAATATCAAAGACCATTAGGTCAATATCCATCAGCTGCTCTTTTGTTGGTTTCTGATTTTTGCCATATAAAGAAATGATGGGAATACCTGTTTTAGCATCTGTCTCATTACTTACCACAGCTCCATTACTGGCATTGCCTCTAAACCCATGTTCAGGTCCAAATACTTTCACAATATTAATTCCCAGGCTTACTAAACTGTCTACACTGCTTATTGACCCAATAATGGAGCTTTGATTAGCAACCAGGCCAATTCGTTTTCCTTTCAGATAAGGTAAATATTTTTCAGTCTGATCTGCACCTGTGATAATACCCGGCTGATTGGATACACCTTTGTTTGGCGAAGCAATTTGTGCATTACATTCAATGCTGCTGATCGCAGGGAGTGTTAAAAAAAGTATGAAAATATATTTTATCATTGCTAAAAGGTTTATCATTTCTTTATTGCCATAGGTGCTGAGCAAGAGGTCGTCCGGTCAGAAGGCCTAAATTAGCAAATTTGCCGAAGGCTCCGTTTAATTATCTATCTTACTATTTCAAAACAAGTAAAATGGAATTTACCAGAATTAGCCCACATCCCGATCTGGAAGGATTTATTGAGTGTTACTGGATGATGTACAGTCAGAATTCAGTGCCGCAGGTTGAGAAGATAATTCCGGATGGCTTTACGGAAATAATCTTCAATTACGGAGACGTTTACAAATCTAAAATTAGCGGAAACTGGACATTGCAATCGCCCAATTTATTGGCGGGACAACTTAAAACCTTCTTTTATCTTGAGAATACCGGTAGTACCGGTTCCATTGCCATCAAACTCAAACCGGCTGCTTTAACCCAGTTATTTGGCTTCAATATGGATCAGTATCTGGATAAAATTATAGATCTGGATTCGCTGCCTAATCCGGAACTTAAAGAACTGAAGGAAAAAATAGACGAATGTGTCAGGCTCGGGTATAACAGGGAAGAGCAATTTGTAAAGAGAATTCTGGACGAATATTTTGCTAAACTTATTCAGACTGCGCCGGAAAACCCCTTAGAAGGACCATTGAATCTGATATTTAGTTCTAACGGACTGGTGACTGTAACAGAAATGGCATCAGCAGCTGGTGTTGGCGAACGCCAGCTGGAACGCCTGTTTAAAAAATACATAGGCTTAACTCCAAAGTACTATGCTCGGATTATTCGGTTTAATTACATTTTTCAATTAATTAAATCGAAAGAAAACAGCTGGGCAGAAATCGTATACCAGTCTGGGTATTATGATCAATCGCATTTCATCCATAATTTCAAGGCTTTTACTGGCGAAGACCCTTCAGCCTACTTTTTTGAAAATAAAAACATGGCCAATTTTTTTCTGAACAAATAGCAGACCTTGTCGGATTTATACAATACAAGAAGAGGGAACGCGTCTATTTTTGCTAAAAAATCAAATAT
>Ga0265797_10008972_pt1 | contig 13157 bp, 7 predicted proteins | sample P2T30metagenome_FD_192433 | JGI IMG/M metagenome (GOLD analysis project Ga0265797, IMG submission 192433) | Plant litter microbial communities from East Loma Ridge, Irvine, California - P2 T30 | ecosystem: Environmental > Terrestrial > Plant litter > Unclassified | place: USA: California... | reverse complement strand
CCGGATATGTATTTTGAATTGACGGCATATCGCTCTGATGAGCTGACAGTAGGTGCCCCGACAGCGGGCACACAGGACCGCTACAACAATGACCGCTTTACCGATGATGCATCCAACCAGCTTCAATTGAATGTTTGGGGGAATCTGTATAATGGTATTTCCCGCTGCAACGAAATTATCAGCCGACTTGGATTGTCTTCAATCGATGCTGCCAGGCGGCAGCAATTCGAAGGAGAAACCCGCTTTTTGCGTGCGTACCATTATTATAACCTGGTTGGCTTTTGGGGCGATGTACCACTGGTGCTGCAACCGATTGGTGTAGAGGAATCTTATCGTGTTGGCCGTACGCCTCAAAGTCAGGTGCTGGATGCGATTGAATCCGATTTAGTTCAGGCAATCGGGATGTTGCCTGCCGCTTACTCCGGAGTAAACGTGGGCCGTGCTACTTCGGGAGCGGCACGTACATTGCTGGCCAAAGTGCAGATTGCCCGAAAACACTATGCTGACGCAGTTTTAACATTACAACCCCTGCTAACTGGACCTTACCAATTGCTTGCAGACGTTCGCCAGGTATTTAATGTCGAAAATAAGAATAATAACGAGCTGATTTTCACTGTGCGGTTTCAAAAGGATGTGCCCGGAGAGGGACATGCCCTTTGGCTTTCGACCACAGCCGCAAACTCATCTCTGGTGCCATCCTGGATTCTGGCAGCCTATGCTGCAGAAGACAAGCGGCGTGAACTGCTTGCTTATTCCAGGTCAGGTACTGCAAACGTTTACGTACCTGTCAAGTATCTGGATGTGGTGTCTGCAACCACGCGTACTGCTGGCAATGATTTTCCGCTTTTACGGTTTGCGGACGTCTTGCTTCTTTACGCAGAAGCCCTCAATGAGAAGGCCTATTCTGGATCCGGCGAAGCATTGGCAGCATTAAATAAGGTAAGGATGCGCTCCGGGGCTACTGCTTATCGTGCTGATGCATTGCCAGGACAGGCCTCTTTCCGGAATGCCGTCCAGCAGGAACGCCGGTTGGAGTTTGCTTATGAGGGGCATCGCTGGTTTGATCTGATCAGATCAGGGAAGGCGCAATCCGAGATCTTTTTGTATGAAAAACTCACCGTACCTGATTTCCGGCTTTTGTATCCGGTACCATCACAGGAATACCAAAAATATGGCTCACCAGGTCTTTTTCCCCAGAATCCGGGCTATTAACAAAACTTGATCTGTACAAGTACCATTTATTTTAAAAAAGAATGATAAAGCACAAAATAATAGTTCTATGGATTCTTACCTGCATTCCTGGTGTGTTGAGCGCGCAGGCTGGCTTTGATCCAGATTATCAACTACTGCGAAGCGGATCGTATGTTCAGGACAAAAATTTCTATCTGCTCACTGTATTGCAGCAGGTGCCCCATGTCAGGGATATTATTGGTCAAAACGCAGCCCTTGGCCGGGTTTTGCAGGGAAAGAAAGAAAACCTCAGGCGGGCTGCCCGGACTTGTATGGAAAATACAAACTGTCATGTGGAGGCATTCCGGATGCACGACAATGACATTTCCTTGGTTAGCGCCACTTTGGCCGATTTGTGTAAAAAAGACAAATCCTTTCAACAGCTTGTTACCAAACACCTGAGATTATCGGGCAATTACCAGCGTTATGCAGACTCGACTGATGTCAGTTTACTACAAAGTGCATGGCTGGATGCGGCAAGAGGAATGAACCGTATCTTCGATGTCTACGCGCTGGGACAAAAGCCACGTTATGCACATATTGATTCAGTAAGCTACCTGGTTGGGCAGGGAACCTATCCACGCCTGATGAATATCTCGACAAACACCATTCAGAGTGAATCCGAAAGCCTAACGCTTTTTTATCAGCCAACGCTTCAATTTGCACTTACGCTGCTGGATATCAATGACCGGGATGAAGCGGGCCGGCTGGAACCTGTTTCTGAAAATGCAAATCAGAAAACATTACAATTTTTGGCACAGGTTGACTGGAAGAAATACCCCTATTCAGTTATACTAGTCCAGGGAGCAGGTCCTGATCTGCCGGGTTCGTCGCTGGATGCGTGGGCCAAGCTTCGCATGCGGCTTGCCGTGCAACGTTACCGGCAGGGACTAGCGCCGGTGATGGTCGTATCAGGTGGTAATGTGCATCCGTTTCAAACACCGTTTAACGAGTCGATGGAAATGAAAAAAGCGCTGATGAGCCGTTATGGAATACCTGAACATGCCATTTTGGTAGAGTCACATTCCCGGCATTCTACAACCAATTTGCGTAACACTGCACGGCTGATTTACCGGCACGGCATTCCAGCGGATAAACCAATGGTGGTCACCGCTGACATGTACCAGAGCAAGTACATGGAAGGCGAAATTTTTACAAAGCGATGTCTGGATGAACTGGGCTATTTGCCGCACAAGACCGTCAGACGACTTAGTCCATTTGATCTGGTACTACTTCCGCAGATCATGTCGCTTCACACAGACCCGATTGATCCGCTGGACCCATAAAACAGATAGCCGTAGAAGGCTGCCGATTTGTGGGTGGATTATAACCAATCCAATGTATTAGGTCGAATTAAATGCGGCCTGTACGCGGCCATTTTCTATGGGATCATGTTGCCGGGTTTATCAATGATGTCTTTGAAATACATGCCTTCCAATATGAATAAAATATCTGACAGGCCTATGCCAAGAAAGATTTAACAGTCAAACGGCGAACCATCAAGCACAATAAGATTTGAACCTATGAAATATTACAGTGACCTAGCTTGCCTGCTCTGTTTGATACTTGTAGCCGGCTGTACGAGCGTAAAGCATGACCGTTCTGTCAATCGCAAAACGCTTGACGAAATAATTGCCGATTTTAATACCGCGCGGGGCCGGACATTAATCGCAGCACACCGTGGCGACTGGCGAAATGCGCCTGAGAATTCCTTGGCGGCGATACACTTTGCCATACGCCAAGGGGTGGACATTGTCGAGATCGACATTAAGAAAACAAAAGACGGCCAGTTGATTTTAATGCATGACGAAACAATTGACCGAACAACAAATGCGACCGGAAAGGTAAGTGACTGGACCTGGGACTCCCTAAAAGTAGTCAGGCTCAGAAACGGTCTTGGGCGCGTGACAGATTCTCATATACCCACACTGGTGGAAGCCATGCAAATGGTCAAGGGACATGTGATGGTGAACCTGGATAAAAGCTATGGATACTTTCCGGAAGTGATGGCAATTCTTGAAAGTACGGGCACAACAAAACAGGCCATTATGAAAGGGGAGGTATCGCTGGCCACGCTGCGGAAAGACTATGGCAGATATCTGGATCAGGTTGTTTTTATGCCGGTAATCTCGCTGAGCGATTCTTCAGCCTTACAGCGCGTGAAAGATTACAGCGAGCAGTTTCATCCTAAAGCATTCGAATTCATTTTTGCAACCGATACCTCCCTGGTAATTCAGCAATTTGCTAATCTCCAAAAGCAAGGCGCCAGGATATGGGTCAATTCACTGTGGCCAACCTTGTGCGCCGGCCATGACGATGACAAAGCAATTACAGACCCTGATGCGAATTGGGGTTGGTTACTAAGAAACGGAGCCAACATTCTTCAAACGGATCGTCCTGAAATGCTAAACGATTATTTGAACAAAGTTTATAAACTAAAACAAAGAACAAAATGAGTATTTCCAGATCCATTCAGGCAATTGCATTCATGCTAGCATGGGCAGTGCTTTTCACAGTGAAAAGTTATGCGCAAAGTCCATCCCAAAATTTCAACGGGCCTGTTGGCATCGGAATCGGGACAGCCACACCAAAAGGGGCATTTCATGTGGGCGGTGGTCAGTACATGATGGGACATGTGATGTATCATGCCTTCGAGGGCGATGGCGCAAGCGGATCAGCTTTCATACAGGCCCGTGATAATTCCAACACTTCTACCATCAATATGATTTTCCGAACCCAGCTAAACGGAGCATATACCGAAGCCATGCGCATTTTCGGTAATGGAGATGTCCAGGTCGGTGCTAATCCAAACAGCTATTTTAATATTTATCCAGCCAAATATCACAACGGGACATCTATAGTCTCTGATCCCATGTCTGTAGCGATTGACCTGCCAGGCACGAAACGAATCACATTTTCTGATAACATTCACCTGATGGACGGCAGTATGGGTATAGGCACGCTGAATGCATGGGACATATTTACGGTAAAGGGTGCTGTTCGGATTGGCAGCAGTTTTGAATCCGATTATCTGCGTCTCTATCACACGCCAACCCGGGGTTACATTGAGGCATTCGAAGATGATGAAGGAATGTTCTTTAAGTCTAATAAAGCCAAGATGTTTACATTTAATGGTTACAACCTTAACATCAAGCCGGAGGCGATGACCGGACAAACGTCTCAGATAACATTTAGCGACCCAGATAATGGCACAGCTCCGATGAGCATTAATTTCAAAGATGATGGATCAGCAGACCTGTCGATTATGGGCGGTAAACTGGGCGTAAATACAGTTGATCCGACAGAAATGCTGGATGTAACAGGTAACATTAAAGCAACAATCTTAAAAGTGGATAAAATTGCGCTGTCTGCCACCAACTCTAATACCACTTATGGTTATAATGCAGGAGCAGCATTTACCGGATCCAATCTAGGTAATGTAGCAATAGGGAAAGGCAGTGCCTCGGGTGTGAATAATGCAAATTATAGCGTGTTTCTGGGCTACAACGCCGGATCAGATTTTTCTCATGTCACATTTGAAGGTGGTGTAAATCCTTTGACATCCGGAAAATCTGTGTTTGTTGTAAACAACCAGGCGCAGCTTCACAATCCGTTGTTATTTGGAACATTCGTCGACAATACCGATAAAAACGATGGGAACCACCATACCGTGAGCGGTTCTATGGCGCAGTTGGGAATTAATACCCACCACTTGGTCGACAGTGCAGCACTCACTGTTGCCGGTGCGGTTCACATCGGGTCAAAAGAGCTGGATCCGGCTTCATTTCCCCGCGACTCGCTATATAAAGACTTTCTGCTATTTGTAGAACAAGGGATACTTAGTGAAAACTTTGCTTTTGGTGCTGTGGACCGTTGGAGTGACTTCGTATTTGACGATGATTATAAGTTGTCGCCGCTTTCAGATGTGGAAGATTACATTCGTACCAATAACCACCTGCCGGCAATTCCTTCGGAGGCGCATATAAAAAAGCATGGTTATGACCAGCATGGTATGAACACCTTGTTCCTTCAAAAAATTGAAGAGCTTACCTTATATGCGATTGATCTGGAAAAAAAGCTTAAAGCTCATTCAGATCTGGCAGAGCGCATAAAAAACTTAGAAGCCCTACTCGAAAGAAAGTAACCCGAGATTTATGAAACGATACTACATCTTTTTGGCAATACTTGGCTATTGCACATCAATTGGCTATGGGCAGGAATTTATTTTCAGTACCCCTGATCCCCGCACAATGCAAGGCGCTACCTCGGATGATATGATAACGCTTAATTCAGCTAGGGTCTTTGATATGGATCAAAGATGGAGAACATCTGGCGTCATGGACATAGCCTTGCCGGTTAATAAAACGGGTGCTGCTACTTTGGCTGTTACTGCCTTTACTACCGATACCCATCGTCAGGTTGCTAATCCACTTCCTGTTTTTTGGGGAAAACGATCCTATGACAGCTATTATGATTTGGATTTTCTTAGTCCTATATCCGGGAATCGGGCAAAGTGGGATAGTTTGTTCGGTTGGTATGGAAGCAATCGGGATTCTTATGTAAGCAGCGTCAGTCTGAACAAGGTTATGATGAGAAGAGCACAACTCGTTGCACAGGAATTTCTCAGAGATAATCCCGATGATATTGTTTTTGAATTGAATTTCGATGTAAACTCAACGGTTAAAGTAGCTATTCAGGGTGCAGCCGAGCTAAGAAGTGAATTGGGAGCCGCAGGTATAGAACATGTGAAGTTAATTCAAATGGGTTATACCCGGCCGTTAACTATTTCCTATTTTGGACTGGAAACAAAAGATACAAAGAAAAACACGGAGCTGTCTGCTGGGTGGAAAATCGAGTCGCTCAATTACAATGGAAGTTATACGCCTCCTCCTAAAATTGCAGTGCTTAAAGCGGGCCAAAAGGCAGGCATGGCCGAAGTTGTAGTCCCTGCTAACGGAATTTTCTATGTTGCTGCTACATCCGTTGAATACATTCCTAAAAATACGATGGTCACTACAACTAAACCGCAACCGGCTACGCAGGTGCTGGCATCATATTTCAACTTGTTTACAGCAAATAAGAATTCAGAAAAGAAAGAATTTCGATACTATGCACTGCAGGCTCCGGCCGGAACGAAAATTCTATTTGATGTAACTGAAAATGGACCATTTGTAGTGGCTGGTTCGATGATTGAGCATCAGATGCAGCCCTCAAACTACGCGCTTAGTGTTTTCAATGATGCCGCCAGGTATCCAAACTATACCGTTGTCGCTGCTCACCGCGGTTATTGGGCAGACGCTGGAATTTCCGAAAATACAATCCCTTCCTGCCAGGCAGCGCTTGAACTTGGCGCTGACATGCTCGAAGTAGATGTGCGCCTGTCGGGTGACAATATACCCATGTTACTTCACGACCCCTGCCTTCATGGGACCAGCACCAGTATCAAAACGGAAACAGCAGCGCAACTTAAGATGCGGAAGACATATGACCGGTTTGGAACACAGACTTCTTATAATATCAATTCGCTCGAGCAACTCCTTGATGCGCTAGGCAGCAAATCAATCATTACCATTGATATTAAGGATGAGAATCTTAAAGACGGAATTCAGCACTGGGACAACTGCTTTAAGGCCTGTCTGCAACTGGTCAAAAATAAGGGACTTCTCCAAAGAGTGATTATCAAGGGAAGTAAAAGACGTGCACATCTGCAGGCATTGATGAACCAGGTACAGTCGGGTCTCGACTTTGGCCAGGTTCAGTATACACCTGTAGTTTATGGTGATAGCTTCTGGGAGGCCTGCATCGGTGGCTCAGGATCGGGAGGCTCAGGCGGATCTGGGGGTGATGGCACCGCTGACGGTAGCGGTTCGGGTGGATCCGGGTCGTCAGGTGGACAGTTTGACCCCGCTGCCAGTAAATGTTTCACTGACTTCAAAGAGGACTGGTATGCACTGATTATACAAAACAAAATCAATGCAGTCGAGACTCATTTTAAAGTAAGCAATGACCCTATTATTCGTTCAGGTCTGCTGCAGTGGTTACAGGATCATGGTGTACGTATTGGCATATTTGCCTTTACCGCAGATGAGACACAAGGCGTTCGCAACACAACCAATGACTGCGTGACCAATATCCGTGAATATTTTCATGACGATCCCGCCTACACTTCAAATCAAAAACCGGATCGCTTCAATGATGGCCGGGGAAATCTTGATTTCATCTATCAGAAAAGCAGTCCCGGCTACATTATTCACGATCGCCCGGATGTTGTGTTAAGCTACCTTAAAGCAGCACAACAACGCGATCTTACCATGCCGGTAATTGTTCGTGAAGCACTGCCGGACTCTGCTCTTTTATTAAGTAATGATGGCATGGGCACCCGGAAAATGCACCGGGGCTTTGAGGGAATTGCCCTCAGGATTAGCGATGTCCACCAGGTCGAATTCTTTACGCCGGATACGCGCAACATTCCCGTGAAGGCCGAGATTGTACGTGCGGGTGAAAATCTGCCGATCAGGATCGCTCAACCTAACCTTGGAACTACCACTTATTTGATTAATGGGGTGACGCCGTCGGTGGTCAATCAGCGCTACTTCAATAACAGAACCTATACAGGTCTAATAAATACGCCGGAGACGTGTGCATCCATTTATGGCGGGCTGACAACTACGCTTGACGAGCGTGGAGCCCCTTTTAGTTCAAAATTTAAGTTTCCTCATCGTTCTTTGGCAGAATGGTCCCAGGTCTATCCGGGTTATGACATTTACATGAATTCAAATTACTGGGCAACTGATGGACTCACCGGAAAACAGACCGCCTCAGAGCGTCCCGAATTCTGGCTGCCGTGTACCGATGTGTATGGTCTTTGGGTAAGCAACGGGGTAAAATTATCGAACTGGACAGACCCGCATGACCCTTCCAGCAGAACTGAGAATGGCTGTGAAAAAGATGAAAATGACCAATGTATTGCCGGAACCCAGTTCGATGGACGGTTTGATGCGTTTGTGATGTATACAGATGGTAGTGTTGAAATTGTTGTCGTCGATCAGCTAAAAACAGGATACCTGGATCTGGTGAACTTAAGGCGTACGTCGGATCAAATGGCAATCCAAAACATCACATCCGGATACAGTGTGGCCAGAAATGGCAGCATTATCGATGCTTCGCTGATCACTAAAAAATTCAATAATGATCAGCCGGAAAAAATGAGAACGATCATCGGCTTAAATGGTGATCAGATGTATGTAATTTCTGTTCAGGAGCCTCAGCTAGAAGTTACCGAGGTGGCCGATCTGATGCTTACCCATTATGGCTGCAAAGATGTCATGATCAACGATTCGGGAAGATCAACAGCAGTATTGACAACAGTTGGGAACTTTCCGAATATTACCAAAGAGGCATATGGACCAATCAAGGCGGGAACTACACCCAATGGCCTTGATGATGGACATCTCAAGCAGTTCTTTGGCACGGGAGCACCTCAGGTGTATCGTAACATTGGAGCGTTCATGGCTATCCGGAAAAAATAGTTTATTAGTTCAACCTGATCAAAAAATGAAAGCAATATTCTTTCCTTTAAATAAGCTGAAAATCTCAATAATGAATTGCATCGCAGCGGTTTTTTTATTAGCCGCTGCAGCGGCCACTGCACAAACTCCCGCAGCAGTTCCAGCCGAAGTTGTAAAGTTTGATTTTTTAGGTAATGACTACTTGAAAGACAAAATTCAGAATATAGCTGGTCATTTGCCAGCGCCATCTTTCATTATCCGGATCCCGGGGCATGACAATGTAGAATATTCTGCTGTCAATTTTCGAGGTCCCTCCGGATCCGGTACTGCGCTTGGTCAAATCCTTATACCTGCGGGTCAACTATTAGAATACCTGGATCCAACAGGTGATGGCTATACAATTGGATGCTGGGTAAAAACAACGTCAACACCTCCCAGCGGTTATCGCCAGATTTTCTGGGGAACTAGTTCGTCCGGTGAGGTGGTGACCGGATTTAAGCGTAAGGAAAATTTTCTTTCCCTTAATCGTTATGTTGGGTTTGTCGAACCTAATACCTACTGGGTTCTTGACTCCTGGAATCCGCAACTATTTCTTACCGCAGGAGGCTGGCATAAAATATTAATGTCTGTGAAACACGATATGATCCGTTTTAAAATTTATCAGCCAGGTGAAACCGCGCAAAATGGCGGATGGGGACCTGATGGATACGGCGGCCATAGTGAGCTAACGTATATGGGCGGGCAATCGTTGCAAACCAAAGTTACACAGTTCGGTTTTGGAGCGATCGGCACAACCCTGGGGATTACTGCGATGGATGATTTTGTGGTTTATGACCGAGCAACTAGTTTCAAAGAGATGGACCAAATCTACACTTCTGAAACCTCGTCCACTGGAAAAAACGCGCGTATGGCCAGTCAGCAAACCATCGTAGAAATCGTCGAACAGGCTTCTCCCAGTGTCACCGTTTATCCCAATCCGGCAAGACGTGAAATCAACGTCGATGTCTCTGGTGAACAGCATGGAGCTGTCCATGTAACTGTTCTTAACCAGTCAGGGATGGCACTCTTACAGAAATCATTCAGCGGTAAGCGGACCACTCTGGATGTGAGCGCCCTGCCGCAGGGAATATATTTCGTTAAGGTAACAGGTACGGACGTTTATGCGGTGTCTAAGATTTTTAAAAACTAGTTTACATACACCATTGCCAGCACAAAACGTCAAATTCACGGATTGCTTTTCTATGTTTGTTTAGGGTCTTCATAGATGCGATGGTGTAGAAAGCCGTCTGCTGATATGGTCAAGTCAGAACTTTTCGAAATTATAGAGAAAAAATCGAATGCCTATACTTCAAGTACGCTGAGAAAATGTTCGAAGTGTGCTTGAAGTATTTTGCCATGGTGGAAAAGATTTTTTTATCATAACCGGGTGAACACGGCATTTCAGTAAGCAGTATCAGCGAATTTAACGGGTAAGGCTCCCTAAAATGCTATCTGGTGAAGTTGTTGACATCCATGAAATGTAAAAACAAAATCCCGGGAGCTAATGGGATAATAGGGGCTTATTTACTCAAAATTAATTTTCCCAGCGGGTTGCGTAAAATCAATTTTACCTACGATGAGTAGCAATTAAACAATTTTCATTGGAAGAAAATGGCGGCCATTTCTGACCGCCGACAATCTGCAACAGAGAAAAGGGCGCATATGCTGCAAATATTGCTCTGTGGTATAACTAACATACCAATCATGGGTTGTGATAACCAATGTTTTGCTTGTTCGGTCATCCTTAGTATAAGGAAATCAGCAAGTGTGTACCTTGCTGCAGCTGAAAATGCTGCATTCCGGAAGTCCGGATCCTGATAAGAATGAAAGAGACTGTATGCCCAAGTTAGGGAGAATGTATCAGTCAAACTTTGGGTTAACAAAATGATAATATGTGATTTGATAGAAGACCGAGATACCACTGGACAATACCATTTTAGCCTTAAAAAGTGAAAACCGAAAATAGTTCATGGAAACATATTCGGACTGCACTGCTGGCAGGTGGTTTCTGCCAAATCCAGCTCCCTTTGTACTGCATTGGTCACATTATTTATAAGAAATGCCTTATCATGATATTTTAATGTGTTTTGCGCTACAGTAACAGCACGGCGACATGCATCTGAATTCTCGGACCTGATCAGCACATCCGGGTGGACAGAACAAGTTTGGGCTGCCTTGACTTTAAGGATGGACATGCGTGCTAGTGTATCGATATAATCAGCATAATTTTCCATGGTGATGAAGTATTAGAATTAAATCAAAACGGAAGATAAGTGCTCTTTTGTAAAGATTTACCTTTTGTTATATGAAGATTTTATTAACTGCATTGCGGCTTCAGTAAATGGAAAGTATAACTGATTGGTTAGGACTAGGCCATCATATAAGTAAATTTATCAATCAGAGTATGAAGAAAGCTATCCGGATGATTGGACTGTTTTAATGAAAAATATTCAGCTTCAGATTGAAAATGATCCTTTACACAATTTTGCTTCTTTCAAAGAAACAAAGTGCGTTCTATCACTGGTAAGGAATAATAAGTTCTACCGGATTCGAATTATTCCAGTAGATGGACCTGAGGATGGGACAGGGAATTATCAACTTTTAGTAAGCGTATTTGTTGATCATGTCAACGATTTAGATAAATCCGCCGCCGATAAGTACGTGCGAACTAACTTAGGAAAAAGGCCTTGGTGAAAAATAGAAGTACGAGACATGGAAAATTATGGTTTGGCAGCTGGGCTAATAACAAACTGAGTAAGGAAATAGTCGGTTAACTGACAAAGTTGAACTCCTTTTGAAAAATCACTGATCTTGTAGCATTCAATTTTGTTGCTGCCAATCTGCCATTCTCGTTGAAAACTGCTTGACTAGCTTCAATCCGCTAGGTACTATTTGTGAGCATCTTGAAGCAGTAATTAACCATCCTGATAAAACTGGTAATTATGCCCAAGAAAACAGGTAATTAAGTAAGTTTGCCACATCAGTGATATGAGCATTAGCTTTTGTAAAATTATGGTTCCGGAAAATACCAATATACAACTTGTTACCTCAGAGGTAAAGCAGCTGATTGAGAAGAGCAGACAAAATGTAGCTGTGGCGGTTAATTCGGAAATTACGCTGTTATACTGGAATATTGGCAAACGCATCAACCAGGAAGTTCTGAATTTCAATCGGGCAGAATATGGTAAGCAGGTTGTAGCCACGCTTTCGAGTCAGTTAACAGAGGAATACGGAAGTGGCTGGAGTGAAAAACAGCTGTTACATTGTATTCGTTTTGCTGAGACGTTTCCTGTAGAACAAATTGTCTCTACACTGTGGAGACAATTGAGTTGGTCGCACATCAAAATCATCATTTACATGGAGGATCCTGTCAAAAGGTCCTTTTACATAGAAATGTGTAAGCTCGAAAAATGGAGTGTACGAGTTTTTCAGGAAAGAATTAATTCCATGCTCTACAAGCGCACTGCCATCAGCAAGAAGCCGGAACAAACCATAATCAATGATCTTGATTTGCTGAGAACCGAACAGAAAGTAAGTCCGGATCTGGTTTTCAGAGATCCCTATTTTCTGGATTTTCTTGGTCTGGCGGATACCTATTTCGAAAAGGATCTGGAAACGAGCATCATTGTAGAGCTGCAACGCTTCATCACCGAAATGGGTAGCGACTTTGCTTTTCTGGCCAGACAAAAAAGAATCACCATCGACAATCGGGATTACTACATCGATCTACTCTTTTACCACAGGAGACTGAAATGTCTGATAGCCATTGATTTGAAAATCGGAGAATTTGAGGCAGGATTTAAAGGGCAAATGGAATTGTATCTGCGGTATCTGGAAAAGTACGAGCAGGTCGAAGGTGAAAATACGCCCATTGGATTAATACTCTGCACCGGCAAAAACGAAGAACATGTAGAATTGCTGCAACTGGATAAAAGCAATATCCGGGTAGCTGATTATTTAACCGCGCTGCCACCACAGCAATTACTGCGAGATAAATTGCATAAAGCAGTACAAATTGCTCAGCAAAGATTAAGTCAGCGGGATCACGAGTAAACGCTGAGAAGAAGATCACAATGTTCCGGATCGTGTTGCTAAATTACATAGCAGCCATTGGGTTATCGTTATTTGAGAACTTTTAAAGATTTTGAAGTAAATTATTTCATTGGTAAAAAAATATAGGGCTGTTACAAGTTCCAATTCTTCGTAACGTGTTATTTTGGGTTATGAGATTAAAGGTGGAACGGAAGGTCTTGCCCTTATAAATTCAATCACAATTGCGGTATCCAATGATGACAATTTGGAGTGAGTGGTGTGGGAGCTCATCTTTCTAAGATTTTACCTGCTACCGGAGTCGTAGACCGCAATACCATTTACTTTGGG
>Ga0265797_10008971_pt1 | contig 13158 bp, 14 predicted proteins | sample P2T30metagenome_FD_192433 | JGI IMG/M metagenome (GOLD analysis project Ga0265797, IMG submission 192433) | Plant litter microbial communities from East Loma Ridge, Irvine, California - P2 T30 | ecosystem: Environmental > Terrestrial > Plant litter > Unclassified | place: USA: California... | reverse complement strand
ATCAGATTTAAGTGAGGAAGGCGCGAAGCTGTAAAGTGTTGTTCACGAGGAAGGCGCGACCTACATGTTTGTTTGTGAAGTCCCCGGTAACGCGCGATAAGCGATAAGCCGACACGATAAGCCGACGCGATAAGCGATAAGGCGCTACAGTCTCGGCTAATGATGAGCTTCGGCGACCTGCGTCACATCTCGAAGACAATACATTGTGCACCATTTGACTTCGACACCTTCTTCCCCTTCCATGGCTACTCTCAGCGTGAGATCGGCCTTGGGCACAGCGTCGCCTAGGGTATCATCAGCATGCCTTAGATCACAGACCACCAGGCCATTGGCCTCTAGAACAACACAATGGCAACGGCGATGCTTCCAGACAGCGACCCAAATCAACAGGATACCTGACTTCGCCTTCGCATTTGAGTTAGTCAGGATGTATCATACGCCTACTGCAGTTCCAGGCTAACATATCAACGCAGCATCGACGGCGTCCTCCTCCGATCATCCACGCCAATCCCAGCCGCCCGCGAAGCCCTCTTATACCTCCAACAACAACGCATACCATTTATCCTCCTCACCAATGGCGGCGGCAAATCCGAAGAGGAGCGCGTCGCAGAAGTCTCCGAGAAGCTTCAAGTCTCCATGGACAAGAGCATGTTCGTACAATCGCACACTCCCTTCGCGGAAATGACCGACCTATTCGACAAAACCATCCTAGTAGCCGGCGGCGACGGTGACAAGTGCGCTGCCGTGGCGCGCGGATACGGCTTCAAGAACGTCGTGACACCCGCCGACATCGTCGTCGCACACCCCGAAATCTGGCCCTTCGCGAAAGTGTTCAAGGACTACTACGAGTCTTTCGCAAACCCGCTTCCCAGACCCATCGATCCGGACAACAAAGCCAACAGCCTCAAGATCGACGCTATGTTCGTCTACAACGATCCTCGCGACTGGGGTCTCGACGCCTCGATCATCCTCGACCTCCTGCTCTCCGAGCAAGGCATTCTCGGAACCCTCTCTTCCAAGAACGGCGACACATCGCTCCCCAACAACGGCTACCTCCAAGATTCCCAACCACACCTCTACTACAGCAACCCGGATCTCTGGTGGGCAGCCAAATATCACCTTCCCCGTCTAGGCCAGGGCGGCTTCCGCGAAGCCTTTGCCGGCCTCTGGGCCGCCACAACCGACAACGCAGCGCTGGAGAAAACAGTCATGGGCAAGCCCTACCAGCCTACATACGAATTCGCCGAGCGATTGCTGCGCAAGTACCGTAAGAATCTGTACAGCTCTGTGGGGCTTAACGATCCGCTCAGGCGTGTGTATATGATTGGCGATAACCCTGAGAGCGATATTCGGGGCGCGAATGGATACCGTAGTCCGTACGGGAGCGAGTGGCGGAGCTGTTTGGTTGAAACTGGCGTGTATGCTGGTGGTGAGCACTCGGAGGGTGCGAAGCCTGATGTTGTGAGTAAGGACGTGGGAGAGGCTGTTAAGTGGGCTTTGAAGGATGCTGGGTGGCAGGGATAATTGGAGTGAGGTATTTGGGTTGAAACGAGGATAAGATCGCTACACGATACAAGACGTACAATCAAGACATAGACCAGGCTGCAAAGTCATACCGCTGTATATACTGCAATTGCAAGAACTGCCGCAAGCACTCACATTAGATATTACTTCCCCTTATTCCCGATCAGCCTGTCCCAAACCCGTGCCAACATCCACTCAGTCTTTCTCTCCGAGCTTCCCCCCAGAACCATCTCACTGTTCCTTGTCTCCTCCCATGCCAACCATATCCTTACCAATCTCCACACCCACTCTCCGTCAACTCACCCTACATCTGCACAGCAAAAGCCACAGCGCCCACAGCAACAGCCGCCAAAACCGGCAACTCCCTACGCACTCCAGCATTGGTAGTCTGCTCGACCACCGGAGCACTAGTGGTGCTAGAGCCCGCGCCAGCAGAAGTAGTCGCATTCGGCGCCGCAGTCACCAATCCCGCAGCAACGAAACTCGTCGTCTGCGTCAACTCGCTGTAAACCGACGTCTCAGGCTCAATCCCCGAAGTAAAAGGCACAACCGGCGGCAAGCTCACGGCGTCGTCGGCGGTGTTGTCGCTGGGCTCTGCGTCGGGAGTTGCAGGGTTGAGGACCTCGTCGATGACGTGCAGGACGCCGTTTTCGATCAGGATGTCTGCGTTAATCACGCGGGCGGCGTTGACGAAGACGGCGCCGTCGGCGCTGATGGTGATTTCTAGGTCTTCGCCGTTGAGGGTGGGGAGTTTGGTGTTGTTGGTTAGGGTCGTGCTGTAGCCGACGGCGCCTGCGACGACGTGGTATTTGAGGATCGAGGCGAGTTCTTCGTCGGTTGCGGTGAAGTTTGTGGCGGCGAGGCGCTGGAAGGCGTCGTTGTTGGGGCAAAAGATTGTGATGTCGGAGGCGGCTTCGAGGGGCGCGACGAGGTTTGTTTTGGTTGCGGCGCCGGCGAGGGCGGTGAAGTTGCCGGTTATGAGGGTTTCGGAGACGGAGAGGGGGATGATGAGTAGTTTGTCGATGATGTGGATGACGCCGTTGTCGAAGGCGAGGTCCTGGGGTGATTGGGTTAGTCTTGCTGGGATTGCATGTTAGAAAAGAGGCTGGACTTACGGCTTTAACCACCTGGCTCGTGGACTTGATGCCGCTGGTAACGATCGCATTTCCCTCTTCGTCCAGGTTCACGGAGACGACCTGTCCGCCTGTGACATTGCTGCCGCTAACTTCGCCATCTAGCACAAAGCCAGAGTAGTTGAGGTAACTCGGGACGAACTGAGGGATCTCCTTGATGTCCGCTGCCTTGACAACGCCCTTGAACAGGTGGTACCTCAAAATCTGCTCGATGAGTCCGGGATCGACGGAAGCTTGCTCGATGCTGAAGATACCACCCTCCGAAACGATGGATGCGAAGGCATCGTTGCTTGGTGCGAAGAGAGTGACGTTCTCCTGAGACGCGAGGAATTCGGTCGTGTTCTGGACCTGGCCGAGCAGTCCGACGAGCGTGGAGAGCGATTCTTGGCCGGAGAGGACTGTTGCGAGATCCTGTGCCGTGGCGAAGGCGGTAGCGAATGTTGCCAGGAGAAGATTGTTGGAACGCATTTTTCGGGGACGTCAAAGGTAGACTTTGGTGGATGAGTGTGTTGTTCTACTGCTTGATCGTGCTGTTTGATGATACAAGTCCCATACCATCTGGGCACTTGTTCATTTTATATTCTGATACGGCCAACGTTGATCGTACATCGTGCTCACGCTGATATGTTTCATTTAATCTAATGTATGACCTCAGTATCGACTGTTTTCGTCCGAAGAATGTGTCTCAGCCACCGCAAATACGAGCGAATCGTCCTTGTTCGCATGGGATCGGTCATCAGCAATGGTATGTCATGGGTAGTATTGCATCTGTATGCGGTCTCGATTCGCCGTGCCAGCCTGAGGTTGTGACGGTCAGCACAGTATGCAGCCGACAGCGTGGAAGCGAGCGGAGACTGCCGCTGGGGTCGAGACGGTGGTGGTGGCTTGGTTGGTAGAAGTGAGGTGGGCGCAGTGCATACGCTTGATATTGGCATTGGCACGCGCTCGACACGGTCGAGTTTCGCCGTACGTCGTGGCATCGAAGGATCACATCCTTGCGTCTAAAGCGGATCCCATTGGTGGTTTAGCGACTGTGAATCCTACCTTGGCTAAAATTCTCATTAGACATGCATAAAACCAGTATATGTTGCAGCGACCCAATCGGTGGACTGCGCTTGATCAATGTCCCGCATCTTCTTGCATTGCTTTACCAGCGTGTGAATAGCAGATTCGCAGCCATTTCGCGTTCGCGTAACGTCGGCTTCGGCACCAACATTGAAAGCACATGAGCATTGTCCACGCCGATTTGCAAGCAGAGCAAGATGGCGATCGGATCGGTCGCTCACAGCCAGAGACGAGCGTTCTTATTGGCTGTGTCTTTGGCATTCTACACTGAAGACCATACCTTGGTCGACATCGATGTGAGCACTGCAGTATGTCGATTAAGATGCTGCGAGATACGCTCTACAGGTCCAGAGTTGCCAAGAGAGTGCCGCCCTGTCTCGAGCGAAATAACCGTAATCCACGTTGTAGATCGTGTATATACTATGTAGGAGGAAGGATGATATTCGAACTGCAGAGCCCCTTCCAAAATCCACATCGATGCCTGCCCCGTGCTTGAGCGCGTCATCACGACCCTTCGAATCGCGTCTTCTCAGCGGAAGTGCTTTAACCCTGCCATTGAATGTCACAACCACGACACGTCTTCGCTACAATGCCGAAACGTAAGGCTGTTCAAGCGCCCAGCGTAGACGATTCAGATCTGTCGCCGCCGCCAAACGACCTGGAAGAAGGTGCAGCAGCATTGGCAGGTTCGAACGGGGATCTTGACTCCACCACGCAGCCTACCAAGAAACGGAAAACTGCTAGCAGCACCGTGAAGAGTGAGACGGTAACAGAGACCACGAACGGTGCAGTAACCACGACTCAGAAACGCACCACAAGGACTCGAAAGGTCAAGCCTGAGCCTGAAGAAGAAGAGGCAACTTTCTCGTCTGAGGAAGCCCCTAAACCAGCGCCCAAGAAGCGACAGACTAAAGCCAAGGTAGTCAAGAAAGAGGAGGAAGAGGAAGAAGAGGAAGAGCTCGCAAAGCCTTTGCCCAAAGGTCGAGCACGCAAGAAGCCCGAGGTCAAAGAGGAGGAAGCATTTGAAGAGGAGGGCAACGCGAAAGCGGCCAAGAAGCCTGTCCCAAAGAAGCGCAAGACAAAAGAAGAGAAAGAGGCTGAAGCGATGCCGTTGAGCGCTCGTACAGTTGGACACAAGCTCTTCATCGGAGCTCATGTGTCCAGTGCCGGAGGTCAGTCTTTCCGTACACAGCTGTATTGCAAAGACATACAATTACTGCCATTCCGTTTTCAAGATACGCACACTCAACTAACAACGCTTGTTCAGGTGTTCAAAACGCACCACTCAATAGCGTCCACATTGGTGCCAATGCGTTCGCACTGTTTCTCAAATCACAACGCAAATGGGTGAACCCGCCTCTACTGACCGAAGCCGCCGACGGCTTCCACGCGAACTGCAAACACCACTCATATAACCAAAATGAACACGTCGTACCACACGGCTCCTACCTAGTAAATCTCGCACACACCGACGCAGCTCGCACGAAACAAGCCTACGACGCCTTCGTCGATGACCTTAAGCGCTGCGAGAAACTTGGCATCAAGCTCTACAATTTCCACCCGGGCGTGGCAAACTCAACGAACGGCGACAAAGGTAAAGCCATCGCACACTTAGCCAGTAACATCAATCGCGCTCACAAGGAGACTTCTACTGTCGTCACGCTGCTCGAAAACATGGCAGCAGGCGGCAACGTCCTCGGCAGCACCTTCGAAGACCTCCGCGACACCATCGCGCTCATAGACGACAAGGCCCGCGTGGGCGTCTGTTTGGACACTTGCCACGCGTTGGCCGTCGGTTACGATCTACGTACTCCCGAAGCTTTTACGGCGACCATGAACGACTTCGAACGCATCGTCGGCGTCAAATACCTCCGTGCGTTGCACATAAACGACAGCAAAGCACCCTTCGCCTCCCACCGCGACCTCCACGCCAACATCGGCACAGGCTTCCTCGGCCTCCGCGCGTTCCACAACATCGTCAACGAGCCTCGCTTCGCAGGTCTGCCACTTGTTCTCGAAACTCCCATCGAAGTGCGTGACGCGGACGGGCAGTTGGTCAAAGACGACAAGGGCAAGGCTCAGGAAGACAAGAACATCTGGGCGACGGAGATCAAGCTACTTGAGAGTATGGTCGGGATGGATGTTGGGAGCGAGGAGTTCTTGAAATTAGAGGCGGATCTGGCGAGGAAGGGAAAGCCGGAGAGGGATCGCCTTGCGGAGCAGATTGAGAAGAAGAAGGAGAAAGAAGCGGCGAAGGGGACGAAGAAGGGGAAGGGGAAGGGCAAGAAGGTTAAGGATGAGGAGAGTGGGTTGAGCGATTTGGAGAGTGAGAGTGGCGAGTAAAGTGCCACCATTGTACAATATCCTCCACCTGGCCTGATTCCCCTGGTCTCCTCCTGGTCTTTTCTCACACTGGGCTACTAAGTCCCGCTTGCCATTTTCTCTCAAAATCCGTGCCTGTCTGCTCTTCCTCGGCCGCCTTTGGTGTCATCCTTCGTTGACAAGCTGCTTGGAAGATATCGCTGACAACAAGACCCAGCAGGACGAACCAAGTCTCGATGCAGTAAAGTCCGACCAACATCCCAACGTCCAGCTTCCACGCCACCAACAAGCCTGTTATGCTCACACCAAGAAGTATCACGCCTTGCCTATTGTTGCAATAAGCCGCCTGATAATACGTAGACGCAAGCGCGACAAACGCCATCGATGCGACGAAAAATGCGAGGCCGGTCGGCTCTGCGATGAATTCGGGCTCTGGTATCGGCAATTGTATCTGTTTGTGGTCAGTGTCGATTCCCAGCGCACGTACGACTGGACTCATTCTCACGAACATCCGGAAATTCTGTGATTTCTTTCCATCGGGAGCGGTGGATGGCGTCTGAATGTGAAAGCGCGAAGTTGCCTGTTACCCTGATGCAGACTGATGCTAGCGCCAGTGTTGCTGCTTTCCATCGCTTTTTAATTGTTATCCTGTCTGGGGAGCGCGAGCGCTGGGTTTTGTGTTCTTTGTTCGCTGCAAGGGAGCTCATTCTGGATGTTGTGTTGTGGAGCAGTGTGGGTGTTGGAGAGCGTGGGAGAGCACTGTGATGTTTTGACCGTGACTGATGGTTCTGTAGGGTATATTCCAAGACTTTCTTTCCGTTGTAGAGGCTATGGCGAATCGTGGTCGGGGAGCGATCATCGGAGACGTCTCTACAGACTTTCCGGAGTTCATATATGAATGAAATAAGGACACAGCTGAGAGCGCACCAATGCCAGGCACAAGTTCTGCAGAAGAGCAGTTTTCCGAGGAAACGACAAAGCAAGAGACATCACCACCACGGCACCGCTTGGGCACTGAATGTGTGAAACGTCAGCTTGATGGTGGCGTTTGCGCCGAGCTTTGTATGGTTGTGGTCCCCTGCCAGCCCCGCTTGTGGCTGTGTGATATCACATACAACAGACCAGTGTGATGCGTTATGGTTGGAGGATTCGATGTTGGGCAGCCTCCTGTGCCTCTGCTCAGGCACGCGTGCATGTCCGTCGCCCCTTCCCCTGCGTCTGCGTCAAATCACTGCCCTCTGGAGTCTGCTCAGCCTTCTTTTCGAGTATCCTCACACGCCCTCCGAACGATGCCAGCCGTGTGGCAAAGTCAGCGTGGAAATGTGCCTTGATAAAGCTGAAAAAAACAAACGTCCTACCACAATGTCATAGCTACGAAAAAGCCGAATGCTCGACTTCCGTGGCAACATCCTCCGCCACAATATCACAAGCTCATCGCCAGACCCAACCAGACCCGCCACCTTTCTGCCTTAGTGGAGGCACTGCTGCAGCCTCCCCGGCTTATCCTTTGTGCTCATTGTGCTCGCTTCTCTTGCTTTAGCGTAGACAAAACGCAGAGTATTTTTGTGCTTTCCGTGTCGACATGATGGAGGTGAAGAAAACAGCCGATGGGCGCGACAGTGCCGATGAAACAGCACACTCAGACCAGCTCTCATCGTCCACAACTCCACCATTGAACATCGCGCAGGAGCCGAGCGCGCTACGTCTTGCAGATGTTACCCACCCAGAAGATGCCCTCCGTCCTGAGGTAATGTTGGCACTAACGCGAGAATTCGTAATGCCACTAAGACAATGATTAGTTGGGAACACCGGATACGGACTCTTCCCTGACCGCCTCCTTCAAGGCCTATGAACGACGTTACCGCCATCTTGAAGACATCGAACTCGACAACAGGTCGTGGCGCCTGGATTTGCGCCATAGACTGGACAATCTTCAACAGCAATTGGACCGACTCCACTCGAGAGTCGAAGACTTCGTCGATCCATCTCCAGTTCGCTCGCCAGAGCAACGCAAGAGCCCTCGACCTCGTCGTAAGAAACTGCAGTCATCTGCCCCTCTAGACTTCGAAGCTCTCAAAGATCAAGCCGACGCGTTGAACAAACTCGCAGATGAGTTGCGGGATCCCGACAGAGTTCAAGAGCAAGGTGGAAGATCTTTCGAAAATGCTGCCGCACAGATCTTGACTATATTACGTTCGAGTTCACTTGTACCGATGATCCCATGCACCAAAGACTTCATCAAGGATCAGCCCGATCCCACGCCGCAACCTCCGACCGCTTGCGAGCTTGAAGCATACTATGCCGCAGTAACTACGCTTCGGAACATGGGAGAGCGTTTTGGTGATCTCCAAAATGAGCAGCAAGAGCAATGGGAACGACGCGGCGTGATGGAATGTCAAGGTCAAAGGCTTGACCAGAGCGACGCTGAGTTTCTTCAGGACTGGGAAACTACCCTCTCTTTGGCAGAAGAAGACTTTCGAGGTGCGCAAAAGGAAGTTTTCGCCGCGCGAGAAGCGTGCAGTTGTGCAGGCATCACGATACCAGCCGAGGCCAAGGCCAATCAGGGAGACCAGCGAACCTTTGACGGTGCAAGTCGTATGGAAGGAGAGTTACCGTTGCTTGATGGTCCGGAAGCGCAGCTGGTCTATCTGAAGCATGTTGAACCCCGGTACGAATCATCTGAGAGAGGACGTCTTGAACACCGTGGAATCTGGGACGGCACTTCAATCCTTCACACCACGCCTGCTTGGGGACAATGCTTCAAAAAGTGGCCTTGCAAACCTTCTCAACTGGCGCGGGTTTGCCTTCCACTCATAGCTGCCGCGGTGCCCCTGGTAACCGCTACGAGCGATGAAATACTGGCTCAAGACCCTGTGCCAACCATGACTGAGCTCGGCAGACTACAATCTCCGCGGAACGACCAAAATGCAGTAAGAGAAGCGATGAGCACGGTGTCCCAGTCAATGCTGGCTATTTCACCGCCGATCATACTGGTTGGCGGCGTCGCAGGCAGTGCATGGATTTTGACCCGCGAGAAAGGAGCCTTCGAGCGACAACATTTTCTTTTTCTGATGACTCTCACGGCTTCAGTCTCGTGGTGGGTGCTGGCCGCTACCACACCCAGTGGCGAAAATGGGAGTAATGTTTCCATCAGTACCTGGTTTGCTCTCGCCGCCATCTACACATCGCGGAATTTCCGCGGGCTTCGCAACGGGACCTGGCATTTGTTCGTGATGTTCTTGGGGGGTCTTGCCATTACCTCCCTGTTCGCGCTCGCATTGCTGGCAGCCAAGGAAGCTTCCATGGAACGATTCATTCAGAATTTTCTGATTGTCGGGCCATCTGTCGTGACAATGTGGAGTTGGCTAGCAGCTCGCGGTCAACGGGAAATTGAAGGCTCTGCCGATGCGATCGCCCACGAGAGTATCGAACTTCAAGGCTCGGCAAATGTGGCTCTTCAGTAGAGCAGCGAGCATCACGGTTCTTTGGACGCAGTCAACCGACGAACAATTAGCATGACAGCTAGCCTGGGCGTCGATATGGCTTATGTCCCGGTGGTGATCTAAGGATCGAGCCAGTTTGGCTATACACATTTGAAACTATGTGTTTGGTTAGCCAGCTTCGTTGCGTGACTCCGTTTTCCGGCCTGGCATATCATAGGAAAATATCTGTTCTCACCATTAGTCGCAAATACAGATTCGCAGGGATTTTCGCACGGCTATCTCTCTCGTCGCTGCCATGCTTACAAAAGAGGCATGTAGTAGCACAAATGACACACGTCTGTAAGGCAATAAATGATTCGAATTCGGACTTAGGTGAGGTGAAACGATAGCAATCAAATCAAGACTGCTGTTCCAGTAAAGTTCGAGATTTCGGAATCCCACGGACTTGGGGTTCATATCTTCGTCCTGTTACTTGATTATCATATTCATATCTGCTCGGCACGGAAGGGCTCTCGAACCGACTGCACATGCGTTGTGCTTCCTGTGACTATAGGCTTAAGTTGCTTCACTGATTCATCCAAGTGTTCATCGATGATCGAATATGCATGAGTTTGGTTTTCTGTGAGCCGAGGCATGTGTGCCCATGGTGTAGATCGCTGGATTTGACATTGACGTACTAAATCTGTGCGATGCCCGCTCACAACACTCGCAACCAGTGACATTACATACAACTAGGTCAGCGTTGGAAATCTAATTTTGCGACTATGCCTCAAGTCACGCTTCGTCAGGGCACATATGTCGGCGCTCTTAAACGTGATACTCACGTCTATCACGGCATTCCCTACGCTCAGCCTTTCTCAAAGCGCTTCGAGGCCCCTCAACCTTTGCCTGAAAGCGACGAGGAGTTCTCGGCCACGGATCTGACTAGCAACTGTCCTCAACTGCCATCCCGTTTCGCGTTTTTAAATGGGACCTGGCTTCCATCCACGAAATACGATGAGAAGGATTCCGGAGTCCTGTCGGTCTATGCGCTAGAGGTTTCTGGCTCAAGCGACTCCCTCCCTGTAATTGTGTGGGTACATGGTGGTGCGTGGGTTACCGGCGGTAGCCAGCTTTCAAATTACGACGGCACAAAGCTCGCCCAAGATGCAGCAGCCGTCGTTGTCTGCATAAACTATCGACTCGGTGCCCTCGGTTTCTTGTATGATGAGCGTCGTTCCCTGGATAATGGACCAGAGCTTCCCGCCGGCACGGCCGATGTAGTAGCAACCTTCGAATGGGTGCATGCCAACATCCAAGCCTTTGGAGGTGATTCTTCCAATATCACGGCGATCGGCCAGTCTGTCGGCGCACATCAAACACAAGCTTTGCTGGCTGCCCGCCCTGATCTTTTTGACAAGGCCGTTCTCATCTCCTCCCCAGCAGGCTTCACGAATCCTCCATCGTCAGCTGCCAAAGCTCGGGCGGATTCGATAGCATATCTTTCAGACCATACCACGCCCGAAACGGCATCCATAGAGACTTTACTCCAAGCTCAAACAAAGGCTATGATTGCGAACCCAGGTTCGCTCTCTACCTGGGGACCAACAACCACGATCGCCCCTGGTTTCCTCAAACCAACAAGCCTAGTCGACAGCAAGCAGATCTTAATTGGCTGGGCGGCTAACGACGGCAGGGTATTTTTGCACTTGGCCTCGCCTGAGACACCTCTCTCTCAGCTGAATAACGTTCTCACGGACCAAATCTTCTGCGAACCAAGCATTGCTCTAGCGAAGCAGTCACGAAAACAGGGACATGCTGTCACGACATTTGAACTGACTTGGGCACCTGAAGGCTTTGCGTTTGGCCCAACGCACTGTATCGATCTGCCATTGACTTTCGGATTTGAGGCGTGGTCGCGGTCTTCGATGTGTTTGGAAAAGGATATGGATGAATGGGAGGCGAGAGGGAGACGGTGGAGACAGCGTATAGGCAGCTTTGCCAGGGACGGAACACCGTTCGTTGCTGAGAATGGGATCAAGGTATTTTAGGCATGCTCTCTTCATGGGGTGAGATCGTCCGGTGCACTTTGTGTACCATGCATCAATATTCTAGATCATTATTCTACTTTACGTCATTCTCAACCATCAACTTCCACTGCAATCGTTCTCACGTTTTGTAATTCCCTGTTCGTCGTTACAGGCATTATTGCCCACTCGAATCGCCGCTGTTCCACCTGCTGCCACGCCATTGAATCGAAATACTCTCATTTAGCTACGATAACGCCAATGGCCCTTACTCAAAGCCTCGCCGCTGTTGGAGAAGAAGAGTAGTCGATGGTGAGTTCTCGAACGTTTGCATATTCATATGCGTATGCATAGCGATAAGAGTTCTGCATGCCCTGTTCACACTCGATTTGACAACAATCTTACATTGCACCACAGTCAGTCTGATGGGCATGGTAGGCTTTACGTCAGGTTTGGGTGGGCGACAAATCAGAATCCTCGACGTAAATGGCGTCTGATCCCGGTGCCACAAGCCGAGACGGTAGGTTCACCGCACCTTGAGGTGCCATCATTATCGTACGCGCAAGCCGGTCCTCCAGCGATGAACTCGAATATGATGTCTTCGTCAGAGAACGGACCCAGCATTACTGATTGTGGAGATCGCGGATTTGTAAAGGTCTGTGCAGACTGGCCAAACGTCTGTGATGAAATCATGGCTCGTTAGCCGCCAGTTGCTCCAACACAGCAGCCACTTGCGCAAACAATTTCCTCATATCCGAAGGCCTCATGATGCCTCGACTTTGTGCGAGGTCGTTGCTTGTGTCTAGCTTGTTGCAAAGCGCATCCACCTGATCAACCGACAGCAGACCTTGCCCAGAGAAGGGACCGAATCCGAGCACTTGCTCTAACTGACCCAGTACGTGGTAGACGGAGCTCGAGAACAGTGCGCCCTGCGTGGAAGCCTCGGTCAAGACCATTCCGTTGAACGTAAGCCCCGGTATTGGTATTACAGGGTTGGTGGCAAATCTCTCCGCTCCGTCCGTCAGCTTTTCGAGGAACACCTCAAAGAATGAGAGGAGCCGGCAATACACATCAGCAATGGTCGAAAGTAGATAAGCCGGCACTTGTCCATCCTGACTGCGAGCCGATCCCGGCGTGTTCAAAAGAATTGCTACGATCGACACGAGCTCGTGAGCCGAGGTCATGACGTACTCGCTCAATGAATAGGTCCCGATGAACAGAGGGCCATGTCGGTGTATCAAGATACTGAGATCCATCTTTGCTCTGTTGAGCTGGACTAGTGTACTGCGAAGTCGCAATTCATAGACGATTTTGATCAGGCGAGCCATGGCGCCCGAGCCGTCGACACCTATGTTGACAGGCACGATGTCTCTTGGATCTGATGAGAACTTGTTTTCGTGAACGTAGTACGCAGGTTGCCTGCATATGCCAAAAGGCAGGACCCTCTTGTCCTTCTTCTTAACCGCATTGTAATTGGGAGCTGGGACAGGGTTGCCCCAGAGGTTGGGATCGATCCACGCAAGCGAGCCCTGAAATATGGCTTGGTCAATCACATTGGGGAACAGCAGGTCGTATTGAGCTCCGTTCGAAGGTTCGTTCATAGATGATTCCATCGAATATCTAGGCTGTGTGTCAGGAGGAGACCCCGACTCCGAATCTGTGAGA
>Ga0265797_10008969_pt1 | contig 13158 bp, 9 predicted proteins | sample P2T30metagenome_FD_192433 | JGI IMG/M metagenome (GOLD analysis project Ga0265797, IMG submission 192433) | Plant litter microbial communities from East Loma Ridge, Irvine, California - P2 T30 | ecosystem: Environmental > Terrestrial > Plant litter > Unclassified | place: USA: California... | reverse complement strand
CTCGTCGACAATTGAACGCTTGCTTGGGGACGCAGTGAAGTCACTACACTTTCAATCCACGTTGCCAACCAAAAAGTCTATGAAAAGCTGGGACGACCTGCTCGAGTCGCCTGTTTCCAAACAGGGGCAAGCTGAATTCACTCCGAGCGAGGTTGCCGCTGGCAGTCTGATCCTGGATTATGTCCGTGGCAGACTACTAGATACCAGCATAAAGCTACAACCTCCAGTAAGACGTTCACCGCAAGAGTATATGGTGATTGACAAGCAAAGTCTTCGCGGTCTTGAGATTCGTCAAACCATCAAGGATGGCTTGACTCAGGGTAGTCTCTTGCAGACAATTCGAAGGACTGTCACGAAGAGCGGCGCCAGGTTGCTCAATCAGCGGTTAGTGTCGCCTTCACTTTCCTTGACTGTCATCAACAACAGGCTAGATCTTGTACAGGAGCTACGCGATAAGGATGATTTGAAAGAAAACATCCAGAGTCTGTTGAGCAGGACCCACGATACATCGCGTTTGCTCCAGCGCTTTTGCATTGGGAAAGGCGACGCCGACGATATGCTTGGACTTGCCAAAACTATAGCCGTGGTCCAGCAAATCTCAGACCTTGTTCAAAACACCACAGATGGTACAATTGGAAAGCCAAATCAACCAAAGTCAGATAATGTCGAGATCTCGTGCCTCAAAAACCTTTTCGAAAGGTTCGATCTGACTGGGCCTGCAAAGGTCGCGAAGAGCATTTTGTCCACCATTGATGAAGAAGGCCTCTCACGCAAACATCAGGCGGAGATCGAACAGGCAACTGAATCCGAGACGATGGCTGAAGAAGTCATTAGTGCAGATTCCGTCGGAAATGAGCCACCCAAATTGGCACGAAGAGCATCAAAGCAAGCCGCCGCAACAACCGCTCCAAGTAGCGGCGAGCAGGACATCTGGGTTATGCGAAAGGATGCATCTCCTGCACTCTCACAGGCGCACAAAAGTCTAGATATATTGTCTCTCGACAAACAAGCCCTCGCCACAAAGCTTCGCGAAAAGACCAGATCCGACAGCTTAACACTCCGATGGAGCGGTCAGCTTGGCCATTTTTGCCACGTCAAAGGCAAAGACGCCAAAGGCAACATCGACAACCTCACGGACGCACGAAGCATCGCCTCGACGAAAACGACTCGTACCTTCCACATCACGGAGTGGACAAATCTAGGCGCCAGCATCGACGACGCCAAACTCCGCATCCGCGCCGAAGAAGACCGCGTCTTCAACAAGCTGCGCGGCCAAGTCCTAGAGAACCTCATGCGCCTCCGCCGCAACGCCGCCATCCTCGACGAACTCGACGTCGCCGCCTCCAACGCAACCCTAGCCAAAGAACGGAACCTCACCCGCCCCACACTGAACGCAGGCACCGCCCACCGCATCATAGGAGGCCGCCACCCAACCGTCGACGCCGGCCTGACCTCCCAAGGCCGCCACTTCACCGCCAACGACTGCCTCGTCGGTGACGCCGACAAAGAACGCCTCTACCTCATCACCGGCCCCAACATGGCCGGCAAAAGCACCTACCTGCGCCAAAACGCCCTGATCACCATCCTCGCGCAGACGGGCGCCTTCGTCCCCGCCGAGTACGCCGAGATAGGGCTCGTCGACAAGATCTTCAGCCGCGTCGGCTCCGCCGACAACCTCTACCGCGACCAGTCGACTTTCATGGTCGAGATGCTGGAGACGGCGGAGATTCTGCGCCGCGCTACGCCGCGGTCGTTCGTTATTATGGACGAGGTCGGGCGCGGGACGACGGCCAGGGATGGGTTTGCTGTCGGGTATGCGTGCTTGAGGCATTTGAGGGATGTCAATGGGTGCAGGGCGCTTTTCGCTACGCATTTCCATGGGTTGGCGGATGCGGTCGATGGGTTGGGGTGTTTTTGTACGGATGTTGAGGAGGAGGGGGTGGATGGGGGTGGGAGTTGGAGTTATGTGCATAAGTTGAGGAGGGGGGTTAATCGCGAGAGCCATGCGCTCAAGGTTGCGAAGATGGCTGGATTACCGGATGAGGCGATTCGGCTTGCTGGGGAGGTTTTGAGGGAATTGAAGGAGGGGGAGAGGAAGATGGTGTGAGAGGGGTCGTTGTGTTGGGTTGTGTTGCATGTTGGTTGCGTTTGGTGGGGTGCTACATGCGTGTGTATGTATATACTTGTACGACGGCAGGGGTGTATCATAGCAACATCGCTCAAAGACTTGGAAGCACTTGGCCTCCTTCTCAGCCCTGTAATACTGTACGGTTTTTCTTCCATCTCAAATCCGAAACGCCGACCTCTTCAACAGTCTGTCATCCCACACCAGCTCCAAACCACCTCAATCAACAGTCCACTCGTCAGCCCAGAAGTCGACAATCTCCCAAAACTTCTCCTCGCCAACAAGATCCCTCAACTCCCGCAGCCTCTCAGTGGCAGCTCTCCCCTGGCCAGCTGCAGGCCGCAATCCCTCAAAACCAGCCGGACTCCCCAACAAACCACTTAAATCCACCCCGGGCTCAGTACAAGCCATCGCCATCTCACGCAGATTCGCAAAGCAATCCGTGGCGAAGTACACCGTCTCCCGGTCCATCGGCGGCTCTGTTGTGGCGAGCTGGAGGAGTTCGAGTGGCCTGCGCGTGATATTGGATGTGGTTGGCGTTTGTTGGTATCTTGCCGACAGGGCGGAGGCGTGTCTTTGGAGGAGGTCCGGGAGATTTGAGAGGCTGGAGACAGGTAAGATGGGGATGTAGGGGATGTCGGTACGTGGGAGGAGGGAGGCTTGTAGGTGGGCGAAGGCGAGGGTTGGGTAGGCGGTATTGTCTTCGGGGGCGGACGGGATGGGTCCGGCTGAGGTGGATGTGGAGGGTGTTGCTTTCGTTGCTGAGGATAGGAGGAAGACTATGATGAGGTCTTGACCTCCGGTTAGACCGGCGAAGTGGTGGATGCGATCCAACGTTGCTGGCACGTTTTCTGGGGAGGTTGAGGTGGGCGATAGTAAAAGGACTCTAAGATGACGGTTTGAAGCAGTGTTACTGTGACTGTTGGTGTTGAGAGGCATAGGCAGTGGAACGATAAGGTCGTGGGTCTCCAGTCTATTTTCTGTGGGAAGTGAGCATGGCATAGGTATTGGCCCGGACGACGTGTACTCACCTTTCAGCTTCAGCCCTTCAGTCGAGATCACAAGAGGCAGAACTGATGCGAAAGATGCACGCCTTCTGAGACTAGTGCAGAACATGGTAAGTGATTGGTCTGCGTCGTTGTGAGTACCTCATCGAAGGGACGGTGGTTGTAACAAGAGGTGAAGTTGAAAGAGGTGAGGTTGAAATTAAGTCGCCCATCGCGCCTTCCTGTTACAGCTGTAATGTACAGTAGAGTATACAAATGGTGTGTTGTTACAGAAGGGGGGTATCTCTTGCCTATACATACATGTCCATAAACCGCCTCAGCCACTCCAGGAGTGTTACCGTGATTTGCTCGCGGCAGACACCGAATCCATGCGTTCAGGAGGGGCGTTAAGCGCCTGTTTCTTCACCAATTCCTCTTTGTTCGGCTTCTGTTGGGCACTGATAGGCTTCACAGCATCGTCGTCGGCCTTCGACACATCGACAGTCGCTGGCGCAGGTTTCTTCTCATCCTTGACCACGTCAATCGCTGGCATGGACTGTGTAGAATCAGTCCGCGCCCACCATCCCGCCGGATTATACCACGAGTACTTTTCAGGCTCGGATTCCTTCTCGGAAAGCGCCTCCCAGTTGGGCTCGTACTTGTTGCGCAGCCTTTCCACTTCTGCCTCCACAATGTCCAGACGGTCCTCCAGCAGCTCTCGCTGGTCTTTTGCTTTGCTCCTGCTGCGCCAGCTGTCCCACACCAGCAGTCCGACTGCGACAGCAAATATGAACGACTCCGAGAAGAAGTTGGCGCCTAGTTCAATGGCTTTTGCTTCGCTCAGTGGCCGGATCCTCGGCAGGTGCGGTTTCTCCTCCTTTTTCGTCCCACCTTCTGCTTTCTCCCTTGCTGCCTCCTCATCTTGCTTCTTTTGTTGCAGTTCTGTCAAGACAGTCGGTGTCTCGGCCTTTTTCTTCCTCTCTTCCGCTAGCTTTCGTTCTCGCTCGACCATGCGATCTTGTGCTGCGCTATCATGTAGCATCCCCAAGCGCATACGCATGTCTATTCTGTGCACGCGCTGCGCCTGGGCGACAGCAAACCGTCGGAAGCCATCGTGCTCTTTGGCTTGCCTCTTGATATAATTCTACGGGAAGAATGATGGTCAACTACGAGGTCGTCGCCGAACATGGGTGCTTGGCTTACGTACGCCAATGGGTTTCGCTGCTGTGCGGATGGCCAGCGAGGCGATTTTGAATGTAAGAGACATGGTCAGGACACTGCGACCCGTTGATTATTTGGCACTCAGAACATGCTGGTGGATTGCGATGGACACTGCAATTCCGCCGTGACTCGCAAACGCAAGGGCAGAAGTGGTGTCTTATGTCATCTTTTTACCGGCGTTGGACTGAGCTTGTGGAGTCGGCGGCAAGCGAGTTTTGCTTTGCTTGTGTGAGTGTTGTTGTTGTTGTTGGTGGTATGGGACTTTACTATCACTTTTGACTTGGTCATACAGTGCTCTTTAAAATATACTGAGACAAGACATCATTGACAACCATGTAGGAGCGATACAAAATCGTCAGTGTCAAAATGTACTGTCGCTGTGAGATATATCCCGAATTGCAGCAACTCGGCCCGAACATCCGAGCTCTGGAGTTGTGGCCCCGGCTTGGTTGCTACCTAGCAACGGATGAGTTTACCACAAATCCAATCCATTCGTCTTTGAACATGGCCCAGCGCAGACCGGCACAGCTCTTGTGCAGCATACTCGGCCAGCGACATCGACAATGTCTTCCATCCACGCTGAGCCTCCGCCTCCAATTGTCACCGAGCCCACCGGCATCAACTATGCGACCGGTTCGGCGCTCGGAAAGGGCGGTTTCGCCATCTGCCATCGCGCCGAAAGATACGATGGCAGCAAGCCCACGGGACACATTGTCGCCCTGAAGATTGTCAAGACGAAGATGGAGCCCGCAAAATTGGCGCAGAAGGTATTGCAGGATTCCGCGACATGTCGCTTCGTCGTCCATCAACAACATCACTAACAAGTCGACCAGTTTGTTTCCGAGCTTCAGATCCACTCGAAACTCGCACATCCGAACATTGTCACCTTCTACCGCGCCTTCTCTTTCAACACAAGCACATACGTCGTCCTGGACATGTGCCCTAACGGATCATTGGCCGACATGTTGAAGAAGCGGAAATGCCTCACACTTCCCGAGATCAGGCGCTTTGTCATTCAAATATGTGGTGCTGTAAAGTATCTGCACACACGACATGTCGTACACCGCGATCTGAAGACTGGCAATCTCTTCTTGGATGCGAACATGAACGTGCAAGTTGGTGACTTTGGCCTAGCGGCTCTGCTGGTCACGGAGAAGGAAATGGAAGTCAAACGACGAACAACGATGTGCGGGACGCCCAATTACCTTGCGCCAGAGATTTTGGAGAAGGGCAAGGGACACAACGAGAAGGTAGATCTGTGGTCGATTGGTGTTATCACGTACACACTTGCCGTAGGAAAGGCACCTTTCCACGCGAGCAGCAAGGAGGAAATCTACAAGAAGCTGAAGCAGGGCGAATACAAATGGCCGGAGCTCAGCGCCACTCACAACGACATCTCGACGGATTTGCGAAACACGGTTGCTTCATTACTGGTGCCCGAAGAGGAGAGGCCTGAGCCGGACGACATCATCAGCCAGCCCTTTTTCCGAATGGGATACGTACCTCATAACATTCCCGTTGCTTCTCGCGAGAAAGTCCCTCAGTGGACCGAGGTGTCATTACCGAGCAAAGCCGCACGCGATCAGGGCTTCACCGACTCGTGGTACAGTCTTTGCAAAGAAGCTGGAGTTGGAAAGACACCCGATGGCGTCTCCTTCAAACTCAACCGTGGCAGGAAAATTAAGAGCATCGTCCACGATTTCCAAAAGGAGGCTCAGCTGGGCACGGCACCTGTCATGCCAATTCCCAAAGACACAGTCTATGTCTCGACCGTCAGCGACTGGAACGCGACAGGAACCCCCGAACCAGAGGATTCCGAAGGTCTACGACCTCTTACCAGAGCGATTAGGGAGATCTCACACAACGAAGTCACAAAACCTAGGACGATGCTGCCGTCGGAACGAAGAGTTGCGAGGGATGCTGAGATCATGCCTCCTCCTTCAAGACCAGCGTCAAGAGTAGCCGCACGTTCGGGTACTGTTCGTCGCGCAGCTAGGACGATCAGTGAAGAAGCATCAAAGGCGAGCGAGTCGGTCAAGATAGCATCTGATCCCGAGACGGTGTCAGCTCCAGCGACTCGGATATCGCGGACCCGAGTAGCGACCAGTAACCCGGTTTCTACTCTGCGGGAAACAAACACAATCTCGAGCGCTGGATATCAGACGTCTCGATCACAAAGCTCAGAGTCCACGATGGACAAGCCTCAAAGAACTACATCAATCAAACGCAGTGCAGACGCTAGCCTCGCGAGGCGGCCACGCGCGACTGTCAAGAAGGCCGAACGACCCGTTTCTCCCCCTCCACCCGGTCCATATGCCACTCTGGACGAATTGAAGCAGACATCGCCTCAACGAAGGCCTCGACGGAAAGCACCCACACCCGAGGTAGTCGAAATATTGTCCGACCACGACTCGGAAGAGAGGCCCGCCGCACAAGCATTGTCTCTCCCCCCTCCGCCCCGAATGAGTAAGACTCTTCCTCGCCCGCGCAGGGTAGTTTCTCCCCCAGACGCCCACCCAAACACGGACCCAACCACAGTCCTCGAACGCCTCACCAGATTCCGCGACAACCTTGCCAACGCAATCAGCAACTCACCCTCTCTGGCCCGAACAACCAGCCGTCCCAACCCCAAGGATGCTGAAAACCTGCCCTTTGTCTGCAAATGGGTCGATTACAGCGTCAAGCACGGCGTCGGCTACGTCCTCAAAGACGGCACCGTCGGCTGCGTCTTCAACGCCTCCGCAAAACACAACACCCCCGTAACCCACGTCTACAACCACGACGGCCGTCGCTGGCTCGCCAAACTCCGCAAAGACCTGGAGAACAGCGAGATCGTGCCCCTGGAAATACTCGAAGACCGCGCCGAAGACGGCATCATCCACAAAGTCTACAAGGGCCTCGGCAGCGTCAAAGAAGGGCCCCTGGCCGCCGAAGCGGCTCGTAGGAAGACCCTCAGCGTCCTGTGGGCCAAATTCGGCCGCTACATGTGCCAGAGCCTCGAAGGCGACGTCGGCATGGGCGGCGGCAGCGGCGAAGGCAAGACCGGCGGCGACTCCTTCGTCCGCTTCTACCAGCGCATCGGCAACGTCGGCCTGTGGGTCTTCGCCGACGGCGCCATGCAGTGCCACTTCCCCGACCACACCAAGCTCGTGCTGGCCGCGTCCGGCGACCTCGTCAGCGCCACTTGCATCTCCCCCGAGGCCGCGGACTACCTGCGCTCGCACTCGGACCTACTCCCGCACCACATCACCGGGCGCGAAATCCTGGCGGACTCGGTCCAGGGGCTTTTGCACGAGAGCGCGCGCGTGCGGGCGCGCGTTGTGAGGGCGAACGAGATCGAGACGAAGCTGAGGTTCGTTAATGATGTTGTTGGGCAGTGGATTCGGAACGGCGGGCTGGGGAGGTTGGATGCCGATTCGGATGTTGTTGCTGCTGCTGGTGTTGCCGCGGGTGGGCGGGACGACGCTGGCAAGGGGGGGAAGCTTTATTGGGAGGGCATGATGGTTAAGGATCAGGCGAGGAAGATCGAGCGCGTTACTGTGGGTCGTCTGGGAGGGGATGTGAGGGAAAGTGAGAAGGTGGTTGCCCCTGCTCCTGCTGCTGCTGCTGCTGCGGTGAAGTAATCACGTTTGAACGGTTGTAGGATTTGTTTGGGGTGGTTGAGGTTGAGGTTTGAAGCATGCGGAAGAGGAAGAAGAGGAGTTGCATGGACGGTTTTTTTTCCCCCCTCTTTTTTCCCCCTTCTTCTGGTTGGGATGGACGAATACTTACGACCCGGCGTTTGTGTTTTTTTCGCTTTTGGGAGAGGATTCTTCCTCGTTCTCTTTTTTTCTTGCTACCAGCATCGAAGCGAGTTGGTTCGACTTTTTTGGGTAGTGATGAGGAAAGTTCTCTTTTTTCCCTTTTTACTTTCTTCTCTTTTGGAGAGGGGGAAGCAACAAACACACCACCATATAGCATCTTTGTGTGCATATACCACAAAAAAATCATCATCTTTAATGTCCAATGTTGCTCTTACCTTACTTTACCTCATGTGATACGGGTTGTAAACAATGTTTGATCGGTTGGTTGGTAAGTTGGTTGGTCAGAAACGTCTTTTGACCCTCTTTTAATCTATATACAGTACATACTCGACCATTCTCTTGATTCTGACTATAACCCTGGACTGTAGATCTTGCTCTTTGTAAAAACCACGCTATTCATTCCCCTTCCCTGGTATCGATCGATGCATCGTAAATGAAAAAAATAAACATACTGTAACCAAAGAGGATATCCCGCTTTTTTTTCCCCTGGGGAAAGGAAAGGAGATGGAAAGAACATTCCGCCAATTGCGCCGCTGGGTGGGTGGGATTCGTCATCGGAGGATCGTCTTCGTTGTGGGGAGGGGAAAAGTGTTTTTCGCATCGAGTCGCCATCCCATTCACTTCACCACGCATCAACTTCCATGTCCGACCGCATCGGAGGCGCGCCAACGCCCATGCCGAACCCACCGGCAGCCATCATCGTCGTCATCCCCCCTCCTCCCATCATCGAGGACGAGTGGCCGTGATGTTGATGTTGATGTTGGTGTTGGTGTTGGTGTTGATTTTGATGGATCTGCCCACCAACAAGCCCAACCCCACTCTCCTCCTCGCACCCACCAGCACCAGCACCAGCAGGCTTCCCCGGCAACCGCCCCAACATCGCAGCCGTAGCATCCAACAACTCCAGCGCGCCCGAAATCCAAGGCGCCTTCCGCGCACTCACCCCAAGCGTCCACTTGAACTCATTCAACCTCGCAGAATAGAACGCCGCCTCCTCGCACCCCGGGCTCGTAGCCTGCAACAGCGCGCCGAAAGTCCCCACGAGAGCGAAATTCGCCGCCGACGCGAAATACCAGAACGCGCCCAGGTGCTGCGGCCGCAGCCGGTTGACGAAGTCCATGGCGCTGATGAGGCGTGTCTTGGCCGCGCTGCGGCAGATGTACAGCATGTAGGGGTCGCTGGCGGCCGGGTCGAGGGACTGCACGATGCGGCGGTGGATGCTGATTTCGGTGGCGAAGTAGGCCAGGTGTAAGTACCCTGTGGCGCATGTTGTGTGGGCGGCGTAGTGCGAGTCCATTTTGCATTCGGGGGGCAGTTTTGCGAACCAGTCTTTCAGGCGGATTTGCACGGGTTTGGCGCGGTTGAGGACGAGTTGGGTGGCGTAGCGGCCGGCGCGGTCGATGTCTGCTTTTGCGGTTTGCGAGTAGAAGGTGTCGCAGACTTCGGCCATGATGGAGGTTAGGGTTATCATTTGGTTGAAGAGCGAGCGGCCGCGCAGGGCTTGTTCGTTTTCTTCGTCGTCGTCGTCGTCGATGTTGTCGTTGCCGCCGCCGCTGTCGAGGGAGGAGGTGCTCATGGGAGGCACGGATTCGTCGAAGTCGTCTGGTTCGGGAGCTGGCACGTTCCAGTCTGCGGCGGAGATGTGCGAGGGCCGGCCGTGGCCGACGGCGCTCCATTTGTCTTGCATGTAGAGCGCCCAGGCTAGGCGTTTGCGCAGCCGGCGTTCCCACAGGGGGATTGACCAGTTGGAGCAGTCGAGGTGCAGGCCGATGTCCTGGCCCAGGGCTACGAGTTGGACGGTCAACGTCCAGGTGCTCGACTTCGCTCGCTGCAGTAGGAGGAGGCCGGCCTGTACTGCGGAGATTTTCGGTCGCTGCATGGACATGGTCAGGCTGGTGATGGCGATGTATTCCAGTCTGGCAACGTCGGGTTTGGGTTGTTGGGCGAGTGTGGGTTCTTGGTGCCACCAACCTAGAGCTAGGAGGTACATGGCGGCAAGCAGAGGTGGGTTGAATTGCCGATCGCCATGTCGATGTCTGTCCAGGAAGGCCTGCTTCTGGACAATGGGAAAGCTGGGATGGACGTTGCGGAAGTAGATCTCGATCAGTTTGTTGCCGTGAGGGCCTACTATTCGTTCAATGTCGACGAGTGCTCTGGCTTCGTCGTCTGGTATGGGGACTTCGGCATCGTCGTGGGTAGAGAAGTATTCGGTTCCGGTCACCTGGCGGAGGAGGCCGACTTGGGATTCGGTCTCGTTTGTATCGTTGAAATCACCCAGGCCGATCAGACGGGCATCTAGAGCGGTGGTCTGGCCGACATATCTGCAGTGGCGATGACGCTGTAGACTGAGAGACTCGTCAACGACAGAGAGGACTTTGGTGCCTGCAGGTTGAACAGGCGGTGCCAAAGCAGGGATGTTGGAGAGATCGAATATGGGTTGATGTATTTGCTGCGAATGTGAGAGCTGGGGTGCTGGCGGTGGAGTCGACGCTTGCGAGGACGTAGCAGTCCTCTTGTTGGGCGAAGTCTCGGTCTTGCTTGTGTCTTCGACCTTGCGTTTCCGAGGCTGGGCGTTTTCCACAAACGTGCAGTCCTGCTTGTGGAACTCGCAAAGAACACAACGGCGATCTTCCTGCAAGACACACTTGCTTTTACGGCGTCTGCAGCCGTCGCAGGGTCGTTCGCGGCGTGGGCGTTGAGGAGCACTCTGCTGGATTTGCTTGAGGGCAGGGCGAGAGTCGTTGTTGTCCATCAATCGTTGTTGTTGCTTGGGTGGCGACCAGGATGGAACGTCGCGTGAGCAGGGTCTGGGGGCCAGCGGTTGGATGGCCATAGTGGTAGCCATGGCTAGTTTAAGCCTACTTTCGTTGATCGAGGCGCCGGGGGAGTGACGTGGGTTGTTGATATCGGGGAAGTTGGCACGTTCCAGGCCCCGCGTACTCCGGAGTGGTCAAGCAATGGGACTGGCTGGAGAAACGGAAGAGGATTGGATCTGTGTATCGAATCGGGAAGGCCAGGGATAGAGGGTAGATAGGGCTCTAGTAGAGGCTTGGATATGTAGATTTGAATAGTAATTGCCGGTGTCGTAGCGTGGTACCGTATCGTATCGGATCGTAACGCGGCGTGACAAGACTATCAGGCACGAGTCTTCAGAAGCGGTCTGAAGAGTCGCAAAGGGCGGCGATGAGGATGAGATAGTTGATGGCCCGGGGTGTCATTGGACTTCCTCTCCTCTTTTGCACGTAAGTGAGGGAAGAACCGGGAGGATGGAGAGGGGGAATGACACAACAGATAGATAGACAGATAGATAGATAGGAAGGAGAAACAAAGAGGGAGAGATAAGTGGTAGTGATATGGGTTTGTAAGTGAATATTATGTACTACGGTAAATCCTAAGCTCCAAGGCTAAGGTTACACTCCCTGGAGTGTCGCGTGCGTGGGGAAAAGACGGTTCGACAGGCAAACATCAGCAGCAAAAGGCCAGCCAAGTGACAACTCACTGGTCGAATAGCATGGACAGCGTCAGGCTGTACGTAAGATGGGCAATAGAATACGTGAGAGAAACATGCTGCTTAGCTGAACCCGCGACACAACCTTTTGCCGCAGAGATAAGGATGTCGACGTCCAATCACAGCCAGTTTTATCAAGTCAATCTCGTCCAATCCGGCTTAGTGCCCCAAGATTGAGACACGCACCGCCAGATCTACCCAGACCCAAGATCCCTGACTTTGTGACATCACGTGACGCTCCCTCTTGTTGACCTCATCACCGGAATTACATGTCTTACTGCCGAACGTCAACCTAATTCAGAAGGTACACGCCTCAGAGTATGGGGATTGTTGGCAATTCTGTGGGCCAAAGGGAGTTCTATCCTGAGGATGCACCTTTCTTCTTACCTACTCGCTCCTACTACACTCCACTTGCTGTCCAGGCTTATCCTCAGAACTTTTCCCACCAGCCCGTCTTCACCAAGCACGCAAGCACCCAACTACGTAACCCTCCGTTTCGCCCTGTCATGCCTTTCAAACGTCTTTCTCCAACGCGCTCGCTCATCTTGACGTCAAGGTCGCGGATCCTCTGCGAGTAATTCTTACAGACCCGCACACGTTTCTGCCTTGCGAATCCTGCACACTACTGTACTGCCCTCTTCTGATAAACTACGAGCTAGTCGCCATCATTTCCACCCCTTCGGGCGCCTACTCCACCACAATGCACCTTTATTTCGACTTGAATTGTCGAGTCTCTTCAAGTCTCCTGCTCTCAAAACTTGGTTTTTTCGTTACGCGTACCGCCACCTTTTGAGAGTCGCCCTCGCATACTTTCAACGCCCATGGAGATCTTCCAGTTAGGCTCCCAGTCGGGTGGCGCGATTTATCGTCTACTTGGGAAAATCAGGGTGATCACTTTCGGCAAGGTGTTCGGAATTCTTGAGCCATATACGGCCTTCTGAGTAGACTACTTGTGGAGTCTGCAAGAGCGCTCATCTGATTTCTGCTTCGACGCGTTACTGCAGATTGTCGACAACTTCCTGCAGCTCGACAGTCTTCTGTAGTGGCTAACACTGGTGCTTTACGCTGACCGGAGCACTGTACCTTAGGTGGTATACAAAAATCATAGAGACCCTCGAGGTGATGCAGGCAAAAATAACATACCACTCAAGGCCAAGTCGACTCACACATCCCTTGCATAACTGCTCATATTGATTGGTCAAAGGTGGACTGGCGACTTACATTCCAGGTCAAACATGGGGAACAAACATGCTTGGAGACGCGTTCTCCAGAGTAACCATCACCGCCACGCACCTACACTCCTTTTCTCGTCTGGATCTCTGTACGGTAACCCAACCTTTGTCGCTCATTGTACCATCCAGAACCGCACATGATGGCTAGGTCAAGCGCCTTCCGTAGCGCAATTGTACTCGCCACCATTCTACTCCCATTCATTACATACGCCACAGCCTTCGGAGATGTCAACTTTGGCTCCGTTGACGACTTTGCATTAACAGAACTGGAGCTGAAAGTCAG
>Ga0265797_10008968_pt1 | contig 13160 bp, 10 predicted proteins | sample P2T30metagenome_FD_192433 | JGI IMG/M metagenome (GOLD analysis project Ga0265797, IMG submission 192433) | Plant litter microbial communities from East Loma Ridge, Irvine, California - P2 T30 | ecosystem: Environmental > Terrestrial > Plant litter > Unclassified | place: USA: California... | reverse complement strand
CTTGCCATCTTCCTCGTTCCTGATATTACTCTCAGGCTCGCAACTGTCGCCACTTTGAGCCGACGTATCGTCGGCCGCCTCGTCGGTCATTGGTGCGCATTTCTCGTCGGCGCCTCCCCAGCTCAGCAGCAACGCTAAGCTATCGACCTCCAGATCTGAATTTCGCGACGGCTGGTTGTGCTGGCGCTTTGGTGTGGCGCGGACTATGGAATGGGCGTAGCTGTAGAGAGCGTCGTGCTCTTGCGATTGCGTCGTTTCCGTATTGTGGGAGCTAAGCTCGATGGCGCTGGGTGGTAGTTCTTCTCTGAGGTTGGAACGGTGTTAGCTTATTCTTCGCGGAGGTCGTGGGGAGAGATGGTGTGAGAGAGAGAGCTTACTGATTTGAGAACTCCATAGAGCTGGCGGTGATGTCGTGCCGTGATGGCGAGTGAGACTCGTGTTTGAAGGGCATGTTTCATCTAGGTGGGTTGAGTTGGTCTGCTGGGTTCTGCTTGGGTTAGGTAGGCGTTGGGGAATAAGGTTGAGCTGAAAGTGGCAAGCGGGGGGAGAAGTGAATGTGCAGTGAAAGGAGAATTTCCAGGCTTTTCTTCAGGGCAGGCTGATAGTGAGGCTGTATATCGACTGAGGAGATATCGTGCAGCTGGTACATGTCTTGGAACGAGGTCAGGGTGGCAGACATGGACCGGAAGCTGCATGTCTCGGGTAAGAAGTTACGATGGCATGGAATGTATTGCTGGGCTCTACATATCTGTCACTCGGTACCGTATAGGCTTCATGACCCCGTCGTTACTCCTAGGCGCAGAACATGCCGTAACAGCTACTATCAGATCCATCTCGGCCCTGAAGTCGATGTGATCGCCCGCCTTGGTGATCGGAGCTTTAATCGTAAGCTTCCCCGTCTCACCATCAATCGGAACGTTCATAAAGCAGTTGAACGGAGAAGGTATGTTGTCTTCAGCAATGCCATGCCTTTGCAGCGCATACGCCAGATTCCCAAAACAGCCATGGTGTGGCTCCTGGTCAGGATAACGAAGACGGAACGTGTCCTTTGAGCAGGGCGTCATGATGAAGTCGTGTCGTCCCACAGTGTCTTCAACGATCGAAAGAAGAGGGTTGCTGCGATTGCTGTAGAGTTGGTCGCCGGTGGTTAGATAAATCTTCCCGGCGTAGTCGAATGTTCTGCCGTTTGAGAGAGTCTCTCTGATGTCGTTGGCGTTGTAGGCGGCGACGTCTGAGACTTGCTTGCCTTGAGGATCGATGATGCTGAGACGTTGGCCTTTCTTCAGGAGGAATGATGTCCCGGTCCTTGGGGCGATCTCTATACTCCCATCGTTACAGTTACGGCAATCCTCCATAGTGGCTGGGCAAGGGCGATGGCGATATATGGTAGATCTGATTGGTCGCGTCTGGTGGCTGATGTCAGAGGCCACTTGATCAAACGTTCGAGAATCCAGAACTTGTCTCTGTCGCTGGAGGTCTCAAGAAGCATACCTCTTGTAACATCGTTGATAAGAGCGGCAAGAGCGGGTACAGCGGAGCTCGGATAAATGCTTGGTAAAGGCGGCCGCATTCGCATGATAAGCAGATCAGATGTCTATCAAAGACGGTGTGAATAGGTCCTTGCCGTAAGACGTTTGTTCGGATTAGAAGCGTCCATGTCCGCACGGATCCAGCATGCTTGCGATCTTCTGTTGTCGCAAGTTGAGCGAAGATCGCATCCATAGCAAAACAGCGTGTTTTGCTAGCCATTCACATCACACACAATACAGCTGCAGCATCTGAGGGCCAGTGAGAGGTTGTGCTTCGTCCAGGTGGTGACACCTCAAGACCGAGCTCAGCTTTAGGCCACTCGAGCATTCGTTGCAGCTTCACATCGTGGCCGTGGTACTTGTCCAGATACATGCAAATGGCTTGGCCCTCCATGAGGCCACGCCGCTGAAGCCACCACTGCCCTCGATATAGCTTGGCGTACCAGTAGACCACCAACAGTAGTGCTTTCGCATCTTTTTCATCCAACATATTTCTTAGCTTTGGGCCCATATGCATCATGAAACCGAAGAATTCGAGGATGTTGTTGCCGTCGCATTTGACATGCAAGAGACGGGCTAAGATCATGGCCGGTCTGTAGTAAGGATTGTCATAGCGCGTTGAAGTCGGGCCCAAGTCGAACATCTCGACGAAATCTCTTGTCAAATCGATGGCATGGGGCTTGTAATAATCCTGTGGTTCGACCATAGGCCGAAACAGGCTGCCGTGATTGACCGACATCTTCCGGAACGCGCTGTCGGGGCGCAGTGGATCGGTCAAAGCAAAAATCGCTTTCTTCCCTTCGGACATCTTGAGCCAATCCAAGTCTGTGGGATCGCTAGGTTTCAGCGGCCAGGCTTCTTCAACAGACCTCACATCGATGCTTGCAAACTGGATGATGCCAAGAAGAGCTGCACTTGCCCACAGAGCATCTCGAGTTTCATTTTTGAGCGGCTTCATGAGAGCCTCTTTGAACTTCGCAGTGCCATTGTACCAATGTGAGAGAATAGTACGGTTGATGGTAGGCGTTCCTGCAAGATGACGGTCATGCAAAAGCGTTAAGGTGACAACGATATTCTTCAAGAACGGATACTGAACACAGTTAGGCTACTTGTTGTTATGGATGTGTGTTTATCATTACTGACCGAACATGCCAGACGGAATACTTCTTTCTGGTAGACGGCCGCGGCTTGTGTGGTGCCGACAGAGAGCACCGTGCGCTCGTTGAACCTGTGCATTACCTCAAATGCTGCTACGCCTAACATTGAGTTGCAGCCAGTCTCTTCTTTCTCACTGGCAAGCCCATTGCAATGTGCAGCGATCGTAGATGATAGGCTTGGTCGTTGACAGTTCGACAAGTTCAATTTGTCCTTTGCCACTGCATTCGCCGTTGTGTTCTGGGACTCTGAACACGACACAACCGGTTCGTTGAGGTCAAAAGAGCTCTCGCCCGTGAATGTCAAGCCAGCAGCCTTGCCACCATACACGCAAGACACACCAAACTCTACAGGTATGCGAAAGTAAGCATGGTTATGCAAGTAGTATGGTAACACCACCCAATAACATACCCTTACATTGTTGGCAACCAGGCTTGCTTTCGTCGCATTTCACCCTTCGCGTCTTACAACTTGAGCATCCTCGTCTCGACTTCGTATGTGCTTTACGCTTGCGAAGGGCGCTGGGGACTGCAGTAGAGGTGTTCGTCGAGATTGTCATGACGGACCGTGATCGTAGCTGGCTAGGCTGTGAGGTCGAAAATAGCGAAGCCTCATGGTTCTCAAAGGCACAGCTCTGGTTATGAAGGTCAATGGGTTCCAGAGACGGCACAGTGGTGCTGCTCGATACGAAGGGAGGTTAGCGTAGGATTCAACTATTCCAAGAACGACTAGATCATGAAACGAAAAGACGGAGTTTAGAATGCGCGTATCGCCCATCATGTCGCAGAATAATGGAGCACGACCTCCTCCCGTCTGGGTGCCATCCGTGGACCTCGTAACTACATGTACCTCCTACCATCTTGGTCACAAGTACTCAAGTGCTCATCGTCGCCTGGAGCTCACATTCGTGAACACATACCGCAAGACCTTGATTGATGTCTCCGCGGACCAAACATGGGTCTGCGTTCTCTGGCCACTTTGTTCACCAAATGTGTTCTTCGTCGATCACCTCAGGACGCTTGCTACTCGAAATAGGAGCTGGGGCGGATTGGCTTGGTCATTGCACATGCCCAGCCATTGGTAGCTTGAAATTGAGAATCCCGATGTTGTGGGATGTGATTCTAGGTGCAGGAGCTACCTCGGGCCATCATGCATTTCCGCAGTCGTCTTGAGAGATGTGGATGTTGGTCGAGCGACACATTGAGCTGATGTTGCATTATGGAGCATATTCACCTGGAAATCACACCTCTTCAAGCCACAATTCGTGCTCGACAGACCCAGACTCTACGCGGTAGACTTCAGGAAGCTGAGGCTGAAAGTTAAGCTTCCAACCTGTTTCTTAAACAAGTTAGCTTGTCAAAGTGATCCAGAACACTGACTCGCTCTACCTTTAGGGAGACATCCAACAAGATCGATCACTTTGATGTAGTCATCTAACCTGTATTCCTATTGGGATAGTCAGTCGCGCTGACTCCTGGCCATGATCACAGGGCTACCAATCGGTTCGTCCTCTGTATATCAGCGAGATCCTTCGGGTCGCCAGAAATGGCATCTATATGTGGGTTTGTTGTCGATCACTCGTTGACAATGTGAGCCGTCTCATGGCAGCTGGATACTGACAAGTCAACACTGTGTCTGGGATGAGCTGAGAGGCATGTCAAAAGAGTGCTATAAGTATTGGTGTCTGCAACGCAAGAATAGTGACCTGTTTTATCATTCAAAGCATCCCAATCAGCTTCTTCTCCCGTTAAGCTTACACCGATACCTCGCTATACTACTCTCACAGCACAAAATGACACTCAATCGCAATCTTTGCACCATAGCCACCTGCAGCGTGGAAGAATATGGCTGGTATTCTTACATCCCAAACATGGGAGCCAACATTGCCTTCCTAGCCATCTTCGCAATCTTCGCTGTCGTACAGCTGTACTTGGCGATCAAGTACAGAGTATGGGGCACTTTCGCAGGTGGTCTCGTCGCCGGTTGTGTCGCAGAGACCATCGGCTACGTCGGTCGTGTCCTCCAAAGCCATGGAGATGGTGTCTTCAAGAAGAAGTGAGCACAAAGCATACCATCCGATCGATAACGATGAGCGATCTCTAACCACCAACTTAAAGATACTTCGTCATCCAGCTAGTCTGCCTCACGATCGCCCCTGCCCTGATCTCCGCGCCAGTCTACCTCTCCCTCGGCCGCATCGTAAAGGCCTACGGAAGACCTTTCTCCCTTCTGGCGCCGAGAACATACGCAATCATATTTATCTGTTCGGACCTCATCTCTCTGATCCTCCAAGCTTTCGGCGGCGCGCTGGCAGCGACCGGCAAAACTCAACACAAAGTCGACACGGGCGTTCACGTTCTAGTAGCAGGTTTAGCATTCCAAGTCCTCTCCCTCTTCATTTTCATGGCTCTCGCGACTCACCTTTGGTCTCGGGTTCGCAAAGGCTCCTACCGCACGAACTCCCGCTTCGATGCTTTGCGCGAATATCGTGGCTTCCGGTTCTTCATCTGGGGTTCGTCTCAACATTCCCACCTCCCTTTCCTGTTGCTCAATTGACACTATCCATAGCTATCGCCGTCGCCACCGTGACCATTCAGATCAGGTGCATTTATCGCGTCGTCGAGCTTGCGGGCGGTTTCCGGTCTGAAGCTGCCAATGACCAGCCTGCGTTCATGGTTCTCGATGGTCCGATGATTATGATTGCCGTTGGGGCGCTTACAGTGTGCCATCCGGGACCGCTGTTCTTTACGGAGTGGACGAGGCTTGGCGTCGATTCTGGATACCCGGACACGGAGCATACGACGTTGGAGGTGAAGGCATCGCCGAAGGATGGTGGTGTGTGAACTCGTTATTCGTGGTTGGGGTATGCGGAGATAAGGCTACTCGACAAGACTTGCACCGGAGAGATGATATGGAGTGAGTGGGTTGGATGTAGTTGGCTCGACGTCGACGTCTTTGTGTTTTTGCTTCTTGTCATTGAAAACATTGGACTTTTCTAGCTTAGATGGCCAAGACGCCTTCGTAGTATTCGACATTTTTTGGGAACCCCTCCAGCAACGATCACAGGACAAATGCACGAAAGGCAGCTGGTTTTCTCACTGGCACCCATATCCACTCAAAAACCCAAGTGACAATTCAGATCCGCTCCAATCCTCGCAACCTCTTCAAAGACCGGCACAAGCACATCCGCAGCCCACACCCCACCGCCCGAAAACAAAGCCATCACACCCACCAGCTGCTCGACATCCTGCACTTCGCATTTCCGCAGCAAGTCTCTCGCCAGCACCGTCAGCCTAGGATCTGCAAAGGGCTCCCTCAATGAGTAGCGAGTGTACGATATACCCGCCGCCACAATCCAAAGCAGCGCCTCGTAATAGCCTGCGAACAAGACCTGGCATCCAGGCTCGCTCGCGAATTCGGCGATCGAATCGATAAGCCGATCTGCGCCTGCGTTCGCTTGGATGCGCGTTTTGTTGGTGCATATCATCCAGAGGTTGAGATGCAGCGCTGTGAGGAGCATGTACGTTGCGCTCGCGGAGGCTTCGTCCAGGTTTCCGAGACGAGACTCATTGGACGCTTGGTGCTCTCGTTGATAAAGAGCGACTTCTGGGCGCGAAGGAGTAAACGGCGAGGCAGGGTTTAGGTTATGGTAGTCTTTCATTGCGGCGGGCGGTTTGGGCAAGTTCCAGTAGACTTCTGCGACGCAGACGCAGATGTCGTATTTCAGGTCGAGGAAGAGACCCATGATCGCTTCGTAGTGGCGGGCCTCCATTACCAAGGGGAGGAGTTCGAACAGGCGGCGGAAAAGGCTGTGGATGGTTCGTGAGGCCATACTTGGAGGCAGCAGGAGGGCGACGAGGCTTGCTTGTGCGTGTGCTTCGGCAGGGGGGACCAGATGCTGCCATTGACAAGCGGGATGGCTGTAGTATGGGACTGTGGGATGCGCGAAGGGGAATGCGGTGCAGAAGTTGAGAGGGCCGAACATGACTGTGAACCACGATGTTGGAGAGAGGTCGTCGTTGCTTTCCTTCGTGAGCAGGTATTTGATCGCTTGAACGTGACTGACCGACTCCTCGGGGTTAGTTTCGTGCGCTGTCAGGTACAGCAGACTCGCAATTGACAACAATGTCGCTTTGACTGTTACGTCTCCCACCTGGCAGCAGCGTGCGATGCTCTGGCGTAGATTCCGGTAAGCTTGGACTTTATGGAAGTAGAAGTCCTTGTTCTGGCGGACTATTAGCTGCATAGTGCCGACGACGTGGTAGGTGGTGGCGTCGCCCATAGCTGCATCCCAGTAATCCCCATTGAGACTCTTGAAGTATCGATCGGTCCAGGAGTACAGTATCGTGTCGTGCTTGATCGGCTCAAAGAGAGAGCTGAGGATCAAAGCCGTGTCCCTTTGCTTCTCGGTCGCCAGGCTGTCGAATGGGTCAAACGCATTTGAGGCGACAGCTCGAGGAAGTCCGAAATCAGGCTGCTCACAATCGCCTTCGAGGAAGTGGAATTGCATGATGCGTGGAAGAGGCTTCTGCTTATTGTCTGTGCGGTTCTTGTGGCCATCTTTTCCCTCCGCCACATAGTGCTTCATGACATGGGAATTGACAGCACGTCGCTCAGCTTTCCCTCGCATATCAGTCGCACCAGCCTGGTGGACGAACAAGAAGCCCGGCTTCTGATCTTTATTCTTGGGTCGTCTCATGTTGTTCCGTGTGAAGCAGATCGAAAACGCTGCTTTGGTCTTCGCATGAACAGGTTGAGCGATAAAACGCTTGGAATCATTTTATAGATCGTCGTTGATCGACCCATGAGCTGAAAGGAACAAAGCTTAAATCCTTCAGCCGTACGCTTAGTCCAAGCAAAGGAACGCTTGCACTGTTTATAGTTTCGTTAGAACCGCAATCGTGCTTGTGGGGCATCCGTATGCCCGGATTTCCAACTGCGGCAGTCCGCGTCTGTGCATATCAGGCGGGTTGCATTGTAAATGTGCTGAAGAGGTGCAGCTGAAAGACACAAAGCCTATACAGATAGATATACCGAAAAAAGACCCCAGGATCGTACTGTTAAGCCAAGCTCTTTGGTCCTCTCCTCGCCTGTAAGAAACCAAGATAGACAGCCAAAAGCCAAACGCTAAACCGCAACAATCACAATCGCCGAGAGCATTGAATCGTCAACTAAACAAACGCACTGCCGCCACCGCTTCCCCTGCCACCGTAGCTTTCCCTAGGGTCGCGCAGCGGCATATCGTACATCTTATCGTCGTCATCGTATTCCTCGTCATTGTACGGGTCTCTCTTGCCGCGTGAGGAAATGTTGGAATCGCCAAGGTCGCCGCTGGCACCTAGCATCTCGGGTGAAGATGATGATGCGCCGGACGTGACTTGCCACTCGTCACTTTCGCGGCCTTCAGGCACTTCTGAATACCTCGACATGTTATTCGAGGAATCGCCATGCACAAGACCCAGACGCTCTTCCTCGGTCGTAACGCCGGCTTTTCGGCTGCCACCAGCAAAACTGAGAGCGCCACGGCTTATTGGGCGGTTCTCGTCTTCACCCGTCCCTGGTCGACTCCGGTTGAAGACGTTGTGGAACGAGAATTGGCGTTTAGCTTCGGAGCCCAAGGGTGGGCTGAAGTGTGGAGGCGGTGCTGGTGCAAGGCTGCTAGCCTGGGATGGATTCCGATCGGGTTCAGGGGAAGTCGTACCAGCCCAGCGGAGGTGGGCCTCGCCTGGAGAGTGATACGATGTATCATTATTGCCGTAATCCGCATCATCTGCCCGTTTGGGGTTTATATTGACAGAAGCCATTCGCATAGGGCTTTCTTCTGATCGCTTCCTGTGTCCAGCGGCTGTCGTCATTTTCCTGCCGAGACGAGTGAAGAAGCCCGGGTGCATTTCCTCGTCTGGTTCGCTGTCATCATCTGGGACATGTGACATTCCCAGCGGAGGATGCACAGTGTTGGATCGCTTGATGGAGCCAGGCGCAGTACTAGTAGTCTTCCTTCTCTTCAGTCCATCCCACTCGACAGTCTCATTCTCCCCAATAGGTTGCATTCGTTCTTCGTGGATGCGGTGGACCTCTTCTGCCTGCCTTTTGGTCCGTGTCCGGCTCAGTGCGCGTACAATAGCGGCGCCTCCGCGGATAGTATCTGCGCGTGGTTCGTACTCCGGTTCTTTTTGTTCGGCGATCGTGCGTACTTCGTCGAACTCTCCTTTGAAAACAGATGTTTCGGGAACGTCTTTTGATGATTTAGCCAGCTGCAGCAGGACGACACCAACACAGATGACCAGGAAGCCCATGACGACGGTTGTAATTGAAATTGCTGTGCCCTTGAAACCGCGGAAAAGGATAGCGGACGAAACAATGGTAGCGGATGTGAAGAAGACGTAGTAGGTGGGTGTGACTAGCGCAGCGTTGTAGAGGTTGAGTGCTTTCTGAATAACGGTTAGCGCTGTTTCATGATATCACTGCGTGAAGACTTACGTTGAGGTAGATGATTTCTGTTAGTAGTGTGCACACAACAAACACAAGCAATACATAGGTGAACCACTTGTTGAATTGCGCCTTGCCGTTGATTTGAGCAATGATTGCAGCACCCAGCCCTTGGGTAGCAACAACACTCAGGCCGCCAATAAGACTGCAAATTGAGATATAAACCATCATAGTCTTCTTCCCATAGCGTGGCGCCACCCAGATAGCAGTGAAGGCGCATCCAAGTATGACCACTCCAGTATAGCTCAAGAATCCTGGTGAGATCACGAATTTCTGCATCGACTGAATGTCTGAGACAGCACTCTGTTCGGGTGCATTCAGCGCGATGATGACGGAGCCCAGGATTGCGAGGCCGCAGGACATCTTTCCTACGAAGCTCAATTTCTCTTTCAGGAAAATGGCACTCAGAATGGTTGTAACAACAACCGAAAGAGCGCCCAAAGGAGTCACCAGAATGGCGTCGACGAACATGTAAGCTGCAAAGTTGCAGACTTCTCCAATGATCATCAATATCATGCCGGTCCACCACCATGCGTTCTTGAGGTATCCGTATCCTTCGCCGGCTTCTTCATCGTATTTCACGTTCGCTTTCAACAACCCGATCTTTTTGACTACAAAGCTGACACCGATGAACAGGCCAGAGCTGACTGCGAGGACGATACCAACAACTTTGTAGACAGGCGGGCGGTCTTCGGACGAGGCGCCTCCAATACCAGACCGGGCGTAAAGGTTGGCGGTCTCGAGGACAGCATGGCTGGTGACATCCATGTGGGCGGATTAGGGTGTTTCGATTGGGTGTTATCTTTGCTGTACCGCAGGCGGCATGAATGTGTCTCGGCGAGTGTGATGCGAGTAGGACTTGTCCAGATGTTTCGTGTCTCGTGTGAGCAGACTGATGTTCCAACAGCCTTGCAGACTCTCCAGAATTGGCTAGTAATGAGCGGGCAGCCTTGCGGGGATGGGGAGTACCCCTCGTCGTTATCGCAAAGCCTTATCCAGGAAGGTCTTAAGGGAGGAGACAGCAAGTGGGTGTCTCAGGAGGGTGAGTAGCAGCTAAGACAGCAGGGTGTATGAACAATGGGCGTCTGTATGTCTGTCGCACAGTGAGACGGATGGTCCAGAATCTCGCGCGGCCGTTGCTCAGGCTGCCTCGCACGATTGTGGCTCGGCGGCTGCACGTCGTAACAAGCTGCGGCGCGAGGGTGTAGCTTTGTATGTACAGTACAATTGGCTGGTGTTGGTAGGCGGGATTCGCCGGGCAAGCGAAGGCTGTCTGGTGTCAAGGAAGGTGGAGCTTGGAGGTAGCGCCAACTGCTGTTGGTGGTGGTGGTGATGATGACGGCGTGTGTGAAGAAGCACCAAAACCTCAAAGCACCAAAAGCACCCAAGAACACCAGACGGGCCTCGACTAACGTTACCCCAAACTAATGGACGAAGCGTCACCAAGCAACGCGTTCAGTAAATAGACGATAGACGATAGATCGGCTCCACACTTGTGAAACGCTCGCCATGTGCTGCAAACTTGGCCGTGCCATCGGTAGCGCCGCGTGTTCTCTCCGCCCGCCCGCCTGCTTGCTGACTGTCGAGCACGGGGATCGGACAAGGCATTTGGACGGGTCTGAATATAATATACGCCTCAAAGGCCTGCCATACACTTCACTATGGCCAATGACAATCCTTTCAATGGCATAAACTCCAACACTATCAGCGTATACAATGCCGCTTCCGTCGACGAAATACGCTCTGCTCTCGCCGAGCTGGGTGCACGTGAGGCCAACGTGACCGCCCGCCTGGACGATCTACTGGCTTCACAGAAAGACCTCAACCGCCAACTTGGACGTCTCGACCTTGCAAGAGCACAGCTAGGATCACAGGTTGTTGCCACTAGGTCTATCAGCAATGGCATGCTCTCTTCAGCCGCAGCAACTGCTCATCGCATCTCCGGTGCCGTCAAGAAACTTGACAGAGAGCAGGCCGCCGTAAAGGCCACGCTGGATGTTGTCGAACAAGTAGCCGAACTGAAATCGTGCGTCCTCGGCGTGACTGGCTCTATGGGTGCTCCTCAAGACTGGGAAACTGCCGCCAATTATCTACACCAAGCCTCGAAAATCCCCGAATCGGTCACCAATGGCGCCTTCGCAGAAGAGATTGTGCCTACCGCCGAAGTACCTGGCCTCCCGCGACAGACCCTCGACTCAGCAGCCGAGAGTCTGTGTGGGCTTTTCCTGCGAGAATTCGAAAAGGCAGCACAGGCCGGCAATGGCGCCGGTGTCACTCGCTTCTTCAAACTGTTCCCACTGATAGGACGATCTGATGTGGGGCTCGATGCATATGGCAAATATGTGCGCGGTGGCATAGCAGCCAGAGCCCGTTCCAACATGAGCTCCACCCAACGTCAGGACGGCTTATTCTACGCCAGTACACTCACAAAGCTGTTCGAGCATATCGCCCAAATTGTGGAGGGTCATCAGCCACTCGTAGAGAGACATTATGGGCCTGGCAGTATGACCAAAGTCATTGAACGCATCCAAATGGAAGCTGATGTTCAAGGCGGCATTATCTTGGACACTTGGTCAGAGGAGCGGATGGTTGCGCGCAAGGTAACAGAAGTGAAAAGCTATCCCTTCAGCTTCCTGGTCCAAAGCTTCCTACCTTCTCAAAAGTCAAGTACGGCTCACCAAAGGACTGGCTCGCCTTCACCAGGCTCAGGCCGACCCAGCGAGGATGAAGGTGTAGACATGAGGGAAATTGATGCTTTACTAAACGAGAGCGCCACAATGCTCGGTCGGTGGGCTTTGTACACACGGTTCCTTGCTACCAAAGTTAACGCTGGGAACGAGGACAGTACCGATGCCAAGCTATCAGTACCAACATTCATCGCCCAGAGCAACATACAGAAAAAGATGCAGCAACTCCTCATCGACCCATTCAACACCATGTCGGGGTTCTTCTTCCGGCGCTCCGTAGAGAAATCCTTCCAATTGGACGAGGCACCCACCGACTTGTCTCTGAATCCCAACAAGCCTTTGGGAGCAAACCCTCCATTCATCACCTCAGCTGTTGACGATGTTATGTATATCGTCAATCAAGTGCTACAGCGCACTCTATCGACATCACAACGACCCGTCATCGCCAGTGTGCTTCCCGCAGTCAGCAGGGTGCTAGGCTCAGATTTCTTCGGAATGATCCAGCGCAAAATGCGCGACGAAAGCTACCCCAAAGCCGCCATTCAAGGCGCCCTGCCGCCCGAGAACTTGATAGTGTCTTTCTTGGTGCTGCTTAACAACCTCGACATGGCGACGGATTATGTTCGCCGCATCGTAAGGACTTGTCTGGGCCAGCAATCTGCTGCTGCCAAGCAAAACTCAGACCGCTCACCCCTAGCCGACGCCTTCCCATTCGGCAACGAATCTGTCTTTGTCGAGAAGGCCGTGAGGAACATCGAATCCAGTTTCGAAGCCAAAACCTCCGAGCTAATCACCGAAGCCATCGAAGTGATGCTAAAGCAAGTTATGAGGCCTCGCCTCCGTCCAGTCCTCATCGAGACATTCCGCGACATCGACTACGCCGAGGAGCCACTCGACAACGGCGACCACGCAGAAACAGACGACCTCGTCACCCAGCGCTTCGAACGCGGTTGGCAAGCCTTCACCCTGCCACTAAAACGCATACTCACACCCGCAAACTACGACAAGCTCCTCACCGTCACCGTAGCTCACCTCGCACGCACTCTGGAGAAACGCATCCTCTCATACTATGGCCGTGTCAACGAGCTCGGCGCGGTCAAGCTCGAGCGCGATATTGCCGGTATTGTCTCTGCGGCTGCTAAGGGCGGCCGGTATGAGCTTAGAGACCTGTTTGCGCGCAGCGTCCAGATGACGTTGATCATGAACATGGAGGAGGACGAGTGGGAGGAGATTTCGAAGATGAATGGGCCGCAGTTGGAGAGGGAGACGGGCGTTAGCTGGAAGTTGGACGCGGATGAGA
>Ga0265797_10008967_pt1 | contig 13160 bp, 16 predicted proteins | sample P2T30metagenome_FD_192433 | JGI IMG/M metagenome (GOLD analysis project Ga0265797, IMG submission 192433) | Plant litter microbial communities from East Loma Ridge, Irvine, California - P2 T30 | ecosystem: Environmental > Terrestrial > Plant litter > Unclassified | place: USA: California... | reverse complement strand
AGCAGACTTGACACTATACATCCCACATAGAGACTGCTCAACATACCTCAGACAGCTCTGGTTGTGCTCAGCAAATCAGCAGATAAGTTACAAGCGAGAATATTGCCCGTGAAGCCCCTCCTCGCCCCTTCTCACACACGGCACATGGCTTCACGTTAGCGATCTCATATCATGGCGACACACGGGAAAGCCAGGTTGGGCACGCCAGTGACTCCCATCACACCGACAATAGCATCTCAAGCAAATCGAAACGTACCCCCAAAACCTTCACAGCCACCTAGTATCCCTCCACCAGCTCCTGTCATTCCGGTCTCATTACTACAGCCAAATGAACAGAGACTTCTCATAACTTCGTTCTTTGGATTACTGGAGGTGAGCTAGCCATTTCTTTACATCTGAAAGTCAGCTGATGATAGGTCTTTAAAGTCTGGGATATCCTAGCACCATACTTCACGAATCCAGAACCAAGCTGGTCAAATTCACTTCGCTTAGCTGGCCCAATTTCCGCAACCGGTTGGACGATATTCGAACTCCTTCTCATCCTCTCGGTCGGATTCCTACGCATACCCCAATTATCACCTTCTCTGTCCGTACCGAATCTATTGCAAATTGCTGGACTGCTAGTTGCGTGGAATGTAGTCTGTTGGATTGTTAGTACGCCAGGTGCTGCTTTTGAGCTGTTGAGGGTGGATTTGATTGGACCTCCTAGTCTTGGCGGAGCGAATTTGTGGTCGCTGGTGAAGAGTGTGGGATGGAAGGAGAAACCTCATTTGGGAGGCAGACATCAGATCAGGCTGTTACCTTATAGGTGAGTCTGCTCGGACATTCTATCCGAAGTATAACTAATCTCTGCAGTACCGCTACCCTTAACCCGCTCTCACTCTCTTACTGCATCCCTCCCGACTCGTCTCAGCCGCTCTATATTCCTATCATCTTCAACAACTCCGTACCAGACCAGGTCACCTACTTTATCCGCTCACTCGAGACTGGACATACAGAAACGAAAACAGTATCCGGCTCATCACTCCGCCGGTCATCGCATAGCGATCAGCAAATCGAACCTGCCGATGACGAGGAGAATGACTCTGATTCTCCAGAAGTAGATCCTCTGTCTGCCATGGTCCTGCGCACACAGGGCAAGGAAGTTGCAAAGATGCCATCCGTTAAACCAGCCGATTCGCTCGCTCTGATTCCTCAGCAACTCGCTTCATCGCAGAGCATACTATTTATCACCGTGGAACAGCCAAGTCTGATATCGTTGAAATCGGTCGTCGACAAAAGAGGAGATCGATTCCAGATCACCGCACACAAGGAAGCGGTCGTCATTGAATGTCCGACTGGTGGACATTTCATGGATGAGAACAAGGGTGCAATGATTAAAAAGGGAGACAAGATCCAACCCGCCGAACAGAGATGTGTGGGAGATGAGGAGGTTGCTCAATTCCAAGCTAGGGGTGTTGGATCTCTCAAAGTCGCTTGGACCATGACTTCCGCTTCGACGAAGGAACCAAAAACCTCTGGCGTGATTGAAGGGATTGAAGATGATGTCGAAACCGTCGATACATTAGGTCTGGTCAGGCGTGATAAAGTCTCAAAGACCCATACTGTACCCCTCCGACTCACCCACGAGAAACCTGGGATATACACCGTTTCCTTGACCAAGGTGACCGACTCGCTACACAACACCTACTGCCCGTCCGGTCACTCTGCTCAAAAAGTCTACAACGTCCTACCCAGGATCACGGCCAATTTACAATGTCCCTCACCATATCAGCTACTAGTCAACAAGACTGTCTCTATTCCCATCATAATCAGCGGAGGAAGCGATTCGAGCTCGGCAAAAGAGATCAACTATTCCTTCAGATCATTACAGGGCGAGGTATCGACCCATTCGATGAAATTGAGCAAGAAGAACGAGTTGATTACGGTCTCGGAGCCGGGGACTTATACGCTCCTGGATCTAAGTGGACAATGTAGTGGTGGTGTGATAGAGCCTTCGAGCTGTCGGGTTCAGCTAATCTCGCCTCCCGCACTCGATATGACTGTGATCACTCTGAATGAGGGGTAAGCCGCCCATCTCTTGACTGGTCTGGCTGACTTGCAGTGCTATGGATATCGGGGTCAATGCTGTATTCGAGTTCACTGGAACGCCACCATTCAAAGTGCACTGGACCGAGCAAAGAAAGGGATCTCGTGTAGTGGAGCAGTCGAGAAAGTTTGACGCCCATCATGGAGAAGTCATTCTACAGCCCGAGCATGAGGGTCAGTATACCTATGTAAGCTTATCGTTATCATCAACAGAGGACAAGCTGATATCAGACATTCAACGCCGTTAGCGATAAGCATTACTCGAATATCAAGCTTGACGAAGAACCGATCCACCAAACCGTGCATCCTTTGGCCAATGTCGATATTCCCGGCCTGCGGAACGGTATAACCCGTCGAAAGCTCTACTCTTGTTCTGGAGACAATATCGATATAGATCTTGAAGCCAAGGGCAATCCACCTCTATCGCTCAATTACCTCTTATCCTACGGCTCAAAACTCGAAAACAAGACAATTGGGATCGAAGCTGGACGATCGAAACTTGGCTTGACCGTTCCAAAAGAACTCAACTCCGAAAGTGGAGCGTCTGGCAAGCTCTCAGTGACATTACTTTCGATCCAAGACGGTGACGGACGAGTGCGGAAATTACCCGCCCCAACCGTGGAAGTCGATATTCATCGTCAGAAACCTACTGTCCGCTTCGCCAAGTCAGGTCGAGTGGTCATTACGGAAGGAGAAAATACACAAGCTCCTCTCCGCCTGACGGGTGATGCACCTTGGGAAGTCACCTACTCTCTGAATGGCGGGAAGGCCAAGAAAGTCAATCTGAGGGACGCAAACAACCATCTCACACTGAGCGAAGCTGGCGTTTACCGATTGGTCGAGGTCAAGGACGCCAACTGCCCTGGTACTGTTGCGAGGGATGATACGTTTGAGATTGCTTTCAAACCCCGGCCTACAGTCGAAATTATTAAGAGTGGTGCCATCTCACAAGTTGGGGGTACTTGGAAACACAAGGGATTCTGTACCGGTGGCGAAGATCAGGTTGCTTTACGCTTCAATGGTGAGTTGCGTCGTGACGAATCGGACATTACTGATAATCAGGACAAGGACCTTACGAGGCAACTTACCGATACACTACTGCTGGCCATACTAGCCGCCATACCCTCAAATCAGCTCAGGAGACTGGTATCTTGCACCTAAACACCGAGCCAGGACAGCATCGATACGACTTCACCGAGCTGAAGGATATCAACTACGCCAACAACCCAATCCAGCTTTCGGTTCAGCACGATGTGTACTCCAGACCCTCGGCCTCATTCGTCAAATCCAATTCGAAACCTCTTTGTCTCGATCAAGAGCTCAAATCCGATGCCAAGATCAGATTGGAAGGTCAAGCGCCATTCACCATCAATCTCGCAGTGCGCAAACCAGCTTCGACAAAGGTAGTGTCTCACACTATCACCACAAATGACAAAGAGTGGAAATTGGAATTACCGGTCGCAGTGAAGGAGATTGGGCGATATGAGATTTCGATCGTGTCTATGTCGGACATATCAGATTGCGAGCAGATAGTCTACGAGACCGATAAGCTCGTCACTACCGTCGAGGTGGTCGAGTCTGCTAGAATCGTCCCTGTGTCCCAAAACAGGGATCTATGTGTTGGAGACAATCTGGATTTCTTGCTTCAGGGTAAAGCACCTTGGACTATCGAGTAAGTTTCTCTGATGGTCGCAATCGTGTCAAGCTGACGGATAGGTATGAATGGCTGAAGAAGAAACATACTGTCACCTCGTCCGCTTCTCGATTCTCGAGATATGCGGAATCACCTGGAAACTTCTCGATTCATTCGGTAGCCCTCAAGGACAACCAGGTCAGACTCACATCTTAAAGACAATATTGTCGGCTGACAAAGTAGTGTAAACGCAAAGTCGATGACCTCCTTCGTATTGTTCATCCCCTGCCGTCTGTCCAGATTCAGGAAGGGCTAGTCCATCTACGAGAAGGCAAGCCTTACACTGTACTCCTCGTCGACAGCCCAGCTGACCAAACAGGAGACGATCCAGCGTCATTCAGCGTCCACTTTACCGGAACTCCACCCTTCACTTTCACCTACACCCGATCACAACTCGTTGGATCACGCACGAAAATCCTCGACACTCAGACTGTTACTGATATCATGGAATCGGATTACACAATCTCTTCATCCTTAGAGGGAGATTATGAGGTCACCAGTGTCGCCGACAAGTGGTGTAGGTACCCACCATTGACGAAAGGTAGAAACGAAGTATAGAATCGGCTTACGCATGCATATATTCATGGAGCAGAAACAGACAGCGGGGTAAGTAGAGGGACTCCGGGATTGCCGAGATCCTTTCCCCTTTTCTGTGCCTGATTGGAAAAGTGACTGACCGACTCGTGAGGGTATGCTTGAGTCGACTATCTATATCATCTTCAAAGCACCAGTGACTCTGCACAATCCGCAGGTACGATGAGTGCTACACAGACAATTCAACATGAGGATATTGAGCTGCGGACGCCAGGTCCTACTCCCTCCTCTTCCAAGATTTTCAACTTTTCCGAGCAAACTCCTGCTCAATCTACCACGCACCTAAACTCGAACAACAAAGCTCCGCGTGTTGCGTCCCCGAGTCCAGAGAGAGGGCCTGATGATGAGCCTTCGGAGGGTGCTGTTGAAGTCGCACCTGAAGGGGGCTATGGATGGGTCGTAGTTGCTGCCTGCAGTGTAGCAATGTCAGTCACATCAGCGACCAGGTGCGGTAAGCTGACAAACAGGTTCTTCTTCTCTGGGTCTTCATACTCATTCGGAGTGATCCAAGCTGCGCTGGTCCGCGAGGGTCTCGCTCCTCCATCCACCCTAGCATTTGTTGGATCACTGGCCGCCTCATGTTTGTCGGTATTCGCTATTCCCAATTCAAAGTTGATCCGACGGTACGGAGCCAAGAAGGTCTTACTTGCCGGAGCGGTCTTGTTGGGCTTAGGGATGATCTCGGCATCTTTTGCAGTCAAGAATGTCGCTGCTCTGTTCATCACAAGTGGGGTAGTAACCGGAATTGGGGGCAGTATGGTCTATCTTGTGAGTCGTTCATTGATTGACAGGCGTTCGTTCTAATTTGTATAGCCCGCAGCCATTCTCCCGAATCAGTGGTTCGTGAGAAAGAAGGGTCTGGCAGTCGGAATAGTCACTGCTAGTGGTGGACTAGGCGGGGGAGTCATTGCTTTGCTATTGGGTTATCTGATCGAGAAAGTTGGAGTAGCATGGTGTCTTCGAATCTTGGGAATGGCGACATTGGCGTGTATGATTCCCGCTATTCTGTTCATCAAGGAAAGACCGGGAAGACAGAGTCAAGCCACAGTCGAATGGTAGGCTCCTCTCTCAGTCCTGCCATAGTGTGCTGACATCCAGGCGTCTTTTCAAAGATCTACGATTTGCGACTATATTTGTCGCTTCAGCAATCGCTACGTTCCCGTTAATGGTCCCTCCTTTCTTCCTGCCATTGTACGGCACTGAATTTGGCCTATCCACCTTATCATCAGCCGCTTTGGTATCCGGCTTCAATCTATCATCGGCGGTCGGACGAGTCCTCTTTGGTCAGCTTGCGGATTATATCGGCCCAGTCAATGCTTTGATCTTGGCAATGATCAGTAACGGTTTCGCTCTCCTGGTCTTGTGGCCAGTGAGCATGTCGCTAGCGCCATTGATCATTTTCGTCATCGTCTCGGGGATATCAGCTGGTGAGTAAATCTCATGTACGTCCCGGGTCAAGCCGACTGTCAGGTGCATTCTTCTCACTAATGCCAACTACCGTCGCATCCCTCACAGATCCGGCCATCATGGCTTCAGGCTTTGGTCTCCTAGTAACGGGATGGGGAGCTGGATATCTATTGGGTCCTCCTATCGCTGGATACCTACTGCAGGCGACTGGGGGTACAACCGCTGGAATTGCGGCATATCGACCAGCCATGTTTTACGCTGGTAGTCTGACTGTTGCGAGCTGTTTGATGATCATTGGAATGAAGTACAAGACCACAAAGAGTCTGCGGATGAAGATGTAGAATAACAAACAACACGTAGATCTGGGCATGACGGATGACATACATGATATACAATGTGAAGTCTCGTGTTTATGCCGGCACAAGAGGCCCGAAAACACTCTTATCCGTCTTGATCAATTCCGAGTACTCATCCTGCCAATGAGCTAAGGTGATCTGTAGTACGAAAGGGTGCTCACATGTCGTACATCCGGGCACTGTTGGTCGAGCAGCGAGAAGATCTCTTCGAGCTGAGCTTGTAGTCGCGATCGCCATGCCGTATCTGCGTTCTCCTCGTCCAAGCCTCGATCGCGCAGATTGACCGCTAGTATGCCGCAGACATGGAGGATCTGACCTCTCCATCTTGTTATACGACCTGTTGACTCGATCGTCCTCAGGACCGTTACTAAGGCTGATAGATTCGCCGAAAGATGCGGTTCGACGGCAGGTGTGGGTGTATACTGAAGGGGGCCTAATAAAGCTGGAACGATAGACTGTGTGATCAGCGAGGCGACTTGAGTATTTCGTCAAACTTACCTTGAGCCATCTCGCAATCCCAGTGCCCATCACTTCGCACATCAGATCTAGCTGATGGGCGATATTGATCAGCACCGGTCGTCCCTCCAGACCCGGAGGTGCATATGACCAACCCCTAACTAGCGACTTGTCCATGATCTCACTCAGTCTCTCCGCCCGCTTGATGCCTTCTGTAGTCTTCGAGATAAGCTTGAGCGCCAGTGGAAGGACATGCGGTAATGGCGGATTAGCGTGGAGTGATAATGTATGTATAGCTGAATCCAGCAGCAGCCGGTCCAACCCCATGCGCTTCATGATCTCCGTTGGGAAGCGATCCATCCACCGTTGTAGAATACTACATCCACGTCCTCTCCAGGCTGGTTCAAAATCGTCCATAAGCATCAGGGTTGGTGGTAGTATCAATCCGATTTTGGGCTCGAGCATGTCGTCCGACAGCTGATCAATGGCCCATGACAGTACGTTACAGCATCCCCAAGCTGTAGGAGATTTGAAAGGTTGGTGTGCCGTATCGTGGAAGTCTAAATGGGCGTCTGCTCCACCCGCTGGGCGAGAGAGAGCTCTCGAATTCGCGGGATTTATCGATGGGTGCGGATTCGAGAAAAGCTTTCGAATCGGATTCTGCAGCAGATACAGAGCGATAGCCGAGCGATCAATATGCTGCGATATGCCTGCCATCAGATCTATTCCTTGCAGTGTCTGACATACGGTCTATGCGTTTGCGCATGTCTGCCGAGGTGAAATCGTCTTCGCCGTGTAATCGAGTAACAGGGTACATGATGTTTCCTTGTTCTTCCAAATCCAGCATATCCCAGCCACTCCCTCGCAATTTCGCCTCAATTTGGTCTATAGTGCCTGAAGAACGACTCCTATAGATGGCCATATCCTCTTCAGCTACCTTGGTCAGCTCAGTTCCCCGCATGGTACTCACGCATGTCACCACCCATGTAACTCGTCAGGAGGTCCTCAGGCAGCGCCAGTCTCGCTGCCAGCTCCCTCATGACCACCCCAAAGCTAGGACCAGACATCGATGGTCCTGCCTCATCCTCTTGTACCTCTTCTATTAGCGGCATTCCTGTCACGATGTCAAGTGTAGTAGCAGTAGTTGTCAAGATGACTGATTGACAAAGTAAGCTTGTGGTGGGACTCCACATTCCTAAATTGTATTGAGCTTTGACCGCTAGACCGGACCATCAACAACCCTTTTCCTTCCTATGCACTGATTGCTTGTATGTTGTTTAGTCAATGGATAGGCCAATACGCCCTTCTTGTTGATCTTGTCTTCCTTGGGACTTGACACGAGATCTGAGGCAGCAGATCAAGCCATGGACGAGGAGGATTATCCCAAATATCTGCGCGACAAAGTGGGTGAAATGCCTTCTTGAAAGCGAGCTACACTGAAACTCTAGTATGCGGTCTTAGTCGAGTCGTCTCTCAAGCTTCCTGCATTACTACCAAAGGACTATACCCAGGTCGCTTCGACGAGTATTACAGTCGATAAGATATGTCAACATGTTTACCTCCTGGTGAACGACTATCCGGATTTCTTTCTTAAGCTCGTCGACGATTGGGTGACTTATGAAAGAGAGAACCAAGAGGCGAAACTCGTGGAGGATTCCAGATAAGGTGTCACATTTCGAAGCCGGTCTCGACTGCAACGAGAGATCCATCCTCAAATGAAGTTCGAGCGTATGATCATAAAAGCTCTGAGTGAAGCCAGGCAGGCTGTACAAGACTTGTCGATAGACGATAGAAAGTGGTACTTATACACGGAAGCCGGTCAGCGTAAAGCGCAGAGGGAGTGGGAAATTCGTCATGCGGAAGTCGAGAGCGACGACGAATCTGATGGTACGTCACCTGAGTCGAGCCAAACTGACACGGCAGACGAACTATATTGGCGGCAAGCATGTCCTCCGTCCCCTACGCCGGCTCAGAAACCATATACGCTGACATCGACTCCGACAAGTCCTTCGAAACGAGCGAGCAACACTACCGATTCCATCAAGGACCACAAGAGGCTTCGTTGTGTTGTCACTCCCTCTCCAATTCCCTCGCCGGCCCCATCTCGCTGCACGACTTCCCAAATGTTCGGATCAGCCTCCAGCCGATCTAGTAGCGTCGCTAAGATGAGCTTCAGTCCACTGCCGACTTTTCCAAATTTCGACTTTTCGCAATCCTACAATGCAACTTCGCCGTCGTCTACGCCTAAGCCGTCCATGGTCGTTCCGTTCAGGTCTACGACTACAAATAGTATGGCTAGACCTCACACTCCGACCGAGCTACGTGATTTCGATGACGACCTTGACGAGGTAATCGACATCAACGATATCTACGAGAATGACGATTGGCAGTCGATACCCTCGGATCTAGGGGAAAGTCATGACCCTATGGAGCTCGTATCGCCGTCCATAAGCACCGATAAAATGCAGGAGCTAGCTGTCGTGACAAGTCTCGATGATGGCGCCTGGGAACCGGTGCCCGCTCGCCCAGACGAGGAACAGACTGTACTGGTCCTCCCCATCAGCCCGTATCAACATTTCTTCTGGCAGTGCGACATCAAATTTCACGTCCAGTGGGAACTCGAGATGCGCATGGCCAAACAGTGCAAGGTCCAATGGAGCGATTTACACAAATCGGATCTGGGCGTCCTGAAGGGCAATGTGGTCGATGCCTTGCCCAAAATCGATTTGGTGATGCAGGCCGGAGCGAAGAGGGTCGACTTTAGGACGAAAGATCAGCCGGGATACCGCCTAAGTATAGCGGACCTTAAACGTCGGGAGAAAGAGATCTCCGATATCCTGAGGAAGCAACCTGTCGCAACCAGTGATTGACTTAGGCGAATGAGCACCGAGGCGGACGCAGAAGAGAAATCTATTCGACTTCAAGATGGCAAGAACAGCTACTCTGACGATCCTGACCGGAAGTACGGCGGTAAGTTGACATATACGATATACGTTCGGCCAATCGAGAAATCGACGAAAGGCTCAAGTGTGGCGGGTCCGCAGCAAACCGCAGCTATCGAATTATTTCGCCAAACCACGATAGAGTCACCTGCGGTGTTGCCATTCTCCATGGAACTGCGCCCTCCTTCAATGACCGGCAAATCATTTCACCTCGCCCGACAATACGGGTCTCGCCGGATCTTGCAATTCAAATTTGCCGACATCAGCAAGCCCCAAGCTCGCAAAGATATGTTCGACCTCTTTCATGGAAGACGATTCGTGCTGGCTGGCAGGGTTTTCCGAGGATGGTCAGCAGCTACTGACAAAAGCTCCCTTGTCGCTATCGAAGTCGATGAGGCTATATCGGGAGTGACCTTGCCGCTCGGTATCGAACGCCTCGACCCAAAGATGCCCAGTTTCATCGATCAACTCGCATTATCAAACGATCTCACGATGAAGCCAGGCCAAGCGATGGCGAAATGGGCATCCCGACCGCAACTACTCTTGTCCGACAGCTATCCAGCACTTCGCCTCGAGCCTTCGGATGTTCAAGTTATCGATGACATAGTCGTGGCCGGTCTGAGCGGTCCAGCGTCGACAGAACAGACTTTGACCGATGGCTGTGGACTGATGACTGAGGCCGTTGCTCGTCAAATCGGTGTACGCTTACCCTCATCGCATGGTCGACCATGTGTGGTCCAGATGAGGTTGATGGGTGCGAAAGGCTTGTTGGTGTTGATGTCCCCCGAGCAAGAGGCAATGTACCCCGGTACACAGGTGATCCTTCGGAAGTCCATGGTGAAGTCTCTGACTAGGAGCGGTAACACGTCACGTAACATCCTTGAGGTCGTTCGATGCGGGCATAACGTGCTGAAAACATCGGCAACCCTTCCGTCCGAAGCAATCATCGCGTTGAGCTCCAGAAAAGTCCCCCAAAAGATTCTTCTCGAGAAGGCCGAAATCGTTCTCGAAGATCTGCGTACACAGTTTAACCCAAGCCCGTCAGGTACAGAGACAGAGAGCGAGGTCAGACAACGCCTGGCGGCCGCATTCTATCGGACCGGTGGAGTAGGCGTAGAGCGAAAGAAGAAATCATGCGGGAAGAAGGCGCTTTCACTTCGTGTCTCCGGCTTGATACACGACGAATCAGACAAGCCTATCCTCAATGATTGCGAGCACGACGACGAGGATGATCAGAGTGGTCAGCCAGCCCAGGTGGCAGAGCGGTAAGCCAATGTGCTCTGAATGTGAAGGTGTCAGCTGAGTTATAGTGCCATGATGGTGGTTGATGCGGGCTTCGACCCCCGGATATCCGCTTACGCCTGCAGCCTCTTGCATCGACACGTTGAACAGCAAACCTTGAGCCTTACCCGAGACTTCCGGATCCCGATCACCCAATCGATGTCGGCCTTCATAGTGCCCGATTCCCTTGGGGTTCTGCAACCGAAGGAGATTTTCGTCGCTTTTTCCGGAGAAGGCCCGATCGATCCGATTACAGGCTGTCCACTTTCCCATCTGACTGGCCCCGTTCTGGCCTTTCGATCGCCGTGTAAATTGCCAAGCGACATTCAGAGGTTCATCGCCGTCTATCGTCCGGACCTCAGGCATCTGACAGACTGCATTGTCATGTCGGCGTCAGCTATCGCTTGTCGTCAATCTCCAGCGAGTTTTCTTGCTGGTGGTGATTACGATGGAGACACGGCGACCATAATCTTCGACCAGTCCTTGGTGCAACCATTCGTAGAGGCCGACGCCGTCATCGCCAACATCCCGGCTGGATTTGAGGAGGCCAATTTTGAGAAGGAGTTGCTGAAAGGTGATCAATTCCTTGAGGGACTAGCTGGATCAGGCGAGGAAGCCAAGATCAGAAACTACCAGACATTCCTGCTTGGAGCTGTGTTGGACGACAAGCTAGCAGGGCAATGTAAGTGGTCATCCTAATTGAAGTAGATGTACTGACCCGTCAGATTCGGTGATGCATGATAATTCAGTCTTCACCAAAGGACATCACCACCATGAGACGATCAGACTAGCGAGAATGTGGGTTTGAGTGGAGTGCTTGTTTGCATTGATTCGGCTGATGTAAGGTTTTCGATGGTTTTAGATGCCCGTAAAAGTGGTCTACGAGTCAAGGCGGAGGTCCTGCAAGACGATCGGGGGAAATACATGGGCAAGCTTGCTTGGCGGGCGCACAAGAAAGGCGAGGTCGATGAGGGTGAAACACTTCTCGCACGACACAGACGCTTGGGGAGCTTCATCGTGAGTGAAAACCCACCGCGAGGCTAATGGCAGATGGACGAGCTCATGTATGCCAATATCGAGAAGGCCAAGATCATCATGGGGAATTTCCCGAAAGAAGTACCCAAAGAGGACCAGAACCGTGCGGATTACGATGACCTGGCGGCATTATACAAAGCCAAAACGCAGCAGGTCACATTGTACGGCAAATACGCACCCGTCTTTCAAGAACAGCTTGATCACCTCACCGCCCATGTCGCGAGCTGTGTCAAGATTTGGGATAAACTCAGGGTAGACATGATCTCGAAAAATCATACCATCAAGGAACTCTACTGCCTAAGTATGCAAGGTCACGAGCTTCCTGGCGGAAGTCGAACTGTCAATAACCAGTCACCTGTCAAAAGGAGAGCAGCTCGACCGGGCAACTCGGCCAGAGTGGCAAACATGCGCGAACTGGTGAAGCTCTGGCATGAGGAACTGGGCCATGAGGCCGTATCGGCTTTATGCGTTGACGCGAACGAGGTTAGAAGGTTGAAGATCAGTTGCTCAGCGACCATGAGCACATTCATCCCGAAACAAATCTTTCCGTAGGCTCACCGCTTCGATATTAGATTACACTTACGACCTAGCTTCGATATGGATTTCCCGACCACTCTTCAGCTTAAAGCAGAGAAGGTAGGAAGGGCTTTGACGATGACAGAGGATGCCATGATGGCTAAGAAACCTACTTGGCGGGAGGATAAGGGATGATCGATCGTAGATAGTATGTCTTCATGTGTCTTCGAACATTGATTCCTTGTTGTACTTATAGATAACATAGATATACTAGACCACTACAGACTGTCCAATTAGATGTGTACTATATTTGTATATATTCGCGAATCTATGATGTGATATGATTCCTCAGCCCGCAGCCCGATTTTTGGATCCATGGTATCGATGAGGTAAAGTCGACGGTAGATTGACTGACCTAGAGGTTGTGTGATCCGACCGACCGGGAATGATGCTGTTGGCGGTGGCCCTGTTGTCCATCAACCGTGTCCTTGAAGCTCGCCGTATCCCTGCCTAATTGCTCCCCGCTCCCTATGAGAACCAGCCTCTCTTCCAGCCGACTACTCCAAGGCTCACTCCAATCACCAACACCCCAAATACAGCGAGTACTGGGAGAATATACGATCCATAACACTTGATTTCGCTATCCAGTCAGCTCAATCAGGCTACATCGAATTATTGTGCTTCACCTCCATAAGCATTCCCTGCTAAGCTTCGGAACCCCTTGACGCTCCCCTCCTTCTATCTGTACCCGATCTGTGCGTGTCCATTTACGTGTTGGTACTGCCGATCTGT
>Ga0265797_10008966_pt1 | contig 13161 bp, 14 predicted proteins | sample P2T30metagenome_FD_192433 | JGI IMG/M metagenome (GOLD analysis project Ga0265797, IMG submission 192433) | Plant litter microbial communities from East Loma Ridge, Irvine, California - P2 T30 | ecosystem: Environmental > Terrestrial > Plant litter > Unclassified | place: USA: California... | reverse complement strand
GTCCTGGCTGCGATGAGCCTCACGATCATCGCCGCGCAGAGACGTCACCAGCACAGGTAGCTCCAGAGCCTGGCCTGACGGCACACCGATGGACGAAGTCGAGGTCGCGCTCGACGAGCGCCCTGGTTTCCCGTCGAGTTTCGGCCCAGCTCCTGTCGGTCACCTCCAGCGTGGTCGCTACAAGCACTTGACCGGGTCTGGGTTGCCTCGCGCTTCAAGTGAGCAGGATGATCGCCGCTCGGCCGACACCGAGGAGCACCGACCGGCCAGCGCCAGCAGTGCCGAGGACCTCCATGCCGCGGATGACCGCCCCGAAGTACGTCGCCAGGGCCCGGGCGTCGAGAGTCGCGTCCACTTCCCCGTCTGTCTCTGCTTGCTCGATGCACCCGGCGTACTCGTCCTCGAGGTGCCGATAGGCGCAACGAGCGGCTTCGGCGACCTCGGGATCGCGATCGGCCAGCTCCACCGTGGCCTTTGTGAACAGCGAAGGTCGCAGCCGTCGCCGGCACGATCACCGACACCGGCTGAATCCCTGGGGACCGGGGCGCATGCACGGCGGCGCGAGTCCTCCCCGACGCAAGCCGCGCTGAACCGGCCCCACGCATACGCCGGACCGAACGAATAGCGCCGAGAACCAGGAATGTCGCTGAGCGATCGTCTATCGGAACATCAAGCCGGGACACTCGGCGGCGCTAACCATGCAGCGCGAACAGTCAGGGTCTGTCCGCACGACGGCGCTTGATTGAAGCCCAAATCGCTTGCCCGCCGTAGAGAGCAATCAAGACCACCCCGATCACGATTCCGCCGAAGCTGCTCAAGTCAGTGGTCGCGCCGAGAACGACAGCTCCTACGATCAGGAGTAGGCCCACGCCAACGCCGATCAGTCCCACGCGGAGCTGTGCGCGGAGCAAGTTCGGCTCACGACGGGGACTCATGCCTGAAGTATGCCTCTGCTAGATACCTTTCGGCGGTCGCATGTTGAGAGCTGCCCGGTCCCCACCTATACCTGCTCTGCGCGTTCGACAGCTCGGTAGACGGTCGAGCGAGCGACGCCGAAGAGCTCGGCGATGTCGCTGGTCGTGTGGGCGCCGGTGCGGTGCAGCTGCACGAGGTGCTTCTCCTGAGAGGGGGTGAGCTTGGGCTTGCGGCCGCGGAGTTTGCCGGCGGCCTTGGCGATCGCCATGCCCTCCCGCGTGCGCGCACGGATGAGGTCGGCTTCGAACTCTGCGACCATGCCGAGGACATTGAACAGGAGCCGGCCTACCGGGTCGGTGGGGTCATAGACCGCTCCCCCAAGATTCAGGGCAACACCCTTCTTCGTCAGCTCGTCCGCGATGTCAGTCGCGTCGCGCAGCGATCGAGCAAGACGGTCGAGCTTTGTCACGACCAGAACGTCGCCGGCACGGCACGCAGCAAGGGCCTCGCGGAGGCCCGGCCTGGCTCGGGTTGTACCCGACAGGCCGTGGTCAACATGCACGTGTTGATCGTCAACACCTAGCGCTGCAAGACCGTCGCGCTGTGCTGCGAGATCCTGTCCGGACGTTGAGACGCGGGCGTATCCGATGAGCATGCGAAGACTGTAGCGTTTAGACCCCCGTCACCGGGCATTTTTGCGGGACAGGCATACGCGAATCCGCAGGCCAGACGCTACTTGACTCGAGCGGATTGAAATGGGCCCGAGAAGGTGTCCCGATGAACGACCGCCTAACGCGACAACTAAATTGGCACGAAAGAGAGCAGCCGCGCACGACAAGCGGGGCTGCTCTCTTTGTGCAGTTGTCAGTTAATGCCGAGAGCTAACGCACCCGACACCACGGCAATGGCGGCCGAAGCAATGACGGCGGCCAGAAGACCGACGCGTTTGGGACTTCGAGGTGTTCCTGCGGATACCCCAGCAACAAGGAATACTGCGAGGCCAACGGCAACAATGAGCGCCGCAATTGACAAAGCAAGAAGAGCGTTCATCAGCACCTTCCTACTAGACCCGCATATCCAGTAGCCACACCAAACCCGGCCGTTCCAACACCAAAAACTGTAGCAACGCCACCCACATATCCGGCGATACTAAGGCCTCCCGTGACAGGAGCAGCAGCAACTGAAACGACAGCCCCGGCAACTGTGGCGGCCGCACCTACGGCAGTTGCGGCGAATCCAGCAATCTGACAGCCCGTTGCCCTGCCGGTCGGATCTGCGCTATTGACCGGGTCATTTCCCGCAAACCCGTATCGGTTGGCGTCATTGGGGCTAAGTGGCGCATCCAAGGTGTCCTGCTGCGTCCACATTCCGGCTGACGCGTCGTACCAGCGAAGCCCGAACTTCACGAGCCCGGTCGCGCGGTCCTGGATGCCGGCCTTGAAAGAGTAGGGGTTCTGCCCAGGTCCGTTGCCGGTGCCGCCGGCGGTGAGGGCGCGGGTGCCGTAGGGGTCGTAGGCGTAGGAGAAGGAGTTGGTGGAGAAGTCCGTCAGGAGGCCGACGGGGTTTCCGAGGCCGTCCCAGACGTAGAGGGCGGAGATGTCTGACGAGGTCGTCAGCATCAGGGCCTGGCCGGTGATGGGGTCGGAGTACACGTGGGCGCCGGAGGTGCCGCCGGTGTACGTCGCGATCGTCGGGTTGCCGTTCTGGTCAGCCTTGCCGTAGGTCGCTTTGTAGCTGACACCACTCGACACGTCCTGCGACAGCACTGCCTTCTGGTCGACGCCGGCGTAGGTGTAGCTGCTCGTGACGTTGCCCTTGACGGCCTTGGTCATCTGCTGAGCTGCGTTGTACGTGAACGCCGTCGTCGGGTTCGCCGTCAGGTTCCCAGTCCCGTCGTAGGCGTAACCGGCGGAGGTGATCTGGTTCGCCGCGTTGTACGTCAGGGTCTGCGACGACGGGGTGGCACCGGTCACGACAGCGGTGAGGCGGTTGCCCCGGGCGTCGTAGGTGTAGGCGTACGTGTTCGCACCCGTACCACCAGCCTGGGCGACCTGGGTAACGCGGCCCTGGGTGTCGTAGCTGTAGGTGGTGACCTGCCCGGTGAGGTTGTCACGCGACCACTGGATCTGCTGACGGTCGTTCGCCGGCGTCGTTCCGCAGGTGGGAGCGGCGCTGGTGGTGTTGTAGCAGTAAGTGGTGTCGTAGACGGCGGTGTTGTTGGTGTCGCCGCTGCCGGTCCAGGCCTTCAGGTTGCTGACGCGGCCCGAGGTGTCGTAGGCGGTGAGCTCCTTGCCTGCCCAGATGGTGTGGGAGGCGTTGGACTGCAGCCAGGTGCCGGTGCGGCGCCCGTTGGCGTCGGTCTCGTACACGATCTGCCCGGTCTTGTCGCCCTTGGGGTAGGTCGTCGCGGTCAGAACGTTCGAGGCGTCGTAGGCGTTGGTGTACGTGCCGAAAGAGTCGGTCTGGGTGAGCTGGTTGCCGGCCTTGTCGTAGGTGTAGCTGACCGTGTCACCACCGGCGGTGTTGACCGTGGATAGTTGGCGTCCGAGCTGGTCGTAGGTGTTGGTGATGGTGCCGGTAGCGCTCTTGCTGGTCAGGACACGGCCGGCCTTGTCGAAGGTCTTGTCGTTGCGGATGATCAGGTTGGAGTCGAGGGCGCTCGTTTGCCGGTCGAGCTTGTCGTAGCTGTAGCGCATGGTGTTCCCGCGACCATCGGACTCGGACGCGAGGCGACCGAAGGTGTCATAGGTGTACTTCTTGGCGCCCAGGCTGCTGCCGGTGACCGGAGTCATGCCCGTGCGCTGCTTGGTGGCGTCGTAGGTGTAGGTGGTCTTGTTGGTGCCGTTGCCCGGGGCGGTCGCAGTCGCGACAGTGCCATCGGTGTTGTAGGTCAGCGTCGCCTGCGCGCCCGAGGCATCGGAACTGCTCAGCTGGTTGCCGGCACCGTTGTAGGTCTTCAGGCTGGTGTTGCCCGCGGAGTCGGTGGTGGACGCCGGCAGGTACGCCGTGGAGTCGGTGGACCCATAGGTGGTGCTCGAGGCGGCACCGCCGGGCGAGGTGGCCTTGGTTAGGCTGGTGCCGGCGTTGGCGCCGTAGGTGCCCGTGGAGGTGCCCGAGGTAGCAGCACCTGCCTGGCCGGTGGTCGAGGACTCGACGTCAGCGTTGCCGGTGTAGGTAGCGGACCGCTCACGGCCGGCCGGGTCGATGGCCTTGGTGACGAGCTTCTGTGTCGCGTTGACCGTGTAGGTCGTCCGCGGCACCGACGTGATCGCGGCCGCAGCGTCCGTGTTCGGGCCAGCGACAAGCGTCTGCGAGGCCGACGTGTATGCCACGCGTGTGGTCGACGTTCCCGGGGACCCTGCGGTGGTGTTCTCCTGGTCGATGCGGGTGACCTTGTGACTGGTGCCGTCGTAGGTGAACGACGTCTTCGCCCCCGTCACCGAGGTGATCGACGTCAGGTCGGTGCCCTTGTAGGTAAGGGCCGTGGCGTTGCCTGCGGCGTCGACGATGGAGACCAGGTTCGAGGAAGCGTCCTTCTGGTACTTCACCGTGCGGGTGTTGTAGCCGCCGTCGGTTTGGCTGACCGTGAAGACGAGCTGACTGGGGTTATAGGCCAGGGTCGCCGTGCGGGCCGCCGTCGGGCCAGCAGTCGAGACGACGGAGGCGGGCTGGCCGTTGGAGCCGTACGTGATCTGGGTGGCGTTGTTGTTGCGGTCAGCGACTGAGGTTGCCTTGCCGTCGGCGTCGAAGGACACGACCTGACGGGACTCCCGGTCGGTGAGGGTGTAACCGCCGGCTGCGGTCTTGGTCAGGTTCTGTTTGAACCCGGCAGGCGAGGTGTACGCCGTCGCGGATCCGGCGACGGGGACGAAGGACCACGTGACACCGTCGGCGCCGGTGTAGACCACGTTCGCGCCCACCAGGGCAAGGCTGCCCGCAGTGGCGAAGTTCATCGACCAGTTGGTCGCAGCGGCGCTGGTCGTGGCGCCGGTCTGCCATCCAAGGGAGTTGTATGACGCGCCGATGGGGATGGTGGAGTTCACTCCCGGCAGGGACAGGCCGATGGTGTTGACCATCAGGTTGCCGGTGACGACGTCGACCGACGCCTGCACCTGGTCACTGATTGGGAATTGCAGGGCGGTGGCGGAGGGCCGTGAGCCGGTGAGACCGGTCGTGGCCGGGCCCGAAGGGAGAGCAGCAGAAGCGGACTGCGCGACGCCGCCGACAAGGGCAGCACACGTCACACCGACGAGAGCAGCTTTCGCTGCGAACCCTCGCCCTCGGTGCGTACGAACAAGAGTGGACAACGAAACCCCAATGAGTCGTGATCTGACGAAAACACGCCACGAACCCAGGATGGGCCGCAGAGCGAAAGCAGGACGGACCCGAACGGCACCAACCTGCAGGCGCCTTTGTCCCCCCGTGCGAAAGCTAAGGGATTAAACGACGTCCCTCGTTCTGGGTTCGAATCAGAAGCGAACCGTTCCGTATGCTTTCTGCCCTCTCACCCGGAAAGACCACCCTCAAACACGCAAGAGGTGAGCTGTGCAGAGTGCGCATTTCGACCTACAGCTCTTGCTGACAACCTGACCTGGCGACGTGGCGAATGGGGTTGATGCCCGTTATGGGGACTGCCATCCGGCCCGCCCTGCTGACTACGGTCGGATGATGACCGGCCGATACGACCTGAGCGACCTGACGACCTATGGGGCAATGGACGACGAAGAGCTCGACATGATCCTCGACGCTCTCGACCGCGCCAACGAAGAATGACCCGCGCGTGAGGCGCGTCGATTGGCCGTACACCCGACTCAGATTCCGAGAAATGTCTCGCCGAGACGACGATGTCGATCGTGCTCACCGGCACTCCACGTACGAGACGCTCCGCCACATCGACCTTCGAGTGGCACGGTTCCTCGAGGAACCACCAGGAGTTCAGCGCGCAACCCTCCTCCTCCTGCGCCGAGATGCCCTTACGCACGAAGCGGGCAACCGCGGCATCGGTGCGTCTGCGGTCGTGTCGGGACTTGCAAGCCTCACCACAGTCGTCACGGCTGTCGTGGCCGCCGTCCTCGCCGCCTACCTCGGCTTCGCCGACCAGCTCACCCCAGCTGATGCAGACGCATCTCAGGGCTTTATCAACTCGCTCTTCCAATGGGTTGCCTGGAGCCTTGGCGGTCTTGCTCTTGCGGTGATCCTGGTCTGGCTCGAGGGCGGCCGCCGGGACAGGCGGCGGGCCATGGCGAAAACCTGGCATCAAGTGTTCACGGATGCCCGCAGCAGCTCCGCGACCGGACATATCGAAGACTCGGCTCATGCGGTGCATGGCCCTAAGCCCACACCTTCCGCTGCCAACGACGGTGGTCGCGGCTACGGTCGAACCATGAGCCCCGCGCCTTCCCCCAACAGCACACCAACTGGGGGTGATGAAGCCGTGACGACCGACCATGCTCGAGCGCGGTTTGCGCGAATCAGACTGCTCAATGAGGAGCTTGACGCCCTCGTCGTGGACTCCGGCACTCGGGCAGCCTCGGTGCTGAACAAGGCGTCGTTTCTGGCCGTGACGGCAGGCGTCATCGTCGCGGCATCGACAGCGCAGCTGTGGACAACAGCCGGCGTCATTGGTGTTTGCGCCCTGGTCTTGGCGAGCTTGGCGATTTTCTGCGCAGCTGCGGCACTCCGCCCTGGTAAACGCCTTGGGCTTCAAGCCCAACGCCTGGTGGACCTGTATGTCGATTCAACGAAATCGGCCCAAGTTGTCGAAGCCGAGATTGTCCGCAGCAAGGCTCAGGTCGTAGCCAACCACGAGAACGATCTGCGGAACCGAGCCACGTGGGTGTGGGCAGGATTTATCTTGCTCGGCGCCGGGACTATCCTGCTCTCCCTCGTTTACGCCCTCGAAGTGATTGGTCAATGACATGGCTCGACCCGACTACGAAGACAGCATCGCCGGCGACAACAGCGATTCGAATTCCGATGCGTCACAGGCTCCCCTTGGATACCTCACCCACGGCGCTGAAACTGGCCAAATAGTCGGCCAAGTGACCGAAAGCGCAACGGGGTCCGTTTTCGCCACGAAGAACGATTCCGAAGACGCGGATGACTAGGCCCGACTTCGAGGAGTCGACCGAGGGCGAGTCGGGCGACGAGAGCGAGCCCGTCATTCCAGGAGAGGGCACGGGCTTGCTGCAAAACGGAGGGCCTCAACCTTCTACGCCGACAAGGCCCGTTAGAGAGCCCGATCGGACCTGAGGCGATCGGTTACCGAGACGATCGGCGGCCGGCCCCACTCCCCCAGAACTTCGGCGTGGGCGGCGTATCGTTTGACCCGTCCGAAATGGGTTCCGGTGACGGTGCCCTATGTGAGACTGCCTGCATGACCTCCGCGAATGACGAGGGCGACCCCTCCCCTGTGCAACTCGACCTCACTGACGATGATGCGTACTACGTCATCACGCAGGCGCTCAGTGACTTCGCCCACGAGACCCGCGGCCGGGCCGAGGATATGGCCGGCTACGAAACCCCCGACGCTCGGGGCGCTCTCGCGGCATTCGCGCTGGCCGACGTGGCCGAGAGTCTGCGGCTCCAGATCGAGACGCAGATCGACGCGCGCAGCACGCCCGAGGCGGGCAGCGAGTGACGACGTCAACCCCGGCGCCGCACCTCGTCGGCTATGCCCGCGTGTCAACGAACGCGCAGGACCTCGCCGCGCAGCGGGACGCTCTAACGGCGCTTGGGGTGCCGACTGAGCGCGTTTACAGCGACAGAGGGCTCACCGGGACCACGAGGGAGCGCCCCGGCCTCAGGGAGGCCTTGGCGGCCTGCCGCGAGGGCGACACCCTCGTCGTAACGAAGCTCGATCGGCTCGCCCGGTCACTGCGAGACGCTACCGATATCGCCGCCGAGCTCACGAGCCGCGGCGTCCGCTTGAACCTTGGCGGCTCCGTCTACGACCCAACCGACCCCGTCGGCCGCCTGCTCTTCAACGTGCTGGGAATGGTGGCTGAATTCGAGTCCGACTTGATCAGGGCCCGGACCCGCGAGGGCATGGCCACGGCAAAAGTCCGGGGCAAGCTCACGGGGCGTAAGCCCAAGCTCTCCCCCGTGCAGGAACGCCACATGGTGGCGCTACACCGCTCCGGGGATCACACGGTGGCCGAGCTCGTCGAGCTCTTCGGCGTCGGCCGCGCGACGATCTACCGAGCTCTAGGCCGACACCCTGTCGAGGACAACCCTGCAGTCACGCTACCCCGCGTCGACGCCTAAACGGCCCCAACTGCGCCAACGGATACGTTGGCGCAGTTGGGGCCGTTTGGTGACAGCGGCGACCTATGTCTCTTGGGTGCCCTGCTGCCCGGTCCCCTCGGCGTCCGCAGGGGTGCGGTAATCCGTGAGGCCCGAGATGCCTTGCAGAGCCAGAGCCGCCATTCTGGTGGCGTCGAAGTGCGGCAAGGCGCCTACCCCGGTTGCTCCTGGCCTTGTAAACGCCACTGCCGACCAGTGAGGCGTCTGGAGCAGTGGGCCGTGGACAAGGTGCGTGAGCCCTGCAAGGTGCTCCGCAGCGTCTCGCGGCTCCTCGGTCGACTCGAGTACAACTGCCGACGCCGCAGCGGGGGCCACGAGCTCGACGAGCTCTGCCGTTGCTGATCCCGCAGTCTCGGCGGCGCGGAGCATGAGCGCGGCGGCGGCGAGTACCCGCTGGTCGGGGCTCACCGGGGGCACGGCGTCGGCGCCGTAATTCTTGGCGTACCACTCGGACACGTGGGCCCACGAGTAGAGCGCCCAGCCGTCGCCGGACAGGGGCTCGGGGAACTCCCCCGGGCCGCGCTTGCCCGAGGCGAGCAGTCGCACGCTCTCGTAGGAGCGGCCGGTGCGCTGCGCGACCGTTTTCAGGGACACGAGGTCGTCATCCTCAATACCGACGACGCGGAATCCGGCCCGAGCGACGTCGCGCACGACACTAACGATCGCGGCGCTCATGGAGGCCGCATCACGGTCGACGTTCAACACGCCGCGGCCGTCGCGGGTCTCGGGCGTGGTGTCGTCGAGGCCGGCGTCGAACAGGCGGTCGAAGTCGTCATCTGCGGGGGCACGGTCGAGAGCGACCGTGAACTCGAAAGTAGGCATCGGGCCCTCCTCTCTAGTGCTTCTTGGTGTGGTCGGTGGTGTGTTTCTTAGCGAATTTGGCGATCTGCGCCGCGTTGTTCTCGGGCACCTTCGGGGACGACCACACCGACACATCGTCGCCGCAGACGTTGCACCTCACTGCTCCCCAGCGGTGGCTCTTGTGGATTTCCTCAGTCGTGAACATGGCGCCATCGAGAGCCTTGAGCGCCGCGGCGATTGGCTGCTTTGGGTGCCGATTGCTGCTGACCATCTATCTATTCTACGGCGAGTGTTGGGAGTGTGCAACAGTCTGGCTAAAACTGATCCAACGGCTCTAACGGCTCCATTGGATCAGTTGCCGCCGACAGGGCGTCCGGTGCGAATCGAGCCGGACGGCAGGTAGGGCCAGGGCTGGCCGTCGTTGTACTTGGCTTCGAGCTCTGCGACCAGCTTCATGACGGCGAACCGTTCGAACTGTGCCAGGGAGTTATGGCCGTCGCCGGTCGTGAGAGTGTGTTGCCACGCTGCACGGATGCGGCCGGCCTCTTCCTCAGAGGCTGCGAAAAAGCCCATCTTGGGGCGCTTGGCGGCGGGGCCCGCTGCGGGAGCCCCAGGAGCCGCCTCGACGGGGGCGGGAGTAGGAGCAGCCTCGGGGGTCGGCTCCGTGACTGGGGCAGGGGGCGCGATCGGGCTGCGGGTGGTCAGTCCGCTCTTGCGACGCTCGGGCGGGGTCATCGTTTCACCCCCGCGAGGGTCTGCATATAGCCGTCGAAGATCGTCCCGAGGACGCGAGAGTCAGCATCGCCCTGGTCGAGTCCCCGGCTGAGTTCGGGGGCGTCTCCGATCACGGTCCGCTTGGGTACGAGCGGTCGGAAGACGGGGAACCCACGCGCCTCGGCGGCTGCCTCGATTTCGGGGAGCCAGTGTCGGCCAGTGCGGGTGGCCTCTTCGTGCTTGTTGACGATGACGCCGGCGATCGTCAAGGCCTGGTTGTAGAACTGCTGCACCTGACTGACGGTGTCGAGCAGCTTCGCGAGGCCGCTAGCCGAGGCCATGCGCGACTCGGAGATGACGACGACGCTGTCAGCTGCAGTGAGGCCGTTGCCGGTCAGCTGGTCAAGGCTCGGCGGGCAGTCGATGAGTACGACGTCGTAGTCGTCTGCTACGGCGGCGAGGGCGAGCTTAAGGCGACTCTCTCGGCCGGCGCCGGCGATCGTGAGCTCTTCGCGGACGCTCCCGAGGGCTTCGCCTACGGTCGGCACCAGGTCGACGCCTTCCCAGATCGTCGGGAGGATGACGTCTCGGAGGCTCGTCTCGACGGTGCGGCTGAGCACGTCTGCGAGGCCGGCCGTGTCCTCGGCCAGGGGCTCGCCGTCGTCGGTCGTGCTGAGGAAGCTCGTGAGGTTGCCCTGGGGGTCGAGGTCAACGACCAAGACCCGGAGGCCGGCAAGGGAACCGGCTCGGGCGAGGTGGTACGTGCATGTGGTCTTGCCGACACCGCCTTTTTGGTTGGTCAGCGCGTACGTCGTGGCTGTCATCAGTCCTCCAAGTGGAAACGGCTCTAACGGATCACATACTAATGTAGCCAACGGAGCCGTTAGAGGCAACTGCTCCAACTGCTCCAAATACTCCGTTTCTCGTTCCATCCCTGCTCACTGTCACCACTTCTCCATCCCGGCCGGCGCTGTCACTCGTCGAGGTCTCAGCCGTCCCCGCCTGGACTCGAGAACTGCCAGCGATGCACACGACGTCACCCCTACGGCATGGATCACCTCGGCCGATTCATCACGTGCTCTCCGGGTAGGGGTCGCGGACCGACCTCTAGCCGCGCCCTAGAAGCCGTGCCGCCATGACGGCCGCCGGCTCTGCAGTGTCATCACGGCCTGACCGGGTGCCACAGGGCGTAGGTGGCCGCGAGCTTCATGCGGACGACTAGGTACGCCTCGGGGTCGGTGACGTCGCCGGCGTTCTTTGGGGTTTGGTCGAGGCCCGCGTCGACGGCCTGCCAAATGTGGATCAGATCGGGGTAGCTGTACCGGTTGGCGTCGAAACCGGATCGGTGCACGATGCGCTGCACGCGGAGCGTGGAGAGGTTGTCGGGTAGCCACGGGATGCTGCTTACGAGACGGGCGGCGAGGCGTTGCAGGGGGAGCGATCGAGGTTGGTCGGCCCCGGGGACGAATTTTGCCCGTTTCTGTCGTTGCTGTGCCCGCGGAGCGGGCTCCGAGTGCGGCTTGCCGCGCTTTGGGGAGTTGTTAAGTGAGTGGGTTGTCGGGTTAAACCGTGAAGCGGTAGCTAGGTGCTCATTTAGAGCTGAGTCCTTGATTTCCGGCATCGTGAGTGCACGGACGGAGGCGGCTCGCAGCTGCTGGCCGCCGTGCCTGGCGGTGGCTGCCAGGCGCTCCACGCGGGTGAGGTAGCGGCCTGGCTCGACGGTGGCCAGGCAGCCGAGGGCCTCCATGAGGGCCCGGGCCCGGCGGGCGGTGATCTTGCTCATGCCGACCATGCGAGCAAGCGTCTCGTGTGACGTGGTGATGCCTCGGCCGTCTCGGGCTCCAGCCATGGATGCCTCGGCTTCCGCGAACTTCATGAACGTCGACAGGCGGATCGAGACGCGCCGGCGGTGAGCGTCGCCGGCAGGCGACATGACGACGGCCAAGAGCCGGTTAAGCCATGCGCGGCGCGAGGTCGGCAGGCAAAGGCCCTTGTACGCGTCGTCGGGCACTGACAGCGGGTAGGAGCCGCCGGGACGGGAGAACACCTGTGACGGCCACGACGGGCGTCGCCGGCCGACGTGGTGGGACCGCTCGGGACGTGTCGGGCGTTCTGGGGACACAGAGCGCTCGGACACGCCGGAGACATGAGGATGCGCAGGCGCAGAAACGGGAGTTATGATGAGTCCGTTCTCACTTGGTCGCCCAAGTGGGTACGTCAAAGGCCCGGGCCTGAGAAGCCGGTTCTTTACCTAGGAGCTCGAAACCTGTTCAGTCGCCAAACTTCGGCAGGTTCGAGCTAAGAGCTTTAGGCCCTCGCGAAAGCGGGGGCCTTTCTCGTTAAGCCGTGTTGATGGGCAACTCCTCGCTACGGTCTTTCTGAGGCAGCCATGAGGGGATGCCCTGATCGGTCAGCTCGTTGTCGAGCATCCGAAGGATCAACAGCTCGATCAATTCAGAGCTGCCGATGTCGGCCAGATCTGCCACCGCGTCGAAACGGTCTTTTGTGGACCCGGAGACCAAGTAGCCGAGCTGCTTGGGGTCCAGGACCTCGCCTCGTCGGCGGCGTCTAGTGGCCATGTGCCTCAGTTAACCGTAAGCCTCAACTTAAGTGGCAACTGTGGCGGCGTGTCGTCCGAGAGTTTGTACTCGGGTGTCTAGCTGTACTGACGTTGGGCGGCCCTCTGGCGGCCGATGCGGGCGAAGAACGCTGTGGCGAGGCCTAGTGCGACGAAGATCGCGGCCACGCCGCTGACGACCTGGCCGACGTAATACGTCGCCGGCAGAAGCAATGTCACGAGTCCGAGTACGAAGCGCACGCCAGCCAGAACGAAGCCGACGAACAGGAAGCGCGATGTCGCTTTGGTCGCGCCCTGCGATGAGCTGAGGCCCTTGCGGACGTGGGGGAGGAGCAGTGCGGCGATGTACGCAGGGTAGGCCGTCGCGAGGGTCGAGTAGAGCCGCACGAGCGGGCTCGAGAGGTTGTCTGCGAGGTCGGGGGCCGAGCTGGTGGTGTGCACGACGGCGAAGATGACGACTTCCGCCACGAAGACGCCGAGGAAGACGAGGACGCCGGGCAAGCCTGAGATGCGGCGCTGCGTCTCCGGGGCCCTCCATGCCCTGGCGACCTGCGTCCCGGCGAGGAGCAGGCCGGTGAACAGGGAGAGCTTGGCCACCAGGTCGACCAGGTTCGGGATGGGGGAGAAGCGGTCTAGGGCGGCGTAGACGTCCGGGGTGATGAGCGCGAACGCGAGCACGATCGCGGCAGCCGACGAGGCGATGAGCATGTTCCTGCCGCGAATTGCGCCGGGAAGGCGGGTCAGGGCCAAGGCGGCGAGGACTACGGCGATGAGGTATCCGGTCAGCATGTCAGCCCAGCGTTTCTTCGATTCGTCGCGCCTCAGCGCTATCTGCGGCAAGGCGTCGG
>Ga0265797_10008965_pt1 | contig 13162 bp, 10 predicted proteins | sample P2T30metagenome_FD_192433 | JGI IMG/M metagenome (GOLD analysis project Ga0265797, IMG submission 192433) | Plant litter microbial communities from East Loma Ridge, Irvine, California - P2 T30 | ecosystem: Environmental > Terrestrial > Plant litter > Unclassified | place: USA: California... | reverse complement strand
CGAGAACGTCGACGATGCGTTTGCCACTGTTAAAGAAAACGACAGATACGATACTACAATCTTAGAGTTGTCATGAGCCAAAATGTTGCTCGTTGGGTACATCGCCATGGCCAATGATGTCCGAGTACGAAGTCCTTCGTGCGGTCGAGCTGATGCCGGTTCGCCGAACCTTCGGGCAAGTGGAAACCCACTGCGCTTGGCTATTTCCAGCTGAGAACGATGCATCCCAACGCTTGCATGTCGTAATGTTTCGATAAAGTCTCCATGTTCACAAGTAACGGTGGTCGTTCTTGCTGAGCGATCGCACTGCATCCAGCAGGTGCGCATAGCTGTTTGCGACAAAGGTCGACATTCCTTCGATATCGTATACAGTTATTTGCGCGATACAACGCGCCTTGTAGTAGTCGCGTGCGACAAGCGATCGCGATCCCGATGGAGAGTAGTTGCGTGGGGGATGCAGGTGGTTGGTGGACGTCGGGGAGCTAGGTGGATTGGCGTTGGTAGCTGGCTGGCACCTGCCAAGCTCTAACCTTTGAGACTCATCTTCACCACTCACACTTCACCGCCGATGAATAGACAGCGTGTCTTATGTCAAAAGTCAAATGTAGCCATCCATGGATGTTGGCTTTATGTTCAGACGTCAAATCAACTCTGGTAGCCCATCTAGTTTTCTCTATCTATCGCATTGTCCAATTTCACATTATTCCACACCCATTCTTTCATCCTCGATTTAATCCAACTCCCCATCTGAATCTTCGCTAGACTCGTCACTCGACAGCTCCTTCTCTTCAAACACTCCGTCAAAGGTCTTGAGGCTCCATCTTGACTCCATCTCTTCCGGTTCCAGGTCTTCGCTAACCTCGAAACGCGCATCCTCGAAATCCTGAACAATGTCTTCCACATCCGCGTCAACCTCTTCTGAGCATTCAATTGTCACCGCGAACTTGGGACGATACATGCCGGAGTCGGAAACGTCCCAGCGGGGATTGATGATGTCTTCGATGGCAGAGGGGAGCAGTTCTACAAATTCCTCGCAAGCTGCGTCATTCCCAATCCAAACACCGACCTCGATTCGCTCGTTTGTCTTGAGGTATAGATTTGCGAGGCGCATCCACATCTGATACATAACTGCGTCCATCCGAGCTTGCTCGATTAGGTTTCTGCGGGTGAATACGGTGTCGAAATTCTCACGCTCGTCATCGGCCAGTCCCATGTTTGGTGGAACATAGCCTTTTCGGGCATTTCGAACATTGGCAAGGACTTCAGGGACGAAGTGGAAGTAATCACAGTCTGCGATGAGCTGAGCCGGGCCACACTTCTGGGTTTCCTCGTCGATGACCTTTTCAGCTTCGTTTCGGATTGCCTTTGACACAGCGACTATAGCGCGTTCGATATAAGAGAATCTGACGACAACCACCGGTGTTCTGATCTTGTCTCGTCGCGCTATTGCGTACTTCGTGGTACAGTGGAGGTTTTTGTAGACCGCGGTGCGCAGCTCGGCTGGTAGTCTTTCGAACGGAAAAGGAGTGTTCGCCATGTCCTGGGTACTGTCAGCAATCTTTCCAGTGGCGCGCGTGTACTGAAAGTGGAGTGAGGCAAGGTTCGGTGTGTAGTAGGAAGGCGTGGGTTGCGCACATAGATCATCGAAGCCTCCGCGGTGCTTGATGAGCTCGTGCAAAGAAGAACGAATACCACTGAAGACTTACGCGCAAGGTAGAACTGATACAACAGTGGGTAAGCGCGGTAAATGCACTTGCAGTTGATCAATCTGTGTATTAGACACTCAACTTGGTCCCGGTTGGCAGGCTTGTTTATATACTCGAGCGGGGTATCGCCACGAGAGTAGACCGACGCATTGACTCCGCCATTTGGTAGGCAGTCAAGGTATAGTCGTCTTATTCATTCCTGCAGCCCTTGGTGTTCATATGTCTGTCGTGGGTTTGCTCTCCGGCCCATCGGCCGGGTCACGAGAGCGCGAGACTCCACATGATCTTGTCATCGCAAACTTTCGAGATACCGCGCGCTACACTTCTGTTCGAAAGCAGACACCGATAACTCTTTACAGTATCAGACGGGCCAATAAGCTCCCGAAATCAGTCTCTTGTACAATGAAGGAGCAGCGCAACACTGGACAGCCATGAAAAGTGGATTTAGCGTTTCGACTCATATGCCCAGATCTGGAATAAACATCCAACAATACTCTGGAATCTAGTGACAGTTCGTATACTACCTCGTTTCTTCATCTTGTTTGTTCGAGTCATTTCTTATTCATGTCAACGTTCTCCCAAGCGGACGACAAACATTTGTCTCGCACTCTTGATGGTGATGGCAAATTGAGCGCTAGTGATTATCGAAGACGTTACAGAAAGGAGACTAGCCTAGTTCAGGAGCACCACCGGACTCTTTATCGCTTGCGTTGTTCCTCGATCTAGCTCAAAATCACCACTATTGGTAGGAGATTGTGAATGAACGAAATAAGAACTACTGCTGATCTTCAGCCCCGCCAGTAGTAACAGCCTGGGAGTGTGGCAAGAAAGCTAAATAAAGCCAACCGACACCCGAAATTGATAACTCATTATGAAACTCCTGGACAAAAGGAACGATAACGTTGGCTCGATCTCAAGTATTTATGAGGGACTTTCGCAACCATCGCAGTCCGACGGCGTGAAGTGTCGTCGGATGATGCCCGACGTTTACAAATAATATTAGTTCGCTCCCTGATCGACTTCGCCATCCCCGTACCGGGTATCTGGATTACCCCAGAACACGTGGAGGGAGACCTCAAAATTCGGCTCGGTCTCGATCGGCAAAGCTCTAAGCAAAAGCAAAGTGACGTCACACAGCGCAGGAACGTCCAGCCCGCTTGATTAGCCTTGCTTTCCCCATGAAATCCACCCAAGCGCCCATCTGCAGGGGCCATCCGTGTCACTGTAAATAACTACCCTTGATGCGGCTAACGCGACGCTGCGAAAGGGTGGTATTGATACACCTGCAAATCTGCCGAGGCCAACGCTCGACATCTTTACGCCCCACAACGCGAACACGAGACCGCTGATTAACGCTAGGGGCCAACGACCATGACGATCCGGATACCTTTCCACGGAGGAGGTCCTGTAGGCGCGTGACTCTTAGACTATCTTGTTGACCGCAACAGAGGTCCGACTGGTGAAGATGACTCCTAGGCAAGTTACTCGAAACTAAAATCGTCAACCAAAGCGCGTTTGAGACTTGAGCTGATTCGAGGCAGTTGGAAGCATTCTTCCCCAGTCATGCCGTGGAAACTAACAATATGTGGCTGAAGTCAAGAACGAACGTTTCCGGACGATGCTGCAGGAAGCTTGCATATCCGGCTGACGGACGGCTTACAGCAACCGTTAAGCTGCGAATAAGGCAACCTTCCCACAGACATGGCTTGCTGAACTATGCGTTCTCCACCGTCAATACGAGACCTTTTCAGGATGCTAACGCCACAACGGCCCGCTGCGGAAGGACAGTGCCGGCGACCGAATACGATGGCTTATGGTAAGCATATGGGGTTGGTGGCCAGCAAGTCAGACGTAACCCAGTTGCGAGGCTGAGAAGAAATGATAAGTTTGGCACGTCATCACATCGCGTTAACAACATGGTCACGCCTCCAGTATGCATCTGTCCCCAGACTTCCTACCTAAATGGAGAGTAGTCGGAGGAGTCTGAACTAGCGGGGTGTGTTGACAGTTCGAGTAAGGATCCGCGCGCCGGGCCGCTTCGCAGGTCAGGGTGAAGGGCCAACTGCTCGAAAGCCTCCGGTTCTTGGACTTGTTTATTTCCGCCTCTTCTTCTGAGACCGCCTCAGTTCGGCTAAGCCCTTGCAATTTCAACGCGTCCTGCTCTCCGCGAATGGGAGTTATATCTCAGTCTCTGGCCTTCGCACTTGGGATCAGCCGAAAACATTTATTACACCTCCTTCTTCATATGGCCTAAAGTAGGTCGCTGACTGTCCAAATACTAAAATATGTTTTAGCCCCTCATACTCTCCCCGAATCTTACGAAGCTGCCATGGTGTCAGGCGGCAGGCAAACCCCCAGCCAGCGAGCCGTTTCGATCCACCTTGCAGAGAACCCGTGGCCGCCTGATCATACTAACAGTGTGCTATGCATCAACTTCACTACTACTATAACTAGTCTACACAAACGCGGACGAACGATGTGACTTCATTACATGTCCTCGTGCGACATCGTGAACGCTACCCCTGCCATACTCGACTGGCTTACAAGTTATTCGAAAGATCTTCAGACAGAAGGCTACATTTGGGGGCTAGCGACTCCGTCGACTTGAACGCGGGACCGGTGAAGTATCTCGGATTGGGTGACTGGCTTGCGCCTCTGTCGTCAGCTAGGGGCCCCTTTGGCAATTTGCCTCTTGGAGACTCACGATGCAGTGAACTACGTGCCGTCTAGTACGATCAGCTGGAGGCCCGTGAATAAGTTAAATAGTCCTCTGGTCGCACAGTGTAACAGTCAAGCAACTGGACATTCATTCCAGCAGCTCCATTCCAGGCACCCTTTTTCGTTCCAGGCTGGAAAAAGCAACTTCGTTTCTCCATCCAATCATTGCAACCCCACCATAATGAAGAGTTCGTCTCTTTTGGCTTGTTTGTTCGCGGCCGGCGCACAGGCATGGATGCCCGCGGACCGCGATCTTGCTGCCTTCAACCGCACCACCGGCGACCTGAGCAAACGTGCCCTTAATCTTCCTAGTTCGAAGATTCGAGGAGTCAACCTCGGTGGATGGCTACTCTCGGAGCCATGGTTGATGAATCAAGAGTGGTCAGAGATGGGCTGCGGTGACTCCTGCTCCGAGTTTGACTGTGTCAGCAAGCTTGGACAGTCTCAAGCGAATGATGCATTCGACGCTCATTACGCTCGCTGGATCACACCAAGCATGATTCAATCCATGCACGATGCTGGTTTGAACACCATTCGCATTCCGATTGGATATTGGAGTCTTCACAGCCTAGTGGATAGCAGCGAGCACTTCCCCGAGATGAATCTGAAGTATCTTGACGATATTATCGACAAGGCTGCAGGACTGGGCATGTTCGTCGTTATTGACCTCCACGGCGCTCCCGGGTCGCAAAAGGTCGGCGATGCATTTACTGGACAGGTAAGCCTTCAACACTCCAATATTCCTCGACTCGACTCTAACATCCACCACAGTGTCTCCCTGAAGCGTATCTTCCAGGATTCTTTTCACAAGCCAACTATGACCGCGCAGCCAAGTGGCTTGACTGGATGACGAAGCGTATTCACAACACTCCTTCATACAAGGCCGCAGTCGGTATCATTGAAGTCGTGAACGAGCCGCAGACATCGCGTGATAAGGGCGGTATGCCCCAAGCCGAGAAAGACACTCTTACTCAAAAGTACTACCCACAAGCCCTCAAGGCTGTCCGAGACGCCGAGAAGACTCTTAACATTCCCGACGACCAGCGTCTCCACGTCCAATTCATGGACTCCCTATGGGGCGCCGGTAACCCAAAGTCCAACCTCCCATCAGACTCCAAGGTCATCTTTGACGATCACAACTACGTCGGCGGAGCTGTAACGGCGATCAACCCCGACGCCAAGCAGGGCGATTACATGTACTACACATGCCACACTGACAACCGCCTGACCGACGGCGACACCCCCAAGATCGTCCAAGAATGGAGCCTCACCGTCAACAACGAGTACAGCACCGAGTTTGACTGGAAGCTCGATTCCACAACACAATTCTACAAGGATTGGTTCATTGCCCAGCAGCGACTGTATGAGAAGACTGAGGGCTGGATCTTCTGGACGTGGAGGACACAGCTCAACGATCCACGATGGGACTACAGCTACCTGATCTATAAGAACTGGGTACCCACCTCCAAAGCAGGACTGGATGCTAGCGCCAACAAGGACGTCTGCGCGACGTGGAACCATAGGAGAAGGAGGACACGGGGCAGGCAGTAGGCAGTAGGAGTGTTGTGGTGTCTACTCATGCTCGCGGCGCCGCGCATGAAGGGGTTTAGTAAATATTCTGTTGTCTTCTAGTGCTAGTTAGCCGTACAGGCTACCGTTAGCAGGAATCTTTTCCGTGTAACGAAATCTTACATTTGTATCATACCTTACACAACAGTCCCGTCCTGTCTCCGATCATGATGCATTGCGCTCTTCGGCTGCATTTGCTAACAGTGTCCACGCGAGCACAACTGCAGTGATCTTTCCCCTATCCTAACATATCGCCACAGCACCAAAGGTAGAGACTCTATGCCAAGGTGATCGCGACTCCTGAAACCCAATGAACGAGCGGTGAGAGTCCATCGTGTGATCCATCATCGTGCGACGAACGGTCACGATCGACACACGATTTTATATCAGAGATCGAGTTCCTTCCCGTAGATCAGTGTGGTCAGGCGACTGAGGAGGTCGACGAGCCATTTTGACCGGGTTGCGTTAGCCGCGGCGGTCGTGTGCCGATGTTGACCGTTTTCAGAGGTCAAATGGTTATGTCAGCTAGTGTAACGGGAGAGGAACTACAAAGTACATGTAGGACAGACATCGGGAACAGGCGATGTAGATCTAACGGAGTAAACGGAGATGAGATTTCTCTTGGTAGGCCGTGTGGTGTTAGCGGTGACCACATTTGTGCTGTTAGCTGACATGAAATCTCGCTGTGAGAAAGTACCTTCTAATTCCGCTGGGTCTTGACAGGACGTGATCGATCGAACTTAAAGAGGCTGGTACAGCATTATGCACTTGTTCAACCTCTCGTTTCAAAGGCGAAAGTGGTGAGCCTTAGTTTCGCGAAGCTCTTGTGGAAGGCGGTTGTGAACGTCTGTAACGATGTAACAATTCAATTCAACACTGCGCAGGGGAACCGCAGAGCTGCATCTAACACCAGACCCAAGCCATAAAGGCGGTATATCGTTCCAAACGCCTGTATTGCAAACCCAAAATGCAAAGATGGAAACGCCGAACTATTTCCGTAAACACCGGTCCGTGAGTGCGTACGCAATCCTAAAGTACAAAGAATTATGAGATATTAACAGGCCATGTCGGGCACGGTTCGTCGTTAGTCGTGACTTCAGAGGCGTCATAAACGCATGGGCAAAAGTATCAGAATATCTGAAAGACAGGGACGTCAGGCTAGCTGACGCTCTGCGAAAGAGCTGAAGATAGATGAGACGCAAACTTGGCGTCAATGCCGTCTTCCTGTACGCCGAGGCCGAGGCCTATACCACTATCGTCATGGTTTGGCTCTTGTTGGGAAGTGTTCATGTCGTACTCGTACTGAAAGCTCATGTTGTATTGTGATGATGGTTGAGTAAATCGTCCAGCATTGACTGATGATCTTGCGTTAGTCAACTACCATGTGAGGCTAAGTTGTGAATGAATAAACTCACCTTCCTGATTTGACCCATTGTCCTGGATGGTGACATGGCTAGCGTTGGAGATGAAGGATTGATCTGGTCCAAAGTCGGCTTCCAGGCTGCTATACCTGCTCTCGTTGTTGCTGCCGCTGCCACCGTTCGTCATGGCCGCATTGAGGGATTCACCCATTACAGGCGAGTAGTTGGACGAGCTCCAGTCTGGGGGCGCATGGCCTAGAAACCCACCTAGTGATGCTAACCATTGCGCCATCTCATCCACGAAGACCTTGGTGAGCCACCAACCTTGGAAACTGATTCCATTCTCGACGGTGATCTCGCGTATGGCGGCCGAACCAAGCGCACTGATGCAGTGCATGATCGTGCGAGCGTGTGCGCCAGGAAAGCGGGACGGCAATTGTGTCAAGAATGCTGCGATACGATCGATGACGGACTCTGAAGGATCTGCGGGTGGGTCGGGATATGCTGCGCGATGAATGGTACCGGAAGGCAATTGGATCTCTTGTGGTAGCGGGCCTAGCATCGAGCGGATCTCGGTAGTTAGGATGTTGTAAACCTCCTCGTGCGCACAGGAGGCGGGCAATTCGTTGGCAATGATGCGTTTGATGTTGACGTGCTCCAGCCAGTCAGCAAACATCTGGGTGCGATGGCTCTCTGCGGTGAGCATGACGGCTGCTGCGTGTGCAGCGGAATTTACACGAAGCATCTGTCGAAGAAGATGTGCGAACAATGTAGCGGGTTCCAGCTTTGCTTCGAGTACATGTATGGGTAGCGGCGCGAACTTGGCGGCAATATGTGCATGCAACGTCTTTGCAACGTTGTCGAGGAATTTTAATACTGCCGGTGGCGCTACCTGAAGGGTGAGCTGGGAAACGTTGCGAATCATCTTCTGGTACATCATCCAGTCGCACTCCTTGATCCATGGAGCCAGTTCGGGCGAAGCGAACAACTTCTGCACTGGCACAGTTAATGTCCCGTGGAAAGTACCAAAGAGGCGGAAGAATTGCTTCTCCTTGCAGTATCGCACTGAGTCGACCAGCGAAACGACATGTGAGCGGTACATGGCGACGAGATTATCGGCGGAATCGGGATCGGTACGCGCTGGTAAATAGGGTTTAATGTCTGGCAATTCGACTACGAAAGCATCTGGAGCTTCGAGGATATCTGGCGTTGGAAACTTGAGCTCGTGCTCGTACGACGTCTTGGTACGCGCGTGAGATGGGTAGAAATTGGAGGAGTAGATGTCGGTGAACAAGACGCCGCGGGACGAGGCTGGAGTGTAGTAAGTGTTCTGCGGCTCCACGCGTGCCTCTCGTGGTGGAAAATGTGCGCTGTCTGCAGGTAACCGGGGGATAGCACTGAAGCTGTTAGCAATTGACACACCAAGTTGTGGAAGTCACATACTCAAGGTTGAGTCTCGGTGTCCCAGAAGCCTGACGCTTCATAGCATGATGGGCAGCGGGGCCGTTGCTGCCCCGACGTGCCTCTTCGCCACTGTCGTTGTCGTTGATGAGTTCGAGATCGACGTAATGGTACTTGGACTCTCCGCGAACACCGAGGCGCCTGGTCTGGATGCCGGGGAAAATGACGCGAACGAGCTTGCCGAAAGATGCTGGGTTCAGGGGGATAACGCGATCGGTGCCGCAGCGCTCTGCGTACTTGGAGTAGACGCGGTTGCGCGGTACTGACGTCTTCGCAACACGGCAGACAGACTGTAACCTGGGGCGCGTTAGCACTGTTCCTGCGTGGAGGCGAAGTACCTACCATAACATGGCGAACAGTTGTTTCGACTTCTCTGCCTTGGATGTTCTGTCATTCTGGATGACCTCAGCTGCGACCTCCTTGAGGTTGCGGCCTTCGTTCTGGTTCAGCAGCTGGCGCAATTCCTTGTCGTTGGTCGCGGCACCTGAGGTCGACGGCCTTTTTTTCTTATCCTCCGTATCCATCGGCGGCGCCATGAAACTGTGTTGCTGCGAATGTTGTGAATGCTGAGAGAGGGAGTTCTGGTAGGCATGGTGATCGGGTTGTGCGGGCTGACCGTTCGGTTGAGGGTGAGACGCGGTTGGGTCGGCTGGGTAACCAAGATACTGCTGAACACTCTCCAGACTCATGTTGATAAGCTGGTCCTGCGCGCTGACCTGTTGCGCGGCTTGGAGTAATGCAGGCTGTAACGCTTCACTGGTAGTGAATGGAGCATGATACTGCGGCTGCTGGGGAAATTGGTTGGGCCGCGGTTGCTGCGGTTGTTGGAATTGCTCGAACGAATGCACGCTCGTCGTCGACGCGCGTGAAAGAGGACGATTGCTTCTCGTAGACATTGACGTATTCGATCGTGACCGGCGGATATCGGTCATGTTGCGGACGCCGGCTGGCAGATTTTCCGTATGTTTACACCAAAACAATGCGATGGCAACGGTGCTGAGGAGGCGGCAACACAGTCGGCAGAGTGTCTAAAGTACGCGACGGTAATCCCAAGAAGACCAAGGTGTCGTGAGTAGGCTGATGGCGCTGCTCGCGTGTAGCTCGAGTCTCAGCTGTTTTCGGGGCTGGCGGGTTTGTTTGTTTGGGCCAGGGACTAGCTCAACACGTTGTTCCGGCAGATAGGATGTCACCAACGTGGTAGAATGCTCCGCAGAAGAATATCCGGCTCCAGCAAGGGTCGTAGGCGTCGTCGGTCGCCCTCGAGCGGGTTTGTTGTGGGATAGGAATTGGATGTTTACGCTTCCGTCTGAACTCGGTCACGCCTGCAGCAACGGAGACTGGCCGGCGCGCTTGGACCTCAACGGTCACGTGCAAGTCGTCATAATGCCCGTGCAATCGCACTACTCTCTAATTGCCAATGTAAAGGAAAAAGAGACAGGTGAATGCGACATTACCAACTCCCGGGATATGGCTTCGTCGAACGGCTGGACCGATGCACGCGATCTTGTCTCATCGGCATGCCATTGCTGCGTTCTGGCTGGCTCGTGAAAGGCGGTGACGTATTTAGCGATGACGAGCCCACTTCCTCCATCCCACAATCTCCAGGCTCCACGTTCCTGCTCCTCCCTACCTACTGAACACATTGCAGCCCTTCTGCTTCTTCAACCACAACCCGTTGCATCCCACCCTTTTGCAACCCATCACACCCAACCTCCCAACAGCCCTCAACATGTCTGTCCAGGATAGAGCCCAGGCCCAGCTGTCGCAGCTCGACAAGGAGGTAAGCGCTCTCGCTTCTGCACAAGGCACAATTGTCAAAATACGCCTTGTCCCGACGATTCCGACAGGAAAAGCAACGGTTTTGATATGAGGCCACGTTCACTGACGATGTCGTGTTCCAGCTGTCCAAGTACCCCGCACTCAACAACTTTGAGAAGCAGACGTCGGTCCCCAAGGTCTACATGATCCTTGGTCTCGCCGGTCTCTACTTCTTCCTGATCTTCTTCAACATCGCCGGAGAGTTCCTCGTCAACATTGCTGGTTTCATCATTCCCGGTTACTACTCGCTCGAGGCTCTCTTCAGCGCCAGCAAGGTCGATGACACCCAGTGGTTGACTGTATGTGTACCCCACTTTCTCATCGCTAGCAGGACAGCTGGCCAAATTATGTCCACAACAAATCTGGGATGGGGCTAATGCGATGCCGCAGTACTGGGTTACCTTTGCCTTCTTGACCGTCTTCGAGAGCGCTGTGAACGCCGTCTACTGGTTCCGTAAGTACACCCATATCGTCTGCATGATCCGCAACTGACGTCCGCAGCCTTCTACTACACCTTCAAGTTTGTCCTTATCCTCTGGATGTCTCTTCCCCAGACTGCGTATGTAGCAGCCCCGTCGCGCACATTAATACAAGCTTACACTCCCTAGTGGTGCCCAGATCGTCTTCCGCTCATTCCTTCAGCCCGTCTTCTCGCGCTACTTCTCCGCGACAGGCTCCACCGCTGCCGACCTCCGTGCCAAGGCCGACTCAGCTGGCAAGCCTCATGCCTCGTAGAGCAGTCGCGAGCATAACACTCTTCTGGCAGTCGCACGGCTAGACGATAATGATAAGGACGAAGTTCGGGATATAACCTCTGCTGTGCATGAGAGACCCAGCTTCTCAAGGTGTGCGGCTGTTGCAGCTTGGAAACGCTGTATGGACAATGGTTTACGAGCTACGGATAGCGTTCATGACAGGGTTGACGTACGAAAGAAGAGGCAGGCATCCTTACGTTTCATGATCATTTGCCCATAAGGGAACCAATCGGGTAGGAAGTTGTGGTCTTTGGCAGTGGGTTTTGGTGAATCGCTTGCGAGCAATAATATGATGTACCGAGTCTGGCTAGCCCTCTGGCTAGAATCAGTTACATATTCATTACCATTTTCAATCAAGGTCTCATATTCATGTTTACGGAAAGGAAACTTCAGTGACTTCCCTGATGACTCAAGTACAAGAGTTGTCTAAACAACCATACGCTATAATGGATGGATCTGAAGTTGCTGGCTATCCGTAGCGACTGAGATCCCGTTATATTATCATACCCAGCAACATTACATTGCCTGCGATAATTGTTGATGGAACATACATTGCTGTTGAACAACTACAGTTTGTCCCAGACGCATTTGGCTTTGGCGGCTGAAACATGTGCGGCATCCCCAGATTCCTATTCACCATGAGTCCAAGATGGCTCTAGATTAATTCGTCTTAAATGTAAACAGTAGGCCAGATCTGATAACTTCATGCCTGTTATCAAGGTGTTTGATTGAGTCGTCATGATGTCTACTATCATTACACAGACTACGACCGAATGGGCGCCAAGAGAGCATACATAGGTATAACAACCGCGCAGTCGATGGTCTCAGGCCCTCATGGCGCGCTGATGAGCCAAGATTAAGGATTTCCTCAAATTATAGGGTCCAGAAATGTGGCTCGTGCAGGTTGGCACCAATAAGACCCGAGTAGCTCTGATTATGTAATGACCTTAGCTCGCGACAGTTGCCTGGGTTCCATCAGGAGACTTGACCGCTCCTCCTGAGACACCTAACCGCCATCCCGCAACCATGAGTGAGGATTCTACTGACGACTCGATGTCCGACAACTCGATTCCCGACGACTCGACTGCTGACGACTCGACTGCCAACAACTCGACTGCTAACTGGAACTCGATCTCCAACAACGACATCCGTTCTAGGACTGCTGCAAAAATCTCTAAGTACGCTGCAATTAGTTCTAAGAACACTGCAATTAGTTCTAAGACTGCTGCATCCCTTTCTTAGACTAATGCATCTTTTTCTTAGTCTGCTGCATCTCTTTCTTAGACAGATGTATCCCTTTCTAAGGCTAAAATATCCCTTACTTAGGATAATGCAATCTGTTCTAAGACTGCTGTTATTAGTTCTAGGATTACTACAATCCGTTCTAAGACTGCTGCAATCCGCTCTAAGACTGCTGTAATCCGCTCTAAGACTAATGCAATCCGCTCTAAGACTAATACAATCTGCTCTGAGACTAATGCAATCCGCTCTAAGACTGATGCAATCCAGTCTCAGACTGAGACTGCTGCACCAATAAGATTACCTAGTAGAAACCCTGGGAGAACCCAGCGTCATTCCCTAGCCATGAACGATACGCCTTCAACATCGTCCGACTCCGAGGAGGGTTCTACATTGGACAACTCTGAGGAGGGTTCTACATTGTCCGACTCTGAAGAGGGTTCTACATTGTCCGACTCTGAAGAGGGTTCTACCATGTCCGACTCTGGGGAAGCTTCTACGTCGTCCGACTCTAAGGAGGAAGAACACTCCGATA
>Ga0265797_10008964_pt1 | contig 13162 bp, 8 predicted proteins | sample P2T30metagenome_FD_192433 | JGI IMG/M metagenome (GOLD analysis project Ga0265797, IMG submission 192433) | Plant litter microbial communities from East Loma Ridge, Irvine, California - P2 T30 | ecosystem: Environmental > Terrestrial > Plant litter > Unclassified | place: USA: California... | reverse complement strand
TGGTCGGATTCCTCACCCCCTACGCCACCGACGGCATCAGCTACGGCTTCGGCTTCGTCTTCTGCGGCACCAACTTGGCCGCCGGCCTCATGATCTACTTCTTCCTGTACGAGTCCAAGTCGCTTGCTCTCGAGCAGGTCGATGTCATGTACAGCCAGCCCGGTCTTAAGCCGTGGAAGAGCACGAAGTGGCTGCCCGAGGGCTACACGGACCGCAACACCCGCGACCCGCAGTTCTGGGAGCGTCGCTACTCGGTCGACGACAAGGCCTCGTCTGCTGACAGGACTGAGGACGTGCGCAAGGCGCATGTGGGCGATGCATAGATTACATTCTCCTTTGCTAGACATGCAAATAGAGAGGTGGATGACTGGCTAGTTTGAATTGCTTGATGGTATCTTGCTTTCGATGATAGAGCCTCAGCTGATATACTCTTTCAAGCATCATATGATTTCGTTAATTACTACTCTACTGAAATGCACTTTTCCGTCATAAACCGCTCAACATGCGCCGCTTGCCCGATGGAAATAGTGATAACATTCAACATAGATTTCCTCTGAGTTCTTGCTCTCGTTCGATGGCTTCGAACAGCGACTTGAAGTTGCCAGCACCGAACCCGGAGAAGTTGTTGCGCTGGATAATTTCAACAAAGACCGTTGGTCGATCCATGAGGTGCTGCAACCAACGTTAGCATAAACTCTATGGACTTCCTTGCTGTCTGATGTCGACGTACCTTTGTGAAGAGCTGCAGCAGATATCCGCCCTCATCGAAATCGATCAAAATGTCAAGTCGCTTGAGCGTCTCGAAGTCTTCATTCAACTCCATACCAGACGCCTTCAACCTCTGCGCCATTGATTCGTAGTACGTCTCAGGCACCTTGATGAACTCAACACCTCTGGCCTTCAGATTCGTGATAGCATCGATGATATTCCCCGTGCGAAGCGCAATGTGCTGCACGCCGGCGCCACCGTTGAAGTCAATATACTCTTCGATCTGTGACTGCTTCTTGCCCTTCGCCGGCTCGTTGATGGGCATCTTGACGACTTCGTCCGGGGAAGCCATGACGATGGACTTCAGGGCCGAGAACTCGGTGCAGATGTCTTTGTCGTCGACGCTCCAGAAGCGGTGGAAGCCGAGGGCTTTCTCGTAGTACGCGCAGATGTCTTCCATCTCATCCCAGTCCTGGTTTCCGACGCAGTGGTCGATTGCTTCGAGGTTGATCGATGGGAGGAACTTGTTGAGGGGGTCGGGGGTGGTTTCGGCGCGGTAGCCCGGGAGGAAGGCTCCGTGGTATGAGGATCTTTCGATCAAGGTGTGTGTGGTGTCTCCGTAGGTCTGGATGGTGGCGAGCTTGACGAAGCCGGTCTTGTCGGAGAGCTTCTCTGGCGACCTTACGGATGTGGCACCAGCGTCAGTTGCTGCGTTGAAGATACCATCGACCGAGTCTACCTCGAACGCAACATCTGCATGATCGGTCAGCTGACAAGTTTGATCATCGAATAGGCTGTATCTCCTTACCTTTGACAGCATCACCATGAGCCTCCAAATGGCTATGGATCTCCTTCAACAGTCGTTGATCATCGGGACTGTACTGTTCCAGATCCTTCAAGCCACGCAAAGGCGATGTGAGAACGAATGTGACAGCGCCGTTACGGACGACGTGTGATGCGATGATTCGTGAGCCGGTCTCAAGACCTTTATATGCGACTTTCTCGAATCCCATGCGAGTGACGAAGAAGGCAGCGGCCTGCTTGGCGTTGCCTACATACCAGTGGACATGATCATAGGCTTTGTACGATGCAATGTCCGTGGTGGAAAGGTGTTCATGTGAGGTGGGCGATGAGGGGATATCGGCGAGTGCGATTGGAGCCATCTTGTTCAAATGGATGAGTGTGATGGGAGGTTAGTTTTTGGATGGTAGAGATGGTAAAGGCAATGTGAGAGGTACAGGACAGGGTGTGACAAACAAGTCACAGAAATAGAATACCAGGTGCCCATTCAGCATTTACGGGTGAGCGTTGGATCTTCTACTTCCAGCGGCATAACTCAGCTCGGCTCTTCATGACCATGATGAAGCAATACACATCTCGGCTCTCGCAGGTTTCATAGTTGAGTTCCGCGAACAGCGTAGCAGACCGGAGAACGGCGGCCACAGCGGGCCGGACCAATCACACAGCACCGGCGCACCGTGGTTATCCGAGGACACTATCATTTCAGCCGATGCGCTGACTGATCAAACCTATTTTGTTCCGTATGGCACGTACGTTGAACTGGTCGCTTGTTACACATATAGTCATGGTAGTTGAATTTGCAGTGGTTGGTATGGCTCAGGGCTGGGATGTCCTGACCACGTACAGAATATTCCACTTTTCGCGATTAAGCAGCTAAATACACGCTGAATTACAAACGGAGCTTCGACTCAAGGCCCGTCATGGACTCGTGATTGATTATAGATACGTATAAGTTGAATGGGTCATGAAATGCAACGGATTTCGTTTACACAGCTCTGCTTCCCGAGAGGATGATCTAATCATGACTTCTTCACGTGCGTCGTCGTATCTGTGTCTGTGCCATTCTTCTTGAGCCCTGAACGTTCCATGCTATAGCTCGTTCGTAGCACGCATGGACTTTGCGGTCCACTTGGTGCTCTCCATATGACGGCGGAGTGGTGACCATTCACGAAAGTGTCGTAAATCTACAGGAACAGGGAAACATGCGTGCTGCAGCAGGACACGGCCTCCAGATGTGACAGTGGGCGTTGCTGTGTCGGGATTCCTATGTAGCCCAGATGTACCGCATATTGCGATCAACTACGATCTCAGGCCTTTAGGTCCTGATTCGGGTCGAGAGTTGGGACTTGAAGTCGGACAGGCGGCATGTTCTCAAGGATTGCCGAGAGGTATCCGGTGTTTAGAGTGCGGATATAATTGAGACGACATCAAGAGCTTGCACCGACGCCCAAGATATTGTACTGCTCCTTAGAGGCTGTGATTTCCTGCTGCAACGCATCTTTGACGATAGCTCCGCACATCTTGGCATACGGATTGGTTCTGACGGCCATTTGTTTGCCCAGGGAGTTCCCGTAACGTCCTCCACGAGAGAAGTCTTCGCTCGCGATCTCCTCGATACCAGCTGCACTGGAAGCTGCAAGGCTACTCATGCCATGAACCGCTTGACCATTCTTGACCATGTCGGCGATCTTGAGAAGCAAGAAACCTCGATGGGTGTAGGCGGTGGCGAGCACTTTGCTCTGATGGGTCGAAGCACCACGCGAGGAATCTGACGGTGTCGCAAGTTCGATGCCGCGGCTGAGGTCTTCAAAGATGCGTGCGCTTCCAGATGCGTGGTCGGATGAGAACAAGTCATCTACGTCTATCAGGAGGCGCGACGCTTGCGCGCGGTTGACGTACGCCGATGCATATTGCGGGAACTCATCAATGAGCTTATATAGCTCCTGGATGACGCTTTCGACCACCGATTTGCTCGGGTTTTCAGTGGTAAGAGGCTGTAAGATGCTGTGTTCGCGTTTTTCGACGGCGGAAAAGACGTGCTCTGTGAAATGCGGTAACGATGTTGTGGCTGGGGACTTGTCAGCAGCCGGGGCAGATGAAGCCTCCGGGTCGAAGAGGCTCTGCAAGACCAGATTGTCGCGGGACGAGAGTGAAGCGGCCATGGTGTGCTATTTTGGAAGAATCCAAATTGTGTGTCAACTTGACAAAGTCCAAAGTCGCTGCTAAAGTCATATGCACAAGTGCGTTTAATGGGATGTATTGTCTATGCCGCTCTCCGTCAGCCGAAGCCGAGCGTGCCGCTGTTCTCCGAAAGCTCCACATCATCTTTCCATTGATATCCGGCAGGTTTGGAGACATCCTCCGCGAATCGCCCAACTCTGCCGACATGCCTGCCAATCGCCGGGATACCCTCTCACGTGCATACAAAGCGTGTCTATCTTGCCGGAAGCGCAAAATTCGTTGCAACCTGGGATCAAGCAACCAGGCGCCATGTCAGCGATGCCAGCGTGAATCACGCGAATGCATCATTCCAGAGGAACGTTCGTGGAAGAAACAACATGAGACACCCCGAGCAGGTCCGTCGAGGAACTCTGGCCCCGAAGCTCCACATACCGGCCGTGATGGCGCCTCGCCCTCATATCTGACATCGACGGTGGCCTCGCGAGCACAACAAAATAGCTACCTAGATGCAGAGACGCGTTCTAATTCAGCGCCGGCTCGCACATCCAATGCCGGCTTAGAGAATACGATCGTCACTACAACAGTCACCAACGGAAACGATGCCTTGGGCCTCTTGTTTAGTGACATCAGATCTGGCCACACGACGACAGCAGCTGACCCAGCCAATGAAGTCGGTGCTGCATCAACTTCTGTGGAAGAGCCGATGGCAGCGCAATCACATCGTCCGTCCTTCGCTACGCCAGGAGAATTGCGCCCAGTACAGGCCAGCGATGAGGTCAAGAGTGCCTGGAGTTCCAGCAAGCTTGGGCAGATGGGTTGGCTGCGTGCACACGAGGTTACATCCCTCGTTGATTCGTAAGTGTGTTCATCGACATCGGCAGCTTGCCCTTCTAGAGCACTAACTAGTGTTCAGCTTTCTTGACAACCTGGCTCCCTGGACACCAATCATATCGGACCACAAGCGCCGTGAGCTTCGTGACCATGCACACTTGATCACCAACGAGCCTTTGCTCTGCGCAGTAATCCTGATGATATCTTCTCGGTACAACCCAATCCCCGGCCCTACCAGTTCATCACATGCCTCTCATGTCCATTCGTGCATCTGGCGCTACTGTCAGAAGATGGTGACCGCTCTCATCTTCGGGCAGAGTAGGATTGCACTTGGCAGTGATACCTCATACGGGACGATCATGGCACTCCTTCTGTTGTGCGAGTGGCATCCTCGGGCTTTCCACTTCTCACCAGATGCTGACGGCCTGGGAGGCTTTGCGATGCCCGCTTTGGACGGTGATCCGGAACAGGAAGAGCTAACGGCGCATGAGAGGTGGCTGCGTCAGGTACACGAAGCTGTCCAATGCTCAGACCGGATGTCAACAATGCTAGTGGGATGCTCTCTTACTTTGTCCCATGAGCTGCATGTTTTCGACGATGTGGACGACCGCCTAGATGATACTGCCCTACCATTCCCAGTCGTACCGCCGCAACAAGCGCATGCACGCCACTTGATCTATCTTTATACGCATCTGTTGGCGGACAAGCCGAGCTTCACTTCTCTATTGCCGGAGAAAGTGTCTCAACTTCTGGCTGAGAACAGGCGAGCTGGAGATACGGCCGACAGAACGCATAGCATCACTAAGGCGTGGCTGGAGCTGACTGACCTATGGAGATCATTCCAAGAGATGGCACCGACCATGAAATCGACAGCTTCCGGCAACACACGTGCCCGAAAGTCCCTCAGTCTGGTCGACCACTTCACATCTTTACTGACACAGTGGAGCCACCGGCATGTCGAAAATACGGATATGACTTACGGGCTGCAAAAGATCCTGGCCATCGAGTACAACTATGCACAGGTACGATGCAACTCCTTCGGCATGCAAGTACAGGTCGAACGCATGCAATCGAACGGGCAAAAGTCGACATCGGGCCTCGCATCTGACAGCAACTCTATGGACGCCAGTCCCGCAATCGCCACAACCTACGCCGAGAATGTCACCACGCAATGTTGCGCCCTGTTGACGGTAATCGTGGACATGCACACCGACCAAGCCTTGCGCTACGCACCCGTGCGAGTCTTCATGCGAACTGTCGCTGCCTCAGTCCTCCTGCTGAAGACTCTCGCCATCGGTGTACGAACACGCCAGCTAAGATCTGCCCTCGATCTCCTCGACCGCGTAGTCCGAGCGCTCGAGTCAAGCGCCGTCGACGACGTGCACCTCGCTCGCCACTACGCAACTCTCCTCAACTCCTGTCTCCAACGAGCTAGGAGCAGCTTTGCCACCGCGAGCATGAGACCCGCAACTCCTGGATGGGCTACTCCCACACAAACCGCCAACGCGTATTGCAACCAAGCGACTGCAGCAGCAACTGCTACACAATTCCTAGAGCAAAATGACACTGCTGGGTTCAATGCTGAGACAACTTTTGGACCCGAAGGTGACGATTGGTGGGCTCTGCCATTCGGCCCCGAAAACGACATCTTCTCTGATCTCTTCCCTGGCGATCACGACTTGCAAACGTTCGGATACATGGGCAGCGGTCTCATGAGTTTTCCCTGAAGAGCTCACCCTTCAACGACAGTGTTCGCTGACGCTGCAATGAGACATCAATGATCTTACTGAAAAATCTGCGCATCTCAGTGGTAAGACTCGATCCATTCATTGACCAAGCTCGAAGACAATACCATATCAATGATTGAGATCGCTGCTTTTCCATCTTTGGTAATCTTCAGATCCATCTCAATGGAAAATTACACGCGATCTTTTGTTCAGGTCTTATGATACTAGCACAAGATTCTTCGAGATCGTCGTTCCTCTGGTTCACCCTTTTTTCGCTCTCTCGTCAACAAACCACCATGCAGTAATCCCCATACAAAACCTTATGGGAGGCACCAGAGAACCACCCATTCGAGTTCACAAAATATTTTGAAGCAGTAAGATGAAAACGAAATTGGTAGCATGATCTGTCAATCTGATCGTGAAGTATCCAAAATACTAGCTATGTCTGTACTACCACCTGCTTACTCCCCCTTTAATCACAAAAAACAAAACTCCCGCTACTTGTGATCCGATAAGAACAAATCCACCAATTCCATAATTTTTTTATACAATCGAAAAAAGAAGTGTGCAATCGCATTTCCCACTGCTCCGCCAGTAATCCCATTAACCCCCACAGGAAATCAGAAAACGAAGGAATGGCTAGCTGGAAGAAACGTGAAGCTCTCCCTCCCAGAAGAGAAAGAAAGTAAGCTTCAATTACATATTAGCCAGCTCGAAATCAATCTGACTGTCCAAGAAAGTCCTCCTGTCGCCCGTGAGCTGGCACTGCAACTTTTGCTCCGCCAGCGCCTTAAGCTGCTTCTTCGTAACGGTGTCGAGGTCAACTTCAGCCAAACACTCGCGAATGGCGTTAGCGATGCTCTCGTTGCTCGGGCCTTGGGTGACAAAGCCGGCGAGGTCGTTGGTGGACGCGGGGCGTGATTGAGCGACACCATGGCCGTAGGGCGAGAGAGAGCGCTGTTGTGGCGGGAAAGCACCGAATTGCTGCTGCTGTGCCATTGGGGGGGAGGGGCCGCCGAATTGGGCGAGGTTGTCTTGGGATTGCATGCGGTAGTTGTCGCTGAGGTTGCCGCTGGAAATTAGGCGTTGGTTCTGTTCGGCGCCAGGGTGGTCGGTGTAGCGAGAGTAGGTGCTCTGGCGGTTGAGGGCGTTGTATGGGCCGGGAGATGGCTGGGGCGGGCGATAGAACTGCTGCTGCTGTTGAGGGAAGCCGGTGAGGATGGTGGAAGCGGGCTTGGTGGCGGAGGAGTAGACGGAGTGGATGTCGTCCATCTCGTAGCCGGCGCCACCGTATGGCTGGTCATACATCATGGGGTCCTTCTCCATGGGCATGCCGCGACGTCCGGGCAGATTGTTGGCCAGCGCGTAATCGTCCCAGCGTTGGAGAGGGATGGAGCGAGGATCGAAGCCCTCATCCTCAGTGGCGACGACCTTCTTTCCGCCCTTCTCGCCAATAACGACACGAGTGTTACCCCACGAGAAGTCATCCTGCTTCCAGAAGGAGTAGACAGGAAGGATGAAGGAGTAGATAGGGTAGGCGATCATGTAGATGATCATCCATCCAATGTGTTGCCACTGTCTCTTGACGATGAAGATGATAGCTTGCAGACCGTAGACACCAGCAATCATGATGATCGAGATGAGAGGGAATTGTCCAGTGCCAGAAGCAACACGGTAGATGAGGTAAGCCAGGTAAGCGCAAGTAGCCGGAAGGATGATGGTACCCATCAGATCGATGAAGACGACGAAGCGCATGCTAAAGCAACAGAAGCCACAAAGATCCTTGATCCAGACGAGTTCAGCCAAGTTGTGAATAGTGGAGTTGATCCAGCGACGTCTCTGGGAGAGCAAAACGCTCCACTGATCAGGTGCTTCCGTAAGGGCATATGCGTCCGCAACGAACTTGTAGGATGTCGTGGGGAAGTGCTTGATCATGAGAGTAGTAAGGTAACGATCCTCACCAAGGGACAACAGGTTCTTTTTGTGCAGGGTATCCAAGTCGTTGATGGCGTAGTCGGCGATGACTTTGTCCGAGATAATAAGAGGTCGTCCCTTGTCCGCTGTCCGAAGTCGGTACATACAGAAACTGTGATTATCGTTAGCATTATGGCATACTGTGGATTCATTAGTGTGCTTACCATCCAGGCAAACAAGTAACACTGCCGAACAAGCTCTCGAAAGCCTTGGCCAAGTTGTGAGAAATGTAGTATTCGTACACCTGCATCATGGTCCACCAACTGTGATCTTCGTTCTCAAGTGAAGTCTCACCACAGATACCGGCGATCTTAGCGTCATGGGCACAAGCAGCAACGAGACGATTGAGCGAATCCTCCTTGACCTTGGTGTCAGCGTCGACCTGGAAGAGATACTCGTACAGCTCGGGGTCGACACCGATGATGTTGTTGATTTGATGGAACATCTCGAGTTCAAGTGGGCTCATGGCCGAGCGGTGGTGGACCTTGTTGAGGAAGTTCATGAGCAAGACCTGACTGTCACGCTTGCCACGGTTACCAGGCTTGGACTTGCTTTGCTCAGACTCCTTACCGACCTTGACCACAACCAGGTAAGGAACAACGTTGCCCTCGTATTCGTAGAGACCAGAGTAGACTTTGCCGTAGTTGAGCTGATCGCTGCCAGTGCCGACGGATCTGAACGGTAGAGCAGGTGGATCGATTTTGGGGTCGACACCGAGTACATCCAGCACGATCTTAGGAGTGGGACGATCGTTACCACCACCAACAATCATGCCGTCGCAAATGACGCAAATCAGCTTTCTCTTGTTATCATAGGCCAATGCAGTCAAAGAATCGAGGCCCTTTCGCAGAGAGTCTTCACCCTCAGTGTAAGCGGGAACCTGGCAGATGACGAACTTATCCTGCTGTGCCGGTCGGCTCTTACTACCAAGCTGAAGGGCAGCCAAGAATTTGACCACGATGACAGTACACAACATGATTGTGAATGCAAGCAGGATGTAGTTGTTGACCTGGCACTTGGCGGAATCACGGAAGTCAGGAATACCTGCTTTGAAGGCGTTCTTGAAGCAGTTGCGTGTGTTCTCTCGCATTGTCTGGTTCTTCAGTGCGTTGAAGTCGTGGGTGATGTCCAAACCAGGGTTCGACTTGACCAAATCAACCACGTCCTTGGAGAGGAAATCGTAACCAGGGTAGCTGTCCATGAGGTTGAGGGTGTAGAAGTAATCGGTCAGGTCGTAGATGACGCCTTCGAGTATGAACCATTCATGATTTTCGTTAGAGCCCTCACTCTTCAAGACCCCCTTCTTGACAACTAGATCACCCTTGTAGTACTCCTTCATCTTGGGAATCAGAGTGTCGGTGTACCAGGTTTCATCCTTTAGCACAGTATCAGGGTCTGTCTGAGCGTCGCCCACGGTGTGGATCGCAGACGGATTCTCTGCAGTGGTGTTAAACTGCAGGACGGTCGTGCTTGGGATTCCAAGGCCACGGCAGGCTAGATCGAGGGGAACGGGGAAGATGTTGTCGACATTTGCGCCAGCGAAAGGCGACATCTGGTCTTCGGTGGTTTTGATAGTGCTGTCGGAATGTTGGAGCTTCCAGAACTTGGTCATGTCGTAGACGCCTCCCTTCCAGGAGACATACCAGTCGTCGTCGCCCTGGTGAGTTCCGACCTCCTTCTGGTTCCAGGCCTTGTCGGAGTTGGGGCAGAGAAGTTTACCAAAGATGACAATGTAGAAGATGACAATGCAGTTCATCAGACCGATTAGGAAAACGAGCGCGATCTTTTCACGCCAGGCAAGGCGAACGTCGGGTCGCTTCATGCGTCCAACGTGGTGTAGGACAAACGAAGGGCACCAGAAAGTGATAATGTAAGCAAATGCCACCCAAACGCGACGGGTGAACTCAACAGGCTCTTCGTGAACAGTCTTGCCATCTGTGAGATCGGGATCCATTTCGCCGTAGTAGGTGACATCCTGGTGCTTGTCGTCTCCCTTAAAGCCGAGACCATAGTCACCACCACTAGTCATCTTTGTTGGTGCCAAAGACTTTGCTCCAAGACGGCTCGGCGCCGCAAGACTGGGTGCCCTGCTGACAAGGTTGTCACGGGACTCACCGTACTGCGATCCACCGAAGAAGGGGTTTTCGATACCATTCATGGCGGCAGGCGTCTGAAGGGAGTAAGTGCTGTCCATGGGTCCACGGGGCATCATGCCACCCCCAACAGCGTCATTTGACTGCATGTCGAGCATGCACTCTGCCTCCCACCAAGCCGACTCTCGGATCCAGACGCGCTCAGTGCCAATAACAACCTCGCCGTTGCTCCAGCCGCGTTCCATGATCCAGCTTTCAACGCCGTCACGGCCAGCTTGGCAACCGAGCCTGCTGTAGCGGTCCACAAATTCGTCGATATCAAAGTCGGCAGTGAAGTCGAGCTGCTTGTTTCTGTGGTTCGCCCACTCGGGTAGCCTCCAGGTGCGAATCTGGCCAGATACTGAACCAGCCGACCAGGAAAGGTTTTGGGGGCCACGGTTTGCGAGAGCTGCGGGCATATCGTCACTCGGGTGGAGACAGAGCTGGAACCAGGCTCTGCTGCTTGCGAGCACATTAGTGAGGCTGAAGCGGCCAGCCTTACCGAGCGAGATGCCACTGCCATCGACAGGGTAAAGAAGACGCCTGAGGAAGTTGTCCGCCTCCAGATCAGCGCCCACTTTCTCCAATGCACCCTCTCGGCGATCAAGGTCGGTTTCACGTGCTCTGTAAGATGGAGTGTCTACAATGTCGAGGTCGGCGGCGTTGTTGGTAATTGCCTGCGTCATCTCGCGAATGACTGAAGAACCGGCAGGAATGCTAGGCACGCCATCTTCGTTCATCTCGGCATTAATGCCGTTGCTGTCGTCGAACACAGTTTTCAAACTGAGAGCCTTACCAAGTTCGGAGTTGGGGACCTCGATGACCGTGATGCTGACATTATCACCATCTTCCTGGGTGCTGGGAGGAGTGACAACACCGACGTCGCTGCCGCTGCTCGAGCCCATTGCTCTTCCGCTCTGCATCTCGAATTTGATAGCCTCGTTGGCCTTGACGATGACCCAATCGACAAGTGCCTCGTAGATGCCAGCCAGCAAAATCTCCCTTTCCTCTGTGGCACACTTTTTGAGAAGAATCTCGGGGTCAATATCCAGCAATCCTGAGACATCTTCGCAGGTCGCCTCGAGCTCCTCCTCATCCACCAAGAAGCCGATGCCATCACCCAACCTGAGAAGGGCTGCAACAACAGAAAGAAGATTGCGAAGAGATGCGCCCTTGATGCCAATTGCCTTCAGGGAGTCACGGAAGTCTTCAGCCGCAGCGGCGTCATCGGCGGCCGGAAGGTATGATGGAGGGTCGTAAGTGTCACTTTTGCGGAGAAGTGTGTACTTTGAGGGAGCTTTGAGGTCCAAGAATTCCCGCTCAGTGGTGGAAGCACTTGTGAGAAGGTAGTAAAAGACGTCAAATGCGCGGTAGCCCTTTTCGGCTGGTACATTAAGGAGACCACCATTGGTGTCAATGCCGGAAGAAGACAGGCTCAAAGAGGCGCCTGTAATTTCACCAGCAAGGTTTAGCGAGAAAGCAGCAGAAAGTGCTGAGTATCGTGGAAGCGAAGGGTTGTAAGGTGTGGCGGTGTGGAGGAAAGGCTTCAATGCGTTAAGGGCTGTGTAGAAAGTGCCGGGCACGGAGAGCGGCAGAGCAGAGACGAAAGGCGCAAGAAGCGAAGGTGTTGATCTGTGGAGCGATCTGAAATGTTATTAGTATATTTCTGGGAGAATGCTGATTTATCCATGACATACCCCAATACTATTGCCGAATCTTCGGCTCGTCTGCGAGCGTGTTCCCACGAGCGACGAGCCAGCTCGACGTCGACAGTTCCACCGACTCTTCCATCAGCGCCGGTCTGGCTCGCTGATACCCATGTGTTGACAACCAGGCTCGTGCTGGGTTCCAGAGTATATGGCTGGCCAGAAGAGTAGGCATTGTGAAGGGCGTTCAGGAGGGTGGTGGTGGAGACTTGTGCGGAGGATTGCATCGGGTTCTGCATTGTGTTGGTCCGGCTTTGGCCCAAACCAGAGCCGGTGGAGTAGTGCGACAGCCTGCTTGCCATGGTTGAAGGCGTGCTTGCCCTCGACGGGCGCGGTGTGGGTGTATGCGTTCAGTGAGAGGGGTGTGTTGTTATTAGTCGGAGGCGTGCGATGGTATGGACGTAAGCAAGTAGAAAGGAGGCGTGGCCAATTAGCTGTGTGTTGTTCTTGCAAGGTGAATATACAGTTCTAGCCAGTCAAGCGAATGACGACTGGACGAACAGATGGCGGGCGTGAACAGCAGGAAGATGCTGGATTCACTCGATGATGCGAGACAGAGACAGGCAAAAGGGTAGGGTGGTGGTAGAAGCGTCTGTGAGCGAGCTTCCTCGGCGGCTTGTGTACAAGCACGGCAGCGTTAACTAGCGGGAGACGACGCCGGCGGTTTGGGACTAGCTGATCGGCGCGCGGCGCTGGTGGCTCGACTTTTACACGTCTTGCGTGAGGGTCGTTCGCGAGACAACACCCTCGCATGCAGGATACTTTGGATGGGTACATGCAGCACGCGAGTCTAACCCTGCAGCCCGGTGAGGAGTAGCTGGGGGTCAACCAGTAACTCTATTCGACAACAACAACAACAATCACAGCAAGCAGCGACACCTCCTCCTTCTCTCAATCTTCCATCTCGCGCTTGTCTCGCGTCGATAGAAATATCAGACAGGCTAGGCTAAGCTTTGGCGGATGTGGGAGACAGGTGGAGCACTCGCACTACTATTCGAAGTCTTGCCACTGGGCCCTCGTCGCGCGTTTATTTTTGGCGTGCCTGGCTCCCTCAACGGCAATTTGTATGCATGTCGGAGAGCCCTGAGCATGACCAGATCTC
>Ga0265797_10008963_pt1 | contig 13162 bp, 7 predicted proteins | sample P2T30metagenome_FD_192433 | JGI IMG/M metagenome (GOLD analysis project Ga0265797, IMG submission 192433) | Plant litter microbial communities from East Loma Ridge, Irvine, California - P2 T30 | ecosystem: Environmental > Terrestrial > Plant litter > Unclassified | place: USA: California... | reverse complement strand
GGCATCGCTCGACATCACCATGGCCGTCACGGCCGGCACGCCGGTACGGTTGTAGTACTCCACGCTGCGCGCGTTGAGGTCGACCACGGTCACGCCGCTGTCCTGGCCGATCTTGCGCATCAGGTCCGGGAAGCGGCGTTTCCTGAACGAGTTCTCGTAAGGGACGCCCGGCTTCTGGGTACCGTTCACGCGCGACATCGGCGTGACCAGCACCGGCACCATGCCGCGCGCGCGGATCGCGGGCAGGTAGACATTGCGGATCATGTGTTCGTAGGTGGCCTCGAGGGCGCCGCGCCCCCAGCGCCCGTTCTCGTCCTCGCTTTCGTCGTTGTGGCCGAACTGGACCATCACGATGTCGCCGCGGCGGCCGGCCAGCAGCAGGTCGTTCAGGCGACCCTCGGCATAGGCGTTGCGAAAGGACCGGCCGCCGTTGGAGTAATTCACGAGCCTGGCCTTGCCGAGGTCAAACAGGCGCGGGAACACCTGGCCCCAGCCGCTCATCGGCGCTTCGTCGAAGGTATAGGACTTGACCGTGGAGTCGCCCAGCGTGAACACGGTCGGCAGGCTGCCGGCGGGACGGTCTTCCGCCGGCAAGGGCGTGAGGGTGATCTCTTCGATGCCCACCGGCGCGCCGGTCCGGTTCGGCTCCAGTTCCACGTCGATGAAGGGCTGGCCGTTCACGTAGCGGAAGCGCCACGCGTGGCCGTCGACCCGCATGAGGGTGCGGTTCGGCAGCAGGCCGGCCGCATCCCAGGTACTCGCCTTGAGCAGGCGGCTGGTCTGCATGCCCGAGATGGAGACCGTGGCATCCTCGACGCCGGCCGTGGTGCGCACCTCGATTGCATACGCGCCCGGTGGCGCCTTGATGCGGAACGCCAGGCCGTAGTGGTTGTCGCCATCGAAGGCGGCTTCCTTGATCGAGACCGCCTTGTCATCCTGGCGCAGCGTGGCGGTGTGCACAGTCCGCGCTGGCTGGGCATTGGTCTGGGCGACGAAGCCGTAGCCGGCGGCCGCATCATACAAAGGTGGGCTGCCATCGGCACGCCACCTGACCGCCTGCATCCCGGGCTTGTCCTGGCTGGCGAAATTGAAGCGCAGCGGGGCGTCCTGCGCGGCCGCATGCGGCGGCAGCGTGGACAGGGCAAGCAGGGCGGCCAGCGGCCAGGCGACGTGTTTCATGCGGCGAGCTCCTTCGAGATGGTCTTGCCGCCGACGCGCACGTTGGTCAGGCGCACGCGCTTGGCGTTGTGGACGAACCAGGGCTGCTCGAGGTTGCGCGGCGTGCCGAAATCGCAATCGCTGATCGTGATGTCGGTCACCGGCAGGACCGGCGTGCCGGCGGCGCCGTTGAAGCTGGTCGCGACCGGTCCCAGGACCACGAGCGCCTGGTAGCACGAGAACTCGCCATCCTTGGTCTTGACGTTCCCGACCTTCATGTTCGAGATGTGCACGTTCGAGACTTCCGGCGGCCGCGTGCGCACGCCGTCGTCGGCCGGGGCGTAGTCGCAGTCGATCGTGATGACCGCGCCGCCGCTGGTCGATGCGGTCTTGGGCGGCACCGCGGAACCGGGCAGCGGGTTGTAGAAGCCGCTGGTGGTCTTGACGCCGTTCGGCACCACCACGTCGCGCACGTAGAAGTGGCGCAGGAAGCCGCCGCGGTTCATGTTGGTCTTCATGCGGATCGCGGTGCCGAGCGGATCGTCGGCCCAGTGCACGTTGCGGAACTCGATCTTTTGCGCGTAGATGTGCTCGATCCCGGCCGCCATTTCGCTGCCCAGCGTGACGCCGCCGTGGCCACTGTTCATGATGGTGTTCTGGATCACCATGTTGCGGGTCGGGCCGGTCTGGGTGTCCAGGTTCTTGCCCGACTTGATCGCGATGCAGTCGTCGCCGGTGTTGAACAGGCAGCCGTCCACCAGCACCGTATCGCAGGATTCCGGGTCGAAGCCGTCGTTGTTCGGGCCCATGCTTTCCATGCGCACCTTGCGGAACAGGACGCGGCGGCAAGCCACTGGATGATGCTGCCAGAACGGCGTGTCCATCAGCTGGTAACCTTCGAGCCAGACATCATTGCAGTTGATGAACTCGATCATGCACGGGCGCAGGTAGTGGCCGATGCCGAATACGCGTCGCGCCACCGGCACACCGGCTTCCGACAGCGCCGGCAGGTAGCGCTGGTCGCCGCGCCAGTCTTCCTTGCCGCCTTCGATGATCAAGGCTTCCTGGGCAGCGCTCAAGCCGGGCGCCACCGAGGCCAGCGGCGTCTTGTTGAGCGGGTTGGCCACACGCTGGTGCATGGGCGCGGACTTGCCCTTGCCGATCCAGTCCCACCAGCAGCCGCCGCCATTCTCGAAGGGCACGCCGCCCTGGCCGTACAGCACGCTGGTCCAGTCCTCGCCGGTGAGCGCGATGTTCGACTGGTCGCGCGCGTACACCAGCGGCGAGTAATTCAGCACGTCGTTGCCCTGCCAGCGCGACAGCACCAGCTTGCCATTCGCGCCGCAGTCGATGTCGCCGTATTTGGCGTAGTCGGCCGGGTTGGCGCTGAAATACAGCTGGGCGCCGGCGGCCAGGTGCACGTGCACGTTCGACAGCAGCACCATCGGGCCGGCGCAATACCAGCTGCCTGCCGGGATCAGGACGCGCCCGCCGCCGGCCTTGTTGGCGGCCGCGATGGCGGCCACGATGGCGGGCCTGCTGTCGTGCGAACCCGGCACCGGGGTGTTGCGGATGGCGACGCTGTTGCCGTGGCCACCGGACGCCTCGATCTCCTTCAGGGTGCACGGCTTGGCGCCGAATCTCGTGATCGGGAAGTCCTCGTCGCGGAAGCGCTGCGGCTTCGCGAACTGGGCGATGATGCGGTCCGCATACGCCCACGGGTCGCTTGGGCGCGACTCCGCCGCCCATGCCGGCAGGCCGCCGGCGAACATGGCGGCCGATGCGCCCTGCAGGATGCGGCGTCGTTGTATACGCCCTTGTTCGCTGAGTTGCTTGGTCATGCTGTTCCTTCTACTTTGCCGTCACGCGGAAATAATCGACGTCGGCATGCGCACCGCCGACGTTGTACAGGCCGACCTGCGCACCCACCCAGCGGCCCTTGCTGACCGTGAAGGGTTCGCCCACCGGCGTGAAGCTGGCGTTGTCGAGGCTGTACGAGAAGCGGGCCACGCCACCGTCCGCCATCGCCATGCGCAGGTAGAGCGAGGCGGGGCTGGACGCCAGGACGACTGACGTCGACTCGGTGCAGCGCACCTTGGCCGGCGTGCAGGTCGTGTAGACCAGCTGGGTCGCGTCGCCCGACTTGCGCAGGCCGAGCGCGGCGTACTGCATCGCGTTCAGGATCAGGCCGGCCTGGTCGCCGTCGCGCGCGGTACCGAGTTCGATGCGGGTGTTGACGACGAAAGTCGGCGCCGGCAGCTTCTGCGACAGGATGTTGGGCGCGGCGCGCACGTAGCCCGCGGCCTCGCTGGATGCGACGCCATGCAGGCGCAGCACGCCGGGACGCTCGGTCAGCGAATACCAGCCCGGCTGCGGGTTGGCGTTCCACTGCCACTGCAGGCCCAGCTTGGCCCCGTCGAATTCGTCCGAGGTCGGCGGCACGATCACCGGGCCGCCTGTCACCGGTTTTTTATAGGCCAGCACCGGCTGGCCTGTGCCGGCCTTGGGACCATCCTCGCCGATGACGGGCCAGCCATCCTGCCAGCGCATCGGCTGCAGGTGCACCACGCGGCCGTAGGCGTTCTTGTCCTGGAAGTGCAGGAACCAGTCGCTGCCGTCCTGGGCCTGGACCCAGGCGCCCTGGTGCGGGCCGTTGACCGGGGTCTTGCCCTGGTCCATGACGGTGCGCACCTCGTAGGGGCCGGCCAGGCTGCGCGAGCGGAACACCGCCTGCCAGCCTTCCTCGACGCCGCCGGCCGGCGCGAACACGTAATAGTAGCCGTCCTTCTTGTAGAACTTCGGCCCTTCCAGCGTGCGGTAGCCGGGCAGCTTGTTGCCGTCGATGATGTCCTGGCCCTTGGTGTCCAGCAGGGATCTGGCGTCCGGCGCCATGCTGCGCAGGGTCAGGATGTTGTTGATGCCGGCGCGGCTCTTGGCCCAGCCATGGAGCAAATAGGCCTTGCCGTCGTCGTCCCACAATGGCGTCGGGTCGATGATGCCCTTGCCCGGCAGGATCAGGTGGGGCGCCGACCATGGGCCGCTGAACTTCTCGGCCGTGATGACGAAGATGCCGAAATCCGGGTCCGGATAGAAGATCCAGAATTTGCCCTCATGCCAGCGCAGGCAGGGCGCCCAGACGCCGTCGCCGAAGCGCGTCTTGGCGAAGTGCTCGGCCGGGACCAGGCTCGGCAGGGCGTGGCCGACCAGTTCCCAGTTCACCATGTCCTTCGACTGCAGCAGCGGCAGGCCGGGGGCGCTGTTGAAGCTGGACGAGGTCATGTAATAGGTGTCGCCGACACGGATGGCGTCCGGGTCCGAATAGTCGGCGTGCAGCACCGGGTTCTGGTAACGGCCGTCGCCCAGGTCCGCTACCCACGGCGCATTCCCGGCAGGGCTTTGCGACGCAGGCAGGGACTGGCACCCTGCTGCTGCCAGGAGTGGCAGCAGCAGGGCGGCGAGACGGCGCGAGAGGAAAGTCGCGGTCGTCATGGATCTCCTTTATTTAGAAGGTGTATTCCGCGCGGGTCACCCAGGTGCGGCCGATCGGCTTGGCGATGTTCTGGGCGAACACCACGCGTGAGGACAGGCGCTGGTTCGACAGCGGCGGATCCACGTCGAACAGGTTGTTGATGCCGAAGTTGACCTTCAGGTGCTCGTTGAACTTGTAGTTCATGCTCAGGTTGTAGAGCTTGTACGGCGAGATCACGTGGTAGAAGGGCTGGCCCGGCTTCTGGGTCGCGAGCGCATTGGTGTCGATGTAGTGCGAGGTCCATTGCTGGGTCAGCGTGGTGCCGAAGCCCTTGTAGCTCCACGACAGGCGCAGGTTGTGCTTCCAGCGGAACACGTAGGTGTTGGCCGAGGTCGAACCGGTCGCCAGCGCGCCCGGACGGCCGACGCTGTCGGTCCATGCGCCGCCTTCGTCGTTCTGGCCTTCGTACTTGCGCACGTAGGTGCCGTCCAGCGCGATGCCGAACTTGCCCATCGAGGCGGTCGGGATCGCGTAGTTGAAGCCGGTGTCGATGCCCTGGGTGTGCAGGCCGCCCATGTTCTGGCGCGTCACGACGATGTAATCGAGGCGGCCGTCAGGCAGGCGCACGAACAGGTTCTGGTATTTGCTCAGGTCCGAGAAGATGTTCTCCTCGGTCTGCTGGGCAATGGTGCCCTTCATGCGGATATCCCAGAAGTCGACCGAGACCATCATGTTCTTGACCGGCTCGACCACGATGCCGGCGGTGAAGGTCTTCGACTTTTCCGGGCCCAGGTCCGGATTGGCGCCGGTCAGGATCGGCAGCGTGGTGTTGCAGACGGTGGCCGCGTCGAGGTTCAGGCCGGCGTAGCGCGGGTCGGTGGTCAGCGAGCCGCTGTTCGCCTGCGACGGGGTCGGGCCGGGGCACAGCAGCGGATCGTCCCAGCGGTTGGTCGACGGCGTCTTCACGCGCGCGGTGCCGTAGAGCTCTGGCAGGGTCGGGGCGCGGAAGCCCGTGCTGGCGGTGGCGCGCAGCATCACGCGCTTGTCCGCTTCCCAGCGCACGCTCAGCTTCGGATTGACGGTCGAGCCGAAGTCGCTGAAGTGGTCGACGCGCACGGCGCCGGTCAGGTCGATGGTCTTGGTGACCGGGGCGTCGATCTCGGCATACAGGCCGGCCACGGTACGCGCCCCCGAGGGTGCGGCGCCCGGGGTGCCCGAGACCTTGTAGGTGACCTGGTTGGCCAGCATGTCGGTCGCGTCCTCGTACATTTCGCGGTGCAGGTCGCCGCCGATCGCCACCTGCAGCGCGCCGCCGGGCAGGTCCATCAGCGGACGCGAGACGTTGAAGTCCGGCCCGAAGTAGCGCACGCGCGCGCCGCGGTAGGTGTCGCCGTCGACGCTGATGTCGTCCAGGTATTGCTGGCCGGCCGCATCCTGCTTGCCGAACGGGTTCAGCACGCCGTTGGCCACGCCGGCGTAGATGCCCGGGGTGGTCACGAAGCCGCTCTTCCAGCCGACGCGGCGGCGGCTCTGGGCGGCATTGAAGCCGACGCGGTAGTCCCAGGCGCCGATGGTGCCTTCGTCGTTCAGGATGATGCGGTAGGTGTTCTGGCGGTCGTCGGTGGTGGCCGGACCGAGTTCGTCCAGGCTCCAGGTCAACGCCAGGTCCTGGCCGGTGACGCCGGCGACGGCAGGCACGCCGCCGCTGCCGCCCGGGTACCACTTGCTGTTCTTGCGGATGAACAGCGGCTGGCGCACGCCCGGGTTCAGCTTGTCGTAGTCGGTGTTGGCGCCGAACACCTGGGGCGGGTTCTGGGCCTGGATGAAGGATTCGGTGGCCAGCAGTTCGACCGAGAACACGCCGGCTTCGCCGTGGCGCACCGAGGCCTTGGTCATGATGGTGCTCTGCTGCGATTCCGGCAGCAGCTGCGGGTACAGGGTCGGATCCAGGATACAGGTCTTGGTGCCCGAGCCCGAGGTCTTGGTCGATGGCAGGGTGTACTGGGCGCCGTAGTTGCTGCCGCAGCCGGTGGCGAAGTAGGGGTTGCCGGTGGTCGTGGTGGCCTTGCCGTTGTTGTAGACGGTGAAGTTGGCCGGCGACGACGACGAGCCCGCGACGTTGGTGGAAAACACGCTGCCGCCCAGCGCCGCGATCGCGTCCGGGTTCCAGATGTTCGGGCGGTCGTGCTGCAGCAGCGAACGGCGCTTCTGGGTGTCGGCCGCGACGTAGACGTTCCAGCCGTCCTTCTGCAAATCGCCCTTGCCGGCGATGACCGACAGGCGCGGCTGCTGGCCGCCGCCGTGGCGCTCCGGATCGACGTAGCCCGCGATGACCTTGGCACCGGTGTAGGTGCGCTTGGTGATGAAGTTGACCACGCCGGCGATGGCGTCGGTGCCGTAGATCGAGGACGCGCCGTCGCGCAGCACCTCGACGCGGTCGATGGCGCTCATCGGCACCACGTCGACGTTGACCGAGCTGTCGCCGATCGCCTCGTTCGGCAGGCGGCGGCCGTTCAGCAGCACCAGCGTGCGGTTGGTGTTCAGGCCGCGCATGTTGATCATGGTGCCGCCGCCGCCGCCGCCGACCGGCTCGTTGGTCGACGCGGTCACCAGCGAGACCGCGACTTCGGACATGGTGGTCAGGCCTTGCGCTTCGAGCTCCTCGGCCTTGAAGGTGGTCAGCGGCAGTGCGTTCTCCGTGGCCACGCGCTTGATCGAGGAACCGGTCACTTCGACGCGGTTCATGTTCTGGGCTTCCTGCGCGCCAGCCTGGTTGACCAGGGTCAGCGCCGCGAGGGCGATCGAGGTAAGGGCCAGGCGCGGGGCCGGGAAATGCCTGGATTGGCTCATCTGTGTCTCTCCTGTCTACAAACTATGTGATTGCTTTTTTAGGATGTGCTGCTGCTGCTTTTCGCCGGCATGGGGTTGCCGCCCCTGCCGTCATCGAAACTGGTGCGGGTGCGCGGACGCCGGGTCATCCGCGCGACAGCGTGCGGGTCACGCGTTCGAGGTGGGCGCGCATGGCCTGGCGCGCCGCGGACGGGTCGCGCCCGGCGATCGCCTGCACGATGCGGCGGTGGTCGGCCAGGGTTTCCATGCGCAGCTCGTCGGTCTCGTACTGCTGCTCGAGCGTGTGCCAGAGGCGGCCGCGCTGGCTCCACAGGTATTCGAGCACGCCGGCCAGCGCGCTGTTGCCGGTGGCGCGGCCGATCGCCATGTGGAAGTCGCGGTCGGCCTGTTCGCAGCTCGACTTGTCGTCCTGCAGGTGTTCCATCGCGCTGGCGGAGGCCATGATGGCGTCGATCGCGCCGTCGGTGGCGCTGCGGGCGGCCAGCGCCGCGAGTTCGGGTTCGATCAGGCGGCGCGCGGAAAGCAGTTCGAACGGGCCGGGACCGGCCTCGAGCACCGGCTTGGCCGGGCGCGGCGCGGCGCACAGGTAGACCCCGGACCCGTGGCGCACTTCGATGATGCCGCCAAGTTCCAGGGCGATCAGCGCCTCGCGCAGCGAAGGACGGCTGACCGCCAGCGTGGCCGCCAGGTCGCGTTCGGAGGGCAGGCGCTCGCCCGGCTGGATGCCGGTCTGCAGGACCAGTTCACGGACACGTTCGGCCACCAGCTGGTAGGGGCGGGCCTCGTGCGGCCCGCTGCCGTGGCGCGGCCACGCGAAGGGCGCGGGCGCAAACGCGGCGGCCGCGCTCGGGCGTGGCGCCGCAAGTAGGTTGTTCGTCTCCATCTCCACCTTATGAAAGGTTGTTGTATTTATTTATTTGTCGCAAGAGTATCATCACAAAAGCGGTAAGACCAGATGGGAACGTTGGTCTGACAGGAAACGGTATGCTACTTGGTGAATTTCGCAACTGTTCAGACCACTTCTTGAGGTAAGGTTAGACCAATATCTGGTTGCAAAAATGCAACAGACCCTTGCGCGCCAAGGTGCGAGGGCCGCTAGAATGTCAAAAAAAGAAGGCGGAGGAGACAAAGATGACGCCGAAGACACAACGGATTGCACTGTTGTTCAACGCGAACAAGATTTTCGACCGCGAGGTCATCACCGGGGTTGCCGACTACCTGGCCGGCACCCGGACCCAGTGGCACCTCTTCATGGAAGAGGATTTCCGCTTGCGCCTGGCGGGTATCGAAGCCTGGCAGGGCGACGGCATCATCGCCGACTTCGACGATCCGGCGGTGGCCGCGGCATTGGCGCATTGCCGCCAGCCGCTGGTGGCCGTGGGCGGCTCCTACGCCGACCCGGCCGATTACCCGGCCGGCGTACCCTATGTCGCCACCGACAATGCACGGATCGTCGACATGGCCTACCAGCACCTGGTCGAATCCGGGCTGCGCAACTTCGCGCTGTTCAGTCTGCCTGTGGCGCCCTGCAACCGCTGGGCCCAGGAGCGCGAAAAGGCCTTCGCCGCCCTGATGCACCGCGACAGGCTGGAAACGTCGATCTTCCGCGGCCGCTCGACCTGCGCCTCGACCTGGGACGCGGCGGTGCAGGAACAGGTGGAATGGCTGCGCAGCCTGCCCAAGCCGGTCGGCATCCTGGCGGTGACCGACGCCAGGGCGCGCCAGCTGCTGCAGGCCTGCACCCTGGCCGGGATCCCGGTGCCGGAACAGGTGGCGCTGATCGGGATCGACAACGACCCGCTGGCGCGCATGCTGACCCGCATCCCGATGAGTTCCGTGATCCAGGGCGCGCGCGAGGTCGGGCGCACCGCGGCCCAGCTGCTCGACCGCGTGCTGCACGGCGGGCGCCTGGCCGACACCCGCATCCTGGTCCCGCCGAGCGGCATCAATGCGCTGGCCTCGAGCCGCCACGAGCCGGCGCGCAACCCGCACGTGATGCGCGCGCGCCACTTCATCCGCCAGTACGCCTGCCAGGGCATCAAGACCGAGCAGGTGGCGGACTACGTCGGCATCTCGCGCTCCTCGCTGGAGAGCCACTTCCGCCAGGAGCTGGGCTGCAGCGTGCACGACGAGATCCTGCGCATGCGCCTGGACGCGGCCACCAGCATCCTGGCCCAGGGCGATTGCAAGCTGGCCGATGTCGCGCTCAAGTGCGGCTTCACCTCCAGCCAGTACATGCATTCGGTCTTCAAGCGCGAACTGGGCTGCTCGCCGCGCGGCTACCAGGAGCGCATGCTCAATCCGGCGGCCTCCCATGCGAGCTGACATGACACCCGAATGCATCTGGAACGTCGGCGCCCACCTGGGCGAGGGGGCGCTGTGGCATGCGCCCACCTCGTCCGTCTGGTTCGTCGACATCAAGGGCCGCCGTATCCACCACTGCGACGCCGCCGGCGGCGCGCGCCAGGGCTGGGACGCGCCCGGCCAGGTCGGCTTCGTGGTGCCGGCCAGGAGCGGTGGCTTCGTGTGCGCGCTGGAAGACGGTTTATACCGTTTCGACGGTTTGAGCGGCCGCTTCGAGTCGCTGCGCAAGGTCGAGGACGACCTGCCCGGCAACCGCTTCAACGACGGCCACGTCGACCGCAAAGGCAACCTGTGGTTCGGCTCGATGGACGACGGACAGGCGCTTGCGACCGGCGCCCTGTACCGCCTGGGCGGCGATGGCGTGCTCGCGCGCGCCGACGACGGCTACATCATCACCAACGGCCCGGCCATCAGCCCGGACGGCAAGACCCTGTACCACACCGACACGCCGCTGCGCCGCGTGTACGCGTTCGACCTGCGCGAGGACGGCCTGCTTGCCCGCAAGCGCTTGTTCCTGCAGCTGCTAGAAGGCAGCCGGCCGGACGGCATGGCGGTGGACAGCGAGGGGCACATCTGGATCTGCCTGTTCGGCGCCGGCCGCATCGAGCGCTACGCGCCGGACGGCCGCAAGGTGGGCGAGGTGCGCTTCCCGTGCACGAACATCACCAAGCTGGCCTTCGGCGGCGAGGACTTGCGCACCGCCTACGTCACCACCGCCTGGAAGGGCCTGTCGCCCGAGCAGCGGCGCGAGCAGCCGCTGGCCGGCGGCCTGTTCGCCTTCCGCGTCGACACGCCGGGCCAGCCGCACGGTGTGTTCGACGACAGCGCCTTTCAGCGCGCGTAGCTCGGCTGCTTCGGGTCGTAGGTCCAGCCGGGCACCAGGCAGCGCATTGCCATCGCATCGTCGCGCGCGCCGCCGGCCACGCGCTTGTACAGTGCGTGCGCCTCGGCGATGCGCGCCATGTCCGGCTCGATGCCCAGGCCCGGCCGCTCCGGCACGCGGACCTGGCCGCCAACGATCCGCAGCGGCTCGCGGGTCAGGCGCTCCTGTCCCTCCTGCCAGATCCAGTGGGTGTCGATCGCCGTGATCTGGCCCGGCGCCGCGGCGGCGCAGTGGGTGAACATGGCGAGCGATACGTCGAAGTGGTTGTTCGAGTGCGAACCCCAGGTCAGGCCCCAGTCGTGGCACAGCTGGGCCAGGCGCACCGAACCCTGCATGGTCCAGAAATGCGGATCGGCCAGCGGGATGTCCACGGCGCCCAGCAGGTGCGAGTGCGCCATCTGGCGCCAGTCGGTGGCCACCATGTTGGTGGCGGTGCGGATCCCCGTGGCGCGCTTGAACTCCGCCATGATCTCGCGGCCGGAGTAGCCGTTTTCCGGCCCGCAGGGGTCTTCCGCATAGGCCAGCACATGTTCCTGGCCGCGGCACGCCTCGATCGCCTGGTCCAGCGACCAGGCGCCGTTCGGATCGAGCGTGGCGCGGGCGTCCGGGAAGCGGCGCTTGATCGCGGCCACGGCCTCGATCTCCTGTTCCGGGCGCATCACGCCGCCCTTCAGCTTGAAGTCGCGGAAGCCATACTGGTCGACCGCGGCCGCCGCCAGGTCGGCGATCGCCTCGGGCGTCAAGGCTTCCTCGGTGCGCAGGCGGTACCAGCCGTCGGCATCCGTGCCCGCCAGGTAGGGCAGGTCGGTGCGTTTGCGCTCGCCAATGTAGAACAGGTAGGCCAGCATCGGCACCGCATCGCGCTGCCGGCCGTTGCCCAGCAGCTCGCACAGCGGCACGCCCAAGTGCTGGCCAAGCAGGTCGAGCAGGGCGGCTTCGACCGCCGTGATCACGTTTTCCAGGCGCAGGTTGATTTCGTGCGGCTGCTTCATGACCGCTTCCTCGGCACGCGAGGTCACCTGGTGGCTGGCGCCCGAGATGGCGGCGCGCAGCGCGTTCAGCGTGCGGTTATGGCGCCCGATCTCGCTGCCTTCGACCAGCGGCACCAGCTTTTCCAGCGCCAGCAGGATACCGTTCGAGCCCGGCACTTCGCCCATGCCGGTGTGGCCGGCACTGTCTTCGAGCAGCACCAGGATGCGGGTGAAGTAGGGCGCGTGGGCGCCGCACAGGTTGAGCAGCATGCTGTCGTGCCCGGCCACGGGGATCACCTGCATGCGCGTGACGGTCGGGGTGGCGCGGCCCTGGATCGGATTCAAAGCTTGTCTCCTTGTTGTCGTGTCGTCTAGAATGATTGCGCAAACACTTCCCCCCCGAGTGTGAAGGAACGATGATGGCGCGTCAATCATATCTGGTGCCCGGGCTGGCTGCCCCGCTGCTGGCCGGCCTGCTGCTGGGTGGCTGTGCGGTCCCCGCGAACCCGCCGCGGGCACCCGGGCCGGGCCAGTGGATTGCATCCTGGGGCACGGCCCAGCTGGTGCCGGAAGGCGAGAACGCGCTGGCGCCGGCAAGCTGGCACGATGCTTCGCTGCGCCAGGTCGTGCGCGTGTCCCTGGGCGGGTCCAGGCTGCGGGTCAAGATCAGCAATGTGTTCGGCACCGCGCCGCTCGTCGTCGATGGTGCCAGCATCGGGCTGGCCGGTCCCGGCGGGCGCGTGTCCGGCCTGCAGCCACTGCGCTTCGGGGGCAAGGCCGAGGTGACGATCCCGGCGGGTGTCGAATACCTGAGCGACGCGGTGGAACTGGCGCACGCCGCCGGTGCCGACCTGGCCGTGTCGCTCCACTTTCCCGAGGCCCCGGCGCGCCAGACCGGCCATCCGGGCGCCCGCGCCACCAGCTACCTGGTCCAGGGCCAGCGGGTGATGGACCCGGAGTGGCCAGGCGCGCAAACCTTCACGCGCTGGTACCAGCTGGCCGGCGTCGAGGTGCAGGCCGCACCCGGCGCCCATGCCGTGGTCGCGATCGGCGACTCGATCACCGACGGCTACGGCGTCACGCCCGACAGCTACGGGCGCTGGACCGATCACCTGGCCACGCGCCTGCGCGCGGCGGGCATGAAGGACATCGGGGTGGTCAACGCCGGCATCGGCGGCGGGCGCCTGCTGCAGGACGGGCTGGGACCGAACCTGGCGGCGCGTTTCGAGCGCGACGTGCTGGCGCGGCCGGGCGTGAGCCATGCGATCGTGATGATCGGCGTGAACGACCTGGGCGTGCAGCACCGCAACGGCCAGGACAGCCCGGCGGCGCGCGCCCGCCTGCTGGACGAGATGCGGGAGGCCTTGCGCCAACTGGTCGCGCGGGCGCACACGGCCGGGGTGTGCGTGATCGGCGGCACGATCTCGCCTTACGCGGGCAGCGGCTACTACAAGCCGGGCCCGGACA
>Ga0265797_10008961_pt1 | contig 13164 bp, 13 predicted proteins | sample P2T30metagenome_FD_192433 | JGI IMG/M metagenome (GOLD analysis project Ga0265797, IMG submission 192433) | Plant litter microbial communities from East Loma Ridge, Irvine, California - P2 T30 | ecosystem: Environmental > Terrestrial > Plant litter > Unclassified | place: USA: California... | reverse complement strand
GTACCAAAAGACTGGAATGACAAGCAAACCGTCAAGGCTCTTAACGACCGCCGTTACCAGGGTATTGATCGCGTGACCATTGATCCACCGTGGTCGGAAATCGAGCGAGAGTATCTGGCTTCCCTCATGCGGGACAATCCCGAAGCATCCATTTGGGAGTTGACTGAGCTTCACAACGATCGCTTCAAGGGCAAGGACTTCAGGGAAGCCACCCCTTTCGGGAAACTCTCTGATGGTCGGACAGTAGAGAGCACTCGCTACCAGTACACATCGTACAAACCATGCTACGATCGTGGCGAAGATCCACCGAATGTGAGATGGCGCGGCGACCCTTCACCTGAAGCCAAAGCACTCGAAGCGTCGGGGCGCTTGGTGGCCGCCTTTGGGAAGCCGGACAAGGCTCTACTAAAGGAGTACGACAACACCCACGACGGCAACGATGGCGACGACGAGGGTGGTAAGCCTAAGAAGCCAGCCAAGAAGAAGCCGTTGAGCAAGAAGAAGTCACAAGCTGCCGTGGAGGAATCGGAAAGTGAAGATGCGTTCGGTAGCCCTCTGGTTCGCAAGCGCCATGGTTCGGAAGACTCTGGAGACCAAGAGCGGCCTGCTAAGAAGTCGAAGACCAAGGTGTTTCCCCCATATGCTGAGCAGCCCGCGCTTGACGAGGACGAAGAGGATCTTCTTGTCCTGGCCGGCGCCTACAATGATGACGATGGTGATGATTCTTCATCGGTGATATTCGAAGACGACGATGCTGAGCAAGACGAAGAGATGGGAGAGGAAGACTATGACGACGCCGAACAGCAGATGGTCTCAGCCGCGCTCGAAGACTCCGCAACTGAGGCTACCCAAGGTCGTCTCGTCGAACATACTGCAGTCGAGCAGACTACCATTGTTGAAGAGACCCATGCTACTCGTCAGATTGTGGTTGACGAGAACTATAGCGATGAGGAAGAGGCAGAGTAGGTGGAAGGTTCCGTGGAGACATCAACTCGTTCAGCGCAGCAACCGCTTTCCAAATGCATGGACAGACGGTGGCCTATAGGTACTGGGTTGGCCTTTGTATTTTCATACTGTTATATAAGTGCGCATCAGATGGCGCAGTGTCATTGGGACGTTGGACGTTATATGCAGTCGTTGATCTCCTCGTGGAGTAGTACTAATGCGATTTCGGTTTCTGCTTGTTCCAACATTCAATAACTAACAAACCCGCAATTGCTGCTGTTCTGCTTGTTCCGCTTCCGCGTTTTCTTTTTTTTTCAGTGTTGGATGGTAGTCGCGCGAAGTACGCATCTTCTTCTAGCGCCCGCCACAACATGCTAACGGCTTCCACTCCGCGCTTCGCTGATTGGTCAGTCTTCGGACAAAATCCGGGTGCGTGATGTAACGCGCAGCGCTCAACAGCTGGTTGCACTCCGCAGCTAGTGACACTCCGGAGTCGTCGACACTCCGCAACTTTGTACAAAAGATAGGTACCTCGATCGATTGACATGCATCATCAGCTTGCACTGAACCAAATTCCTCGAACTCAATCATCTATATTTTCACCGCCCTGATATCATGGCTTCATCATTCCTAGTCGTCGGCGCCACAGGCAATACAGGCCGCAGTGTTGTTGAGACCCTCTCGAACCTCATCAAATCCAGCAAGACATTCTCCGATTATCGCATCCTCGCCATTACACGATCTGCAAACAGCTCCTCGGCAAAGGCACTCGCCAAGTTTCCCCATGTCGAAATTATCGAATACACCTGGGTCGAGATCACCGCGGACTGGCTACGTGAACACAATGTCGCCCGCGCATTCATAGCTTCACACAACGAGCCCAACCAGTTCGCCGAAGAATCGACCTTCCACCTTGCAGCCCGTGACGCTGGCGTCAAGTACGTTGTGCGCATTTCCACAACAGCCGCGAATGTGAAGCCTGACTGCCCTGCCTACTACCCACGTACGCACTGGGCCATTGAGGCCATGCTGGACTCACCCGCCTATGAAAGTATGCACTGGACATCACTGCAGCCAAACGTGTTCACGACCTTCTGGCTTATGCCCGCTGCTGAGCTGATCAAGGCCGTTCGCAACGGCGGAAAACAACACACATTGCGCACGATGGCGAGCGCTGATGGACCGGTCGGCGTCATTGATCCCCATGACGTTGGTGTCTTTGCTGCGCATCTCCTACTCCAGGAAGACACCTCTGCGCACAACAAGCGCAGGTATGTCCTCAACGGCCCGGAGGACATCACCGGCGATGAAGTTGTAGCGATGGTCGAGAAGCACATCGGCGCCAAGGTTGAGGATGTCAAGTTCAAGGATCTATCCTTCGTAGACGACATGGTCGCTGCGTCGAATCAGGCAAAGAACGTGATAGGTTCTATCAAGCGTGCTCCGGATTCGGCCTGGAATGGCGAGGCGAAGGCGGATACGACGAGCAAGGAGGTGCTGGAGATTGCGGCGCCGAAGAGGACGCCTGCTGATGTTATGAAGATGTTGCTGGAGTAAAAGACGTGGCAATTAGACTCCAATGAATTAGCATTACTACTACACTATCCGAAAATGCTCAGCATATACTCGTCACAGCTATTGACCACCCTGCGACTTCTCGTAATGTTCGTGAGACACATTTACTCGCTTCCTGTTCCACCAGTCAAGAGCACCAGATGACACTCGGAAGATGCCCCAAACAGTGATGAAGTTGGCTTGTCGTACGACCCTCGACAGTACCCAAAGGTTCAAGTAGACGCCCCATATAGTCTTTGTATTGAAGAAGACATTGAAGTTTCCGATCATTTGCATGGCCAAGCGACCATTCGCAGGGGTCGGATTCACCGTGCTGTTGATTGCGTAGTTAAAGCATCCGCCGACTAAGTGAAATGGTAGGCTGTCGAAGAGGAGCACACGTAGGATGTAGTAGCAGGTTGATGCGAATGATTCTTCAGACTCTTTGTTGTCTGCTTCATTGACAGATCCCAGGTGCCAGTATACACTTTGATGTCTCGAGACATTAAACGTGCGATCGGAGTCAGTGATCCAAGAACGCCACGAGGATTTGTCCGATTTCTGGAAGCTTCTGGTACCGTAGTATTGTCGGTGATATTCCAGCTCCGAAAGGACGAAGAAGGCGAGCGCAAAGTGTACAGCGCGGTGCTGAAGTCCAGTCTCTCCAAAATTTGGTTCGGCAGTCTTGCCAATAGCTGTCGCGGCTTTGTCGAGGTACAAGAGTACGACTGTAGTGATGACGCAGTATGTCTGAGACGCAGTCATACCGGGTGGGCCGAATCGTGTTCCGAAAGCGACAACAAGGCCGATGTATGGCGCGCTACCCCATATCATGACTGTGGGAGTAGACGTTTGCGCGATGAGGCTGGAGAGGTAGACTGCAAACATGCAAAGCGAGACTTGCACGGCGTAGCGACTGGCTGAGACGCACTTCCATCTGCGGTCTGCCATGGCTCTGGTAAGTGAAGGCATGGATAAGGAGGTTGTTGCCCGTAATGGGAATTGTGTTTGGGTGATGTGTATTTGATGCGATATGGATGGTAAATCCGTGAAAAGAAAAGGTTTAGTTGTGTGTATGAGCGCAGGTTTGGTGGGGAGAGGTGCTGCTTACGGCAAAGACTCTGGCGGTACCGTGGTAACTTCGCAGCTCAGTACCACAGGCTGGAGCCGACCCTTGCGCAAAAAGCCCAGGATGTCTTTTGGGCCCTTCGTATGTTGGTTGTGCTTGAAATGCAATGGCTGTGAGTGGCTCGATAGGGGCTGCTACGTACGAGTCATCGTTAGCATTGCAACTCTTGGTACTCCAATAAAGCAGCCTGGATTCCAACATTTCGCACCTTCGACTTTCTATTAAAGTAGCGCTACCCCCATCTTTTGGTCAAACTGTGCCGCCATGGCTTCCCTACTCACCCTGCCCCGAGAGCTTCGCGATGAGATCGTCGATCTACTGCTACTTACGCACAACCCGCAGCCTGTGGATGTATCCGAATTCGACATCTATGAGCCAACTGAACTCTATCAACCTCGGTCGTCCGCCTTTCCTCGCCCCGTAAAGCACCACGCTGCTGGCCTGTGTCAGGCCTCACGTCAACTCCGTGTCGAGGTTCTCCAGCGCTCATGTTCGCTGCGCGTGGGGTTGCGATATGCGCTCCGAATCGTTATTCATAGGACGGAAACTCGCAGACATGGTTTACGTCTGGAGCCTCGCCTGCGATGGGTCGACACACCCGTTGCCGATGCCACCAATCTTGACAGATTCGACATCTTGTTTGATTTAAACGACTTGTGGGCCTGGGGATGGGTCATGACCTATAAGGATCGTTCGAAAGTCGGTCGCCTGTTGGATGATGCTGTTAGCGCAGTCATGTATAGATTTGACCGCAATGACTGCAAGACCACAATCAACAAAGTCAACATCGAAGTCACCGCTAAAGAAAGCCCAGCATTTGCGCGCTCTGGTGAAGGTCTCAAAGGCGACAATGCTTTGGAGAAGCTGGAACGGATCCTTTCTGATGGCGGACAAGAACTTGCGAACTTCTGCATAGCAATGGCTATCAAAAGTGACTGCCTCGGATATGTTAATCTGGTAGAGTATACGGATACACAACCCGTGTCACTTCTTGCACATAGGACGACCAAATATTGGGAACGGATTGGTAGCATTTCCCTGCAAGCCGGTACTGCGGTGCGCAAGAAGACCTGGTATATGGATCGAAAACTTATGGATCGCATGCATAATGTCCAAGATACGAAGTACCACGAGTTCATTGCAGGGCTACTGCTACAAAGAAGTCGTGCTGGCCTGGATCATGAGTCCAAGCTTGCGGAAGATCACTACGAGGATCCCGAAACGGTCATCTTGCAGGGAAGTCGTCATGTATATGCCAAGGGAAACTCTACAGGCGTTCGCATTCACGAGGCTTTGTCAGGCCAGCACCATGCGAAGGCGAGGTACTACGGGGCTTCGAAAGGAGAGTCGAGACGGGAATGCTTTCGAGAGGAGTGGAAAGCTTGAAGGGGTACTAAAGATACAATCAAGGAAACCGAGATGGCAAAGAAGAGAAAATGGAGAGGCGGCGGGAATGCCATCTCGGGGCTGCGCTGGTGCTGTTGGAGAGTGGGATTGGAGTTGCTGTCGCGTCGCGGACGCGTCGGAAACACTGAATAGTGATGATGTCATAGCGTGCTGCAAACTTGTCCTCATTTCCTCTCCAGCCTTCGCCCACGCCCACCACCCGCGTATCTCATCATTCATCGCTCACCGCCCGAACAAACCGCTCTTCTAACGACTGACGACACTGCCATAAAGCCACAGGTGATTTTACAAGAAGGCTTAATTGAAGTGTCACACAGGGCCTGCTACTGGAACCGCAAGCCGGTAAACACTACGAAGCCGGAATGCTTCCGCAAAACTCCTGGTGTACTAATGGCGCCTCGCTATATCTATCTCCACCGTACCACACGACAGACTTGATGCGCCGCCAATATCTTGACTCGCCGTTTTGTCCTTCACTTATATTCGCCCTCAATCCAAACTTTCTTCATCGATGTGTATGAAGCGGCTTGGGGGCCTGCTCTGCCGACATCCGTGGATTTATATACCATTCTTGATATGCTGGCGCTTACTTCGAGCGCTTCTTGGATGACTGACCTGCTCCTTCTCTAGCTACTGCTGCAGCCTTCCGAGCGCGTTTTCCGCCTGCCTTCGCATCTTCTCCCTCTCCTTCTTCTCCTCCCTTGTTACCACCCTTCTGCTTCTTGGGCTCTGACGCCGCAGCCATCCTTTTCGCTGCGTTTCTTGCCGCGCGAGCAGCGGCAGTGATCTTCTTCTTCTCTGGATCGTGGAGATGGCATCGCCAACTCGCACGATCCTTCTCTTCAATATCTAGACTTCTTCGCTGACAGGCCGTTCCGTCATTGTTGGTGCCTGTACACCTAGCGCGGACCTGACCCTGCGCGAAGCCTCCAGGCTCTGCTTGTTCTTCCTCATCAGTCGCTCCGGAGTTCATGTCGTCGTCCGCGGCAGATGTGTCGCCCTCGTCCATCAGGTCCTGGTCCGATGTGTTCGCCGGGTCGTTGACAGGTCCGGATTTGGTCACGGGGTAAGCGCTACCGTCGGTGTCGACGTCTCGTGTGATTTCAGGTTGTGTAGTATCTCCGTTGAACTCAGGAAACTGCCTGCGAGCAGCGTCTTCGAGGAACGACCAAAGCGCGGGGTACAACTTTGGGTTGTACATCTCTGTGTCGAAGCCCATTCGCTCCCGTATCTTGCGGTATCCTCGGAGCATAGCTGGTGATACTTTGACATCGCGAAGTTTCTTGCTGAAGGTAGCTTTCATCTTCATCGCCTCAAGAGCCCACATGACCCATCCGGATAGCTCGTCTCGCTTGCTGATGAAGGCGTTGACGCCTTTCACCACACCACTACCTGTCTCATCTTGCGACTCATCGGTTGCGGCGTCCGGAAGAGCGAAGTATTGACAGTAACCAATGTACTGGGAGGTGGTGTCAATGATAGGGTATGGTGCGGCCGGCAGATACGCAACAGCCAAGAGCAATTCGCTATGCAATTGAATGTATAGATACTCGTCCCGGCTCCAATCGCCCAGCGGAACCTGCGTGGGTCTGTAACCCGCAGAAGTGTCGCCCTTGTCGACCATGGTGTGCTAGGAGTGGGATAGCAGTTGAAGATTGAGGGCAGAAGGCGAGACTGGAAGCTTGGCCTTGGGAGGGAAAAGAGTTGACGGGGGATGGGAACCGTGGTCTTGATGTCGCCTTTCCGCAGAGTGAGCTCTCCAGAGAGGAACCGCGATATAGGAGTGATCTTGGTCAGATAATACGACGAAAGTGTCTTTGTGGTGGCCTGCATCGGGGCGAATCAATTGCGACAGTAACGCACAACGGCCACTAGCCCGATGAGGGTATATGTGGATCTTTCTCAATCAATGAAACAAGTATTATGCGCTATTCACTTCGACAACAGTACATCAGGCTCAATTAGACCGCGTTCTCACTTTTTCGATAACATAAGTCCCCCGTGGCGGCAGTCCTTCCATCGTCCGTCGCTGCAAGTTCGCCTCAAGACTCCCGTGCCTTACTCTTATAGTCATCCACGATGTCATCATCCTTGAGATTATTGTTGAAATGCCCAAGTAGCTCAGAGATTGACACGTCCAGTTCGCGAGACACCTCGTCGCCTAGACGGTACTGCAAGGCTTCCGCTCGCCTTATGGCCTTTGCTCGCTCGATGTAGCCCTTGTACTTTGTCCTGATAAACTTTTCTGTCAAGTTGAGTTTGACGTAGCCAATTATCTTTGACTCGCCGACCATGTGACAATCGCCTAGATCGCGTCTCATCTCGGCCAGTAGCTTCTTCGCTCGACGCACTTCGGGTTGTGCCTTATCGAAGTCCTGTCGGTATCTTGCTTTAACTTGGAGATCCGTCCAGTTGTCCAGCGCAAGCCACTTCCAGATCATTTCCTCCGTAATTTCTTGACATTCTCCGATTTCTTCTTTGCACATGCGATGTAGCACGCGCGCAAGCGGACGGTTCTTGTTGTAGTCGTGCACTGTTAGATGATATTTCCGAGTAATGTCCCAGTCAGAATCGCCTGCTTGGAGACAGGTCTGTGTGAACTCAGCTTCCCATTCTGGTATACTGCCAAACTCTTTCTTCAGCTTTGTCGTCAGTCTCTCGGCTCTTTCGCTCATGGTGTTCTTGAATGAAGACGTTTTGTGGTTTCAGATTGCGCAGATTTACGCTGCTCTTAAGGCTGCCCATGTTTGCTATAGCTAATCACTCCCAGCTTCGATTAATGGTCACATGAGACTAGCAGATTGCTTAGGCCAGGGAAGCAATCTTGCAACATGCAGAACTCGTGTTCTGAAGACATATTCTGGGGGATTCAGGCTCGCATGTATGTAAAACCCTTGTGATGTATGATGTGCAGAGCGATGACTTTGAAGCCATCGAGAACAGTTGTCGATGTCTAGACCCACCATGTTACAACCCCTACGCCAACACCCTCAGTCTGCGACTGGAAAAGATGCGCGACAATGAAGACTGGAAAGATGAATAGAGTCTCAGATTGACAAAGGACGCCTTATGCGCTTCTGCATGCGTCGTGTCTTGAGCAATATATCTTACCAATGCCTCCGTCCCATTTCCCCACATCGTCTGCTTCCTAGCCTGCGTCAAAGGATACAGGCCACCAACAAGATACGGAGAGAAACATGCATCGCCCGACCGTATGTGAGGTAGTGCAACCTGAAGATCCACCCAATTCATGTTGCGTTATCTTGGTGCCCCACTACTACAAGAGGCCAGCGACATACGAGGTCAGTCGTTCCGGGCGTCTTGGTCCCAAGGTGAAGTCTATAGCGATATTAGCAAAACCTGTTCTCACCGAAGAGCTTGTAGACATACTGTGTGGACCTTTGACCAGAGCTGGCCCGGTCGAACGGGCGCACTCTTCTTCGGAGATGGTGGCGGTGTCCGAGGTGGTTGCGGTGGTTGTGGTTTCGATGGTGGAGGCCACACATATGAGTCGTCATGATCAAAGCTTCTCCGATCAAACGGACGGCGATCTTCAGAGCAAGAAGCGGGGCACAAGCACAAAGGTGGTCTACCACGGTCGGTTAGTGCAACGCGCGCAGGAAATCAGACTGATCCGCACTTACCGATCGACAGGACACTGTTCTTCCAGCAGACTATAAGCCTCCATAGCAGGATCGTATCCATGGGTCTTGAAGGTTTCTTTCCGCAAGTAGTACTCATTACTCAGAATGTGTTCCCACTTCGTCTTTGTGCAGGTCTTGATACAGCCGGTGAACCGAACGTTCGGGATGTGCTTGAGGTATGGAAATGCGAAGATTAATGCCCATTCGACCATTATCTTATGACAAGGTTGCTGCTTCAAGGTGCGGCGATTTTCGAGGTGCAGCAGGGACCAAGGATTTGCATAGCTGTCGTACGGTGACTTGAAGAGTATTTCGAAACTTTTGAGGGAAGATATACCTTGTAGCAAGCGACCTTTTGATCCTTGAGGCAATAATCGAAGGACAGGGTAAATGCCAATTCCAAAAAACTCGTAGCACTCCTTCGTGTCCATACATAGCTGAACGTGCGTAAGCCAGTGATAGCCAGATGGGCTATTCGGGGCCTGCACGACGGTCTCTAGAAATATCCAATGTGAGAAGTGTTTGGTTGTACCTTCCCATGCCGCTTGAAGGGCCTCCTCTTGTATTTGCTTGTTGGCTCGAAGAATGGCGTAGTTGGGTGGATCTGGCCGAGACGGCATTCGGTCCTCCATAGGACCATTGTGAGCCCTGGAACCCAGAGTGACTACCGGACCTTGTACGTCCACATGCGTTCTGGCGTTGGGGTAAATGTTGCCACCCAAGATCTGTCGAAGAATCTCGCAGCGTATCTCGGCGGGCAGGGTCATGATGGGGAAGTTTTGACCGTTCGAAGCCCACCATCCCCGCTGAAGCTGCCACCCAGCTTCACCCAGATGAGTTTTACTATTGACCAGCGAGAGAAGCCACGTCTTTAGCAGGATGCCGCGTTTAGGTCCGTTCATGTCGTCTTTCTCGCGTACCAAAATGCTATCCTCGGTCAAACGGCGACAGCCTCTAGATAGTGTTGTCTCAACTGCCATGGGAAACTCTTGATTCTTTTCCTTAAAAGCGTACAGTTTCGTCGAGTACTCCTCCAAATGGCGGGGCCACAGGGGAGGACTCATAGTCAAGTGTGACACTTCCAGGCCAATACGCCAAAAGAACATGGATTTCTTGTTCAGCTCGATGATTGTGTTTTTGATGACTTGCAGCATTTGATCGTTTTTCTGTGGTGGCAGTACCCTCATTTTCCACTTGTATTGATCCGAGGTGAGATACAGCTTTGATGACGGAGGGGGCGATAGGCAGACTGAGAACATGCGACTCGGGTCATGGCGGAGTCGGTAGATGCGACCGATCAGTTTGTCGTCCACGTAATCATCGGAGCGGTACATCTGGTCGAGGAAGCAAATCGCGACGTACTAGGAATTGTGGTGTGCGGCGGGCTGCTGGACTTGAACAGAGCGTAGGCGGATTAGTCGTCTGTCATACAAGCGGTTGCGCGTTAAGAATGGGCCTCTCAAGTACTCGTATACCAGAAGAGGGGGGGACAAGAAAATACGATCGAGGAGTTGACTATTTGACAAGGGCAATATAAGCGCCAGGCATTAAATACGAGACGGCGTATATACGAAAGACCGCACTGACCTCCGTGGTCACAATGAAGGTAACGAGCGGCCTAAAGGTACTCCAGGTACGGACTAGCACTACACTACATTAGTGGTCTAGCCGATAAGATAGTGTTCTTCGGGGCAGCATATCGCAGCATGTGATGGTCGACATAATGAAAGCACGCTGCGTTAGAAGTTCGGAGTCTTTGTGATGGTCGACATCTAGACTCGGTTGTGATTGACTGTTCGCACAACCCTCCTCTTTATCACGTAGGCTCTCTCGAAGGACTGTCATTGGACGAGACCTCGCAAGCAACATATATTTGCGAAAGCGTCCTCAGCGTGGGAAATGGGACGCCCATTGTTGTTATTGACCTCCATCTCGATAGTCCGAGTGGTAAACCATATAGCAACTAACCCCCGTCTCATCATCCACAGCCTCCCACGTTACAGCTCAACTAACGCTTTCGGACGATGTGTCATTTTTTACTTGCGCGATGTTGTTTTGAGCGCCTATACCTAACGTAATGCGCCGTGTTGGATGTTGTCGATGCAGTCGTGGAGGCCTGCGGCTCTAAGCTATATTATAGTTTAACTTCTTCACTATTACTATATATAGTTATAGTATAGGCCTCTGACAGCTTTTATTTATTTAGCTTAATTACGTTGCATAATCAAAACCTACTCTACTATACTACGGGACGTTAGGATCGCTATAACTTAAGTTAAAGAGATCGTAGCAATGCAGTATATTGTCACCGGTATTGCCGAACTTCATAAGGTAGCACATGCTCGCGATACCCAGCCAATCGAATGCGATTCTAGCGTGTCCCCAGAACATGAACACTGACGTGCTTAAAGCCACCTCGTGAACCACCGGTCGTCGCGTGAACCAGGTTGAGGCGCATATACGACGCAGGGCGTCCATCGCAGCAGAATCGTTAACGGGTGAATATTCGCTGCTGACGCTGGTCACCTCGGCACCACGCCACTGATACAGCACATGACGTTGTATAACAGGATATCCGAATCGGCTAAAGCCATTTTCTTCGCATACGAATTGGCATATGGCATCAAGTGAATCTCGAACTACCTGATCGTCTTCATGTTGCAGCCACACGAGCACGCGAACGGCGAATGAGTAGATGAAGACCGTACGTTGCACCTGCATGGTCCTCTCCTCGTTATTGGCCTGATTTATGCAGAGCTCGTCGGCCCAAAGCGTTCTCGTAGTATCGGCGCATCGGAAGCGCTGCAAAGCCTCGAACAGACTGCGGGTGGTGCTGACGACATGTCCGTTGCAAACTACAGTTTTGCGATCGTTGAGGTCACCCCAAGCATAGGAGATGGCTTCGTAGCGAGTGTCGTCGTCGTCTACGTGGACGGTCCTCAAAGAGCAAGTCACAGGCTCATCCCAGGTGCCGGGAGCCAAGTCGATGACTCGAATGGTTCGATCTCGAGATAATGGTTCGTATTGAAGAGCTTCGTGTATTGTAAGGGGGTTCGAATGCGTCGTCTCAGCCTGGCCGGTATGTTCGTGTCTCCTAAATCTTGACAGGCGTAGTTTTGTGCCAAGGTCGTAACTCTGCGCGCGCATGCGGTCGAGTAAGCGCTCCATGGTAAAGGATCTCGGGGTTTGAAAACCTTGATGCTGCACGTAACAGGTTGGAGACAGCCTATGTGGTACCGTAAAGTCAAGCTGATCGATCAGGCGTGCTGCGCCACCAAAACCCCGCACTCATCCAGCTTTATTGGCTCGCTGACAGACCCTCATATGGGGAGGAACCCCCATCTCATATCAGAGCGCCACTGTTCAGCATGACCTCTTCCTTCCTCCGTCGCGCCTCAAGCTTCTTTTCCCTCTGGGCAAGGTATGCCTCCTTCGCCAGCCGTCGCTCCTCTTTCTTGACTTTGTATTCCGCCTGGAGTCGCTCATTATCCTGTTCTTTCTTCTTCTCCGCCTTGATGGCATGCTTGATCTTCTTGTGTTCGGCTGACGTTATACGCCATGGTCGCAACAAGACTGCCTGCTTGAATGCAGCGGTCTCAGCCCAAGCTTGCGCTTCTTCGTTGGTTGTTTTGACAATTGAAATGCGCCGCAAATCCAGCTGCTTTGCGCCTCTGAACTCGGATATGAGGCACTTTGCCTTGACGACTGTGCCGATATCTAGGGCTTCGCCGTCCACCACGACGTCGAAGATGCCAAATCGACTGACGATGTTCAGGTTCTTGATTTTCGTGTCCGAGGAGGTATCGACCGGGTTCTTTTCGACGGGAGGTATTCGTACGATCTTCAGCTCGATGGTCGCGCCGCTTCCGTCGTCGATGGTGAGGGCCGTGTACTTGAGGTTGATGTCATCGATGGCTACGACGACGCCGACAATGCGGACATAGCGGATAGGGTGATTGAGATGAAAATAAATGCGCTGGGCTGTTTATGTGTCAGCAATAGTCGTAGCACTCGTTAAGATAGCTGCTACCTTGGAAGTCTTTCTCAGACCGAAGAGCTTGCACATCTGCCGCAGTGAGCTTCACCCATATATTGTATGTAGGAGATGCTCTGAAACAATAGGCGGGGTATAGCCGATAAGGACGCGGTGGCGGATCCGTTGACATGTCATATTGTGTTGCTGGTGCACAAGGTGGGATGGAAACAAAGAAACGCGACGCGTCTCATCGCCACTGCTCTACGGTGTCACGTGGCCTGAGATGCCAAGTGGACTAACCCAATCCGAGCGCATCGGAAGATCGGCGCTTTGCGTTCACTATCTGCATGCACCTCACCACGCGATGCCATCCGATGCAGCCGCTCCCAAGAACTGTGGCTTGATCGCATTGCAGGGAACAATCAAGGCCTTCACTCTAGCAAACTGTATCTCTAACCCTCCGCCCCGCTGCCAGCAAATGCATCGTATACAGGATGGGCAGCAAGCAT
>Ga0265797_10008960_pt1 | contig 13165 bp, 13 predicted proteins | sample P2T30metagenome_FD_192433 | JGI IMG/M metagenome (GOLD analysis project Ga0265797, IMG submission 192433) | Plant litter microbial communities from East Loma Ridge, Irvine, California - P2 T30 | ecosystem: Environmental > Terrestrial > Plant litter > Unclassified | place: USA: California... | reverse complement strand
TCGCGGTGACTCCCGACGCGCGCGCGTGGCTGGCCGAGCGCGGCTACGACCCGATCTACGGGGCACGGCCGCTGCGCCGGCTCATCCAGCGGCAGATCGACGACCAGCTCGCCATGGCGCTGCTCGGCGGCTCGATCGTCGACGGCGACACGGTGCTCGTCGACGTCGCGGCCGACGGGCAGGCGCTGACGGTCGTGCAGCAGGACGACGTCGAGCCCTCGGCCGAGACGCTCGACGACCTCGACTGAGGCACTCGACGACCTCGACCGGTGCGGGCCGCGCCGGCCGGCAGGCAGACTGGACGTCATGCGCACCTGGGTGAAGATCTGCGGCCTGTCCACGCCCGAGACGGTCGACGCGGCCGTGGCCGCCGGGGCCGACGCGGTGGGCTTCGTGTTCGCCTCCGGCAGCCCGCGCACCGTCGACGCCGCCACGGCACGCGGGCTCCGGGTCCGCGTGCCCGACGGCGTCGAGACGGTGGGGGTGTTCCGCGGGCAGTCCCGGGACGACGTGCTCGACCTTGCGCGCGCCTCCGGCGTCTCGACCGTCCAGTTGCACGGCGACGAGAGCCCGGACGACGTCGCGGGCGTCCGAGACGCGGGGTTCCGGGTCGTTCGCGCGGTGAGCGCGTCGCGCTACGCCACCGAGAGCGAGGAGGCGCGGGCCGCGTTCGGCGAGGACGACCTCCTCCTCGACGCGGTCGACCCCGGTGCCGGCGCCGTCTTCGACGTCAGCCCCCTGCTCGCGTCCCCGCCCGCCCGCGAGTGGTTGCTCGCAGGCGGGCTGACCCCCGACAACGTCGGCGGCCTCCTCGCGTCCCTCCGGCCCGTGGGCGCCGTCGGCGTCGACGTCAGCTCCGGCGTCGAGTCGACGCGTGGGGTCAAGGACGCCCGGCTGATCGCCGAGTTCGTGGCGGCGGCCCGCGCCGCGGAGCCTGGTCAGGTCGCCGCGAGGGCCGACGTCGGCGGGATCTGCGCCGCCCGGGAGGCGGGATAGAGGCCGCTGACACCGCCGATCAAGACGGTGGCGCCGAGCCCGCCCGCGACCGCCCAGAGCGGGATCGCGACCGGCCAGCCCTGCGAGAGGGCGAACACGGCCGTGACGCCGACCCCGATCACGACGCCTGCGGCACCTCCCAGTGCCGACAGCAGCAGGGACTCGACCAGGAACTGGTCGCGGACGTGGCGCCGACGTGCCCCGAGGGCCCGACGGACCCCGACCTCGGCCCGCCTCTCGAGCACCGTGATGACCATCGTGTTCGCGACGCCGATGCCCCCGACGAGCAGGGCGACGCCTCCGATGCCGAGCAGCAGGCCGGTGAACGAGTCTTCCGTCGCCTGCTGCGCCGCCAGCGCGTCCGACGGCCGAGCGACCGACACCCCGGTGGGCGCGGAGGGAGAGACCGTGGCGGCGACCAGGTCCCGGACCTCGGCCACCGCGTCCGGCGCGGCCCGGACGAAGAGCTGCGTCGGGTGGCCGTCCCAGCCGAACTGCCGGTCGGCGCCGGCTGCGGGCACGAGCGCCGACGAGTCGAGCTCGGGCGCGAGGGCCAGGGGGCGGAGGATGCCCGCCACCGCGACCCAGCGGCCGCCGATCCAGAGGCGGGTGTCGCCGTCGACGTGGTCGAGGCCGAGCGTGGCCGCTGCGGTGGCCCCGAGCACGACCTGCGGCAGCTGGTCGGACACGGGGCCGAACCAGGTGCCCGAGGCCAACTCGGCCCGCAGGACTCCCTGCAGGTCACCGTCGACGACGTCGACGGTGATGCCGCCCGAGGCCGCCGTCGGCACCCGGTCGCTGCGGTAGACCCTCTGGGCGTCGACGCGGCCGACGCCGGCCGCCGCCTCCACGTCGTCGCGGCGGTCGAGCATCCGCACCGACTCCTCGGGCAAGGGGACAGGGTTGCCGCTGAACGACTTCCCAGGCTCGGCCCGGAGGAGGTTCGTGCCCAGCCCGTCGAGCACCCGGTCGAGCGCGGCCTGGCTCGACGACGAGATGCCCACCACGGCGATCATCGCAGCGATGCCGATCGCGATCCCGAGGGCCGACAGGACGACCCGGGTGGGCCGGGTGCGGAGGCCGAAGACCCCCAGGCGCAGCAGGTCGCCGGGCGACACGTGGCCCGTCTGCCCCTGTCGCTCGTCTCTCGGCCGTGGCGTGCGGGAGGTGCCCCCGGCGGTCACGAGGCCGCCTCCTGGGGGCCCATCGCGAGGGCGTCCCGGGCCGCGGTCGCGGGCGACGACGGCATCGCGGCCGCGAGGCCCGCGGCGTCCAGCCCCGAGACGTCGTCGACGAGGCCGTCACGCATGCGCACCTGGCGGGGCAGGCTCGCGGCCAGCGCCAGGTCGTGCGTGATCACGACGATGGTGGTGCCGGCGTCGTTGAGGTCGTTGAGGAGGCGGAGGACCGCGGCGCCCGACGACGAGTCGAGCGCCCCCGTGGGCTCGTCGGCGAGCAGCAGGGTGGGCTCGCCGACGATGGCACGGGCGATGGCCACGCGCTGCTTCTCACCGCCGGACAGCTCGTGCGGCCGGTGGTCGACCCGGTGCTGCAGCCCCACACGGGCGAGCGCCTCCCGGGCGCGCTCCGCCCGCCGGCGACGCGGCACCCCCGCGTAGAGCAGGCCGTCGGCCACGTTCTCGGTCGCCGTGGCGCCGGCCGCGAGGTGGAAGTGCTGGAACACGAAGCCGATGTGGTCGGCCCGGAGGCGCGAGACGGCGTCGTCGCTCAGGTCGCCGACCTCGTGGCCCGCGACCCGGACCGAGCCCGAGGTCGGGCGGTCGAGCGTGCCCATGATGTTGAGCATCGTCGACTTGCCCGAGCCGCTCGGCCCGACGACGGCGACGAACTCGCCCTCGCGCACGGTCAGGTCGACACCGCCGAGAGCGGCGAGGTCGTCGTACGCCTTCGTCACCCCGCGCAGCTCGAGGACGACGGGGGCGGACGCGTCCACGCGGCCTCGCGACCTGGTCGTGGCGGCGGTCACGACGGCACCACCACCTCGTCGCCCTCGGCGAGCGCGTCGCCCAGCACCTCGACGCGGCCTTGGGCGAAGAAGCCGAGCTCGACGGGTACCCGCTCGACGGTGCTCCCGGTCTTCTTCTCGACGACGTAGCCGTCGGCGCCGGCCAGCAGCGCGGTCACGGGCAAGCTGAGCACGCCCTCTCGCTTCTCGCCGTCGACGACCAGGTCGATCGCCGCCGTCGTCGAGGTCCCCTCGGGGAGGGGAGCGTCGAGCTGCACGACCACCGTCGTCTTCCCGTCGTCGCTTCCGCTGCCGCCGCTGCCTCCGTCGTCGTCGCCCGGAGCCTCGCCGATGCTCTGCACAGTGCCCGGCACCGTCGTGCCGTCGGGCAGGCGCACCTGGACGGCCCCACCGCCCGGGAAACGCACGAGGTCACCGGGGGAGACCTTGGCGGAGGCGACGAGGGAGGTGCTGGTCCAGCCGTACAGGACCTCGCCCGCCGGGTCTCCCACGCGCCCCTTCAGCTCACCGACCCGGATGTCGCCCGGTACGAAGGCGATGTCGGAGGCGGTGAGCGTGCCCGTGCGCTCCAGGCCGCGGTCCTTCTGCCAGCGGACGACGGCGGCGCGGGTCCTCGCGTCGAAGACGTCGTCGTCGGCCACGTCGTAGCCGAGGGCCCGCAGGGCGTCCTTCAACTGTGCCACGTCGGCACCGCGGAGGCCTGATTCGAGGGTGCGCCACAGCGGGACGGTCCCGTGCAACGCCCGCACAGGGTGCTCGTCGACCGAGTACAGGACCCCGTCTAGGCCGATGACGTCACCGAGGGCCGGCAGGCCCGTGACGGTCCCGCTCCCGGCCGAGCGGAGTGGCGTCTGGACGCCGTAGCCCAGCGCCCCCGGGAACTTCTTGCCCTCGACGAGGTCGCCGCGGACCACCGGTGCGGTGGGGCGGTCCGCCACCGCGACGGCGCTCGCGGCCGCGTCGGCCTCGGCTGCTCCGGGATCGACCAGTGCGCAGCTGCTGAGCGTCGCGGCGCAGGCTGCCCCTGCGGCGACGGCGAGCCAGAGGCGGGAAGCGCGGCGGGGTCGACCCGGCGGGGTCGGCAGGGCGGAGCGCGCGCGGCTCATCGGGCCCCCCCTCCGGCGGCCACGCCGTGCTCCGCGTCGCAGGCGAAGATGGCCTGCGACTGCGGGTCGTCCCCGGGCGACAGCGGGGGGAACGAGCCGTCGACGGGGTCCGGGAAGTCGGGGAAGCCCGCGTCGCGCACGCACTGCGCGACCTTGAGGCCGGCTTCTTGCGCCGCCGCGACGTCGTCCGGGGACGGCTCGTCGTCGTCCCCCCGGATTTCCCGGGGAAGCCCGGTTCGGCATGTCTCCCAGTCGGCGAGGTAGGCGTCCTGGTCGACTCCGGGCGGCGGTGCGACGACGCCCTCGACGACGTCCGAGTCGTCCACGTCGTAGCCCTCGTCGCGCAGGCACGACCCCATGGCCGCGGACCAGCTGCTGGCGGATGTCGTCGACGAGGACGACGGCCCGGGGTCGGAGGAGGCGCAGCCAGCGAGCGTCAGCGGGGCGGCGAGCACCACGAGCGCCGCCACCGAGAGCGTGGTCGACCGCCGCGTCATCGCGTGACCACCTTCATGTCGGCCTGGCACTTCTCGGATGCGGCATCGAAGGCTGGGTCGCCTTCGTACTGCTCGGGGCCGTACCACACGCCATCGACCGGGTCTTCGACGTCGTCGAAGCCCTCGTCGCGGAGGCATTGGGCCATCGCCTTCAGCTGCTCGGTGAAGGAATCCTTCTCTTTGTCCGAGAGCCCCGGCGTCTCGACGCCGGCCGACTCCCGACAGGTCGAGACGGCCTCGAGGTAGTCGTCCGCGTCGGGTGACCCTTCGTCGACCCCGTCCGGCAGCCGGGAGATGCCGGGCTGGCCGACGTCGGCGTCGTCGACATCCCAGCCGACGTCCCGGAGGCATTGGCCCACGGCTGCCGCGTCGGACGACGCTGCCCGGGTCGTCGAGTTGGCGGCCGAGGCGTCCTGGGACGCGCACGCAGCGAGGAGGCCCGGCAACAATGCGGCGGCGGCGACGAGGGCGCAGGCTCGGCGGCGCGCCGAGGACGTACCTGGGCAGGACGGGCGGGGTGTCAGGTCGGAGGGGGTCAAGGCGACTCCTTTCGCTGGGGATCTGGAGGCTCCAGTCCACGACAGACGGCATTTCGTCGGCGCCGCCACCGGAATTACGTCGGTGAAACATCGAACGCCTAGTGTCGGACGGTGTCCGCCACTCGACGGACACGTCTAGGACGCCGCTGAGCGGCAGGACGGAGGGGCCGTGCGGGTCTTGGTGGTGGACGACGAGAAGACCCTGGCCGACCTGGTCGCCGCCGGTCTCAGCCGGCAGGCGATGGCCGTCGACGTCGCCTACCGGGGTGACGACGCCGACGAGCTGCTCGCGGTGAACGACTACGACGTGGTCGTGCTCGATCGCGACCTGCCCGGCGTGCATGGCGACGCAGTGGCGCGGCGCTTGGCTGAGCGCGGTTCGTCGACCCGCATCCTCATGCTCACGGCCGCCGGCGGGCTCGGCGACCGTGTCGGTGGCCTCGAACTCGGCGCCGACGACTACCTGGCCAAGCCCTTCGAGTACCCCGAGCTCGTCGCGCGGGTGCGAGCGCTCGGGCGCCGCCCCGGTGCCGCGGCTCCACCCGTGCTGCGCCGAGGCGGCATCGTCGTCGACGCGGCACGCCACCTCGCGACGCGCTCCGGTCGAGACCTGGCGCTGACCACGAAAGAGCTCATGGTGCTCGAGGTCCTGCTCGCCGCCGACGGCCGAGTCGTCAGCGCCGAAGAGCTGCTCGAGAAGGTCTGGGACGCCAACGTCGACCCCTTCACCAACGCCGTCCGCGTCACGATGAGCAAGCTCCGCCGCAAGCTCGGTCCGCCCGACCCGATCCGCACCCTGCCCGGACGGGGGTACCAGCTGTGAGCGACGCCGCCGTGCCCGGCGGGTCCCGGCGGTTCCGCTCCCTCTCGCCGCACCGGTGGAGCATCCGGGCCCGCACCTCCGTCGCCTTCGGCGGGGCCTTCGCCCTCCTGGCCGGGCTCGTGCTGGTGGGCGTCGCCGCGGGCACCTCCCAGGGCGTGGCGGTCTCGCTCGCGGGGGGCGGGGCTGAGGCGGCCTACCCGTACCCCGCGGTCTCCGCCCCTCCCGGAGTCGTGTCCGTCCCGGTGCCCGGGGTCGCTGCCGAGTGCCTCGACGCGGGCTGCATCGCTGTCGGGGGCGCGGGTGGGCCCGAGGTGGCCGTGTCCGAGCTGCTGTACCGCGAGCAGGTGCTGTGGTCGGGGATCGGCATCGCCGTCGCCTCCCTGCTCGCCGCCGCGGTGGGCTGGTTCGTGAGCGGCCGGATGCTGCGGCCGCTCGACGACGTCGTCCAGACGGCGCGCGGCATCACCGCGAGCACCCTGCACGAGCGCATCGGACTGGCCGGGCCCCGTGACGAGGTGGCCCGGGTCGCCGAGACCATCGACGAGCTGCTCGACCGCCTCGAGTCGTCGTTCGAAGCCCAGCGGCGGTTCGTCGCCTACGCGTCGCACGAGCTGCGGACTCCGCTCGCGGTGCAGCGCGCTGCCCTGCAGATCGGCCTCGACGACCCGTCGCCCGAGGCGGTCGTGGCGACCCGCGAGGAGCTGCTCGAGGTGAACCGGCAGAGCGAGCACCTGATCGAGAGCCTCCTGACCCTGGCCGTCGCCGACCGCGGGGTCGAGGCAGACGCCCACGTCGAGGTGCACCTCGGCGACCTCGTCGACGAGGTCGTCGGGTCGTGGCTCGCCCGTGCAGAGGAGCGCGACCTCGAGGTCGTCGTCGGCCGGGGCTCGTTCCCCCGGGTGCGCGGCGACGCCGTGCTGCTCGCCCAGCTCGTCCAGAACCTCGTCGGGAACGCCGTCGAGCACGCCGAGCCCGGAGGATGGGTCCGCGTTCACGGCGCTCCCGGCCTCGTGCTCGTCGTGGAGAACACCGGGGCGGTCGTCCCTGACGAGGTTGCCGCGACCCTGACGCAGCCCTTCACGAGAGGGCCCGGCGCGGGCCGCGCCGACGACGACCCGAAGGGCCAGGGGGGCCCGCGTCACAGCGGACTCGGTCTGGCGATCGTCGCGTCGGTCGCGCGGGCGCACGGGTGGACCGTCACGGTCGAGCCCCGGACGGGGGGCGGACTGCGGGTGGTCGTCGCGTGAGCCTCGATCCGCCGTCGGTCAGCCGAGCAGCGCCCGGAGGTCGGCCACGAGCCGGTCGACGTGCTCCTCGGTGGTGTCGAAAGAGCACATCAGCCGCACCTCACCGGACTGGCGGTCCCAGTCGTAGAAGTGGTGCGTCGCCCGCAGGGGCTCGACGGCCGCGGCCGGCAGCACGACGAAGACCGCGTTCGCGTCGACCGGCTGGGTGATCACCACGCCCGGCAGCCCGTCGAGCGCGCCGGCGAGCCGCGTGGCCATCGCGTTGGCCTGCGCGGCAGAGCGCAGCCACAGGTCGCCCTCGAACATCGCGAGGAGCTGTGCCGACGTGAAGCGCATCTTCGAGACCAGCTGCGCGTCCATCTTGCGCAGGAAGACCAAGCCGGTCCGCGCCTCCTCGGTGAAGGTCACGACCGACTCGCCCAGCACGAGGCCGTTCTTCGTGCCGCCGAGCGAGACGGAGTCGACGCCCGCGTCGCGGGTGATCGCCCGGAGCGACACCCCCAGCGAGGCGGCGGCGTTCGCCAGCCGCGCGCCGTCGAGGTGCACGGACATGCCGTGGGCGTGGGCGTGGTCGGTGACGGCGCGCAGCTCGTCCGGCGTGTAGACGGTGCCGAGCTCGGTGCTCTGGGTGACGGTGACCGCGAGCGGCTGCGGGCGCTGCTGGTCGCCCCAGCCGTGGGCCTGCCGGTCGATCAGCTCGGGCGTGAGCTTGCCGTCGGGCGTCGGCACGGTGAGCAGCTTGATGCCGCCGAGGCGCTCGGGCGCCCCGCCCTCGTCGGTGTAGACGTGGGCGCTGGCCGCGCACACGACGGCGCCCCAGCGGGGCACCAGGGCCTGCAGGGCCGACACGTTCGCCCCGGTGCCCGTGAGCACGGGGTCGATCGACGCGCCCTCGCCGAAGACGTCGCGCACGACCTCGTCGAGGCGCCGCGTGTACGGGTCGGCGCCGTACGAGCCCACGTGGCCGCCGTTCGCCTCGACCATGGCCTGGAGGACCTCGGGGTGGGCGCCGGAGTAGTTGTCGGAGGCGAAGGAATGGGCGGAGGGGTCGTGGAGTCGTGTCACCACCCCATCTTGCACGGCTCGGAGCCGGGCATTTTCGCGTATCGGCCAGAACACCTCGAATGTTTATGTCCCACACATCACCGGGGGTAGCGTGGGCGCACCTGCCGGCGCTGGGCTGGCTGCGGTCCGTAGGGGGTCCTTCCATGTACTTCTTCCACTCTCCCAAGCTCGCGCTGGTGGGTTCGTGGTCCTGGGCCGCGTCGGCCGCCGATCGGGCCGCGGCGCTCGGTGCGGAGGTCGTGGCGGTCGAGCTAGACGAGCAGACCGAGGTGGCGGTCGCCGACCTCGACGGGTTCGACGTGGCCGCGGTGTTCGGCGCCGACCGGGCGCAGCCCTGCGCCGCCGTCCTCGGCCACGCGGCCGACCTGCTCGCGCCCGCGCTGTGCCGCGGCGCGCTCGTCGTCATCTGCGAGTCGCCGGCCCTCGACGACGACGGCCGGCGGTTCGTCGACAGCCTCGCCGAGCGCTCCGGGCTCGAGGCAGGGGTCGAGTTCGACGTCGTGGCGGCCGCGGGCGACGAGGTCGTCTGGTCCACGAGCGACGAGGCCGCCGAGACCGTGCTCTACCTGATGGCCACGCTGCGGGCGGCGGCGCCGGGCTCGGCGGCCGCCACCGTGCCGACGCCGGCCCGTAGGGGCTGACCGACGCCGTCCCGCCGGGGCTGACCGATGCCGGCCCGCCGGGGCTGAGCCCCGCCTCCGACGCTGGCCGTCGGCGGTCTGCGCCAGGATGGGTGCATGGGCGGAGTGCTGATCGGGTTCGGCATCATCGGCGTGGTGATCGCCGCGGGCTGGGTGGTGGGGCGCGTCGACCTGCTCGGCCCGGGCGCCCACCAGGTGCTCTCGCGGCTCGTCTTCTTCGTGCTGACGCCCTGCCTGCTCTTCTCCACCATCTCGCGAGCCGACGTGCACGTGCTCTTCTCCGAGCTGCTCGTCGTGTCCGCCCTGGCCTCGCTGGCCGCCGCGGTCCTCTCGGTCGTCCTGCTCCGGTTCGTCCTGCGCCGCACGGCGGCCGAGACGACGATGGGCACGATGGGCGGCGCGTACGTCAACGCGAACAACATCGGGCTGCCGGTCGCCACCTACGTGCTCGGCAGCGCGACGTTCGTGGCCCCGGTGCTGCTCTACCAGCTGCTCGTCGTCACGCCCGTCGTGCTCTCGGTGATGGACACGGTCACGAACCGCGGCAGCAGCCTCGGCCGTGCGATCGTCCGGCCTCTGACGAACCCCCTGCTCATCGCGTCGGCGCTCGGGGTGCTGCTGGCCGTGCTCGACGTCGAGCTGCCCGACCCCGTCATGCAGCCGCTGCTGCTCGTCGGCGCGGCCGCCGTGCCCGTCGTGCTCCTCTCGTTCGGCATGTCGCTCTCGGGCTCGAAGCCGCTGCAGGCGCGCGAGGGGCGCGCCGACATCGCCGTGGCGACCGTGCTCAAGCTCGTCGTGATGCCGCTCGTCGCCTGGCTGCTGGGCGCCTTCGTCTTCGACCTCGACCACGACCAGCTCTTCGTGGCGGTCGTCCTCGCCGGCCTGCCGAGCGCCCAGAACGTGTTCAACTACGCCCAGCGCTACCAGACGGGGGTGGTGGTGGCCCGCGACACGGTGCTCGTCACGACCATCGGGTCCGTGCCCCTGCTGGTGCTGGTGGCGGCGCTGCTGAAGTAGGAGGCGCCTCCTCAGCTGAGGGGGCCGCCCGCTAGAAGATCATGGGGCGGTCGTCGTCGAGCTCGGTCTCGAGGTCGAGGTCGACGACAACAGGCACGTGGTCGCTCGGGGCGTCTCCCTTGCGCTCGTCGCGGTGGATCGCCGCGTCGGTGACGAGGTCGGCGAAGGCCTGCGAGCCCATGATGAAGTCGATGCGCATGCCCTCGTTCTTCGGGAACCGCAGCTGCTTGTAGTCCCAGTAGGTGTAGCCCTCGGGCAGGCGCGGCCGCACGACGTCGGCCAGGCCGGCCGTCTCGAACGCGGCGAAGGCGTCGCGCTCCGGCTGGCTGACGTGCGTGTGGCCCTCGAAGACCGAGACGTCCCACACGTCGGTGTCGAGCGGGGCGACGTTCCAGTCGCCCATCAGGGCCAGCGGCTGGTCGGGGCGCTCGGCGAGCCAGCCCCGGGTCTCGGCGGCGAGGGCGGCGAGCCAGTCGAGCTTGTAGTCGTAGTGCGGGTCGCCCAGCTCGCGCCCGTTCGGCACGTAGAGCGACCAGAGGCGCACGCCCTCGACCGTGACGCCGATCGCGCGCGCCTCCTTGGGCTGGTCGGGCCCCTCCTGGCCCTTCGCGAAGCCGGGCTGGGTCGGGAACGTGATCGTCACGTCGTCCATCGGCAGGCGGCTCGCGAACGCGACGCCGTTCCACTGGCTGAGGCCGTGCAGCTCGACCTCGTAGCCGGCCTCGCGGAACGCGTCGTACGGGAACTGCTCGGGCTTGCACTTGATCTCCTGCAGGCCGACGACGTCGACGTCCTCCCGGACGAGCCAGTCGACCACCCGGCCGACTCGGGCACGGACGGAGTTGACGTTCCAGGTCGCGACGCGCATGCCCACCACGCTACCGGCAGGAGGCGCACCCGGCCTGGGCGGGAGGCGCACCCGGCCTGGGCAGGGTCGCCTGCTCTACCATGGGCAACCGTGACCGACGCACGAACGCAGCTCATCGACTACATCCGCTCCGAGGCCGTCTTCCACGGCGACTTCACGCTCACGAGCGGCAAGAAGGCGAGCTACTACATCGACCTGCGCAAGGTCAGCCTCGACCACCGCGTCGCGCCCCTGATCGGCCGCGTCATGGTCGACCTGATCTCCGACGTGCCCGACGTCTTCGCCGTCGGCGGCCTCACGATGGGCGCCGACCCGATCGCCTCGGCCGTGCTGCACCAGGGCGTCGCCCTCGGCCGCGACTACGACGCCTTCGTCGTCCGCAAGGAGCCGAAGGACCACGGCCGCGGCAAGCAGGTCGAGGGCCCCGACCTCGAGGGCCGCCGCGTCGTCGTGCTCGAGGACACCTCGACCACCGGCGGCTCGCCCCTGACCGCCGCGAAGGCGCTCGAGGCCGTCGGCGCCGAGATCGCCGCCGTCGCCGTGGTGGTCGACCGCAGCACCGGCGCCCGCGAGGTCATCGAGGCCGCCGGGTACCCCTACTGCGCGGCCATCGGGCTGGACGATCTCGGGCTGCAGCCGTGAGCGACGGGCGCGAGGGGCGTCGCCCGGGCGACGACGACGAGACGGGACGCGAGCCCGCCGCCGACACCACCGGCCTCGACGCCGGGGACTGGCTCGCCGCGCAGTTCGAGGACGACGAGGCGGAGTCGGAGCCCGACGCGGGCTCGGGCCCGGACGCCGGCTCGCGCTCGGACGCGGACGCCGGGGCGGTCGACGACGACACGTTCCAGTCCGCCGCGCGCCCGGCCGACGAGCCTCCCGCCGCTGCGGGGACGGCCGAGACCCCTGTCTCGCCTCCGCCGTTCACCGTGCCGCCCGCCCCGACCGCCGAGTCCGACGTCGTGAAGAGCTCGGGCCACCCCCTCGCGCTCGACCTCTCCGCGCTCGACCTCTCCGCGCTCGCCGGAGCCGTGCCGCCCCCGGCCCCGGTGTCGTCCGCCGACGCCGACGCCGACGCCGACGCCGCCTCGCGCGCCGACGACGCCGCGTCGGCCGACGACCACGCCGAGTCGGCCGCCGACCCTGCCGACTCGGCGCCCCTGGCCGAGCCGCTCGCGCCCCGCCGCTACGAGGTCCCGCCGGCCGTCGCCCCGCGTCCGGCCGTCGCGCCTGCTCCGGCGCCCGCAGCCGCGCCGCCTGCCGACGAGACCGGGCACGCCGACGTCGCCCGGACGGCTGCGGAGACCGACGAGCCCGCGCCCGCCGACGTCTCGCGCACGGACGCGGCTCCCGCCGACGAGCCCGGCCCCTTCACCGCCCTCATCACGCCCCCGGCGGAGCCCGCCCCGGTCTTTCCCTCCACCTTCGACTGGGGCACGCCCACGACGCGCGACGCCGACGACGACGCCGACGCCGTCCGTCCGTCGGACGGGCCTGCCGCCGCCGACGAGCCCGAGGAGGCGCGGGTCGAGACCCCCGACGAGGCGCGGCCCTCCGAGGCGGTCGCCCCGTCCGGGCACCCCGTCGAGGACGACGACGCCGCGACGCGGGCCCTCGACGTGGTCGCCGAGGAGTCGACGCCCGAGGAGGCGGTCGGCCCGAGCGGTGACCCCGCCGTCGACGCCGCGACGCGCGCCCTCGACCTCCCCGTGACGGTCGACGACCCGGCGGCGCCCGAGGCCACGGCCGAGGACGCGACACCCGAGGACGCCCCGACCCGGGCGCTCGACCTGCCCGTCACGGCCGAGGACGATCCGGCCGACCATGCGGCGGGGCTGCCTGCCCGCCCGAGCGACGACGCCTCCGGGCAGGTCCCCGACCTGCCCGTCAGCGCCGCGGTCGGTGACGACGCCGGTCGTGTCGAGTCGGACGACTTCGCCCCCGACTCCGGCCCCGACCTCGCCCGTGAGCCCGACCTCGCCCCGGACGACGACCACGACGGTCTCGACCACGACGCAGCCACGGCCGAGGGGCAGTCCGAGATCGTCGACACCGACACCGACACCGACACCGACACCGACGTCGACGAGACCGAGGGCACCGACACCGAGGGCACCGACACGCAGGGCGCCGACACCGGGGGCACCGACTCCGCCGACGCCGCCACGGCCGGCGACTCCGACGTCGCCGGCGAGACCCCCGCCGCGGAGCCGTGGTGGGTGGCCGAGCACCACGAGATGACCCGTCGCGAACGCCGCGAGGCCGAGGCCGCCGGCGTCGTCGTGCCGCCCGCCGTGGCGGCGGGCGCCGAGGGGACGGCCTCGTCCGACGACCTCGACCCCGCTGCCGCAGCCGGCCCCGCCGCCGGGGCAGGCGCTG
>Ga0265797_10008959_pt1 | contig 13166 bp, 12 predicted proteins | sample P2T30metagenome_FD_192433 | JGI IMG/M metagenome (GOLD analysis project Ga0265797, IMG submission 192433) | Plant litter microbial communities from East Loma Ridge, Irvine, California - P2 T30 | ecosystem: Environmental > Terrestrial > Plant litter > Unclassified | place: USA: California... | reverse complement strand
AAGTCTTCCTCGAATTAGTGCAATAACGTTTAGATCAACGATGGAACAGCCATAGCATAAAAAGAGCAGTTCGAGAATACCTAACACCCTGAACTTTTTTTGTAACGTTCGAAAATAATCTTCCTTTAGCCTTTCTAAACGCTGTATAGCTACAGCCTTTACACTCTACCTAAGCTAGCGACGATGTAATCTCAAGATCGCAAGTTGACATGATATTCGCGTTTTTAACATTCAAGAAGCTGTTTCTGCTCAAGCTATATATATGCTCCTCACACGCGATTTATCGCAAAACCAAGAAACATTATTAATCACGGTCAGCAAATGTTTTCTCGGATTTCATCTCGATCAAGCCTATTTCTTCTTCTCCTTTTCCTCATCGTCCTCCCCTTCCTCATCTTCATCACTCTCTTCATCCTCATCGTCATCATCACCCTCATCCTCGTCATCCTCATCCTCATCATCCGACACCTCCTCTCCAAGAGCTTTGAGCCGTTCCTGTTTTGCCGTTAGCCAACATCATCCACACTACACGCCTTTCGCAGCAATGGTTGCCACGAATGAAAAGAGAAAGACATACCTTATCCTTTGACCTCTTCTCCTCCAAATCACTCAACACCATGATCAAATCCTCCAACTCGGTCGCCTTCTCCTTCTCCGCTTCCTCCGCCTTCTTCAACTTCTCCTTCAGCTCCTTGATCTCTTTGTCGTTTTTGTTGGTGCCAGCGCCGCCGCCCTTCTGAGAGGTAGCAGCAGCAGCCTTGGCGCTAGCTTCCGCCTTGCGCAGTTTATCTTCCGTCGACTTGACAGTTGCTTCAGCTTTCCGTAGTTTCTCTTCTGCCTCTTTAACTTTCCACGTCGCATCCTGCGCTTTCGTCTTGAGATCCTGGTTCTCCTTCTTCAGTTTCTCCAAGGCAGATTGCAAGCCACTCTTTTCCGATCCGGCTTGTTGTATCGCGGTTTCGTGTTCGGCCTCTATTTCCAGGAGTCGCGCGTCCTTTTCTTGGAGTCTTCCTTCCATCTCTTCTTCCAGCTGCTTGATCTGGCTTTCCTTTTCCTTGACAACCCGCTCCTTCTCCTCATTCAGCAATTGCAGCTGCGCCTCGCTGTTTTGCACATGACTCTGTGCGTTGCGTAGAGTTTCGCTAATGGTCGATACCTCAGCCCGTGTTTGTAATAGTGTCTCCTGCAAGCCCTTCACATTCTCGACAGCCTCCTGTCTCGCCTTCTCGCTCGCACCCAACCTCCGCTCCAACTCGGTGCGCGTTCCATGTGCATCGTGGAGCTGCTCTTCGTACTCTTGCCTGACCTTTGCGACAGCAAGATTCGCGTCTTTGCTCGTTTGTTGTACTTTGTTGTTCAAAGCGACAATCTGGAGATTGTACTTGTTTTCCGTTTCTAGCATCGCTTGCCTATGCTCACGATCCTTCTTCGCGGCTTCCTTTTCGATATCGTCGTGCAACTTATCGTTGATACGTTTCAGCGTACTGCGTTGCTCCTCGGCGGACTGCTGAGTCTTGCGATGTTCAGCTTGTTCTTGATCAATCTTCTGCTCGAGCGTCATGAGCTGCGCGCGTAGTTCTTGGATGGTTTGCTCTTTCTCGTTACTCTCCCCACGAAGCGCATCGACTACATCTCGGTCAACACCGTCGTGACTTTGGTGCTGTTCAATATTCGGGTTACGGTCAATCGCTCTCGATAGCCTGCTAAAATTGTCTTTCAAAAAGTCCACAAAAGCCTCGTCGAAGAAGATATCGGGCAGACTTCCCCCTCCACCCCCAGTCTTCGGCAAGACTTCAAAGTCACGCACAAGCGGGTGCCGCCGTAATTCGGCAATAGCATCAAGATACTTGTCGCGGCCGAGCTTCGACATGAGTACGGGTTGAAGTTCGCGCCGTGGCACAGGGGAGTCTCTAGTTGAGAACTCGTATACAACTCCCAGTAGCGCCGCACACAGCCCACGTATCATGACGCGATCTTCTCCGGGTGTGAGAACGGCCTGTACCAGACTCTGCAAACTACTCGCTTCACCCAAAAAGTCGTCTACAGCGCCTGCATCTTCGAAGAGCCAGCCGAGCAGGAGCATGAGGTAGGCTACTGATATGCGTTCGTCTTCGCCGAGTTGCAGACTAGCGATAAGATTTGCTGTGAGTGTTTGTATACATGTGACGACCTCCTCTCCACTCTCTGCATCGCCCTCTTTGACCTGCATGAGCGTGTTTTTCGCCTGGTCGTCATCGAAGATGAGGTGATAGATGAGATTTGCTGCAAACCAGATCCTGTATGGGTCGCCCGTGGGTGGTACTTGTGGTCCCGCCATCAGGATTGTCAAGGCATTCGCTGTTTCGTCACCGCCCTCGTGGCCATCGATGGCGCGGTTGAGGAAATGGGATTTTATCTGTACGTGGTTGTAGAAGTAGGACTTGATACACTCGCAGCCTGCATTGCGCAAATCAAACAGCTCATTGGGTGCTGGGGAGAGGACAAGGTTGAGGAGGGCTTCGATAACGTATACGGAGGCTACGCCGTTGGGAGAAGTAGCGCCATTAGTTGCAGGTTCAACGATGGGCCTGACCTGCTCTCCAGCGAATCCTTCTTGCAGCCGAGCATTGCCTCTGATGAGATCGGCGAGGGTGTTGAGAGCCTCGATCTTGATGGGCATGGCGGTTGCAGGGTCGAAAGTGAAGTTCAAAAGTTGTCGGACGAGGCCATGTTGTTGGAAGACATTCTGGTTCTGTAGTGTGCCCGCACTGCCCTTGACGAGGAACATGCGCATGATGGCTAGCAGCCCCCAGATGTTCTTATCGCTTTGTGGGCTGACCCATTCATCCTCGTCTTCTACACCTGGGCGTGCCTTTTTCGGCTTATTACCTCCTGGCAGAAGCGCGGCAAAGCGGGCGACGTGGCCCATTTCCCTTATGTTGGTCTGGTTGGACACGTTGTTTCGCACAAGGATAGCCAACAGACTCAGACAATCCTGGACCACGACGCCGCCCTGTGTGAGCCCGCCGTCTTGGTGGATCATGTTGAAGACTTTCGTAAAGGCATCCTCGAAGACGAAGAGCTTCTGGAGCTCGGTCGAGGTGCGGGACAGGTCGGTGAGGACGACGAGGGCTTCGTTGCGGATGGCATCGCGGGGGTCGTCGAGCGTGGCTACCAGGCGCTCGATGCCGCCGGGGGCTGTGAGGACGCATTCCTGTGTTCGTTGGGGCCGGGCCAGGGAGATGGCGCGGATGAGCTGCAGGGAGTAGAGGCGGGAGTAGAAGTCGGGCGTGTCGAGGAGGTCGAGGAGAAGCGTTATGTTGTCTTGGCGCTACCATAAGCTCAGCACTAGGTTGTTGATACAAGCACAGGACGTACCTGTGAGAACTGGTCTGCCAGCAGAAACTCGAGTTCTGGCGAGGCCTCGGGGCTGTGCTCGTCGGGGTGGAAGAGCATGAGCAGCGTCTCGAGCACCACCTTGAGCGTGTCGACATCCTCGCTGTCTTTGGTCAGGGCCTCGATGAGTCCCTTGAGCGCGTCGGATGCGACCGAGGCCGGGTACTCTTTGGCGAAGCTCCGGAGGCCGAGGATGGCGGCGCGACGGTCTTCGAGGAGGGTTGCGCTCGTCAGCCTCCCGCTAAGAGTGCTGATGGTGTCGGTGGCCCTTTGCTTGGGAGGCGCGTTGGCCTCGAGAACTCGCATCATCTTGAAAGATGTAGGGGACTATGACTCCATGGAGGATTACGACTTTGGCAGATGTAGAGTATTATGACTCCGGGTATTACGACTCCATGGTTGAACTCCTCCAAGACTCTCGTGTAATTCTACTACGTGGAGACACGACGTGCTCCGCGTATAATTTAGCGCACGAGCCCCCACTACCCCTGCTCAGCCTCTTACCCCTGCTCACGTCGGCGGGTCGGCGTCGGCAAAACCGCGACTCCACGTCTCGGCCGCGACTGTCTGCGAAGAGCGCGTCGTCCATTACTTCAACAACCTCTTCTCCCCCCCTCACCCTCCATCACCCATCCATCTCGTGCGCAACTCGGTGTCGCGCGAAAAGGGTTCAAATAACGTGCTCCTGGATATTATCCAGAGTGACAAGAGGAGGACAGCACTTTCATCGCCCTGGGGCAGTCTCTTTCTTTTCATCGGCGCATCATCCACAGGAGCTTCATCGCCACCCTTTGATCTCTCACTATCATCGCAGTACTACTCAGATATTCACATCTCAGTACGCGCGCTCTCGCTTTCGCAATAATACCCTTCCCAGCTACTTTCCCCTACCACCGCCATCATGGGTGTCCCAGCCATGTTCCGCTGGCTCAGCCAGAAATACCCCAAGATCGTATCCACTGTGCAAGAGGAGCTGCCTAAAAAGGTCGGCGACCATGTCATCCCAGTAGACCGCACCGGCCCCAATCCCAACGGCGAAGAGTTCGACAACCTATACCTCGACATGAACGGCATTGTCCATCCTTGCTCGCACCCTGAAGATAAGCCTGCGCCCAAGACTGAGGCCGACATGATGATGGCCATCTTCGAGTACACTGATCGCTGTGTCGGCATGGTCCGTCCCCGTAAGCTTCTCTACATGGCAGTCGATGGCGTTGCGCCTCGTGCCAAGATGAACCAGCAGCGTTCGCGTCGTTTCCGTGCCGCAAAAGAGGCAAAGGAAAAGGACGACGAGCGTGCTGAATTCCAAAAGATGCTCAACTCGCAGAAAGCAAGTCGTGGCGAGGACATTTCCAGTCTCGAAGAGGTCATCGAAAAGACCTGGGACTCGAATGCAATCACGCCTGGTACCCCTTTCATGCATCTTCTTGCCGAGAGTCTTCAATACTGGTGTGCCTACAAGTTCACAACCGATCCCTCGTGGAAGGACATGAAAGTCATCATCTCCGATGCATCTGTGCCTGGTGAGGGAGAACACAAGATTATGAACTTTATCCGCTCACAGCGCTCTATGCCTACCCATGACCCCAACACTTCACACGTTATCTACGGCTTGGATGCCGATCTGATCATGTTGAGTCTTGCTACCCATGAGCCTTATTTCCGTGTTCTCAGAGAAGATGTCTTCTACGACTCGGGTAAGGACAAGGTCTGCACCCGCTGCGGCCGCAAAGGACATATTCGAAACAACTGTGAATTCCCCGACGATGGCAAGAAGCTCACCGAAGAGGAAGCCGCTGAAGAGTGGTCCAATTCTGAGCACCAACTCAAGCCCTTCATTTGGCTACATACCAATATTTTGCGCGAATACTTGGCAGTAGAGATGGACACGCCAAAGCGCAAGTTCAAGTATGATCTAGAACGCTCACTCGATGACTGGGTCTTTATGTGTTTCTTTGTCGGTAACGATTTCTTGCCACATCTGCCCAGTCTTGAGATTCGAGACCAGGGTATCGACTTACTCATCAGCATCTGGCGCGATCTCGCCGCTGATATGGATGATTATGTGACCAAAGACGGTTTCCCAGACATGCGTCGTGTACAGCAGATCATGTCCGCTCTGGCCAGCCGAGAAGCTGGCATCTTCAAGAAGCGAAAGGAAGTTTCGGATCGCCAGGCAGCAAACAGGGCTAGACGCGAGGCACAGAACAACAACAACAAGCGCCAACGAACCGAAGCAAGCGGCCCGCCTGGCTTCAAGCGTGCCAAGGAGAGTACCGACACTTATACCAGCGCAGGTATAGTATTCTTCGACCCCAAGGATGCGCAGTCAAAGGAAGTGCGCGATGTGCACAAGGATATCATGCATACCCGAGACGCTCAGTCCAACAAGAGCGCAGCTGCTCGACTCAAGGAGCTCATGAAGGCCAAGGCTGATGGTACAGCCGCGCCTGAGCCGACCCCGGCAGAGCCCGCTCCCGAGGGCGAAACTGCCGTCCTTGGAAAGCGCAAAGCAGATGAGGTAGAAGATGCTGACAACGGTACACCTGGTCGCAACACGCCCGTCATCCCTGAGTCACCTGCCCAGGCTGTCGAGACCCCAAAGAAGGAAGATGGCCCACAAGAAGATACCATCATGCTTTGGGAGGACGGCTACGAGGAGCGTTACTACGAGCAAAAGTTCGGCGTCGACCCCAATGACATCGCCTTCCGCAACAAAGTTGCACGTCAGTACGCCGAGGGTCTCTGCTGGGTATTGGCCTACTATATGCAAGGCTGCCCTAGTTGGACCTGGTATTTCCCCCACCACTACGCCCCCTTTGCCGCCGACTTTGTCGGTCTCGAAGACATGGATCCGCGCAAGTTGTTCGAGAAGGGCACGCCCTTCCACCCATACGAGCAACTCATGGGTGTATTGCCCGCCGCGTCGAACCACGCTATTCCCGAGCCCTTCCGTATCCTCATGGAAGATCCCGATAGTAGCATTGTGGATTTCTACCCCCAAGATTTCCCCATTGATCTCAATGGCAAGAAGTTTGCTTGGCAGGGCGTTGCCATTTTGCCTTTTATCGACTCGAAGCGCTTGCTCGACGCCATGGCGACCAAGTACCCCGAACTCTCAGACGACGAGAGGAAGCGCAATGAGTTTGGTAAAGAAACTCTCATCTTCTCCCAGGAAAGCGGTCTCTTTGACGACGTGGAGAAAGCGCTGTACCGCAAGGGCCAGCAGAAGCACAAGATCGACCCGACGAAAAGTCGCGCGTTACATGGCGATATTGAACCACATGATCTCTTTGTCATGGACAGTCAGCTTGTTCCGCCATTTGATGCGCAGGGCATCACGGAGTTTGAGGTTACGCAGGACAGGAGCATGAGGTATGTTCTTCCCTCTCCCTACACTAGTTTTTTTCTCTTTCCTTTCTTCTACTTGCGAGATAATAGTGGCTAAATGCTAATTTACGACGGATAACAGAGTATACTACGAAATGCCTAGTCTGAGCTCCGCTCGAGCACACCAGTCCGCCCTCCTCCCTGGCGTCAAACTACCCAAACCGGCGCTCAGCCCCGGTGAAGCAGAATCCGTACGTCGCTCCAATGAACGCGGCGGTTTCCGCGGTGGTCGTGGCGGAGGTCGTGGAGGAGGAGGTTGGCGAGGTGGCGGTGGCGGCAACAACAACAATTACAACAATGACCGCCGCGGCAACGACAACTACCACAATGGCGGTGGAAGAGGAGGAGGAGGAGGAGGCTACCAGAACGGGCGTGGAGGCGGCGGCAATTACGGTGGCAACCAAGGAGGTTACGGTGGGAACCAAGGCGGCTATGGCGGTCCTCCTCCTCCATTCCCTGGTCCCGGCGGTAACTTTGCTCCTCCTCCCCCGTTCGCTGCAGGTAACTTTCCCCCTCCACCGCCGGGTTGGGTTCCTCCACCTGGTTTCGCTCCTCCTCCTGGCTTCGCTCCTCCTCCTTCTGGCTACGGCGCTCCGCCGCCGCCAATTACTCAACAACGACCTGCTTGGATGAATGGCGGAGGTAGTGCTGGAAATCAGCCGCCGCCGCAACAGGCACCTGGTGGGAGTTCGTTGAGGGATGAGAGGTTTTATAGACCGGCGGATGAGATACTCGTACGTAGTAGTAATAGCGGCGGTGGTGGTGGTGGTGGTGGATATCAAGGGAATAATGATAGAGGAGGGAGGGGTAGTGGCAGGGGTGGACGTGGTGGTGGACGTGGTGGTAGTGGAGGTGGATATCAAGGTAATAGGCAAAATTACAGCTCTAATGACTACCGCTAGCAGTGGCAGCAGCAGCAAGAAGATGGATCTGGAGGGGTAGGGATTGGTAGGGATTGGATCGGGGAGAGAGATGAGAGGAGAAGAAGGCAGTGAAGGTGGTTGTTGTTGTTGTTTGTAAGATAAGTCCACATTGGTTTTGAGAGAGAGATGTGGGTCTGTAAGGCCCTAGGTCTTATTTTTATATCATGATGATTTTGGAGTAGTAGTGCATGTGGACAAAAAAAAAGATTCTGTTGTTGTTGTGGCATTTCTGGTTCTCAGACAGGTTATATCGGTTGCGTCGTGTTTCCTTTTTTTCTTTTTTTTCCTCTCTCCTTCACAAGAGGACAGTGAAATGATGGAGTTGTTGTGGAGGAAGTACGTCTTTGGGGACTGATGTGTTGTCAGCTATTCAACTCGTCTTTCTTCTCTTTTCCTGCACATGACGACTCACACCCACATGGTACATAACACATCAAGCGACACAGTGAACGTTATAAAGCAAGCTCGAGGAATCAAATGAAGTTTTAACTCATTGTGAGATGGCGGTAGGCGACCATGGCAAGGCTGAACCGTAGCCAAGTGCTGCTACCCGACGCCCGCTTTCAGCCGCAAATCATCGCATGCGCCCACTACTGTTGATATTCATTAACGTACGTTGCTCTTTGCCCTGGTAGTTTTCATCGGATGCACCATGCTACCATAATGCCTACGGATCACAAGTCCACCATAGGGGAAACCCATCTCAGCAATGTGCTAAGCACACGTCTAGGAATCGACAACCCTCTCGACCTCTTACCGTACGCCAGAGAAGCGTCCTTCTATTCGTACACTCAACGGTACGAGCCTGTCTGCCTCCCTAACACGCGCGTTGAGCTCCTGCGCGAGATACACAGCTGGGCAGATAGACAAGACGATCAGTGCATCTTCTGGCTCAGCGGGCTAGCAGGCACGGGCAAGTCGACAGTTGCGCAGACAGTTGCGCACAGCTATCACGAGAAGCAGCGTCTAGCGGCTAGCTTCTTTTTCTCACGCGGCGGCGGCGACGTAGGCCACGCGCGCAAATTTGTTACAAGCATTGCAGTAGACATTGCGAATAATGTGCCAGCATTACGGCAGTACATTAGCGATGCAGTCAAAGAGCGCACTGACATTGCTAACGAGTCTCTGCGGGACCAGTGGCACCACCTTGTTATTGCCCCATTGTCGAAGCTTGGCGAGAGCGACTACCCAGTGCCAGCCCCGCTCGTTCTGGTTGTAGACGCGCTCGATGAATGCGGCAGCTACACCAACATCCGCATCATCTTGCGGTTGCTGTCCGAGACTCGATCGCTTTTTAAAGACCGGCTGCGGGTGCTGCTGACAAGCAGGCCTGAACGGCCGATCCGACACGCGTTCCGCCGCATACCGGAAGTAGAACATCGAGACGTTGTGCTGCAGCACATATCGCGGTCGATCGTCGACCAAGATATAGCCCTTCTCCTACAACACGACCTTCAGCTTGTTGGACACGAACATCATCTGCCTGCCGATTGGCCAGGTGCAGAGATTATCGCGCAGCTGGTGCAGAGCGCAGGCGGTCTGTTCATCTGGGCCGCTGCTGCGTGTCGCTTTATCCGCGATGGAAGGCGCTTTGCACCTCAGGGGCTGGAGACGATTGTGCATAACGATGGTGGAGTTCCTACCGGTCTAGAGAAGCTCCTCAACCAGATCTACACCACAGTGCTAGAGAACTTATTCCGGGACCGAGGGTACCCAATCGAAGAACAGGAGGAACTACTGAATAACATCCGATATGTTCTGGGAAGCATAGTAGCCCTATGCTCTCCTCTCTCTGTGCAGTCTCTAGGTCAGCTACTAGACGTTGCAGAAGAGATTGAACCGACGTTAGAAGACCTCCACGCCATTCTCGACATCCCGGATGACCAAAGCCGGCCAATCTGCCTGCTTCACCCTTCGCTCCGCAACTTCGTGTTCGACCAATATGAATGCGGCGACAGGTTCTATGTAAATGAGAAGATCGCCCACAAGAAGCTGGTGGGTTGCTGCATCAAGCTCATGTCGGCACCTACAAGCCTTCGACAGAATATGTGCAGTCTCTCTGAGCCTATCAACCTAGAACGCGTGATAGGAGAGAAAATACGGGCTATTAGCTTGTCACCCGAGCTGCGATATGCGTGCCAGTACTGGGTCGAGCACCTCGAGCGCAGCCAGCAGAACGTCATAGATGGAGACACAGTACATGTCTTCCTACAGCATCATCTTCTACACTGGGTCGAAGCAATGAGTCTGATGGGAGAGACGGCTCAGTGCGTGCGCTTGCTGGTCGTACTACAGGGGCTAGTCGCAGTAAGAGGTACTGAACGCAATCTATATTCATTTACTGACATATAATGTAGCCATCTGCAAGCGCTTCTAGTAGTCTTGTGTATGACGCAAGGCGATTCGTAGTGCACTTTAAATCGGAAATAGCAGAAGCACCCCTCCAGGTGTACACGCTAGCTCTTGTTTTTGTACGAGGGAAAAGCATTGTGAAGACATCGTTGGCCGATCGAATTCGTGCAGAAAAAGAGCTATTGGAAACGGCGTCTACCCTTCAAGGGCAAGATAGTGTCGGCGGAAGCCAGTCCGAAACGCTTGTGCATGAAGGAAACGTGCTGAACCATGAGAAAGACGACGTGTCAGACGATGACGATCCTCTTGAAGTTAGTTCAGTCAGTTCTCACATTACGACAGCACGCGAGAAAGATGCAAAAGCCCACGTTGCATATGTGCTTGCAAATGATACGAAACTGCGTGCATTGTGCAGCAGGGTAGTGAAAGAGCTGGGCAAAGCTGAGTTTGCTAATGAAGGGCGAAAGCTGCTCAAAAGCTTTTACTGTGGCTTGCTCATGGATGCTAAGACCCAACTGGAAAGGCAAAGCGTTAGTCTACTAAAGTCTCGGAAGGGAAGGATAAGGATAAGCAGCAGTATTGCAGAGATCATAAATTCACCTGATGTCGAACACGGTGAAGCAGGAAGGAGAGCTGAGGAGCAAATTCGCATGCGGACAAAGCGACTAGAGATGTGGGCAGAAGATTACACGCACACATCTCAGGCCGATGAAGACTCACATGAGTGGGACGCAGTGCAACTTCGGCTTGTGGAAAAGGTAAACGGACAACCTGAGGATTTCGACCATGCGGACTCCGGAACTAGTCATAGTGGCGATTCAGACGAGGGGTTCGATTTGGAGGGCGAGACGAATGAAAACCTCATGACAAAAGTCACTGAGATGGAAAACTTCTTTCGCAACTCGAAGTCGTTCGAGGTTTTACTTGATGGGTTTCGGGAGCTGCTTCTTCCACAATCACTCAGAGACATCCTGCCTGCAACTTCTGTGGAGATCTCAACTGAGGAGGATAAGTCGATCAGCAACCAGATGAAATCGCTCGTTGAAGACTTCACGATGTTAGATTGGGATTGGTGGCCTCTGATATCCCGTATGAGAGCCCTCAAAACTAACGAAAAACGTCTCATCTGGAAATGCGTGAGTAGAGACCTCATGCAGAGTGACCAGCAAGCTGACTATATGTAGTCGTGCGGCACCAGACTCTGGAAAGAGATAAGCGCCAAAGAGGCAGACGTTGTCAGTCTCTTACTGCCAAGTCTGGAGACGGAATCGCTCAGCATGCCTCAATGTACCAAATTCTCGGCAAATCTACCCCTGTGGAGACGATTGGCTGACGACATCAAACACTCCTTCTCGACATTGACTGGTGGACAACAAGGGACTTCGCCAACGGCATTGAGTTCAACGACGACCACAACAACAACAGGTGTGCAGGCTACCACAACTGGTCAAACGAGTGTCAACCCACAAACTCCTGCCCAAATCCCGCAATCCGTTCCAGCTAACCAACAACTTACCTCAGTTTCCGGCTCTGGTAATCCACCTTCGCTAAGGTGGATCATCTTCGGTACCCAATCGTACAATAACACTGCGGCGTTGGAGCATATTGACATCGACGATTTTACCAATGACAGCCGCTTCTTTCGATCTTTAAGAAACCATTATCGGAAGCATCGCGGTCTACTCAGCCGGTGGTTTTCTATTTGGCGCATTGGAGCTTGTGACGGTGTGAGAGTACGAGTCCGATCAACGATTTGGACTTTATGATATTGCTGACACAAGACACTAGTTCGACAGAGTGGCTTCCGATCTCGTTTTCTTGGAGAATCCAGAGCTGCCTACCGATTTCTCGAATATATCTACAACCCGAAAGCGCCTCCGAAGGGTAATGCGGAAAACCCTCTTATAAGCCGCCACAAAGCTTCGATGTTCATGAACTGCAATGACCCATGCCGTTGGAGATTTTTCCACAATTGCGTACCACATCTCATCAACAGGAGAGTTATTGACCGCGTTCCAAGGAAGAAATCTAAGTTCGCAATTAGTGACGACAATTCAATGGAGCACCAAGCATGGGGTATCACAGTTAGACATGGAATCTCCGTGGCTTACGTGGTGTGCTATCATGTTCTTATCCTGGCTCTTCCATTTGCCTTTTGGGGTTGGTGGCAACATAACCATCCAGATGATCTGCAGAATGCTGCAGTCCCCATTACTGTTGTTGCAGGGTTGTTATCGCTTTTTTGGGGCGCGAATGGCATACTGACAGAAGGCCGACACTCAGGGTCAAAGACTGGTTGATTTTTTTTTAAACAATTTCAATACTTCTTTGAGTCATCAACACGCTTTCAGCCCGTTCCAGATGATTGAGCATACTACCTCCCCAGGACGCTAGTAACTTCCCTCCGCGGGGATAAGGTAAGTATGACAGACTCATCGCTAATATATCTCCATCACGGTCAGCGGCAGTTGAACAGGGCTGAGTCATTCGAAGTCAGCACTCAAGCATACCTAGGTACTACCAGCTGGCACAGGATCCTTAATAATAAACCAGGTGCCGCGTAGACCGCTCGGTGATAATATTAACGGCTTTTAAAGAAGGAGTCAGTCAGTTGAGGTTTTGTGTCAATTGCAAGAATACGACAACTCGTAACGCGGTCGTGTAATATCCGACTGGACACCCAGCTACTGATAACTCGAATGATGAACCACATGTGCGATATTAGTTTGAGATTCTTCTTAGAGCTATTCACTTGGGCGACTGAACAACAGGAAGATGGATGCGCATTGATGATCAGACACCAAAAACGCGGTGGATGCTGCAGAGGTTCGTTTCAGAAGTCGCGTACCTGCTACTGTAAAGGTCGCTTTTATAAGTAAGCACGCACTCAAGTTGGTCTTCTGCACCTTGAAGTCTCAAATCGCCGTCCACGATAACACAAGTCGCGCGAAACAGCTGCGAGATCGATAACAATAGATCTCGCGGTGCCGTTCGTGATGAATAGCGCGACGCTCTTCCCGTACCATGGACCTACCTCACGGTCTGCGGTCAAGACACGCACTCCTAGTTCCCTTCCTCCACGGAGAAACCCAGTAATTCTTAAACTCCATCACCAGATATTTTGAA
>Ga0265797_10008958_pt1 | contig 13167 bp, 11 predicted proteins | sample P2T30metagenome_FD_192433 | JGI IMG/M metagenome (GOLD analysis project Ga0265797, IMG submission 192433) | Plant litter microbial communities from East Loma Ridge, Irvine, California - P2 T30 | ecosystem: Environmental > Terrestrial > Plant litter > Unclassified | place: USA: California... | reverse complement strand
GCGGCAGTTGCGACTGTCAACTTCCGCACGTGCTCCGCCATCGGCCTAGCGGAGGAGCGCACGGAATCGATAGACTGCGTTGCTAAGAACGGGCGCAAGGCGTTGCCAAAACGTGCAGAGTTGTTGGTGATGGAAAGGAAGTGGAAATGTACCGCAGTGCACCAGCGGCCAGAGATGGCACTGATATTTCTAAACTAGAAAAATGCTGCCCTAACGCTGAGTGGGTAGGAGGGAGTCAGAATCCAGACCGCACGGCCTCCTCAATTTTTAATCTATCGTGATCTGCTTGATGATCTGCAAGTCGATCAATGTATCAAAAGCTTTTCCTCCTCAAATCCTCAATCCTCCATCCTCCGCGGAAACAAGGCACCCGTGTAGACATGTCTGCCCGATACCGGAGCCTGCCCCGTTATATCGACTCGTTCTGACCATCGAGGTACAGGTACTTGCCTCTCCTCGCTCTCGTATGCTTCGACCATCGAATGTATTCGGTAGACGGCATCTACGCATTCTCCTGATGCATCCGGCAGTGCTGAGTCATGAACTTCAACCTATCGCCTCTGTTATCATGCAATGCAGGTGATGGACAGAATACGCCGAGGCATACTGATATGTATGCAGCGTAGAGAAATCTACCGTCTAGATTCGTAGATTGTGCGAATACCAGACTTTATAGCGTGGCTCGCAACTGACTTGGGGTAAGCGGTAGGTGATTTCAAGATCATTATATATCATTGCAAAGCATCTCCTTCAGTTTCAAACTCCCATGAAACTTGTAAGCAATCACCGCGTCCCAAACATCGTCCAAGTACTCCCAATCTTCCGTATTGACGTGCCCGTTTGCCTCGTATTTCCACTCATCCTCCTCTGTCCAGTCTTCCTCAGGCTTGGGTATACCTTGCTTGAGGCGTTCATCGTAATCAGCATAAGTGCTTGTCAAGAAACACAAGAAGTTGTCGATAGGCATCATGGCGTCTTTTGACAGTGCGTCGAAAGTCGAGTACAGGTGGCTGTCTAAACATTCGCTCCGCCATCGATGCGAGAAAACAATCTTTCGCATCAAGTAGTACACAGCTTGGGGCGAAATGTGGACCGATTTGGCTTGATATCTGTCTGATTCAGGGCCTCCTTCGCACGCCGCCCATGCGGCCGTTGCGCTCGAGGCGAGGCTTGCATTGCGTAGAAGTCGAGAAAGGTAGAGACGAACAGGAATCTGATTCGTCGTCGGCAAAGCAAGCCGGGTTTTGTCGACCAAGGTTTCCTCTAAAACAGCAAGGTCGACTGCATCTTGGTACGCGGAAATTTGCCTTCGCAGGATGGCTTCGGCGATATGATTCGTATGCTTTAGCCAGACAGAGCGCAAACTTCTGTTCACACTGGAGAGAAACACAGCTGATTCAATCGTGGAGCTGTATCCATAGATGCATATGAGCATCTCATTGGGAAGTGAGAGGAGGTTGACCATGGTGGACGGTTGATCCACGGGATGTACAGTACAGCAGATGGAAGTATAAGTTGCAACCAGACTCACGCAACCCACCTGAATATGCTGCGCCTACGAGTGTGCGTAAGTCTGTGACAGTGACTCGAGTCGTGCGTGGAATATCTGAGGGTGGAAATAGTGGGACGAGATATCGAAAAGGGGGAGGCTCGGAGCTCGGAAGGAGAAGTTATGAGGCAGATATTGGTGCCTGGGGCAAAGACCAGCCGTCTCTATGTTTCATGTTACGAAGGCTTCTTCACGCGTTGTCTTTCAGACCCACAAATACATCTGCCCTTCTTTGACTTCGACCGTCCTTGCCATGAGGCTACGAAGACCTGCAGCATATCCGACCACTATTTTTTTGTGTCGATGTTGACAACACCGACCTTGCTTTCAGCGCGCTGAATCTCCTCCGCGGTCACGTCGGCAGGAATGCGTTCTGGTGTTGAGTTGACTAGCACTAACATCGGACCGAAAGCAAGAGCCATCAAGCCAAAAGTAACACAGAAACCGATTAGAGGGCTGGTCTTGATCTGAGTGTTCATGCCATAAGATATCGCTTGCCCAACGGCTTCGAGGCAGCGGAATGCCGCTCCATTACGGACGTTCGCTACACATGGTATGGTTAGCATGAGCTCGATAAGACAGCTGGCCGAACACCACTTACCTTGCGCGTCAGTCGCGAACGAAGACAGCAGCCAGTACATGTATGACTGGGACAGTGGGCCAGTCGTCTGTACGAAGAAGTAAGGCAAGAACGAGCGCGGGTAAAGCCCATCGTCCCAGTCGATCTTGCCTGGGTTATGGCTGTTGAAGCCAGCCTGCATGACGATTGACCAAATGTAAACTCCAAGGTTGAGCAACACGACCATGAATAATCCGATTTGAGCTCTTCTTCTCTGGCTCAAGCTCTTCATGTCAAGGACGAAGCCTAGTGCGAAGCAACCAACGATGCAGAAGAAAGGTGAGATAAGTGATGACAGCGCACGAGCTCGTACGCTGAAGTATGTCCCCAAGTAGGTTGACCATGTGCCACTAAAAGATTGTCAGAAATACCACCAGAGAACCATGATGCTTGCAGTTACCTACCTGTAGAAGAAAGACCAGATCGCCCAGAGAGCGGACAGCAATATCAATTTGGAGGTCATGGTGACCTTGATCATCTTGAATTCTGTCTTCGTAGAAAGTTTCTCAGACACGAGAATCTTGGTGCCGTCGGATCTGACAACACGTTCGAGGGGTGAGATAAGGAATGCAAACGGCAGAGCCATACACTCGATGATCAAAAAGGCAACGTAGGTATCGGGAGTTACTCCGCCAGTCACGCCTTTCGCGTGGTTCTTCGAAAGACTTCTTTGCGTCAGCGATGAAGTGCTTCCCAAGCGCAAGGGTAATGCACTTACTTGATGGCACCTCCAACCAGCTGTCCAAGATTACGAGCGACGATCCACAGAGCCAAGTACTTGCCGCGAGAGTTCGTGGGGGCCAAAGACATAATGGTACCGGATTCAGCAACGTACCAGGTACCGGTGCCGATGCCAGTGAAGAAACCACCAAGGATCAAGTACCATTGATTACCAAATTTGCTGTTGCAATAATATGACGAGCCTCTGATGGGAAACGAGCAGGCGCCGATGACCAACGACCACTTTGTACCGAGCTTGTTCACGATTGGTCCGCCGAGAGCACAACAGATTGCCAACATGGTGTAGTTGATCGCGGTCGCAATGTTTGATGTTTGGGGAGTGGCAAGCCCTCCTCCACCAAGACCTGCAGAGTTGTCAGCGAGTGGTCTGCCCTGGTACACATTCATCGGTATCGGAGTACTAACCAGCGATAGCATCCGCCATAGCAGGACCACAGAAAGCTTGTACGCTCAGCAATATCATTTGCGTCAAGCTATGCTGCCAGATGCGCTTCCAAAGTGGCACGGATCGCTCGTATTCTTCCATGTTGATTCTCTCATCTGTATATCCAACCTCGACATCATCATCGTCGGGAGCGTTCATCGGATCGCTTCTTTTCGTGCGCAGAGCGTTGTCTTTGCCGCCGGCATGGGTGTTGGGTGGGGCAGCGTCGAGTTCTGGCATCTTGATGATTTACGGCTTTGGAAGGAGAATAGAGAAGTCTCGAACATGGTTAGAGAAGACGATGCATGGCACTTTATACAGCTGTCTATCAGTCGTCACACGGCTGATATCTCCAACCCATGCTGCTCGGCACATGACAACTTATCTGTGGATCCATTCTGTTTACCCCAAGTTGGGGTACACATAACAGACCAGCCACCCAGCGATGGATAAACCCTGTGGCGTTGCTGTGAAGTCATGAAGAAGGTCCACGCGCTCGTCGAAAGTAGGAGGCAAGACGACGGAGAGGAGCGACTGGAATCACTGATACGGCGCTTAATCTCCAGTATCTCCTTAAGCGTGTTGCCGGTCAGTAAGCTCGCGGTCTAGCTTCAAAGTCCGTACTGTGCGCTCTGCCACCGAGATGCTATCCACACTCACACTTCCTACAGCTCTCAATGTACTATTATCATCATGCTGCAGACTGTTATGCGCTCGTCCTGAATATAGAGATACTATCCAAAATCTACGTTTGACTCAGGATTGAGTACACTATGAGATACTATTGTCATGAGTGATAAGCAATATGATCGCTCTTCATGTTGCCGCAGAGATGCCAGTACGGACTTTGAATCTAGACTTTGAGGTAAGATATCACCCGCTCTCGCTTATGTGCAACCTGTTTTGAGGCCCACCTTGCACCTTGTTTACCCCACACTGGGGTAGTGTAGTGTAGTATAAGTGGCTCTGATAAAGATTCAATAAGAAGGTCCACGCGCTCGTCGAAAGCGGAGTTATGTCCTCCGGTGTCGATTGACACCAAGTCCAGATGTGAGCACGAGAGGTCAAGATAATCGACAGACTAGTATGTGCTGTCTGGCTCCATCATGCACAATGGTGTTTTCCGAGCGCTTGAGTCAAGATATTTGATCATATCCGTGACATGAAAAACCTGGCTTCCTGTCTTTAGTCCTTCCAACGTGAACAATTCCCGCGACTAAGCATTTGGCGTATGTAAAATGTTCACACACAAATGTGCATACGGCATCGGTCTCTTGGTCTTCTCACCTTATCTCAATAGCGCTCATGTCGTTCCAGTGTCATTTTTTGATCATAGAGGCATATACAGTGGGGATACCGCTGAATGCGCTTGAAGTGCCTAAATGTAAGACGTCATCTCACTGGTACCACCATTCCAAACGTTCGTCTTCGCAGCCACGATCCCATGTGAAGGCTTCGTCGCCTTTACAATCTCAGTGGTCTCTAACCAATATTTCAACATCATTTTGTCTAGTTTTCTATGAACCGGTTGATGAAAAATTACATCACAACACACACAGATGTCCGCCTTGTTCTCCCCTCTCGTTTCTCCCTCTCGTCCTGATCCGCATACACAATCGCCATCTCGATGATCTTAATACTATGCTCCCTCGCCAGCGCCTCCCGCCGCCCGAACCTTTGGTGATCAGCCGGCTGCTGCGCCCAATACGCCGTCCTACATTCTTGAACTTCAACCAGGACACGTCGCAGAGTTTCCAAGCGCTGTTTCTCCCAATTGACTGAGAGAAACCCTGCATCGCGACCGTTGAGTGGATGCTTGACACACTTGATCACGCGCGGGCGGGTTTGTGGGCTGCTTGCGACGATGATGTCGGTGAAGATGTTGCCTGAGCCTAAGGGGGAGATCTCATCGGTTGGGAGAACAGGGTTGGTGTAGTGCCGGTAGATGGTGATGGGAGCTTCGGTGACAGATTGCATGGTGGTTTCAGACGTGGGGACTGAGCGCATGGAATGGGGACCAGGCTCAGGAAGATATTTATCGTGGTGACCAATCGATCGATTTGATCTTGTGCGACCAATGTAACTTGATAGGAAACAAATTGATCCAATCACCCATCTTGATGGTCACTGACTTGATCCTTTCGATCGTATCTCAGGAAGTTAATCATTTGACTAGACAAACTCCATTCACTCGCGCCATCCTTGGAACAAAATTGAAGTGGCCCTCAGCACCATCAGTCATCTTCCTTATCTCCATCAGGGTCAACACCATCGTCATCCCCCGACCATTGCTTCCTCCTCTGCAACACCTCAGCGAGCGTATCAAGCGTCATCTGCCGCATCTCACACTCATCAAACTCCTCATCCGGCTGTCCAACCCGCGACTTCTGCAGATCCGACAAATCCTGAAAAAGCGCTTCTAACCTGCTGGTCTGAAGGTCTTTGAAGTGGTGGTCTCTGACGGGGTTCCTGATGATCAGCGTCTCGTCGGAGGGCTCCTTGGCGTTGGTAAGGGAGAAGCTGATAAGATCGTGGTGATTTGCGCCACTGCCGAGGAATGTTTGCTTGCCCCAGAGGGAGCGCGTGTTGGTGCGGCGGTCGAGGCAGGAGGTCGAATCGTAGACGGGTGAGTAGCAGCCGTAGGCGGGCGGGTAGTAGCCGTAGTAGCCTGGGAATGGCCACATTGCTTTTGGTAAGAGATTGGTGGTGGGGTGGGCTCGCTTGTTTTGATGGATGGGCTTCGGGCGGTTGGCCGTGGTGTTTTCGATGGTTGAAGATCGTTTGTGATTCGGCGCCGGTCTTATAGCTCTGGGGCCAACTGCAGTGAACATCACGACAGATGACGTGGACAAGCCTTGAGCTCTCTGCCTTGGTGCCTTCGGTACCAAGCTGCATGTTCGGCGGTGACATAAGATTAATACCGTGTGAGCCATTGAGAGTGCCGTCCGTTCTGCGTCACGGTGCTATTTCATAACGGTTATGCTCGATGGACTGCGTGATGTTCGCCAGGGGTCGATGAAGTGAAACGGTGTTATGCCGCGGTTCGGCAGCGTTCTCCATGTCGTGTCTTGGGTTGTAATCGGAGTCAGAGAAATTTGGGGATAGTGGTCCATTGAGAGTCGAGGTCTCCAGACTCGTCAAGTTCCATCTTGGAGGGCAATACCATCCTCCATTTGCTCGCTGACGCGGGCTTCGAATGCTTTCGGTGTTGTTGCCGTCTCCAAGACAGTGTTGATGCTCCGGTCTGACTCCTCTTCCTGAGAATGCTTCTTGGGAACATAGATAAGGTGCTCCCAGACAACAGAAAAGGGCTGTATCAATAGTATTAGAGGTACAAGTTGTCCAAAGCTCCGGATGTTTTCATTCGCTCCCAGAAGTGGCTGGTTCTGTTTGCGTGGTATAGCTATCTGAATTGTACCGAACGCCAAGCCCAGGCACGCGATCCAGATAGCTGTAGAGAATGAGGCAAGAGTCTCGAAAACAGCGAAGTAGGGTACCCAGACAGCGACAACAATGCGGTGAAGAAGCAACCAACCGTGTCGTTGTGCATTGCTTCGCCCTTGCGCGGAGACGTACTTCCTAACCGTGAGTGTGAGCAGTTTCTCGAAGGCCCACTGTATGGGCTGTCTTATCCATTGCTGATATGCTGAGCAGACACCATCGAAGAGACTACCGACTTTCCAGGCATAACTGACGAATGAGATTCAGAAGCCTAGTACTGCATCCGGATTGACTCCATCACCATAGCTGTGAGATCCTTGTCAGCACACACGATTCCTATTATACGTATAGGGAGCCAGCGAGAGGCCGGGCGTTCACCTACGTTGTGGCCCAAAAGCAAACAGCTGGTACGCTCCAGCCACTGTTACCAGGAGCCATATCCTTCCATGTAATCAGACCCCAGTCGTTGCTCGCCGTCAGTATGAGAGCAATCACTAGTAAGACCAGGAGGACTAGCATCCCAACAAGCCGCCAAATTCTCAAAGCTGGCCTTTCTTTGAGAATTGGTGCCAAGATTGACAGTGCAGATAGATGGACACTGCTTGACATCCATGCCAGGTAAATCACAGTCTGATAATGATAAGAATCGATGCCTCCGAGTCTGAGTCCTTGGAATCCTGCGGCCAGAATAGCAATGCCAGTGACGATTTGTTGATCACTCAACGCAAGGATAGCTTGTCTGAGGGCCAGACTGATGCGAAGTCTCGTTGGCCTGCCGGCACGAGTTTCGGGCGAACAGTAAGGCCGGATGCGAAAGACGCTCGTATCGACGACGTTCAGCAAAGATCCGTCCACCTGACCGAAGAGATAGGACGCAAGAACCAAAGCAAAGGTGAGATATGCGCTGACAGTGAATGCTAGGATGACGCCCAGCCCGCTGATGTCGGCATCTGGCACTGGTTGGCCTCCATCTCTCATGAAGTCGAGGCAGTCCTTATCCGCGGGGAACGGGCGTATAGACATGGTGGCTATAAGCCAGGAAATGGCTTGTAGCGGCTTGAATAGACTGACATGTGAGAAGACAGCGAGCTGAAAGAGTTGGGGGCCTGAGCATCTTTATCAATGGTTCATGTCGTAAGCCTTATTTAGACTCTCCGCAATGGCAAAATGGTGTTTAGTTCTGGAACACCGTTCGTCTTCGCATCGCTTTAGTGATACTTGCAAATTCACGTAACGACGCTAAATCGTTAATATACCACTTACGGCGAGAATAGTGACCCTGTTAAAAACTGATTGATGTATCTCAATTATCTCCTGGAAGCAACTTAGATCCCATCGGTGAGCCACGATTCCCCTTGATCAATGCCAAAACGTGAGCATGCATGAATTCTCCAGCGGAAAATGAGCGTCTTGCCTGCAGGTCTATTGAGAAATAGACCAAACAAGTCGACGTGCTTGAACAGTGCAGCGAAGATGGTTAGTATACAAAACGTCACGGCTTCAGTGAATGGTGGGATCACCGAATGGTGGCGACTGGATTCTAGTGCATGCATTAGCGGGAAAAGTTGAGCACGGGCTTTCGCGTCATTCTCGTGACGAAGAGAAGCGCGACGATTGCCTGGAATCAATTCAACTCGGCTCGACCAACTCTGCGACACACACGTCCCATATGCTCACATTCTCGCGCAATGGAGTCGCTAGGCGAGGACAGTCTGGGTAGCGTGCCCATACCAGATATCGCGGCACTGCAGAGCCATCTGCTTCAGGTTTGTTTTTTGCTCCGCCGCGCTCAACACGCTGGCGCTGATCACATCGACTAACGCACGCATCCCTGCAGGATGGCGAACTTTCCGTCGCCGCGCAGGCGCCACGGCCACAGGTGAACAGCACAGAACATGACGAGTCGCATCAGTTGCAGACATTGTCACAACCCTCATGCACCGCAGCCGCTCATGTCGCCGCTGTCTCAGCTTCACGTGAGACATTACAAGTCCCGCGATTGACCCCATCCAAAAGCGCTCCCGCCGAGATAGATGCCATGGCCCGACAGACGCCATCGCAGGACGCGACGATGACACGAGCATTTTCATTTCACGGTTACGCTGGCGGCGATACGCAGCCTATGGAATCGCAAGTCTACCGTGACTACACCGAGTCGATGACCAGATCTTCTGGCACTACACCCAAAAAGACAATTCTACATTTCGACGCAAATGCGATGAACGACGAGAACACATATGGCACCACTGGCAGGACACAGCATACAATGGATCAAGGCGACGATGGCTTTGTGGATTTAGAAGGAGCATGGCACAGAGAGGAGTCTCCTGGAGCAAAATCAGCGACTTCGGGTATCGAAGAACTGCTTGCAGGTCCGGAGACACAGAGTCAAAACAATTTTGGTACAAATGGGAGCTTTGCACCGAGAACGCCTGGCCTGTCTAGTGTTCAGCGAAGGAGAAGCGGCGACATACCAACATCTGCGACTGATGCATCGAGGAAAACACCCGCAGGGTTCTCCCAGATGTTTGGCATGACCTCGAAGCTACCAACGCTCAGTGCGACTCAGCTTTTTGACCAGACGCAAGCGCTTTCATCCCCAACAGCGCCGACAGCTGACGCGGCGCATTCCGACCCTATTGCCGATCGACCTTCTCCCAATATGCACAACCTTTCGCCTGGTGTGGCCAGTTCATCGCCAATGTTGATGTTGCGCAACCCTCCTGCTTCTACTGCCGCCGAACCAAGAGATACGTACACTAGCATGCGGGAGTCCCAAGAGCGGCGTGCAGCCAGGCTGAGACAAGACTTGGAGCTACAGAATCGATTTGGGCCAGATGCAATTGCCGAGCGCGGAGAGGACGACGAGGATGATACTCAGCAAATGCGCCTTGACAGGAAACGACTCCAGCGCGTGTTGAGCGACCAAGCAATTGACGACATGAGCCGATACCGCGCACCTTCTCGTCCAGGACATGGAGCTGGTTCCGCCAACAAAAAGTCCGCTACAATCGATTTGGTCACTCCCGGAACCATTTACAAGCAAGGACGTGTTCAGTTCGACATATCAGACGATGAACAGGATACGTACAACGACGATGGTATGGAGATCGAGCTTCCTGTCGAGGCAGAGGATATGCACGACGGCGAGGGTGTTCTCGACGACGATGGGCACGACGACAATGATGACGATAACGACGTTTACGACGAGTACGGCCAAACAGTGCTTCGGAGCCAAAGAGATCCTGATGACGAAGAAGTTGAACCTCAGACACACAACGATGGGCACAACGACAACGAGACTGGAGATGAAACGAAGTCGTATCATAGCGACGTTGAGGAAGAAGTCGAACAAAAGCAGGATGTCCATATGCATGGCGCCGAAGATGCCCTGCAAGAAGTCGTAGCTGGTACACAGCCTGCGGTAGCTGACTCACAGCCCGAGAGGCTGGAGGCGCAACGATCTTTACTTGCGAAAGAACCCATCGGACATCACGTTACATCCTCGATCATCCCGGGCTCACAATACGTAGGCGCTACGAGTCAGGAACTCGTGCGAAACTCAAATCGAGTCCCGAACTCATCGACCTTGTCGCAACAGTTTGTCCAGGAATCTAGCAAAGGCCAGACTAGACATAATCGTGTCCCTTCAAGCCCGCCTGTCCCTGAAGAAAGCAGCGCAGAGCAAGTCGATGATGCTGATTCTTCTCTGGCTCAAAAAGGGCAACTGCTGGAAAGCAAGAGGAACACGCGTGAGATACCCGAGAGCGATCAACCTGATCGCGCAGATCGCAACGAAGCCGAGTCCGTACAAGACGAGACCATGTTTGAGACTGCTGCAGAAAGCAATCCTGTGGCTCCTTTCTCAACTGCACAGACGCATCTGGATGAGTCGGGTCATACACCAGTGAAGCCGAAACTCGTGAAGGAACTATCCAAGGTGGAAGCTTCACAGCAAAGTATGCCGACTCCGCTGAAAGCGGCAGGCGTACGCCGATTTGCTGACATCGCTGGCGACCCTTCTCCTCCCGAGTTCAGCGGAGAAAGTCAACTCGATATGGATGCGATCATGGGTAACGTCATCTCAATGGACGACCAAAACTTTATGGATATGCTCTCCAGTCCTCCAAGTGAGAAGCCTACCAAGCGCCGAAGATTACTGACGAGCGATACATCCAAGAGACGATCACGCCTTCCTAGCATGGAGCTTGCTGGGTCGGAATCTGCAAGTGAATCCATATTTGAGCCCTCGAGCCCAGTGAAACCTGCTGTTCCGGAGTCTGACATTCCAACCGAGCTCGCTGCGCCCATCAGCTTCGTCGAAGCTCTTCGATCAAGTCCGAAGAAAGCCACCGGGATCCCTTCCGCAACACCTGAGGAAACCAAGGAGCCTGATACGCCTGAGAGTGTAAGAAGAAGGGAAGAGGCCGGGTCAAAGGCAGCAAGTCAATTATTGTCTGCGCGACCCACCTTTGCAACAAAGGTGGCGAAGTCAAAGAACGGAAAGTCTGATCGAAAGGCTTCTATCTCACGCACTGCTGAGCGCAAGTCCGTATCGCGGCGCGTGAGCTCCAAATTGAAGACGGTCGTTGAGAAAGAGACTGAAGAAACCGCCTCTGAACACACATCTCTGCCCGACGGTGCAGACTCTGATCAAGTTTCACGTGTCCCCCAACATGACCATGCAACGGTGGAGACGCCGGCTCTGACGATCGAAGCACCTGAACGAGTCCTCGCCAGGTTCACTGGTGTTTCGTACAATGCTTACTATCCAGCTACATGGCTCAGTACGGCTGCAGACGGCAACAGCCATGTACTTCGCTTCGACGACACCACCGTCACTACTGTGGATGCGAAAGACGTGCGTTCTCTTGACTTGAAAGTTAACGATGCGGTCAGAATCGACTTTGAAGGCTTTCGCAGCAAGACCTGGCTCATCAAGTCATTCGGCAGAAAGGCGATTGATGACGAAGACCGTGCTAACGGCGTGGATGTTCACGGACATGTAACGCTACATGTGCAAGCCAAAGTCACACAGCGGAACAGTATGCCCGCACCTGGGGCAGCGGCTCAAAGCGAGGGCGAGACTGCAGAAGTCATGGTTACCAATGTGAAGATCACACACAACATGATTACGCACTTTGCAGACCGTACTTTCCGTCCACCTAACGGCAACGCTGCTGCGTCTGAACGCGACCAGACGCCATCCGCCAAAGGACGCTCGTTTGGTGCAGAGACGCCTTCGCGTAGCACGCGACGCGCCGCAGCATCTACTACGAAGTCAATCGCTAATGAGCCTTCAAAGTTGAGAGAAGAATCAGTGGCATCCATGTCTGAGGTTGCGGATGCTGGCATGTTTGAAGGCATGGCTTTTGCGATCTCTTATGCCTCGAACGAGAACGAGAAGTTCGATGTGACACGCCTCATCCGACGTAACGGTGGTGTGATTCTCGATCAAGGGTTCGATGAATTGTTCATCCAACCTCAGCTTGACGATCAAACAACACCGACAAAACATTCCAGCAAGCATGGTGCCGCCGCTCAGGGAAATGTCGAGTCGGGCAGTCTGCGCTTGAGACCCGAGTACGAGAAGCTTGGCTTCATCGCCCTCATAGCAGACAAGCACAGCCGTCGCGCGAAGTATATGCAAGCTCTTGCTCTTGATCTTCCAACATTGTCTGGGCGTTGGATCGTTGACAGCTTCGACGCCGCCCGAAATGCGGCATTCCCTTCATCGCCCCGACCTTGGACTCGCTACCTCCTTCCAGCTGGTGAATCGTCCTACTTAGGCGGAGCTATTCGGTCTCGCACACTTCAATACTACAATCCAGCAAGTGCAAAGCTGCCTGCGACAGTTGAATCACGCGCACTGCTACTCGATGGCGCTGGTGTGCTTCTCGTTGCACCAAAGAAGGGCAAAGGCACCTGGGAGCGACGCAAGGCATACGCCTTTTTGACCCTCGCGTTGGGTGCTGGTAGCGTCCGCCGCGTAGCCGACTTGGCCGAGGCAAAGAAGATCCTGGCTTCTGATGCCGAGAAACAGAAATGGGCGTGGGTATACGTCGACGATGACGCAGGAGAGGCGGCGAAGGTGCTGTTCGGTGCCAAAGCTTCCAATGGTGGAAGCCGCAAGCGCAAGAGGAACGACGGCCCTCAGATGTGTGTCGAGGGCATGCAGGGGAGGGTCAGAGTCGTCGGTGACGAGTTCGTGGTGCAGAGCCTCATTTTGGGCGCTCTGGTTGATTGATTGAGTTTGTCGAGCGAGTTTTAGCGGGCACAAAAACACTGGAGTCTGGGTTTCGATTTTCGCGATTATGCTTGCTGAGAGGATACCCCCCATGTGCATGGAAGCGGCATGTAGACATAGCTTTTCTTTTTTTCGTTTGTCTCGAC
>Ga0265797_10008957_pt1 | contig 13168 bp, 17 predicted proteins | sample P2T30metagenome_FD_192433 | JGI IMG/M metagenome (GOLD analysis project Ga0265797, IMG submission 192433) | Plant litter microbial communities from East Loma Ridge, Irvine, California - P2 T30 | ecosystem: Environmental > Terrestrial > Plant litter > Unclassified | place: USA: California... | reverse complement strand
AACTAATTGTCTTCTAGATACTAGGAATTCTGTCGTTACGCAAGACACGACTGTGCGGTGGGCGGCTTGATTGCGAGGTTGGTAGCGAGCTTGTTGCGCAGTACCAGAGCATATCTTGATAGGGAAATTTGATGTACTCATGTGTACTGCAGGCGATGCTCTCCATCTGGCCACTTTGGGTCTTTCTACAAGACAAAAGATATCAGGCTGTAGTGTGAAAAGTCACCTAGTCAAATGTCTTTATCACCCAGTCGAACGTCTTTTGCCATTTACAATGTGGAAGTTTTAACCTACCCCAAATACACAACGCAAATCTACTCATTTAGCCCGTGTTATTGACACAGCACATAAAAAGTAGCGCCTCGTCCTTTTGCTAATCGTTCCTCTTGCCTAAAGTCACGGGGCAGATTTCACGATTCCGGTTTGTGGGCTCAGCGTTTGCATTCACCTCAACAACACACTCTAAGCAAGCACTCAGCACAGAGTCATTGATGACTCCCAAAACTAGCTGCTTCTTAAACAGCTTTTCTGTGGTCGCAAAAGTCTTGTTGTCGCGCGGCCTTGCCCTTGCCTTACCGTTACTCTCAAGTACATCACATTACGTCCAATATCAGCACAATGGAATCCTTCCGCCAGCACAAGCCCGGAAATGTCAGCGAAGAGGAGGAGGAGATGGAAATCGACAGCGAAGCGCACGTCGGCGCGAGCAACGTCTTCCAAGTCGCCACTGGCAGTTCTATGAACGCGAATTCGTAAGTATACAATGATTAACCACAGCGCAAAACACTGCTTACGCGCATTTCAGCGTTCCTCAAGGCCACTTTGTTGCGCCTGTAGGGGATGTGAGCGCCCAACAAGCCGTCATCGACAAGCAAGCAGCCGAGACCATCGCGCTCAAGTCTCAAAGGGATGACCTTCTCGAGCTCAACCAGCAGCTCTTCAAGCTTCTCAACAAGAACGACCCTGCCGCCGCCGCCGCCTTTGCGCCTACATATCCTTACAGCATCAACTCCCTCGCCGCTCTTACACCCGCGAACGCAACGCCTGTCTCTCATCCCGTCCCTCCTCAACCCGCCTTTGGTCCCTTCGCTGCACCAAAGGAGCACAACGCCCTCGCAATGCGTCCTCAAGCTGCCTTCCCACCTCCTCCAAGATACAAGGATGAGTGTCGTCGTCCGAAGTGCAAGCGCAAGAAATGTAAATTTGTGCACGAGGATCAGCGTGTGCGGTATGCGAGCCTCATACCCACGCTGACGTCCTGGGCCGAGTGATAAGTACCCGTGGAGTGTGTCGAGTAAGAAGAGAGGCGCAAGGGACTAGGGGAGAAATCGTTGAATAACTCCTGACAAGATGATAAACGCGAAGGAGGGGCCTGCAATTCGGAGCGAGTAGTTCTTGGCTTGATAATTGCATCATCTGTATCATGATCTAAATGAATGAAACTTCCAAATACCCAGTTCCTCTACACGCATGCTGAAGCGTAACTGTTGAGATCTGCGACGCCTTCAGTATCACGACCCTGTGACACGCAAAACATCCGGCATTGACTTCAGCGCAAGGCATTAAACTCTCCGAAAACCCGGTTTGCGAACTAACACATGTCAAACGAAGATCGCGTGTCAGATGCGATAATAGCGCAGGAGAAGGCAGCGGAGCAGGGATGGAATTAATGAGGCCGTCGACGCAGTAACGATAATCCTCATTTGGGGGTATTTCCTATGCAAGTGGCATATCGTGCAAGCAGCGCAATACGCAAGAAAAATTGAAAAGACAAAACCGATGCCGATGTCTCATTCTCTGGATGTGGGCTGACGCCGGCTTCAGCGTGATGGGTTTTCGGACTTTTGTTTAGGCACAAGCACGAATCGCAACGGAATCACCATCGCTCAAGCCTTGTTCGACAGCTCAGCATCAACGTAACGCGGCCAAGTGTTGGTGAAGACAAGGTACTTGATGCTCTCGAACGCAGCGTCAAAAACCTCGTCCGTGAACTCGCTTGGAATAAACGCCCTTGCGCTGTCCGTGGTCGACGTGGTATGGCTCGAATCAAGACTCGCTGGCCGACTCAGCGTATCTTCCCAAGGACAGACCACGTTCTCTCTCAGTCTCGGCGACTTCAAATCATCCGGTGTCTTGCTGCGCGGCATGTACGGGTCGAACTCGACGGCCGCGAAAGTGTTCTGCAATGTTTTGAAGATCTTGTATTCGATGTTGATGGGCGATTCGGCGGTGAACGGATTGACGAGTGTGAAGTAAATGAGCGATGCGTCGTTGAACATTTGCCGCCGTTGCGCAGTCGTGATGGTCCGTAGCGACGACCACTTCTTCTTGAAGTTGCGCACTTCGCGGAGGAAGATTGTGTTTTCTGCTGTGAACTCGCGAGACGCTGCCCATGCGATCAAGGGCTCGATGCTGTGCTGTATGCTGAACTCGAGAGCTTGCATTGAAGTTTTGGACTTTAGCTCTTTGCTGACGATTATGGTGGTGGACTTCGCCGAAGTCAAAGATTGAATTGATGTCAACGAGTCGGTCTCCGAGTTTGACATGGACCGCTCGCGTGGCTGTGTTCTGATGGCGTCTCGAAGTGGGATAAGGATGAGCACTTGCTGGCACACGACCAACGACGGAATGAACCATCCGGCTGGCGCAAAGTACTTGTTCATGTCCAGTATCTTCGGAAGGTTGGAGAATGTGAACGCAATCCACAGTGGCGTACCTGGTAGACCTGCGATGATGGCCAGCCTAGTCTGCCAGGCCCACGAGTGCACGTCCTTGATGTGTCGGATCTTCCAGAGTATCCAAGGACCGACAACTACTGTCCAGAACAATTGGACGAAGATCGAAGGGAGCCATTCAGAACCTCTGCGGCATTGTTGATGGTTGGCCTGCGCGCCGAAGAAGCCGTACCAGCCGTGAAACCGCCTCGATCCAAAGTACAAAATGAGAGCAAGTAAGATCTGGCCTTGTAAGCGTCACGATGAAATGGAATCACCAGCGGATTGACATACGGAAGATGCCATTCCTACGATGGACCCAACGTAGACCTTCATGGTAGCATCGAGCTCCGACCAAGCTTCCCACATGCCTCGTGGTGTATACGAGAGACGTTTCCTGCGAGCACCTTCGAGAAAGTTGCGCGTCATCCGGCGTTGGCTCTCATACGCTGTCAGAACTCGAGCGTTGCATGCTATGAAGTGTTAGCCAAAGCTGAACAGTATCGAACAACTACTCACCTTGAAACAATGCCATCCCAGATGGAAGAAACACTGACATGATCCAGAATTCCGCTGAGCATGGGAAAAGCCCATTCCATGGATACACAAGCAGAACAAGAACTAGGTAGACGTGTAATATCGATACAGCCGAGAAGACGACCTTGAGGTTCCGTATCCGCACGCAGAACGCTGAGCGATGTGAATTGAGCAAGTAGAGCTCGCCGGCTAGGACAAGTGTGTAAACTATGGCGACAACGACATACGCGATACCGAGCGCGTCGGTGTTAGGCTTGCCGCCGTCCATTTCGCGTGTGTTGAGGACCGGCGCCATCCTGACCATAATGTGATTGTGGTCGACAATGTGATGGTTCAGGTCAACTGGTAGCGGGAAGGATGGAAGAGATGACCTTCAGGCTCCCTCTTTGACTCAACCAGGCGACGCGTGGGACCAGTGGCGGGAAGACTGAAGTACGGTGGGCTACCGATGGATTGCAAAGGGCCAAGTGAAGGTTACATCAAGCAGAGGCTGCTGCGATAGTTGGGTATTGGCCAGCAAGATTGCACGTCGAAGAAGGTTCTTTCAGCAGAAAGCAAACGTGAACAATCTTTGCAAACGCAGGCCAGGCGAACGAGCGGTAAGGGGCGTACATAGCAGGTTTTCGGATGCTGCCGAGCCAAATCTATACCGTGACACCTGGCGGGGAATCCCTGGTACAGCTCAAGGGAGGATCACTTTGTCTAGGGATGAACGCGTGAGGTGCAGCGCCATGGCGGAGTCGCGTGTCACAAGAGGTCGCCAGCGCTGCACAGACTGCTACCCTGCCATACAAGTAGCAGGCATCATACCGCAGCTGCTACGAGGGTCGTGCTGGAAGCATTGAGAATCTACGGCCCTCATGCAGTCGTCGAAGAGACGAGTTGGGATGAGGGGTGATGGAAGGTCGATGGCTTGGAGTGTGCGGGTTGCAAGGTGGCTGATGCTGAATAACTAGCTTCAACCTTGGAACACATCAAGTTTGGGACGGCTGGCTTGGCAGGCATACCTCAACATGCACGACATGCCCAATAATTTACGGGTGCCGCTCGGACGCATGTCCAGTGCTACACGGCATTCAGCAAGCGCTATTGCCGTTGGATGATTGAGTCTACTCTCCGAGTGGCGGCTGATGGATGCAGGTACCCTCCGCTTTGCCCCCGCGCAGACGCAACTCCACGACTTCATCAGAAGCCAGTGTGTTTCGACCAACGGACCGCTCCACTGGATGATCCTGGGGCTTATCGTTTCGGCGCTGGGAACCATCGGCTGCCAACCCTCCAGCGGGTGATCTCGCGTCAATGCCGCTGGGCCCATCCCTTCCATCGCGTCAAGGTGCCTCCAAGGCTGTGTCGAGTCCACCATGGGCACGTGTCAGTATCCTTCTGATTTCCTTCTAGAAGAATGCGGCATTCCGCGTGCTTTTTTGTTGCAGTGGAATGACATGGCTGTCAAACGTCACGACTGGACAAACTGCATCAATTGGGACCGTTTCGCCTCTCTGAGACGGCTTCTCTAAAACCTGATGGCTTTTCAGCCTCAAAAGTACGGGCGACTGAATTCATTGCGGCCAGCTGATGCGGGGAAGAAGCCGGGTGCACAGGAAGCTCAACACGACCGCGGTGTGACGGCAGAATGCGACACCTTCCGGAGACGGAGAGTTGTGTCACGTTCAGATCACCATCAGAAGATAGTGGCCGAATTCGAGCGAGCTCCATATCACGCCATGGGCTCCCAAGTGTGGAGCAAAGATGGTTGCACGTGCAGTGCGCCGTCGTCCGCAGAGAGAAGACTGTAGCGTTCCCAAATGCGTGAGAAGAACGCTGATGCCGAGGGCTATCATTTGCTTGAACGAAGGAAGCATGACGCGCACTGGCAACGCCAGCCCGTACGCAGTTCTCGCCCCAGTGAGGATGGCGCTCGGTTCGACCTTCGACATCGTCTACCTCACCAGTGCCAAACAGAACTTCTACGACGAGATCTGTGGCCGCATGTACCGGGATGTGTCTCTTAGCCACAAGTCTACCGAGTACCACCCGATGAAGGCATAGGAGGCAGAGAAGACGATTACTGCAACGATCCTGATGGGCGCCGCATGCGACTATGAGGACATCAACATCACCACCTCTTCGTCTCTGCTGTCCTAGACGCTGGCGATACTGCGGGCATCGACCATGGCCGTGCCAACCTCGAAGCCTCGCTCGAGTTCACAGATCGACCAGACATCCAAGAAGAGCTCGCGCTCACCAGTCTAGCCCCCGACGCACTCATGAACAACAAGTTGCGCGGAGGTATTCAGCATACCCTAGAGGTGTACGCTGTGCTGACTACTGGAGCGTACGAGCCAAAATGCATTCGTGCTTGGCTAATTACCACACGTTTTGAAGGCTACAATCGTGGTTAGTCTCTTCCTTTGCACTAGTCATAATGCGGCAGCGCACTTCTCGGAGAGATGTCGATGTTTGCTCAAGTGCTCTCTTCCGCATGTAATGTTTACGAGACATCGACTGTCTTGACGCTGGCATAATATCCATGGCCGGAGGCAACACACCATGACATGACTAAATGTACAGGAACTCTTCTGCGTTGAAAACAGATGTCCAGTCAAATGCAACGCATCGCGTGCGTTGTATTATCACAGGTTGTAAGGTCAACTAGTTAATAGTGTCAAGTCATCCATTGACAGCTATCGGGCACATCGCGAGTTCGTATAGGACCTTGCACTTAACGGATGTTCGTCGACATTGACCAGAAGATCGATGTCTTCCACAAATTTCAGCCTCTCATTTTCGGGGTTTATTCCTTCAAAAGTCTTCTCCGTTTTTCCTCGTCTTCCACGCATTCGGAATCAGAAGACCGGAGAAACATCGCGTAGTGTGTAGGACCCCCCGGCATATCATCAACACACGAACGAATGCAATAGTGAAAACGATTTGCTCCAGGCCTCAAGATCACAGTACAGAAATGGGGGTCGATGGCCAAGGAAGGACGCATGAGTTGCCTGGAGTACATCGCAGATCAGCACGATTAGACAAATCCACATCTTCAATCTTCCTCAAGTTCGATCCAGGGATCCGAAGCTCAATGAAAAAGGAAAAAGGTATGGGACCAAGTAAGAAGTGGCCCAAGCTGAGGCTTGAGCCCTCTGAAGCTACCGAGGTAGTCTCCAGGGTGGGTCCAAATGACTAGTGACAGGCGGTAAAGCCTGGTGCAGCGAAAGAGCAAGCTCGCTCGCAGCACACCTACCAAGGTAGATGTGCAAGTAGACGGACACAGCAAAGCCGTGACAAGCCTGGGTGAGCTTGCACAACAGCACCTCGTCTGCGGTATACAGCACCTCGTATACATGGCTCAGCGGAACAGCGCCTCGTCCGCGGCATACAGCACCTCGTATGCGAAAACAAGAAGGGGATTGAGCTTGCAAAACAGCGCTTCGTCTGCGATATACAGCACCTCGTATACACGGCTCAACACACAGCACCTCGTGTGCAAATCCTCACCAACAGAACAGCGCCTCGTCTGTGATGGAGTGTTGAGCAACGTAGAGCAGCGCCTCGTCTACGGAAACCCGGGCGATACAGAACAGCACCTCGTCTGCGGAAATCCTGGACAATACAGAACAGTACCTCGTCTGCGTAAGTCCGACACTTTCGCAAAGTACAATTACCCCGCAGCAAGCATGAAAGCCTGCAGCAAGAAATCTTAAGGTGAGTCAAGAAATCTTGTGAGTGTAGAGAGAATGGAGTGGGCGCGGCGAGCTTTTTACATTCGACGGAGGGCAGCGAGTAGTTTACACTAGCTTAGCTCGCGAGCGGCCATCCAGAGCAGTAGCTGGATGCGGGTACGTGCACGGTTGTGGTTTATGCAGTGAAGGCTTCCTCACGTGTTTTGCAGTTGCTGCACGTCTCACTTCCACGCTAGTTGGTTACTTCAGGCTACCATGACCGGCATTATCATTTCACTCGCTCGGACTTGGACCAGGAAGATCTATCAGCCCAACGACGACGATGACAAAGCTCTGCCCCAAGACACCGCTTCTAGGCGTCTGACTATGGCTGCAGCTCAGCCTACTCATACATACAAACACCTTTGATTGTTCATCGAATGCTCTTCCCTAGCACATGACCAGCCAACCTGACCCTCAAGTAGAACGTCCCGTGTAATCGAAATGACGAGTGCGGGAGAAAGGGTAGCAGCACTGACAGATCTTCCACGCGTAGCAAGTACGGTACAGGCGGGCACGTGTGGTGACTCCATCAACGACAGGGTTAGGCAAGTGGAACAACATAGGCAAAGATCAATACAACGCATGTGGCTTGTATCTCTGAGCACGTTGATTCTTATGTACCGAACTCATACATGTTGCGCAGCATTTTGTTCACCGTTACGGTCTTGGATGCCCGGACCAAGTATAGATCGTCTCGTCGATGATGTTCTTGATGCGAATCCCCTAGGATCCCTTCTTCAGACGTTTGAAATTGCTCGTCGATGCCTATTTCTTGGAGGCAGTCTTCGCGAGGTCGGCGAGGGCCTCGCGGCGCTTGAACTTGGCGTCCTGGATCACGCCTATTATGGTGTCAGCAACTACATTGCGAGTGTAGGTCGAGATGCAGCATACTAGCATCAGCATCGCTGGAGAAGTTGCCCGACCAGGTGACGAAAGTCTGGCCTTCATGCTTGCCCGACGTGACGGGGTATGCGCGGATAGTAGAGACGACGGACGAGTACGACAGCTCTGGCTGCGCCGAGATGACGCTGTATGTGATGAAGTGATCGATGCTCTGTGATAACTTTAGCCTATGTCGCAGCATAGTAACGAGCAGACACACGGAGTGCTCCTCCTGCTTGACCTCGACCGCAGTGCCGTCCTTGAAGGTCCATTTGACCACGTCGGCCTCGTTGGACGCGCCCTTGACCCAGTCGCTCTTTTCGAGCGCAGACCAGAACTTGCTGAAGTCCTGGAGCTTGATGAGATGCCTGAGATGTATGTACGAAATCAGTATATGTCTCACATGCAGCTCGTACATTGAACTACTGACCAGACGTCGCTGAAGGGCGCCTCGATGACGGCCGACTCGCTGACGGAGGTGGATGTAGGGATCTTGGCAGACATGGTGGTCGTGAAGGTGCAATTGGTAGTGTGGTGTTTTTCGGTTGTGGGTTGAATGGGCAGTGAGAAGCCTGTATTGAAGATGGGAGGTTGTAGAGATTCCGGTGGGAAGATGTTTGTTATGACGTGCGTCATCGCAATTGCTTGTCGGCGCAGCTGCAGCTTGCCCCTCCCCCGCGATTGCCTCACTTGACAGGCAGACATTTGCCACCAATTTGCTCACTCAGCCTTATGCATCTCCAGCATGTTCATCCTTCACAGCTCAAGGTGGTATCTGACCGCCCAATAGCCCCGTGAAAGAGCTATCGCTGATTCCTCAGAATTGTACCCTCTTTCGAGCCCATCGCGTCGATTAATTCTGCAGCATGCAGCGACCCAGCAAGAATGAACCCAAGCACACTTGCGGAACATGAACCCAAAAAACAAACACAACTTTCGGACAATTAACAGCGCCGAGTTGCTTGCAAGCTTGGCCATTGTGCCATTGTCGTTCTGGAGTCCAGCAGACCGTCTTCGCCACATGTAGCGCACCCATCGGAGCAATGAAACCACCGACGAGATGCCGCCTTACCTACCCTTCTCGTGCCACATCTTGACGCGCACCACCTGTTTGCCTGCTACACATCCTGGCACACGTCCTCTAACAGACAGGCTATCATTCGTGGTCCTTCTTGAATGTTCTGTCTGCTTCGAAAATCGATAGCCAAGTGCGCATTATTGGTCTGCGGTTATGCGGCGCGCTTTGGAGGACTCCAGGCTGAGTGGCGAGAGGGGTAGAACATACGTAGGCTTCCACGTGCGAACGATGCCTGGACATGTAATGTGTGTATAAGGTGCAGGTGATAGGATATGATCTCCTTCCTTTCTTTCATCACCATCTTCCATCTCAATACTCTGAACACAAGCCAGGCAAATGCCATCCGTCACATACATGAATCAATCAGCCCCCTTCTGGGACTTCATCAACAGCCTCGAGCAACAGGGCGGCGGTCAGCAGTCTTCCTCAATGCACGGCAACGCAGGAAGTGAGCAACCTCAAGGGCCGGCACATCCACAACGCATGCAGTCTGCGCCTTTCAACAACCCTTTGGACCTCGGCAGCTGGGGCAGTAACTTCTTCGGAGGTCAGGCATTCCCCCATCGTGGACCACCTCGTCACCACGAAGCTCGCGACGAGACTAACGGGAAGTCCGAAGATAGGAACAAGGAGAAAGAACCCGAGAAGAACGACGAGGAGCTGAGGGGCGGGAACGACAACGGCGAAGGCCCGTCAGGCAACTCTGGCTCAGACAACGAAGGCTGCGCCGGAGGTAGTGGTTGTCACAATCGCTGCGGAGGTGGTCGTCGTCAAGGACGCTGCGGACCTGGCGGATGGGGTGGACCTCACCACGGAGGCCCTCATCGCAGCCACCACAACGGGCCTCGTGGTGGACCTCATGGTCATGGTCATGACCACGGGGGCCCTCGAGGCTTTGGCCGTCGCGGCGGCTGGGATCAATGGGGCCGTGGAGGCATGTGCAGCGGCGGCGACAACATGTTCGGTAATGGTGGTGGCTTCGATCCCGCTTCCCTCGCCGCACATCTCTTCAATCAGTTCACCGAGAACGAGACCAATAACAACAGGACTAAGAACAACCCAACCTCCACCGCAGACCACACTCCCTCCGCCGACGTCTTCGACACCCCAACCTCCTACGTAATCCACATCTCCCTTCCGGGCGCCAAGAAGGAAGACGTCGGCGTCAACTGGGACGCCGAGAAGTCTGAACTATCTGTCGCTGGCGTTATCTATCGTCCTGGTGACGAGGAGTTCTTGAAGACGCTGGCTGTGGACGAGAGAATGGTTGGGCCGTTTGAGAGGAAGATTAGGTTGGGGACCAGGGCGAGTCCGGCGAATGTGGATGCGGATGGGATCACGGCGAAGTTGGAAGATGGCGTGTTGAGGGTTGTAGTGGGGAAGATGGAGGAGGGGTTTGTGGAGATTAGGAAGGTGGATATTGAGTAGATGTTGGTCGAGGCCGTCCGTCCTGCGTCAGGACATGTCCAGCCGGGTCAGTTTCCGAGAGTACGTGTAGGGTACTCATTGAGTTATATACTTATCCACGACTCGAAGAGGTGGATTTACACCCACCATGTAGAGGCCTGGAGTGTGTTTGTAGTATGAGTTTCGTTCGATGCTCCCTTGTATGCCCCTAACGCCCTTACCTTGCCCTGAAACGTAATCTATACAATCTCCTGAAGCTCTACGTCTTCTCATCAATGACTACTACTGTGCCTCCAAGCTCGACGTAGTCCCTTCAATCCTGCGCCTCGCGCTTCTTCGCGTTGCGGACGAGTATCGACATGCGTCTCGCAATGTTCAAAATCAGATATCGCAGAGCCAAATCCTTTGCGACGACTAATGGAAGAGCTCGCGCGGTAGCTGCTACGACAAACCGAGAGCTTAATCTCGCTAGCAAACCCTCTGTTACTGTCACGTCAACTGAAGCACACGCCATTTCCACGTCAGCAATTCACTCACACATTCACCAAGACCGCAAAAAGTGGAGGGTGCAGCAGAAAACAAGAACAACGCAATCATTTTCCTCAAATCTGATCTGATAGATCAGGACATCAACGAAAATGGGCTTGTCAGGTGCGGTCTTCCACGACCCGACAAGCCAAAGCAACGCGACAAGCAATGCGCCAACAGGTCTTCCTGTGGTAAGCAACGCGAACATAGGACTTCGTAAAGTAAGCAACGCGTACACAAGACTTCCTGTGGTAAGCAACGCGACTATAGGACTTCCTATAGTGAAACAACGCGAACACAGGACTTCCTGTGGTAAACACCGCAATTTGAACTCTCCAATGCATGGCAGCTCAACACTCGCCGTCCACTTGGGCGGGAGACTAAGACTCTGATAGATTACGGTAGAAGGAGCGACGTGGGGTTTATATGTTCGGCAGGAGCGTGGCGCTAGTGTCGGCGCACGTGCGCGCGCGGGCCAGCGCAAAGTCACCAAACAGGACGTGCGCTGCCAAAGTGCTTGCGTTTCCCCTTTGCTATCTGCCGGGCCGGACGTCGTTCTCGTTCTACCTTTCATTTCAACGTGATGTCGAATCGTATTCATAGCGGCCTGATCTCGAATATAGAGTTGGGTCTCGAGCTTCTATTCAGTAGGTCTGTTCACGGTTTTCCATTTTTATCTCCTGTCAACCTCTTCAGTGCACTCATTCTCTCAACATCATCTCAAGTCATGGAAGACTACCTTCCGTCAATGGCTCATCGGCCCTAGTACCGTCTCTCTGCTTTCTTATCAAAATCTTCATCTTCTTTGTCATTCACGGTCAGCAGAAAGCTCGCACGCATTCATGTTAAGATAGGAGTATGCTTGCTGTTCCGGTGCCATGCCCCTGTTCATGCTCAGCTCTGATCTGGCATACACAATAAACTATTGTCCTGCCGACACTGTGTCGACGGTCTCCGCGCTTCATTTTCGGCTGCTGCACGGCACACAGGGCCAGCTTTGTAAACATTACGAGTAGGTATGCATCCTCCTAGGCAACACGGTCATGACGCGAAGTCCTTCCCGTGGATCTCAACGATCGTTCCTCTGAACGTGGGGATAGACCAAGCCATTAAGTGCCAAAGGCATGCTGCAGCTCTGCGCGCTCCTTGTGTTTCCTACCGTCTGGTTCCGAAAGGTTTGCGTCACTCGAGAACTCGAGTATTACACACACTGGGAGCTCCGTCGATAAGCGACATTTGCGGCTTTCCTTCGATGTCTTATCTACTGCAGTGATTTTGGGCGTGAAAAGTGTTACCGCAGGCCTAATCGCCCATTGGTTCGGACTTTCACGACAAACGCTTTACGCCGCACAGGCCGTCGGTAACCTGCCCTCAAGTTTTTATCCCCTCCGAAATTTCTCTACCTCGACCCTCGCACCCACACTCTTTCCACCTGCACTTTGGCACTTCCTTTCTTCCATTACTGTCCAGTTCACACCACACGATCATGGCCTGGAGCAACCCTTCAAATGGGCGTCATCGATACAAGCTCGTCGACGAAGGCAACGTGTCCAAAGTCGGTGCTTCCGGGATTGAAATCGACGACCACGCCTTCCAGCAGACGCAGGCGCAATTGCGCGACTTCATGGCATCTGCCGACTACCTCCCGCACGACACGGAGCAGCAGATTCGCCTCCTCCTCGAGATCAACCGCGCTCAAGCTGAGCACATCAAGCGCCTCGAAGCCGCTCCGCAAGACTCCGCCCAGAACAGCCACGGTCGCATCGACGACAAACTCGAGATGTCCATCGTGGCCCTGGCAATTGCCCGTAATGACATACAGGAGTTGCACTCGCGCTTGGGGTCGCTTCGTGCCGGCCAGGAGAAGTCTCGCAAGCAGCTCCAGGCCACGAACGAAGGGTGAGACAAAGCTGAGAAGGAGGTGGAGCGTCTCACTGTCATGATCGACTCGATGAACCTCACGGTCAACGACAACACGAACAACGGCACCGTGTTCGAGCCTGGCTCTGCGCAAGTCAACGTCGCCGTAAACCACCACGCCGCCGTCCCCACGAGTGCGCTCCCTTCGGGCTTTGGTGCCATGTCGCTAGGTCACGCTGTCCTTTCGCATAGCGGTCAAGTTTCGGCCCACAACGCCATCTCCGCTTCCGCGCCAGCTCAGCCCTCGTTCGCGACGGGTCAGCTTGTCCCCCAGATGCCTCCTCATGGTCAAGCTAGTCAGCACGGCACTCCTCGTGTTCAGGGCACTCCGTTTGCGATGCATCCTCCGGCTCTCCCGTTCCAGCACGGCGTCCCGT
>Ga0265797_10008955_pt1 | contig 13169 bp, 11 predicted proteins | sample P2T30metagenome_FD_192433 | JGI IMG/M metagenome (GOLD analysis project Ga0265797, IMG submission 192433) | Plant litter microbial communities from East Loma Ridge, Irvine, California - P2 T30 | ecosystem: Environmental > Terrestrial > Plant litter > Unclassified | place: USA: California... | reverse complement strand
GCCGCCGCGTACCCGGCCTTCGCGACGGCGCATGACATCCTGCACGAGGCCGTCAATCTACGTGCGGGCGTCCGCACGCGTGGCGCCATTCACGTGCAGAACGTGAACCGGTATCACAGCCACTTCACGACGTGGCTGACGCGCTTCAATGGCGTGGCCAGCCGCTACCTCCCGAACTATCTGGGGTGGCTGTACGGTCGGGACGGCAATCGGATCAGCACGCCTGTGAGCTTCTTGCGGGCATCACTGCTGATGGACGAGAAATCCCTTAGGGACCGGTGACAGCGCCTTTAGTAACGCCACTGCACGGTCAGTTCCGCATGCCGCCGGTCGCCCAGCAGATACTGGCTGCTGCCATACGACGTGCTGGCATACAGCTTGTCCGCCAGGTTGCGCAGGTTCAGCTGCAACAGCGTATTGCGGTTGACCTGCCAACCCAGCGTGGCGTCGAACACCGTGTAGGCCGGCAGTGCCTGCGTGTTGCTGTTGTCGATAAAGCGCTCGCCAACGTGGCGTGCGCCCATCCCCGCGCGCCAGTCCGCGCTCTTGTAGCTGAGCCAGAGGTTGGCCGACAGCCGCGGCACGTCGCCCGGCCGGTTGCCCGCGCGTGAGACGTTGCCGCCTTCGAGCAGCGTGTCGAAGTGTGCGTCGGTCCAGGCCGCATTGGCGTCGAGTCGCCACGCCCGCGCCAGCGCGGTACTGGCGCTGATCTCGGCACCGCGCGACGATTGCGAGCCGCCCTGGATCGACAGCGCCGGGTTGGCCGGATCGCGCGTCACGATGTCGTCCTTGCGGATCCGGTACAGCGCCGCCGTCCATTCCGCCTTGCCGTCGTACAAAGTCTGCTTAAAACCGCCCTCGACCTGGCGCGACCGCGTCAGCTTGTAGCGGGCATTGGCCAGGTTCAGGGACAGCAGGCTCGTCAGCGGATCGCTGCCGGAGCTATATTGCCCATACAGCACGGCCTGCGGCGCCAGTTTCCACGTCAACCCGATTCGCACGGCATTCGACTGCAGCGTGGCCGCGAAGCCGGGCGCACCCTGCAGGCTGACACGCTCGATCTTGTAGCGGTCGTGACGTGCGCCGGCCAGCAACAGCAGGCGATCCGTCAGGTCGTACGCATCCTCGGCATAGAAGGCGTGCGTGGTCGTGTCCGTGGCGAAGTTCGGCCGCAACGGATCCGGGCTGTCGAACCTGCCGGGATCGAAGCCGGCCGGCGTCACCGTGGAGTTGCCGCCGTACGGAGAGTTATTGCTGTGCTCAAAATTGACGCTTGCCGCTTCCCAGCCTGCCACCAGCCGGTTGGCGCCGGCGTTCCAGCGCGCCTCGAAGCGATTGGCGGTCTGCTCCTGGCGGTGGCCGATGGCGATGTAGTCGCTGCGCCGTACCACGTCGGCATCGGCATCGTAGGCATAGGTTTCCACGTCGCGCCAATGGCGGCGCGCTTTCATGTAGGCCAGCTCGTTGCTGATGGCCAGCGCCGGAGACAGGCGCCAGGACAGCCGCGCGACCGCCTTGTCGTCGACGAGTTCGATGTCGGCATCGGCCACGTTGTAGTTTTCGTCGCGCAGGTGCCCGGCCAGCCGGCCATTCACCAGCGGCGTGCCGAAGTAGCGGCGCGGCTTCTGTTCGGCGTGATCGAGCTGCAGGTCCAGGTCGACGTCGGACGTCAGCGCGTAGGTCATGCTGGTGAGGAGTTTGGCGTGACGCGATTCGCCCTGGTCGACAAAGCCGTCGCTGCGGTCGGCATAGGCGTCGATGCGGAACGCACCGTTGTCGCCGATGGCACCCGTGCCGCCGATGCCGGCGCGCAATGCCCGGCCGCCGCCGATGCCGGCCATGGCCTCGAACGTCGTGACGCGCCGCGGCGCCTTGCGCACGGCATTGATGGCCGCGCCCGTGCTGCCGCTGCCGTACACCACCGAGCCGGGGCCGCGCAGCACTTCGATGGTGTCGTAGCCCCACGGGTCGGACGGATACGTGGCGGTGCCGGAAGCGACCAGCAGCCGCTGGCCGTTTTCCAGCATGGCGATGGCATCGTTGCCGCTGAAGCCGCGCGCCGAGTAGGCGATGCCGTTGCCCGGCGAGCTCGTGTCGGTCAGGCCGGTGCCGCGGGTGATGGCGTCCCTCACCTGCAGGTCGCCACGCGCCTGCATCGTCGCGGCGCTGAGAGACTCCACGCTGGCGGGAACATCCCGCATGCTCAGGTTCAGGCGGCTGGCGCTGCCGGTCTGGCGCGCCAGGCCCAGGCCGTCCTGCATGGCGGTCCCCTGGATGGTGACGGTGGGAAGAAACCCGGCCTGCTGGGCCGAGGCATGGGAAGCGCACAGGAGTGCGATGGCGGCAGCGCCGCGCAGGTGGTTCGGGTAGGTACGCAATTGAGTCAACCGTTAAAAGCGCGTGAGCACAGGCGGCCGCAATCCTCCGGCGCGAGTGGTCACGCAATGCGCTACCGGCAAAGGAAGAAAAATCGGCCGCCAACGGACAAGACCGCACCCCGGGTCTTGCACAGGCAATCGTGACTGGCCGGTCTTCTGGCTTGCCGTCATCCTTCCCTGACCCTGCCTTCCCATGCAATGCACAGTGGCGTTCGGTCAAAGTCGTCAGGCCTACAGCAGCGGGGGCTGCGCCGGACTGGCGGGAGATGCAATCTCCCGCGTCACCGGCTTCCCGTTTCACCCCTGCGCCGGCAGGCACAGGGGCACCATTCACGTGGTGGCGGCATTTTAACCGCAGGAAGCGGGCGGTTGCCAGCCAGCTCCTGCGCGGCGAAGGAAAATGGTTCCCTCAATCGTCACGGAAGTTGAGGCGGGCCATCGTGCTCGCACATCGCTGTCGCAGGCGTACGCGATGCTGCTATGTTGGAAGGCAGAGCTTGAGGAGGAGCACACCATGACACCGCAACAGGCCGCACAGATCATCGAACACCTGGCGCTGGGCGTCGATCCTCGTACCGGCGAAGTGCTGGGCGAAGGCGACGCCTGCACGGCACCGGAAATCATCCGCGCGCTGTTCATCGCCCGCAACGCGCTGCAGGCGCCGTCCCCCGCCGCGTCCACGCCGGCGCAGCGCAAGACACCGTTCGTGCGCAACGGCGTCGAGCTGCCCAATGTCGGCAAGAAGTGGTCGGAGGAGGATGTCGGTACGCTGCTCCAGCAGTTCGAAGCAGGCACGCCGCTCAGCCGGATCGCCGTGCAGCTGGGGAGGACGGACGGCAGCATCGTCGCCCGGCTCGTGCATGCGGGCGTGCTGCCGGATCGGGAGGCGGGGTACACGCTGCTGAGGGCGCGTCGGCAAGAGGGCGGGGGAGCGGTGGACTTGCGCAAGCACGGCCAGGGCTAGTGCGGATACGGCGCGCGGATGCACTCTTCCATCGTAGGAGCGGTGCCAATTTTCATCGTATAAATGAAGTCGCCCGGCAGATTCGGTACCGTCCGTTTCTCGCCGGACTTGATCGAAAACGGTGGGACCGCTTCGGTGTAGCGGCATGTCCTTTCTTTCGTGCCATTCGCGAGAACCTTGTCCTCGCAAAGCGAATTGACGATCAGGAATTGGCATGCGTCGGAAATTGAGTTTTTGCACGCGAAATCGGCGGTGGATGTACCGAATTGCGTTACCGTTGTTAGCGTTGATACAGGCGAGTCAGTCGCGCAGGACGCGCTTGCATGGGTAAACACGAGGACGATGGCCGCCGTAACGCTGGCCGCGCAAAGGGATTTTTTCATGACGTTCTCCTGGAATAAAAGCCCTTACGCTAGCAGAGATTCACGTCCGGAAATACGCGCCTCGTCAAGGACGAAGGCGGCGCCACGATATCCAGTGTCCGTGGACAATGGCGATTCCGCCAACCACCTTCACCGTCATGCCCACCGTGTATACCATCGGCCACTCGAACCGGCCGATCGAAGAGTTCATCGGTCTGTTATCGGACCACCGCATCGAGCTGCTGATCGACATCCGCACGGTGCCGAAGTCGCGCCACAATCCCCAGTTCGGACAGGACCTGCTGCCGCCGGCGTTGGCGGCAGCGGGCATCGGCTATGAATACATCGGCGCGCTGGGCGGCCTGCGCCACGCGCGCAAGGATTCGCCCAACGGCGGCTGGCGCAACAAGTCGTTCCGCGGGTACGCGGACCACATGCAGTCCGACGAGTTCCTTGTCGGCGTCGATGAAGTCCTCGTCCGGGCCACGGACCGACGTTGCGCGTTAATGTGCGCGGAGGCCGTGCCGTGGCGCTGCCACCGCTCGATGGTGGCGGACGCACTGACCGTGCGCGGCATTCCCGTCGAACACATCATCAACCGCGGCAAGACGCGGCCGCACGTGCTGACGTCGTTTGCGCACGTGGAGGGTTTGCGCATCGGCTATCCGCCGGAGGCGAACGCGGTCGAGTGACGCTTAACGGTTCAGCACGCGCACATTGCTGATGCCGGGCGCCTCCGTCGAACGGTTCTGCAGCGTGTAGACCAGCGACAGCAGTGCCAGCGTCTGCACGCTGCGATCTTCAGGCGTGCCGTCCGGTGTTTCACTGTAGCGGGCCACGTTGAAACGCTTGCCCTGGTAAGCCACTGAGACGGCGGCATCGTTGACCGGTTCGCAGCAGCGCAGGCGGAAGAAGTGCCCGTACTTGTTCTTGCCGGTGCGGATGGTGACAGGTTCGACGTGTTCGGCGCCCGTCGCGTTCTGGTAACGGCTCAGCTCACCGAGGTAATAGATCATCGACTGCGTGGACCGCAGCACGAGCCGCGCTTCGGCGATTTCGGGCGACGCCTTCGGTGCCGTGCTGGTGCCGGATTTCTTGCCCTGTTTCTGCAACTTGTCGCCCGGGCCCGCCACGGTAATGGACAAGGTGGCCAGCGCCTTACCGATGCGCTGCAGCGCATCCATGTCCGTGCCCGTGCCGGCTGCCGCCGCCTGGGCCGGTGCATCGATGGCGCAATTGCCCGCCGCCGCGTAGCCGGACGTACCGGGGCCGTACGAATCGAGCTTCACGCCCGCCTCACGGGTGACCTGCGCCAGCCGGTAGGAACGCTTGCCGCTGCCGGCTGTCGTGGCGGTACCGTCCGCGCCCACCTGGACCGGCACGAGTCCCGCGTTTTTCACGGTGGTCACCAGCGCGATGTCGTTCAGCTTGTCGGCGGCAAAACTCTCGCCGAAATACTCGTACGACGCCGACTCGGACAGCACCAGCCGGCAACCGGCAATGGTATCGATCAGCCCGCTGAAGACGGGGAACGTTTCGTTGCGCGGGCTGTTGACGAGGTTGTGCAGCAGGTTGCCGTCGCTGTCGTACGTCTCGACGGAGCCGACAAACATGTACAGCAGCATCGGCAGTGGCCAGCCCTGGCTGGCGAAGTAGGCAAGCAGCCGCGCGTCCACGGGCGCCGTCAGGCCGCGCATGAATTCCTGAGAAACGAGGCTGGCCGTATCGACGTTGGGCACGCCCTCGAGCGATGGCCGCAGCGTGTAATACGGGCTGGCCGCGCCGCCGAACGGAATATCCAGGCCGATATATGGATTGCCGAGACCAATGCCGCCAGGCCCGGCCCGCACCATATTCACCTGCGTAAAGTGCATCGGCATGCGCTCGTACGCACGGGCGATGTTCAGCACCAGATAGGCGTTGTGCGCTTCCTCCTGCACGATATTGGACGTGATCGCGCTCTGCGTCAGCGGCCCGGCACATCCGCCCAGCAACGCGGCGCCCAGCAAGGCGGATGCCGCGCTCGTTACCCTTTTCATTCCCGCTCCTCGTGCTCCATGGCGAAGGTGCACACTATGACGGAGATGTCATGACTGTCAAATGAATAACGATTCGTGCGGGGTGTCGCGACAAGCGGCTACAGGCGCGAGCGGCTCAGCCATGCGGCGGCTGCCGCAGTGGCGATTCCGCAGAGTAACCAGCAGAGGAAGAAGGTCTCGGCGCTGCCGGCGCTGCGATCCCAGTAACTGTCGTGGCGGTCCAGGAAGATGAACGCCCACGTCAACAGTCCGCCCCATGCAACCACGGTGGCGAGAAGGAATCCCAGAATCGCATAAAGAAGGGTTTTCATCGGCAGGTTGGCGTCAGCGTGGTCCTGGTCGCCTTATCGCGCACGCAGTCCTTCGACCTTGCGGATCAGCTCCTCGCGGGCCAGGTCGAGTCGTACGGGATCGGTTCTCGACGACAACGTACTGCGCTCCTTGCGGCCGAGGAAATAGGCGATCCGTTCGGCATTGGCTCCGGACGGGTGCGGCAGGCCGTCGAGAATCCGCTCCGGGGCCAGCAGGCCCTGGCCGGCCAGCCAGCGCAGGCCGTCGGCCACCGCCGGCCCGAGGGGAACGAAGATGGCGTCGTGCATGGCCGCCGCCTCGTGGGCGAAGTACAGCTCGATCTGCCGGCGCAGGAACGACTGGCCGACCGGCGCCGGCGTACCGCTGTAGTTGCTGCCGTGCCTAGCGACCGGATGACGCAACAGCGAAGTGCTGTGCAGTAAGTCCGGCCGTGTGTCGAACAGCGCGGCGCAGCTGGCCACACCCAGCCACCCGTGCAGGCCGATGGCATCGAGCAGGGCAACCAGGTTGGGCCGCAGGGGACCGCTGAACGCGCCGACGCGCTTGGCCGCCAGCAGCACTTCCGCCTGTGGGGCGCCGGCCAGCAACTGGCGCTGCGCCTCGGCGACACCGTTGCGCCACTGGAGGAAGCCCGGCGTCAGCCCGACGACGACGACCCGCGCGGCGCGGTTGACGGCTTCGAACGGAATGTAGTTGACGGCATAGGGACCATCCTGCTCGAGCAGGAATGGTGCCGGGATCAGCGTGTGGCGGTCGATCGCGGCCAGGTCGGCCGTGCGGATGGCGTTGGCGAAGCGGGGGAACAGGTCGGTCATCGGCAATATGTGTTGGTCATGGATTATGCAGTGCGCGGCAAGCCGAAGCAATCGGCCCATCGGTGCGTCGCTGTCGGCGCGGCTGCTGCTAAGCTTTAGGCCCGACAGGCACACCTGCCTGGCCAGCGTGAGAACCCCCCGCCGATGACTACAGACGCACGTCCTGCCGCTCCCAGCCGCGCCCTGTCGCGGGTACTGGATCTGACCCGCCAGCATTATGGCGACTTCGCACCGCCTGCCAGCCGGTCGGCCTTTGCCGCCGCCCAGCCGGGTGAGCTGGCCGGGTTGGCCCGGCAGGAGAGCGAAGCACAGCCGGGCCTGCGCGACGGGCCGATCAGCCAGAACGAACTGGCGCTGGCGCGGCGCAACCATGGGTTGCCGCTGGAAGGGTTGCGCTATCCCGTCACGCCCGCAGGCATGCATTATGTGCTGCATCACTTCGACATCCCGCCACTGGACAGCAACGGCTATGCGCTGCAAATCGAAGGCGCCGTGGCACGGCCGCTGCGGCTGACGCTGGCCGAGCTGCAGGCCCGTCCGCATGTGACGAAGCCGGTCGTGCTGGAATGCTCGGGAACGGGCCGCGCGTCGCTGGCGCCACGACCGGCGCTGTGGCCGTGGCAGGACGAAGCGATGGGCTGCGCCGAATGGACCGGCACGCCGTTGCGGCCCATCCTGGAAGAAGCCGGCCTGGCGGACGACGTGGTGGAAATCGTCTTCAGCGGGCACGACCGCGGTTTCGCCGAAGGCATCGAGCACACGTTCGAACGCAGCCTGCCGCTGGCCGAGGCGCTGCGCGACGACGTGCTGCTGGTCTGGGCAATGAACGGCCAGCCGCTGCCGCCCCAGCACGGCTTTCCGCTGCGGCTGATCGTGCCGGGCTGGTATGGCGTGGCGTCGGTCAAGTGGCTGGACCGTATCGTCGCCTCGACGCGGCCGTTCCGCGGGGTACAGCAAAGCCTGCTGTACCGTTACAAGCACGATGCCGACGACCCCGGCCTGCCGGTGACGCGCCAGAACCCGCACGCGGTGATGGTGCCGCCCGGCGTGCCCGAAGCAAAGGACCGCCATCGCTTCCTCCGTCCCGGTACCGTTGTCGTGACGGGGCGTGCCTGGTCGGGCTGGGCACCAGTGACGCGGGTGGAATTCTCCAGCGACGGCGGCCTGACGTGGCATCAGGCCCGCCTGGAGCCGCCGCCGGCACGCTTCGCGTGGGCCGCCTGGTCCTATGCATGGGAAGCAGTGCCGGGCCACCACGAACTGTGCTGCCGTGCCACCGACGCCCTCGGCAACGTGCAGCCGGACCACGGCGACGACATGTGGAACCTGGAAGGCTACGGCGTCAACGCGGTACAGCGCGTGACGGTGATGGTGGCCGCGGCCGACGAAGCGGCGACCGATGCGCCGCCGGCGTCCGTCGTCCCCACCCACGGCAGCCGGCCGATGCCGCGCGATGGCCGGTTTGATTCAACGCTGGCGCTGAAGCTGGACCCGTATGGCTGCCTCCGCAAGCAAAGCGAGCGCCTCGGCAGCGACGTGTTCGAAGCGCGCATCCTGCTGCAGCCGACGATCTGCATGACCGGTCCGCAGGCCACGGAACTGTTCTACGATCACGCCCGCTTCATGCGCAAGGGCGCCGCGCCGCTGCGGCTGCAAGCCACGCTGTTCGGCCGTGGCGGCGTGCAGTCGCTGGACGACGCGGCGCACGGCAACCGCAAGAGCCTGTTCATGGGCATGATGACGCCGGCGCGCATCCGCGACCTGGGCGACCTGTTCGACGACTGGTGGCAGCTGTCGGCACGCCACTGGGCCGCCGCGCCGAAGGTCGTGCTGTACGGCGCGGTGCGCGAGGTGCTGACCCGTGCCATCTGCCAGTGGGCCGGCGTGCCGCTGCCGGAGGAGGACGTCACCAGACGCACGCGCCAGTTGTCCGCGCTGTTCGACCTGGCCGGCGCGGCCGGGCCGTGGCACTGGATGAGCCGCCTGTCGCGACTGCGCGCGCAGCAGTGGTGCGGCAATGTCATCGAGCGCATCCGCTCAGGCCAACTGAATGTGCCGCCCGCCAGCGCCGCCTACATGGTGGCCCACCACACCGATTTCGACGGCAAGCTGCTCGACACCCGCACGGCTTCGGTGGAGCTGCTGAACGTGTTGCGGCCCACGGTCGCCGTTGCGGTGTATATCGTGCATGAAGCGCTGGCGCTGCACGACTTCCCGGAGTGCCGGGCAGCGCTGATGGAGGATCCCGACGGCCGTCATGCCGACTGCTTTGCCCAGGAAGTACGGCGTTTCTATCCCTTCTTCCCCGCCACCGTGGCGAAGGTGCGCCACGACTTCGAATGGCAGGGCTACCGGTTCCCCGCCGGGCGTCGCGTCATGCTCGACCTGTACGGCACCAACCACGATCCCCGCTCGTGGCACCTGCCGGCGCGCTTCGCCCCCGAGCGGTTTGCCGACTGGCGCGAAAATCCGTTCACCTTCGTCCCGCAAGGCGGCGGCAATGCCGTGACAGGACATCGCTGTCCCGGCGAATGGATCACCCTGCAGCTGATGAAGCGCGCCGCCCGTTGGCTGGCGGGCGGCATGGAGTATCGCGTGCCGCCGCAAGACCTGGCGCTGAACCTGCGCCGGCTGCCGGCGCTACCGAAAAGCGGCTTCGTTATCGAGGTTGGCCAGCGCTCTGCGGCCGGTTGAAACCGTTTTTCCTGCCTTGACCGCGACCGCTTGCTGAGCGGTACATACGAATGATGCGCCGGATGAGGGCCCCGGGCCTGGACGCCTGGCGCCGGATACGAGACCGTGTATCCGCCCCCTGTATCCGCCCCTCGATCTGACCCAGTATTGAACCCGGCTCGTTGCCGCGACCATGCCGCTGACTGTCGGCACGATCTCTGCTGGCTGCGTTTTCCGTTTACATTAATTGAGCCGGGCCGGGAAATCCTTGATGTGTCGCCGGCGGCTTTGAATGCAGGTCGGCAACCTCCGCAGTATACGAAGATGCCGGACTGGACTATGCTGACAATGGACAATGCGGACCCTGACTTTCCTGGCGGCTCCGCTCTGGACCACAAGGCAAGGCTTGTACCCGGACACAACCATAACAGGGAGGTCACTTGGCCACCGACGATGAATTCAGGGCCTGTCGCCGAAAGAATTATGTGCACTCTGCCTATGTGGAGGCGGCGATCTATGTGAACAGATCCTTCGGGTCGGACAGGGGGTACTGGATGTTGATCCGAGAAAATGTGGGCCAGGCGGTGATCGAGCGGGTACTTGCCGTCCCGCCGGGGCGTACGCGAAAGAAGCAGCATCGGCACGCCGGACTCCGCAGTCCTGCCTACGGACTGGACTACCCGTACCTTGGGAACGATCTCCGTGTGGACCATCTGACCGCGCAACGCGTAGGGGTCGCGCTGGTGTTCCAGGCCATGCTTGGCAACGATGCGGCGGCGGAATATCTGCGCGACGCCGGCGTGCCGATCTGGGTCATTGCGCGTGTCTTGGGATCGACGCGAAGAAGGCCGTCGGCCGAACTGGTGGAAGCTTAGCCGATACCGCGCCTCAGGCGGTCGCCCAATAGCGGCTGACGTCGCCAAAGCCCCAGGCGCCGGCTTCCTCGCGGGCCGCGATCGCCTCGTTCAGACCGGGCAATGACAGGTCCACTTCCTCCGGCGCGATATAACCCATCGATTTGGCCGAGAAGAATACTTTGACGACAGGCTTCAGCAGAGACTTGCTGTTGTCGACAACCACGCCCAGGCGGCTCGACTTCAGGCGCAGCAGTGTACCCACCGGATAAATGCCCATGCACTTGACGAACGCTGCAAACAGGACGGGATCGAAATGTCCCTCTTTCGTCCATTCGGCCATGCGTCGCAGCGACTCCGCCGGGCACCACCCTTCCTTGTACGGCCGGTTGGAAGTGATGGCGTCATAGACGTCGCAGACGGCGCCCATGCGCGCATGCACGCTGATCTGCTCGCCCTTCAGCCCGTGCGGATAGCCTTTGCCGTCGTAGCGCTCGTGATGGTGCAGGCAAACGTCGCGCGCGATCTCCGGCACGTCGGCCCATCCGGCAAGTGTCTCGAAACCGGCCACCGGATGCCGTTTGACCTGCTGAAATTCTTCATCCGTCAGCTTGCCCGGCTTGTTCAGGATCTCGGGGGAAATCGCGACTTTGCCGAGATCGTGCAGCAGCCCGGCCATGCCGCAGTCGCGCACTTCGTGGTCGGGCAGGCCCATCTGGCGGGCCAGGGCAATCATCATCGCGCACACGGCGACCGAGTGCAGGTAGGTGTAGTCGTCGGCCTGCTTCAGGCGGACGAGATTGATCAGCGCGCCCTGGTTGCGCATGACCGACGCGGCGACATCGTCGACAAGGTCGGCCGCAGCCGTGATGTCCCCCAGCCGGCCCATGCGCGCCTCGTTGAACATTGTCATGACGGCACCCTTGGCGCGTGCCAGAACCCGGCCGGCGCGCGCCATCTCCTCGCGGGTGCTGCAGCGCTCGACGCGGGCAAATCTGAACGGTGCCGGTGCCGCGGGAGGGGGCGCGGCAGGGCGCTCGGCAGGGCGCTCGGCTGGAGCGGCCGCGACAGCCGTGGCGGGCTCGGCCACGTCCAGGCCGCGTTCCGTGTCGATCCAGATTGTCGCGATCCGGTTCGCCCGCAGGGTGGCCAGCACGTCGGCGCTGTCGATCAGGAACGAGCTCTGCCAGAACGGCGAGTTCAGCCAGGAGCCTTCGATCTTGTGAACGTACATGCCCTGACGAGCCTGGGCAAAGGATATTTTTTTCAGCATGGCGCACTGGATGTCATATCCGCCGGCGGGCAAAGGCCCATGAATGGCGGGTGGATGGTGAAACGGTGCCCTGCGGAGTCTTGGGAGGGACGGACAGTCTTGCGGCTGTCTTGATAATGATGACCCGGAAATTGCCTTAAGTCAATATTTTGACATCCGGCTGTTGCGAATCTGCGCTCGGCTGGCGTGACATTTGGCGAGAATCAAGCGGCCATGACAGTCCTATACTTGTACCGGGCTGCCCATCCGGGTCGCTCCCGTTCAGATACCAGACAAAACCGTGTCCGCTACCAAAGCTATCGTATTGCACCTCGCCCTAGCACACTGCACTGGCGCGTTTGCAGCGCCAGTGGAATCGCCCATCCAACTTGACCGCGATGGCGTCATCAAGGGCACCCTGATGCTTCCTGACGACGTGGCGCGCGCTCCTGTTGCGCTGTTGATCGCAGGATCCGGGCCCACGGACCGCGATGGGAACGGCCCCAACCTTCGGAACGACAGCCTGCGCCAGCTGGCAAAGGCACTTGCCGAGGCCGGTATCGCCAGCGTGCGGTACGACAAACGGGGCATCGCTGCCAGCGCTGCGGCGGGCGGGCCAGAGCAGGATTTACGCTTCGAGCGCTATGTCGACGATGCAACAGCGTGGGTGCGGCTGCTGAAGCAGGACAAGCGCTTCACGAAGACCGTCATTGTCGGACACAGCGAAGGTGCCCTCATCGGTACCTTGGCGGCCGGCGCTGGCGGTGCGGATGGCATGGTCGCATTGGCGGGGCCAGGGCAGCGGGCATCGACGGCCTTGCGCAGCCAGTTGGCCGGCAAATTGCCGCCCGAGCTGGCGTCCCACAACGAGAGGATCCTGGCGAGTCTGGAGCGGGGTCAACCAGCCGGCGACGTGCCGGCGGAACTTGCGGCCTTGTATCGCCCCAGCGTACAGCCCTATCTGATTTCCTGGTTCCGCTATGACCCCGCGCGGGAGTTTGGACGGCTCAAGGTGCCGGCCGCTGTGATCCAGGGTGGCAGCGACCTGCAGGTAGGGATAGGCGACGCCTTCGCCTTGCAGCAAGCTAAAGCCGGCACAGCGCTGGTGGTCGTCCCGGGCATGAATCATGTGCTGAAGATGGCGCGGGGCGACGCGCAGGCGCAGGCGAGATCGTACACGACCCCGGATGTGCCGCTGTCGCCAAACCTGGCGGCGGCCGTGGTGAAGTTCGTTGGCGCGCGTTGAGGTCGCAGTGCCGGCCCGACCAGTCAGTATCATGAAACTACTGTGCTGTAATGCTCTTCACGAGAAAGCATGAGGCAACAAAAAACCCGCCATGCCTTGAAAACATGCGGGTTCTGAGCTTTGGTGAGGCTGAGTGATACGTGGGGCTGGTGCCGGGAACCGGAATCGAACCGGTACGCCTTGCGGCGCGGGATTTTGAGTCCCGTGCGTCTACCTATTCCGCCATCCCGGCGACGCGCCGTGCATTATCACTGATTTGATCAGCTGGGGCAAC
>Ga0265797_10008954_pt1 | contig 13171 bp, 7 predicted proteins | sample P2T30metagenome_FD_192433 | JGI IMG/M metagenome (GOLD analysis project Ga0265797, IMG submission 192433) | Plant litter microbial communities from East Loma Ridge, Irvine, California - P2 T30 | ecosystem: Environmental > Terrestrial > Plant litter > Unclassified | place: USA: California... | reverse complement strand
ATGCCGGTGGTGCCGGCGACGGCGGTGCCCGTACCAGGCATCGGCAGCGCACCGAATTGGGCGCCGCCCAGGATCTCGAGGCGCCCTTCTTCGCCGCTGCGCGCTTTTTCGCGGTCGGTGAAGTTGTAGCCGAACTGCACGGCCGACATCGGGCCCCACTCCACCGGACGCTTGGCATTCAGGCGGATCGCCTTGAGCGTGTCTTCCACATACGGCTGGGCCAGGTAACCGGCCTGCGGCAGGATGTTGGTGGCGGTGCCCGACCAGCCGTTCACGTCGGTCAGTTGCGCGACGGCGCGGTCCGAATAGTTCAGGCCGGTACGCCAGGCGACGTCGGTGAAGTTGCCGCCATTGAAGCCCGACCACGAGATCGTGTCCAGCGGGCTGGCATTGCCCGGCAGGCCGGCGGTGGTTTCATAGCGCGCGCTCAGCTTGGTCGCTTTCGACCAGGTGATGTCGGCGCTGGTGCTCCATTCGCCCAGTTTGAGTTCGTTCTTCCAGCCGACCGTTTTCAGGTCGTCTTCCGACGTCTCGACGTGGTTGCGCACGACGCCCTTGTAGTTGGTCAGCGTGCCGCTGGTGGCGATGCCATTTTGCACGACCACGTTCTGCAGCACGCCGGCCGGGTCATACAGGCCCGACGTGTTCGAGCCGACCGCGCCTTCGAAGCCGCTGCGCTTCAGGCCCGTTTCGCCGGCCGAATAGAACAGGTCGAGGGTCGAGCGGAAATCGCGGTTCGGACGGAACTGCAGCGACATGAAGGCGCCGTCACGCTTGTGCGACGTCGATTCGGTGTCGGCCGTAAAGCCCAGCGGCACCAGCACGTTTTGACCATTGAACGGCAGCGCCGCGGTGTTGCCGCCCCAGGCGTCGAACTTGCGCTGCTCGCCACCGGTTTCGTCATACGACGTGATGCCCAGCGCGATGCCGAACTTGCGGTCGGCAAACTGGTCGATGTACGAGAACGAGACGCGGTCGCCGTCGCCTTCTTCGGCGGTGCGCACGCCCAGGCGGCTCTTCTTGTAGTTGACGGCGATCACGCGTTTGCCGAAGTCGAGCGGCTGCACGGTTTTCAGGTCGATGGTCGCGGCCAGGCCCTGGCCGATGACGCTCGCGTCCGGCGTCTTGTAGATCACGACGCCGCCCATCAGTTCGGATGGGAACAGGTCGAATTCCGGGTTGCGGGCGTTGCCGGTCGAGGCCATTTCGCGGCCATTGAGCAGCGTGCCGTTGAAGCTTGGCGACAGGCCGCGCACCGAAATTTCGGACGCGCGTCCCGAACCGCGGCTGCGCTGCGCGGTCACGCCCGGCAGGCGCGCGATCGATTCGGCGACCGAGGTGTCCGGCAGCTTGCCGATGTCTTCGGCCGAAATCGCTTCGACGATCGAGTTCGAATTACGCTTGATCGAGATCGCCGCCTCGATGCCGGTACGGATGCCGGTGACCGTGACGGTCGAGACAGGATTGTTGGGGAACGTAGCGGGCGCGGCGGCAGGTGCAGGGGCGGCGACGGCGGCTTCTGCCGGGGTCTCGACCGTGGCCGCGCTGACTGGCGTATTCGGTGCAACCGGGGTGGCTTCTGCGCTGCCCGAGGCTTGCGCATAAACATTGCCAGCCATAAGCGACAGCAGCACGGCGCAGCCGGCGGCAAACGGGTTCAGCGGGAATGCGAAGGTGGCTGCGGTGCGACGGGCGCGGGTGGCCCGAATGGCGATGGCTTTCATGTGTCTCCTCGATTGACTTTTTATCGGCCCGCCGCACCAGCGCCGGACCGTATGTATCGAGAATGATGGCAGCTTTGCGCTTTCAAAACATCGAGCACGTTGTACTTGGACTACAGATTTAATGCCAGGAGGCGACATTCGTACCGAATCTGAAGGCAATCTGAAGATTCGCGGCGGCCCTCCCAGTAGCCGCAGCTTGATTCGACGCCTCGCGAATGATTGTTGTGCGCCGGGGTTTATAGTAATCTCCCGCCAACACAACAATATCCAGCCACATCGGTTTCTCTGCCCTGCCAATCCTGTAGTCCAACTACGCGGCGGCTGAACAGAACGACCCGGCTCTACATATCATGAGACAACTCCTCGCCACCATCGTGCTCGGCAGCGCTTCGCTTGCCGCTTTCGCCCAGGCTCCGGCCATCGACCGCATGGAGCCGCCGTTCTGGTGGGCTGGCATGCATGACAACAAGGTGCAGTTGATGGTGCATGGCGAGGCGATTGCCGACCTGACGCCCACCTTGAACTACCCCGGTGCGCGCATCGCGACCGTCACGCGCACGCCGAACCGCAACTACCTGTTCATCGACCTCGTGCTCGACCCGAAGGTTGCGCCAGGCAGCTTCGACATCACGTTTGCCGGCGCCGGCCGCACGGCCACGCACACGTACCGCCTGCTGGCGCGCGAGCCTGGATCCGCCGCGCGCCAGGGCTTCTCGAGCAAGGACGCGATCTACCAGATCATGCCGGACCGCTTCGCCAATGGCGACCCGTCCAACGACAATGTCGCCGGCATGCTCGACAAGGCCGACCGCAAGGGTGGCCTGGGCCGCCACGGTGGCGACATCCAGGGCGCGATCAATCACCTCGACTACATCGCCGGCATGGGCTTCACGCAGTTATGGCCGACGCCGCTCATCGAAAACAACGGGCCGGGCTACTCGTACCACGGCTATGCGGCCACCGACCTGTACAAGATCGACCCGCGCTACGGCAGCAACGAGGACTTCGTGCGCCTGTCGACGGAGGCTGGCAAGCGCGGCATCGGCATCATCCAGGACGTGGTGCTGTCGCACATCGGCTCGCACCACTGGTGGATGAAGGACTTGCCGGCGCCGGACTGGATCAACTACGACAACAAGTTCGTGCCGACGCAGCATTACCACACGGCGGTGCAAGACCCGTACGGATCGAAAGAAGACGCCGACAACTTCACGCGCGGCTGGTTCGTCAAGAGCATGCCCGACCTGAACCAGTCCAATCCGCTGCTGGCCAACTACATCATCCAGAACAATATCTGGTGGATCGAATACGCGAAGCTGTCGGGCCTGCGCATCGACACCTTCGGCTATTCGGACAGCGCGTTCCTGTCCGACTACACGCGCCGCATCATGGCGGAATATCCGAACCTGAACCTGGTCGGTGAAGAATGGAGCACCAAGGTGCCGGTGGTCGCGCGCTGGCAGCGCGGCAAGGTCAACTTCGACGGCTACCGCGCCTACACGCCAAGCCTGATGGACTTCCCGGTGGCCGAAGCGATGCGCACGGCGCTGGCAGACAAGGAAGGCGGCAACGTGTTCAGTGACGTGTACGAGACGCTGTCGCTCGACTACCTGTACCCGGAGCCGGGCAACCTGGTGCTGTTCGCGGACAACCACGATATGTCGCGCATCTACAGCGTCGCCGGGGAAGACTTCGACAAGTACAAGATGGCGATGGTGTTCATGATGACGGCGCCGCGCATCCCGCAGTTCTACGTCGGCGACGAGCTGCTGTTTACCAGCCCGACCAAGAACCGCGACGACGCCAGCTACCGCATCCCGTTCCCGGGTGGCTGGGCTGGCGACAAGGTCAATGCCTTTACCGGTGTGGGCCTGAAGGACAAGCCGCGCGCGGCGCAGGCATTCGTGCGCAAGCTGACCAACTGGCGCAAGGGCCAGCCGGTGATCCACAATGGCCGCATGATGCATTACGGGCCGCAGAACAACACCTACGTTTACTTCCGCTATAGTGGAAACGGCAGCGAGGGCAAGAAGGTGCTGGTCGCGTTCAACAACAATGCCAAAGAGATGGCGCTCGATGTGGACCGCTTCCGCGAAATGCTCACGGGCGTGACCAGCGGCGTGGATGTCTTGACCGGCAAGACGTTCGACCTGCGCTCCAAGCTGACGCTGGCGCCGCGCGCGTCGGTCATTTTGGAGTTGGAGACGCCACAATGAAGCGCAGCGCGATCGCGCTGGCCGCCCTCTTCGCCTGCAGCGGGGTGCAGGCGCAACTGCAGGCGCAACCGGACGCCGCGCTGTTCGTGCGCGGCGCCTTCAATGGCTGGGGCACGGCCGATGCGCTGGCGCCGCAGGGCAAAGGGATCTACCAAGCCGACGTCAAGGTCGCGCCGGGCAACCACGCATTTAAACTCGGCAGCAGCGACTGGGCTGCCGAGTGGGTGATCGATCCGGACAAGAGCGTCAACTTGGCGCCCGGTGAGACGCACGTGCTGCAGCGCCAGTCCGGGCCGGAGACGTTCCTGTTCGTGCGCACGTCGGGGACGTACCGCTTCACGCTCGACGCGAGCGATCCAGCCAGGCCGGCGCTCAAGGTCACACGCATTGCGGACGCGAATAACGCCAACGCGCCAGATCCGCACGCCGGCCATGCAGTCGTCGTGTCCGAATCGTGGCCGACCTGGGACGGCAAGACGGAAACCGTGCGCTACTCGACGCCGGACGCGAATGCGCCGCTGCGCCAGTACGTCCAGTCGAGCACCATGAGCTTGCGCGATCCCGGCCCGCAGCACGTGGCCTACGCCGAGCAGGATGGCCTGCCGCGCGCCCGCACCGGCAACCTCGCCTTCGACGCGCTGTTCGCATTGGCCGGCGCCGAAATGCGGCTCAATGCGGTCAGCCAGATCAAGGACGGCAACTACAACGGCGGCAACGCGATCGACTGCGACTGCTTCTCCACCGGCGAGAAATGGGCGTATGTGTGGACGCGCGACCTGTCGTACGCGGCCGACCTGGGCCTGGCCCTGCTCGACCCGCAGCGCGTGCGCAATTCGCTCGACTTCAAGCTCTCGGGCTGGCGCGATGGCGTCGAACCCGTCGCGCAGATTCCTGCTTCCGCCGACGGCCTGCAGATCGTGCAGGACACCGGCAGCGGCGGCAGCTGGCCGGTGAGCACCGACCGCCTGACCTGGGCGGTCGCGGCCGAAGAAACGCTGCGCACGCTGCCGGCGGCCGAACGCGCGCCGTTTGCGAAGAAGGCATTGGCGGCGCTGTCGAACACGATCGAGATCGACCGCGTGGCGGCGTTCGACGCGGCCACGGGCCTGTACACGGGCGAAGAATCGTTCCTCGACTGGCGCGACCAGAGTTACGCGGCGTGGATGCCGGGCGACCTGGCGTCGATGGCCAGCGCCAAGGCGCTGTCGACCAATGTCGTGATGTTCCAGGCCTTGCAACTGGCGGCGAAGCTGGCGCGCGAACAGGGCGATGCGGCGACAGCCGATCGCTATACGCGCTGGGCCCGTGATCTGAAACGCGCGATCAACAGGGAATTGTGGCTGGCCGACGAAGGCATGTACAGCAGCCTCACCGCCGGCCACCTCGACGGCGCGCCGCTGCACAAATTCGACTGGCTCGGCCAGGCGCTCGCGATCGTCAGCGGCGTGGCCGATGCACGGCAGACCGCGTCGATCCTGGCGCGCTATCCGCACGGGCCGATGGGCGCGCCGGTGATCTGGCCGCAGCAGATCGGCGCGCCGGTGTACCACAACCGCGCCATCTGGCCATTCGTCACGGCGTACGGCTTGCGCGCCGCGGTGCACGGCAACAACGCGGCGGTGGCCGATGCCGCGTACCAGACACTGATGCGCGGCGCGGCAGTGAACCTGTCGAACATGGAAAACCTCGAGTGGTTGTCGGGGCAACCGCTGCTGCTCGACGAGAAGACGCCGGGCTTGAGTGGTCCCGTGATCAATTCGCGCCGCCAGTTGTGGTCCGTCGGCGGGTACCTTGGCATGGTGATCGAGAACGTGTTCGGGGTGAGCGCGCTCGATGATGGCATCGCGCTGCGGCCGTTCGTGACCGCGAAGCTGCGGCGCGAGACGTTCGGCGACGCCAGCGAGATCGCACTCCACGACCTGCGCCTGCACGGCAAGCGCATCGATGTGGTGCTGCGCCTGCCGCCAGCAGCGAAGGGCGATGGCGTTCATCGGGTCGAACGCATCGTCCTGAACGGCAAGCCGGTCAAAAACACGCTGCGCATGGGCGACTTGCTCGCTGCAAATCGCGTGGAAATCACATTGGGCAAGCTTGTCGCCGGCGACGGGACGATCCGCCGCGTGACAGCCAGTCCGTATGAAGAATCACCCGTCACGTTCGGGCCGCGCGAGCCGCTGATCGAGGCGCTGGCGCGTCAATCCCCTGGCGCGGTGGGGCTGACGATCGGCGCCAATGGCAATGGGGCGAACGTGATTTACCGCGTCTACCGCGACGGCAGGCTGGTCGCCGACAAGCTGCCGGCCGGTGCGTGGATCGACCGCAAGGCCGGCGTGGCGTCGTGCTACGCCGTGGAGGCGCGTTTCGTCGACAGCGGCAATGTCAGCCATCACAGCCAGCCGCGCTGCATCGATGCTGGCGTCGAGATTGGCGTCACCGACCCGCGCGTGACGTCGAACCTGACGGCCACCGCGCCGGATGCCCGCTTCGCCCTGCCCGCCCTGCGCGACTGGGGCCGGCCGCAAGACCGCTTTGCGGTGGATGGCATTCGCATCGATGGCGCGGGCGACTATCGTGTCCAGGTGCGCTATCACAACGGCGCGAACCAGGTGAACCTGGGGATCAGCGGCGGCGTGAAGTGGCTGGCGCTCAAGGACCATGCCGGCAAGGTGGTGGCGCAGGGTGCGATCCAGTTGCCACATGCGCCGCTGTTCAAGGGCGCAACGCCAACCGTGTACTCGACACCGCTGGCAGCAAAGTTGAAGGTGGGCAGCTACCGCCTGGAGATGACGGACTTCTTCAATATGAGTTATCTGGAGAGTAACCGCACCTTCACCGGCGCGGGTGGGGCTGAACCGGCGAACCGGTTTGATATTCATGGGGTGCGGGTACTGCGGGTGAATTAGTACCCGCTCACCCAAAGCCGTCGTTCCCGCGGAGGCGGGAACCCAAGTTTTCCGCACGCCGGTAGCATCGAACGTAGCCACCAATCATGCAAACTTAGGTTCTCGCCAAGGCGCCCGGCGAGGGCGGGAACGACGGTGTCTTCAGCACGCCAGAAGCATCAAACGTCGCTACCAAGCATGCAAACTCAGGTTCGCGCCTACGCGGGAACGACGGTGTTGCCAGCGTCCGGGCTGACCACCGGCTCCGTCTCCGGCGGCGCCAGCAACAGCTTGAGCCGCCCTTCCAGCACCCGAAACTCGAACGGCGTCGCCATCTTGCTCACCTCGCCATCGACGGCGACCTTCAAGCGCTTGCGCCCGTACAGCGACGGCGTTCTCACCGTCATGCGCTTGAACGAAAACGCGACCACGTCGTCGGCGCCGCCCAGTTTGCCCAGCGCACCACGCACCAGCAGCCCCAGCAGCCCGAGCTTGCCCATCGGCTTGGGCGCCAGCGCCGCCAGCTGCCCGTCTTCGACCGCGTCGGTCAGTTGCTCCATCCCGACCTGCTCCATCTGCAAGCGGTTGTTGCCCACAAACAGCGTCGTGGTGCGCAGGCGCTGCTCCTTGCCATCGAGCTCGAGCCGGATGTGCAGGTGGCGGTGTGCCCGCAACGTCATCTTGATGGCCGAGAGAAACGCGACGACCCGGCTGCGACCATATTCGCGCTTGTCGTGTTCGCGCTCTTCGAGCAGCGCCGGATACAGGCCGACACTCGCATTGACGAGGAAAATCTTGTCGTTGAGCATGCCCACCTGCACCGGCATGATCGTGGCGCGCAGCAGTGCATGCACGGCATCGGCCAGGTCTTCGGGAATGCCGTGGGTGCGCCCGAAATAGTTGAAGGTGCCCTGCGGCAGCACGCCGAACGGGCAACCCGCCAGCACCGCCTGGTGCGCCACCGTATTGATGGTGCCGTCGCCGCCAGCCGCCACCAGCACGCCATTGCTGGCGACGGCCTTTGCGGCCAGGTCGCGCGCAATCTGTTCGAGCCGCTCGGGCTCGTCGACCACTTCCAGATGGCACACGCGGCCACCCGCCGCCATGACCTCGTTGATGGTAGAGATGCGCATCTCGGTTTCGGCGTGCCCCGACCCCGCGTTCAGGACGATGAAGAAAGGAGCGTCAGGTAACAACTCGGTGGCTGGCATCGCGGGATCGATTCGGTAAGAGATGGTTGATCGAAATTGCAACCATCGTATCACCAGCGTTGCCGCCGCTAGGTGCGTTACTCAACCGTCGCGTGCAGGCGCCAGATCGGCCATGTAGACGTTGACGGCCGGCTGGTCGGGGGCCAGCACGGTCAGGCGCTCGAAGCGCAGGCCCAGGCGCAGCAGCAACGTGATCGACGCCGCGTTTGCCGGCGCCGTGAACGCCGCCAGGCGCCCGATGCCGAGTGCGCGTGCATGCGCCATCACGGCCTGCGCCGCCTCGAGCGCATACCCCTGCCCCCGCGCCTCGGGCAGGAACGCGTAGCCAATATCGACATGCTCGAGGAATTCGCGCTTGACGAGGCCGGACAGGCCGAGCGGCGCCCCGCCCCCGACAGGTTCGACGAGATAGAGCGAATGGCCGTACCTGGCCTGCATGGCGATCGGGCCGTCGCGCAGCGCGCCTCGCGCGGCCTCGACGGTATGCAGATTGCGCTGGCCGATGTGTTCGATGAAAGCCGGGTCGTTGACGAGCTGCAGGAAGAACGGCGCATCGGTCTCGGTCACGAGGCGCAACCGCAAGCGATCGGTACGTAAAATAACCATCACACTCCTGATGCGTCGTCGGCCGTCGGCCAGTGATCGGGGTCATGCAGCAACTGGTACATCACATAGGCATCCACATACCCCAGGCGCTTGTGGCGAAACGCCTTGGGCAAGGTGCCGACAATGGAAAACCCGAGCTTCTTCCACAGACCGATGGCCGGGCCATTGGTGCTGACCACATGGTTGAACTGCATCGCCAGATAGCCGTGGCTGCGCGCCTGATCCAGGCTGTGCTTGCCCAGCATGCGGCCAATACCCGCGCCCTGCGCTGCCGGGCTGACCATGAACGAGGCATTGGCCACGTGGTGGCCGCGCCCCACCTGGTTCGGCACCAGCCGGTACATGCCAAGCACCCGTCCGCCTGCGCTTACCGCGACAAAACTGCGCACACCGTGGCCCAGCCAGTACTGATAAGCAGCCTCGCGCGACGTCGCGGTGGTAAATACATAGCTCTCACCCGAGACGATATGGGCGCAGAAAATAGTCCAGATCGACTCGAAATCGGATTCGAGCGCCGGACGAATAACAATATCTTTCACAACAGCCTACTACAGGAGTGCCAGAACCAGGACGGTCCGCTATTTTGCCTGAAAATACACGAATTATCACGCTCTATATTGACATTCTAGCTACGGCTGAGGCGGAAGTCCGCGTTGTCAGGCCGGCCCGCCAGGTGCAAACGGCTGGCGCTCGATGGCGCTTCGGCCACGACCTGGCCGCGTCGCAACACCAGGCGCCGCGCGGCGCGCAGGCGGATCGCCTCGACGGTCGAGCCGGCATCGAGGATCACGAGGTCGGCGTGACAGCCCGGCGCCAGGCCGTAGCCTTCCAGGCCGAGGATGCGCGCCGGCGTTTCGGTGATGGCGGTAAAACACGATTGCATCGCTTCCAGTCCCGTCATCTGCGCCACGTGCAAGCCCATGTGCGCCACCTCGAGCATATCGCCAGAGCCCATGCCGTACCACGGGTCGAGCACGCAATCGTGGCCGAAGGCGACATCGACGCCGGCGGCCATCAGCTCGGGCACGCGCGTCATGCCGCGCCGCTTCGGGTAGGTGTCGTTGCGGCCCTGCAGCGTGATGTTGATGAGCGGATTGGCGATGGCGGCCACGCCGCTCTCCGCAATCAAGGGGATCAGCTTGCTCACATAATAATTGTCCATCGAGTGCATCGACGTCAGGTGCGAGCCGGCCACCCTGCCCTGCAGTCCGAGGCGCTGCGTTTCGTACGCCAGCGTCTCGATGTGGCGCGACATCGGATCGTCGCTCTCGTCGCAGTGCATGTCCACGCGCAAGCCGCGCTCGGCCGCGAATTCGCACAGCAGGCGCACCGATTCGGCGCCCTGCGCCATCGTGCGCTCGAAGTGCGGGATGCCGCCGACAACATCGACGCCCATGTCGATCGAGCGCTTCAGATTGGCGAACGCGTTCGCGCTGCGCAGCACGCCATCTTGCGGAAAGGCAACCAGTTCCAGATGCAGGTATGGCGCTACCCGGCGCTTGACTTCCAGCAGCGCCTCGACCGCCAGCAGCCGGTCGTCGCACACATCGACATGGGTGCGGATCGCCAGCAGGCCGCGCGCCACCGCCCAGTCGCAATAACGCAACGCCCGCTCGATCAGCGCATCCTGGCTCAGCTGCGGTTTCAGCTCGCCCCATAGCGCGATCCCCTCGAGCAGGGTGCCGCTGCGATTCACGCGCGGCAAGCCGTAGCTCAGCGTGGCGTCCATATGGAAATGGGCGTCGACGAATGGCGGGCTGACCAGGTCGCCGGCAGCATCGATCTCGCGTACGCCACGCGCTGCCAGTTGCGGCGCGAGCGTGGCGATGCGGCCGTCGAGAATGCCGATATCGATGCCGGTGCGGCCATCGGGCAGCGTGGCGTTGCGGATGATGAGGTCCATGGTGACTCCAGGTAGATGTGGGTCGATTGTAGCAACTGAGCGCGCGCGAACACGATAGTGCTGCAGCGCAAGATTACCCTCTGAAAATAAGCAACCCGTGCGCGTTGCACGGCCTAACAATCGTCGGTACACTGACTTTATTGCAGCGCGCCATACTTGATCGATAGGAAACCCCATGACTTTACTCTCCGAGCAGTTGTCCGCAGCATCGAGCAATTACCTGACTGCACCGATGAACGCCCAGATCACCGTCCTCAATGCATTGGCGACCCAGGCGCTCGATAACGCCAGCCGCATCACGGCGCTGAACCTGTCCACGTCCCAAGAGGCCCTCGAGCGCTCGGCGCAGACCGCGCGCCAGCTGATCGGCGCGCGCGACGCGCGTGACCTCGCCGTGCTGCGCAGCCATGCCGAAGAACAGGTACGCAGCCTGTTTGCCTACAGCCGCGAATTGTTCGGCATCGCCACGAGCGTGCAGCCGCTCCTGCCGCGCACCGCGATGCCCGAGGCACTGGCGGCGCCGGTCGAGCAGGCCACGCAAGATGCGATCGATGCCGGCAAGGAAGCCATCGAGACCGCGCAGGCTGCGGCCGAGCGCACGATCGATGCAGTGGCGGCTGCGCCAGCGCCTGAACCTGTCGTCGTCGCGCCAGAGCCCGAACCTGCGCCGGAACCGGAACCGGAACCACAGGCTGTCGCACCCGAGACGCCCCCGACAGCCGAGGCGGTGGCCATCGTGCTGCAGGAAACGACGCTGGAAGACGCACTGCCGGTGGCGCTGAAGGCCCCTCCGGCCAAGCCCACACCGATTGCCACGGCCGCCGGCAATGGCGCCGCACTGGCAGCCATGCCTGCGGAACCGGCAGCCGCGCCGGTCGAGCGGCGCGATCCGGAGTCGACGCCGACGCCCACCACGCCGCGCCGACGCCGCAAGTAATCTTTCAACAAGCAAGCGCTTCGACGACGGTACTGCGCTGCGCCAAATAGGCAAAACGACTACACTAGCGGGCTCTGGCCCGCTTTTTTTTCGGGCGCAACAGCAAGGAATTCGAATGAGTTTGTCCAGGCTGATCGGCGGCTTCGTGCGCCGGCATTGGCAATCCTATGCCTCATCGGCCGTGATGCTCGTCGGCGTGGCGATCTGCACGGTCCTCATCCCCCGCAAGGTCGGCGCACTGGTCGACGCCCTCGCCGCCAACCGGCTGGGCCAGCAAGACCTCTTGACCGGCATCGCGCAAGTGATCGGCCTGGGTATCGCCATCTACGTGCTGCGCGTGTGCTGGCGCATCCGCCTGTACTCGGCCGCCTACCAGCTCGGCGTCGAGCTGCGCACGCGCCTGTACGCGCGCCTGGCCGCGCAGGGCCCCGCCTTCTACCAGCGCCAGCGCACCGGCGACCTGATGGCGCTGGCCACCAACGACATCGACGCCATCGAGATGGCCGCCGGCGAAGCGCTGCTGGCCGCGTTCGACGGCACGCTCACGCTGGTGATGGTGCTGGGGATCATGACGCTGGGCGTCGACTGGCGCCTGGCGCTGGTGGCGCTGCTGCCGTTCCCGCTGATGGGTCTCGCGTTCTGGTACATCTCGACCCACATCCACAAGGCCGAAGGCGACGCGCTCAAGGGCTTCTCGGCACTGAACGACCACGTGCAAGAGTCGCTGTCGGGTGTGCGCACGCTGCGCGCCCTGGGCCTCGAAGAGCGCAGCGCCACGCAGTTCGGCGTGCTCACGGCAAATGCGGCCCAGGCCAGCCTCACTGCACAGAAATGGGAAGCGGCCTACGAACCGGCCGTCGGCCTGGCCCTGACTGCCGCCACCGGCCTGACGCTGGGCCTGGGCGGCTACCTGGTCTGGCAAAACCAGCTCACGGTCGGCGCGCTGACCAGTTTCACGATGTATCTGGGCCAGCTGATCTGGCCGATGTTCGCCGCCGGCTGGGTGCTCACGCTTATCGAAAGGGGCCGTGCCGGCATGGCGCGCCTGCAGCCCCTGCTCGAAGCGCCGCTGTCGGTCGAAGACACCGGCACGATCGACGCCGTGGGCCAGGGCCCGCTGGTGCTCGACGGCGTCACGTTTACGTATGGCGTGAACGATGGCGTGGATGCAGGCACCACACAGGCACAGACACAGACACAGGCGCCGGCGCTGGCCGGCGTATCCGTCACGCTCGAACCCGGCCAGACGCTGGGCCTCGTCGGCCCGACCGGTTCCGGCAAATCGACGCTGCTGCGCGTGCTGCTGCGCCAGGCCACGCCGCAACAGGGCCGCGTGACCTGGGCCGGGCAGCCGCTTGACGCCTATCGCCTCTCCGCCCTGCGCGGCGCCACCAGCTGGGTGCCGCAAGAGTCGTTCCTGTTTTCGGCCACCATCGCCGAGAACATCGCGCTGGCCCGGCCCGGCGCCTCGCGCGCCGAGATCGAAGGCGCGGCGCGCATGGCCGCCATCCATGACGACATCCTGCGTTTCCCGCACGGCTACGACACGCCGGTCGGCGAAAAAGGCATCACCCTCTCGGGCGGCCAGCGCCAGCGCGTGGCGATCGCCCGCTCGCTGCTGGCCGATAATCCGCTGCTGCTGCTCGACGACGCCCTGTCGGCCGTGGACACCGGCACCGAAACCCGCATCCT
>Ga0265797_10008950_pt1 | contig 13176 bp, 11 predicted proteins | sample P2T30metagenome_FD_192433 | JGI IMG/M metagenome (GOLD analysis project Ga0265797, IMG submission 192433) | Plant litter microbial communities from East Loma Ridge, Irvine, California - P2 T30 | ecosystem: Environmental > Terrestrial > Plant litter > Unclassified | place: USA: California... | reverse complement strand
TGCACCCGGTTAAACAGCGGCAGCGCGTGCAGGGTAGCCAGGAAGCCTGGCGCCAGGTCGCCCGGCTGGTCGACCTGCACTGCAAATACGTCGGGCACGTTTGCCCCCAGCGCGACGGCGGCGGCGACCGGGTTGTCGGTGCAGCTGACCTCGGCCACATCGAGCGCCGCCAGCGCGCGCTCCCAGCCGCCATGGTCGCGGCCAGGCGCCAGCACCAGTACCCGGCGGCCGGGCGCATGGGTGGTGTCGCCCGCCGCCAGCGCCGCGAGCACGTCGGACTCGAACATGCGGCGATGGCCGCCGGGCGTCTTCCAGGACGGGATCACGCCGCTCTCGATCCAGAGCTGGGCCGTGCGCGAGGACACGCCGAGGATTTTCGCCGCCTGCGGCGTGGTGAGGATCTGGCTCTTGGACGGACTGTTCATCGCCGACACTATAGCGGATGCACGGCCTGCGCGAGCAACGGCTCGACCAGGGCCCGGCGCGGCCGGACTGCCGGGAAGCATAGCGGTTCATGGCGCTTGAGGAGCACGGCATTGGCGTCTTGCATTTGCTCCAGCTCAGCCGGCGTCAGCACGTGAGGCCGGACCGAAAGCATGCCGGCCGATTCGACATGCCTGATCACCGCCGCGTCGGGGAGCGTGATTCTCAATAAGGTGTTTCGCATCGTCTTTCCCTTCTCCGTGTCGAGAATTACGCGTGGCGGCGCGGCCTGGATGCAGCCCCAGCCATCACCAGAATCGATGGTCAACCATCACGGATTACAATCGATAGAATCGTCATAATCGATATAATCGGAAAATGCATCGCGCATCCGAACGATGCCAACTCCGACTACCATCCCAGAGAAATTTCACCATGAACGATACGATATCCAACGAACGTGCCCACGCTGAAGCGGTCCGGCGCAACCAGCTCGCCCTGCGCGAGGCACTGGCAAGCAGCTACGATTTCATCGTGTGCGGCGCCGGCTCCTCAGGCTCGGTGGTCGCGGCCCGGCTGGCCGAGAATCCCGAAGTAAGGGTGCTGCTGCTCGAAGCCGGCGGCAGCGACGAGGTGGCCAGTGTCATCGAGCCCGCCCAGTGGCCGCTGAACCTGGGCAGCGAGCGTGACTGGGGCTTCATGGCCGAACCAAACACGCACCTGAACGGGCGTTCGATCCCGATGAACATGGGCAAGGTGCTGGGCGGCGGCTCGAGCATCAATGTGATGGTGTGGGCGCGCGGTCACCGCGCCGACTGGAATCATTTTGCCGCCGAAGCCGGCGACCATGGCTGGAACTACGAATCGGTGCTCGCCATCTATCGCCGCATCGAAGACTGGCACGGCCCGCACGACCCGAGCCGGCGCGGGCAGGGCGGCCCGATCCACGTCGCCCCGGCCCACGACCCGAAGCCGACCGCGACCCTGATGCTGGAAGCGGCGCGCTCGCTCGGCGTGCCGACCTTCGACAGCCCGAACGGCGCCATGATGGAGAGCGATGGCGGCGCCGCGATCAACGACCTGCGCATCCGCGACGGCAAGCGGCTGTCGGTGTTCCGTTCCTATACCTGGCCGCGCATGGCGCAGCCGAACCTCACTGTGCTCACCAACGCGCTGGTATCGAAGCTGTTGTTCGACGGCGCGCGGGTGGTCGGGGTCGACGTCATCCTCGACGGCCAGCCGCGCCAGTTCAGGGCCGAACGCGAAGTGGTGCTGTCGCTGGGCGCAATCAACACGCCCAAGGTGCTGATGCAGTCCGGGATCGGGCCGGCGAGCGAGCTGGCGCGCCACGGCATCGCCGTGCGCCAGCACCTGCCGGGCGTCGGCCAGAACCACCAGGACCACGTGTCCTTCGGCTGCATCTGGGAATACAGCGAACCGCAGGAAGTCGGCAACGGCGGCTCGGAAGCGACCCTGTACTGGAAGAGCGACCCGTCGCTGGACGCGCCGGACATGCTGCATTGCCAGGTCGAGTTCCCGGTGCCGAGTGTGGAAAATGCAGCGCGCGGCGTGCCCGAACACGGCTGGACCATGTTCGCCGGCCTGGCGCATCCCAAGAGCCGCGGGCAGTTGCTGCTGTCCGGCCCTGGTGTGAATGACGCCATGATCATCCGCGCCAATACCTTGTCGGATCCGGACGACCTGGAGGCGGCCAAGTCCAGCGTGCGCATGTGCCGTGAACTGGGCAACGCCTCCGCCTTCAGGCGCATCGTCAAGCGCGAGGCCATGCCCGGCACCCTGGGCGACGACGAACTGGAACGTTATCTGCGTAACGGCGCGGTCACCTACTGGCACCAGTCATGCACCGCCAAGATGGGGCGCGACGAGATGTCGGTGGTGAACGCGCAGCTGGAAGTCTACGGCGTGCCGAAGCTGCGCATCGCCGACGCCTCGATCATGCCGCGCATCACGACCGGGAACACGATGGCGCCCTGCGTGGTGATCGGGGAACGCGCGGCCGACATGATCAAGGCCGCCTACCGCATCTGATGGCGCGTCTTCAGGCCTTGCGGGTGGAGGTGATGAAGGGCCGCTTCTCGAAGAACTCGATGAGCAGCTCGGTCAGGACGCCGACCTTGCGCGCCGGATGCGGGCCTGGCGGGCGCACCACGTAGGCGCCCGCGACCGGGATCGGGTGGCGCTTCATGACCGGCACCAGCGCGCCGCTGTCGAGGTATTCCTGGGTCAGGGCATCGGGCAGGTAGCCGATCCCGAGTCCGGCCACCGCGGCGGCCACCAGTGCGGTGCCGTTATCGGCCTTGAAGCGTCCTTGCGGATGGACGGTCAGGATCTTGTCGCCATCCATCATCTGCCAGGATTCGGTGCCCTGCATCAGGGCCTGGTGGTTGAGCAGCTCTTCGGGCGTCTCGGGCGAGCCGTGGGCCGCGATATAGGCCGGGCTGGCCACGAACTTGCCGTGGAACGGCCCGACCTGGCGCGCGAGCAGGTTGGAGTCGCGCATGTGGCCGAGCCGGATCGCGCAATCGTAGCCGTCGCTGATCAGGTCGACTTTCTTGTCGCTGTAGCAGGTGTGGATTTGCAGCAGCGGGTGGCGGCGCGCCATTTCCGCGATGATGGGAGCGAAATAGGTGGGGCCGAAGGTCAGCGGCGCGGCAATGCGCAGGCGCCCGCGCAGTTCGCCGGCGGGCAGGATCGATTCGCGCGCCAGGTCGATCTCGGCGACAGCGCGGGCGGCGCGGTCGCGCAAGGTGGCCCCGGCCTCGGTCAGCGCCGCGCCGCGCGTGGTGCGTGACAGCAGCTGGATCCCGAATTCAGCTTCCAGCCGCACCAGGCGCCGGCTGACGATCGACTTGGAGACGCCGAGCCGCAGCGCGGCGGGCGAAATGCCGCCGGCATCGGCCACTTCGACGAAGGTCTGCAGGTCTTCGATATTCATGTCCACCCTCCCTGTTGAGCGATAGCGCGCAATTCGGGATGGTACTTCGGTATCGGGCGCGGCAGGGGATTAATCACGCGCCCGCTCTCTGGCTCGACGGCCGGCTCAGCGGCTCCGGGATGTGCAGGTGCTGGCGGCCCGACATTGCGTCGCCCTGTACCTGCTCGGACAGGCGCTCGGCGTCGCGTCGGCGGATGTCGTCGGCGGCCTGCGCGATGTCGACTTCGGCCAGGCCCAGCGCGCGCAAGCCCTCGGCGCCCAGCAGATAGGCCGATTCGACGGTCTCCCTGATCTCGACGTCGACGCCGGCGCGGATCAGTTGCACCGAATGATTGCGGTCGAAGCTGCGCACCAGCAGCCTGGCCTGCGGGAACTCATGCCGCGCCAGCTTGACGATCTGCAGCGCGGCCTGCGGGTCGTCGATGCACAGCATGATGGCAGCTGCGTCGGCGGCGCCCGACTGCTGCAGGGTGGCGAGCCGGGTGCCGTCGCCGAAATACACCTTGAAGCCATAGCGCTCGGCATCGCGGATGCGGTCGGGATTGTTATCGATGACCGACAATTTGACGCCGCTCGACAGCAGGACCTGCGACGCGATCTGGCCGAAGCGGCCGAAGCCGACCAGCAGGATCCGCCCCTTGAGGTTGGCGGCGGCGTCGACGCCTTCCATCGACTTCTGGCGCGTGAGCAGGCGGTCGGCGCCGATCATGAGCAGCGGCGAGGCCGCCATCGACAGGATGACGACGGTGACGAACAGCGCGTTTTCACGGGCATCGATCACGCCGCCCGCCATCGCGGCGGCGTACAGCACGAAGGCGAATTCGCCACCCTGCAGGAACATCGACGTACGGCGCAGGGCCTGCCGGTTGGCGCTCTTGAACAGGCGCGCGACGGCGTACACCATGGCGCCCTTGGCCAGCATGAAGGCGAGCAGCATGGCCAGCAGCAGGGGCCATTCGGCGGCCACGATGGCGAGATCGAGCGACATGCCGACCGCCAAAAAGAACAACCCCATCAACAGGCCGCGGAACGGCTCGATGTCGCTCTCGATCTGGTGCCGGTAGCTCGAACTGGACAGCATCACCCCGGCCAGGAAGGCGCCCATCGCCATCGACAGGCCGGCGAATTCCATCAGCAGCGCCGCCGACAACACCACCAGCAGGGCGCCGGCCGTCAGCACCTCGCGCGTGCGGGTGCGCGCCAGCAGGGCGAAGAAGGGGTTCAGGCCCCAGCGCGGCACGGCCAGCAGCACCAGCACCGCGCCCAGGGCCAGCAGCATGCCGGACCAGCTGGCGGCGCCTTGCGCCTGCGGCGACATGAAGGCCACCAGCGCCAGCAGCGGCACGATCATGAGATCCTCGAACAACAGGATCGCCACCGATTTCTGGCCTTCGCTGCTGGCGATCTCGCCGCGGTCCTGCAGCAGCACCATGATCACCGCGGTCGAGGACAGCACGAAGCCGGCGCCGGCTACAAAGGCCACTGGCGCCGACAGGCCGAACAGCGCCATCCCGGTCAGCGTCAGCGCGCCGATGGCGGCGCCGACCTGGGCCAGTCCGAGCCCGAAGATCTGGCCGCGCATGGCCCACAGCTTGGGCGGACGCAGCTCGAGGCCGATCACGAACAGGAACATCACCACCCCGAGTTCGGAGAAGTGCAGGATCGCCTGCGAATCGGTGAACAGGCCGAGCACCGAAGGGCCGACCAGGATGCCGGCGGCGAAATAGCCGAGCACCGAGCCCAGGCCCAGGCGCCGGAACAGCGGCACCGCCACGACGGCGGCCGCCATCAGGACCACCGCGGGACCGATCGTTTGTCCCAGACTAGCTCCAGCCATCAGCCTACCTTTCGCGTGTATGTATATAGGGTTGCCAGTGATTCAGCACGCGAGCATAGCGTTGTCCGCTTGACCAGGACTAGCATCGAATCGCGACTTACAGTGTTGCACAAACTGGAACGATCGGTGTTGCACGATCTGCGACACAGCTCACCCCGGTGCGCGGCTAGTTCGCGGGTTGCAGCGATTGCACACTGTGGGCTCCCCGACCGCCTGGCGCCCGGCGCAGCCGACGCAGGACATCTTTCCACAACCGCTATCAAGGATGCACATCATGACCTTTCGTAATGGCCTGAAATCGCTGCTTCGCCCCGAGGACTCGGTTCTCGTCCTGATCGACCACCAGGCCTATCAGATGGCGAACCTGAACAGCCACGAGCCGCAGATGGTGATCAACAACACGGTGGGTCTCGCAAAGTCCGCCAGGGCGTTCAAGGTGCCAACCATCCTGACCACCGTGATTGCGGACCGCGGCGGCAAGCTGTTCAAGCAAATCGCCGACGTCTTCCCGGGCCAGGAAATCATCGACCGCACCTTCATCAATACCTGGGAAGACGCCAAGGTGGTGGACGCGGTCAAAGAAACCGGCCGCAAGCAGCTGATTATCGCCGGACTGTGGACCGAGGTGTGCGTGGCCATGCCGGCTATCCAGGCGCTCGGTGAAGGCTGGGACGTCACCGTGGTCACCGATGCCTGCGGCGGGGTGTCGGTCGAATCGCACCAGGTCGGCATCCAGCGCATGATCGCGGCTGGCGCCAACGTGATGACCTGGATGGCGGTGGCCGCCGAGTGGCAGCGCGACTGGGCGCGCGAAGAATCCGCAGCCGCCATTTCGGAGGTGGTCATGGAGCATGGCGGTGGCAGCGGCATCGCCTACTTGTGGGAGATGCAGCTGCTCAATACGCCGGTGCCAACGAGCCCTGTCAGCGGCGGCTGATCCGGAGGGCTTTGTGCGAGGCCGCAATCATGTTGTCGGTCTTGCACAAAGCGGTGAAAGATCAGAAGATGCCACGTCCGGCGCCAGGCGCGCGACCGGCAGCTAGTCAAATCAGTCCGATTCATTCATCCGGGACCCACCATGCATAGCGAACCAGGCGTCGTCGACGGCGCAAAAATAGTGCTCAGCTAGGCAACCGCCACCGTCGCGGCCTGCTTCACCCTGCGCGCGGCGCGCGGCGCTCCTACGCCGCTGGCCCAAGCTCTGGAACCAGGTGGTGGTATGGTTGTCGATACCCGTACCGCAAATTCTGGATGCGCTGGCACCATATCGTCAGCCTCGCCGGCGGCGTAATCAGCGTGACCTGGATTTTTTCCGGGCCGCTGTCGATGAATCCGGCGCGGGTGCTGGCGCTGGCGCGGCGCGGGGAAGGCCGGCGCTGACACTGGCAGCCGGCTGCGGCAGCTTACACGCCATCGGCGATCACGACCCGGTTGCGCCCGCCGTTCTTGGCAGTATAGAGCGCGCGGTCTGCCGCCTGCAGCAGATCCTGTTCTCCCTCGCGCTGTCCGCGCCACTCGGCAACGCCAAACGACGCTGACACGCCCGAGATAGTCTGGCCCTGGTGCTGGATCACGACCGTGGTCAGCGATTGCCGGATCGCTTCGGCGCACTTCGCCGCTTCGCCGGCGTCGCAATCGGGCAGCATCAGCACCAGTTCCTCGCCGCCATAGCGGCACACGACATCGCTGGCGCGCACCCGCTGCAGGATGATGCGACTGGCGGCCTGCAGCACCAGGTCGCCGCCATCGTGGCCATAAGTATCGTTGACGCGCTTGAAGTGGTCCAGGTCCAGCATCACCACCGAGCACACGCTGCGGCTGCGCTGGGCGCGCGCCAGTTCGCGCTTGAGCGATTCGTCGAAGAAGCGCCGGTTGTACAGGCCGGTCAGCGGATCGACCGTCGACTGGTGACGCAGGGTATTGCGCAGCGAGACGTTGCTGATGGCCAGGCTGAGCTGCTCGGCCAGGGTGGCGATGTGGGAGCTGTCGATTGCATCGTCGTTACGCCGTTCTGTGGCGACCACCAGGATGCCGATCACGTCGCCCTGCGACACCATGGGAACGCAGGTCTGGCTGTCATGGGTGGCGAGCCAGATCGCGCCGTGGTCGCAGCACAGGCTGTGGTCCCCCGTGGCCAGATGGATTTTGCCAAGCCGCAGGCCCCAGCAATCACCGGGCGTTACCGTCGGCGGCGGCGTCTCGGCCACGCCCCAGCTTGCCTTCAATTCGAGCACGTCACGTGAGTTGCGATAGAGATAAACCGCGCCCGCCGTATCCGGCAACAGCTGGCGTAGGAACACCGGCAACACGCGCTCCAGCTCGGGCGGGGTCTTCACGCTATCGAGCGCCTGCAGCATATTGGCGGATATCGACAGCCGCTCGGCGCGCACTGCGGACTGTTGCGCCAACTGGGCATTGCTCTCTGCCAGCGACTTCGACTGGCGCGCCGATTCCGCCTGTTCGTTCAGGCTCCGGGTCACGACGTACACCGTTGCAACAATCAGGACCAGGCTGGCGAGGCTGGCGCCAATGCCCAGCGCCGAGTTGTAGCGCAGGGTAGCGGTCAGCTCGTCGCGCAAGCCGTTGCGGTGATCGGCCAGGGCGCGTTGCTGACGGCCCAGCAGGGCGCGCAGCTCGTCCATCAGGAGCTTGCCGCGCTGGCTGGCCACCATGTCCAGCGCTGCCCTGGACTTGCCGGCCTTCTTCAGGCGGATCGAGTGGTCCATTTCGCGGATCTTGTCCCGGCTCAGCGCAGCGATTCGCACGACCAGGGCGTGTTCTTCCTGGTTGGTTCCTGCGAATCGATGCAACTGATCGAGCGCGGCGGGAATTCCGGCGACGCCGGCGTTGTACGGCGCCAGGAAATCGTCGTCGCTGCCGATCAGGAAGCCGCGCTGGCCGGTTTCCGCATCTTGCAAAAGGCTCAACATGAGACTGTAGGCACGCTCCTTGGCGGCACTATCCTTGAGCGCGTCCAGGGTCGCATTCGCCTGGGAACTGCTGAGTATGGGCAGCGTGGCAAGGCAGGCGACGATGACGATGATCAGGATGCCAAATAGCTTGAGGCTGGAGTCGAGTCGAGAAAACATGCCGCTAGGAAATTATGGATTTTATGAATCATAAACCGCGCTGGAAATATGCAGTTCATTAAGCAGCCGGCGACATGCCCTTCACTTCGAGCGATCGGCATCTTCCATACGCCATGCTTGTTGCAGCTTTGGCAATTTCAGGACCGAGGAAAATTGTCACACACCAGAAGCGAGGCACATAAATGAGAATCATAATGCAAATGAGAATGACAATGATTCGCATTCAGAATATAATTGTCTTTGCATCTAGAAATCCTCCCATCGAGAGAGGACATAGCTCATTACTCGTTTGCCTGAAAGAGACCGCATGAATAGATACGCCGCACAGGAATCACTCCGCAAGCGGGCCATGCTTGCCCGCTATCGTCCGACCCCACTTCCGCAGCGTGCCGTTCTGGCTTGCGCAATCTCCGCCTTGCTCATGTCGACCGCATTTGCCCACGAGGACACCGATATGCCCTCCGGCGTCGAGATGATGATGCCCCGGATCGACATCGTCGGGCAGGCGCAAAACGAGGCAGGGACCACCGCGACGGTCAGTGGCGAGGAACTTGAGCGGGCCAATAATCTGAAAGACGTGGTGCGCCATCAGCCGCTGGTGTCCGCTCCCGGCACGGCGTCCGGCACCACGCGCAATCGCAGCACCTTCGACCGCTCCGGCACCACCGGCTATAACATCCGCGGCATCGAAGGCAATCGGGTTGGCATGGACGTCGACGGCATTGAAATGCCTGACGCTACCGGCCGTCCCTACGTGAGCCGCGTGGGCGCCAATACCTTCGGCGTCGGTCGCGACTTCATCGATCCTGAAATGTTTTCCTCGGCTGACATCCTGTTCGGCACGACCTCGGCCAAGCGGTCGGCAGGCGGCATTGGCGGGGCGGTGAGTTTCAAGACCAAATCGGCCGACGACTATCTGCGCGGCAGCAAGGTTGATTACTACGGCGGCAAAGTTGGCTACGACTCGGCCGACCGCTCCTGGAACGAGAGCGTGACCGCGGCCGGCCGCAGCGGCAATCTGGATGGCCTGGTCAGTTACTCGCGCCGCGACGGACACGCGACCCGGAACAATAGCGATATCGTCGACAGCATGCCCAACGACTGGGATTCGGATGCCTTGCTGCTCAAGGGCGGACTGCGCATCGATGCCAACAATCGACTCGAACTGTCCGTCGACTTGTACCGGCGCAGGAACGACACATTGTTCAATGGCTGGGACACGAACAGCACCTTGATCACTGAAAATTCCCAGCAGCACAGCAAGACAGCGCGCAATACGGTGCAGTTGACGCATCAATGGACGCCAAACAAGGCCTGGGCCGACGTCGCGGATTCGCGATTGTATTTCCAGAACACCGATACCGAAGACACGACCGATACAAAAACATTGGCGACCAATGCCAGCGTGCGCAATATTTCCGAGAACGAGACCGCAATATGGGGCGTGTCGAGCGTTGTCACGAAACGACTGGATCGCCACTATCTGAGCTATGGCTTCAATGCATCGACCCAGGACGTCGAGCGGCCGTGGAATGTGGTCGGCTACATGAAACCGCAGCCTGACACGACGACAGTGCGGGCCGGGATTTTCTTACAGGACGACATCAACTTCGACCTTGGTGGGCGTCGCCTGGTGGTGACGCCGGCCGTGCGTGGCGATTATGTCCGGATCAAGATGCGTGACCTGGGCAATTTTGCGTCGGGCATCCTGACGCCAGCCGACATGGAGAAGATGTATGGGAGTCCCAGCAATACCATCTGGAGTCCGAGTCTGGCGCTGAGCTACGCCATGATGCCGAACGTGCTGGCCTATGCGCAATATAAGCGTAGCGGGCGTGCACCTTCCGCCGGCGAGATATTTGGCACCTGGAACCTTGCCAGCAATTACGCAACGGGTAACCAGTATGCGCTGGTCGGCAACCGCGCGCTGAAAGAGGAAACCAGCGATGCCGTCGAACTCGGTATCAAGGGCAAGCCGGCGCCGGGAGTGGCGTTGCAGACCTCGGTCTTCTACACGAAGTACAAGGATTTCATCGCTTATACGCGCTACACCCGCGGCATGTCCCCAAGCCTGTTCACGAACGTGCCCGCGCACATCGGCACCATCTACCAGGCGGAAAATCGCGACGACGCCAGGATCTACGGTTTCGAATTCAGCTCACGGCTCGAACACGGGCAATGGAGCCCGAACGCCAAGGGGTTTTATACGACCTGGGCCGTGGGCCTGAGTCGCGGCACAGCAAAATCGAATTACGCCGGCGACAAGGATGTCCCACTCGAGTCCGTGTTGCCGCGCAAGGCGGTCATCGGCGCCGGTTACGATGCGCCGTTGAAGGCATGGGGACTGAACCTGATCGGCACCTTCGTCGCCGGCAAGCAGGCCGTGGCGACCAACCGCGATGGCTACACCAACGCCGGACCGGACTTGACCGATTCCACGGTTGCGCTGTTCCGGGTGCCCGGTCGCGCCACGTTCGATCTGGTCAGTTACTGGCAGGTCAACAAGAACGTGCGCCTCGATGCCGGCTTCTACAACCTCGGTGACAAGCGTTACTGGGACTATTCCAGCTCACGCAATCTGCAACCTTCCGTCGCACGGGACCGGCGCGATATCGAACTGTTGACCGAACCGGGCCGCACGGTGGCCATGTCCATGCGCGTGGCATTTTAAGCAGTACCGCCGGCATCCCATCGATTTCATCAAGTCTTATCCAACACAAACGAGGTACGTATGAAAAAACAGAACACCCAGCCCGGCATGTCCGGCTTTGGTCTCGCCCTGACAGTCATGCTGGTCGCGCTGACGGCGGCGGCGCCATCGGGGGCAGCCGAAGGACCTGCGGCGCCCGCAGGCGGACACGGCCTGGCGGCATTCATGGGCAGTTATGATACCGACCGCGATGGCCTGGTCACACGTGAAGAGTACGACACGGTGCGCAAGCAGCGCTTTATGGCAGCCGACACCAATCGCGACGGCTGGCTGAGCGAAGCAGAATACGTGGCCGAATACGAAGGACGCCTGAAGCAGCAATACGCTGGCCGGGCGCAGGACGAACGGTACGCCGGCTCGATCAAGCAGGCATATGTTCGCTTCAATATCCTGGACACCGACCGTGACGGCAAACTGACAGTGGAAGAAGACATCGCGATCGCCGAAAAGACGTTCAAGCAAAACGACAAGAATGGCGATGGCAAGGTCGATCAGGCCGATGGAGCCAAGCCATGAGGCCCATAACATCACTGCGCACGCTGGTGCTGGCAGGGTGGCTCACCGCCGCCGCCGGCGCCGCGCATGCGCATACGCCGTTCTTGTTGCCGACTAACTTTGACGTGCAGCCGAAAGGATCAATCGGTGTCGATGCCGGATTCACCGAAAAGTTCTTCGTCTCAGACGTCGCGTTCGGCAGCACGGCATTTTCGATCGTCACGCCGCAAGGCGAGCGCATTCCCTTCGGCGACATCCATCAGTTCAAGCAGCGGACGGTAGCCGAGCAAAAACTTCCCGATGAAAAGGGCACGTATCGCCTCAGCACGGGCCCACGGCTGGGCGCCGTGTTCCGCACCTGGGAGCGCAACGGCAAGACCGAGTCTGCACGCGATCCGCAACAGGTCATGCCGCCTGATGCGAAGTTGCTGGCCCATTACCAGTCGCTGTCGATTTCCGAGGCCTACGTCACGGCCGACAAGCCATCGGTGAAAGCGCTGGCGCCGACCGGCAAGGGATTGGAAATCGTCGCCATCACCCATCCGAGCGACCTGTTCGTCGGTGAGAAATTCGAATTCACCGTCCAGTTCGACGGTACTCCCCTGGTGGACCAGAAGGTGAGTATTTATCGCTCTCCGATGGACCTGGCAAGCCAGAGCACCGTGGAGAACGTTTCGACCGACTCGCAGGGGAAAGCCGTCCTGCCGTTGGCGAAGCCGGGACTCTATCTCGCGCTGGTCCGGTACCGGGCGCCCGCACCGGTCGGTGCTGCTGCACCGAGCTACGGCCACAATTACACATTGACGTTCCGCGTGCTCGATCAGTGATCGGCTGACTGCGCTTGCTACCTGCCTTTGTTTCTTAGTTGAAACAAGGCACGTATTCTTGCCACAAACGATCGACACCAGAAGTGCGGTCCGGCGAGCTTTGGCTTATCATGGCGGGTTCCCGACAGTATTCGTCGCCGTTTCCCCAGGCGACCAGACCCTTCTAGCATGAGCACCACCTCGCCCATTCCCGGCATCGCCCCAGCCCCCGTCCAGCCATCGCGCCGCCTGTCTGTCGCCCCGATGATGGGCTGGACAAACAAGCCAGCAACCATGCGGGTTTCAAGGCGCCTCTCCGTAATTTCTTCGTAGTTCATCAGTGGGCGGCGAGCGCCGCAGATCCTGCCTTTCCTGCTCGCGCAGCTGGTCGAGCGCCTCGGCAACATCGCGGATATCGGCCGTCAATGGGCTGCCTGACATCGGCACCGGGGATTTGCCCAGCGAGCGGTGCGTGTAGCCGGTAGCGGTGCTCATTCCCAAAGCCAGACATGTTTCGTCGAGGTTCAGCCGTGGCTTGTTGTAGATCGCCAGCAGTAAAAATTCAGTTCGCATTATTCCCCTCCCGGAAATTTACAGTCTTCGCGCGATATTTGGCCACTTGGGCCGCGCCAACGCAGCTGCCGCCCAAGGCCAGCAACGTGATCACCAGTTCAATAGGGCCGATGAATGTACCGACCACTGCGAATACCACGGCTGCGAGCGTGCCGCAGATGATCCACATGCCGATAACTTGTAGTTGCTGTGGCGTCATGTTTGCTCTCCCTGGCCGCCGTCGAGCTGGGCGGCGCGCGGGACCGCCGGCTGCGCAGCGGCGCGGTCGTAGGTCTCATCGGTGACGT
>Ga0265797_10008949_pt1 | contig 13176 bp, 7 predicted proteins | sample P2T30metagenome_FD_192433 | JGI IMG/M metagenome (GOLD analysis project Ga0265797, IMG submission 192433) | Plant litter microbial communities from East Loma Ridge, Irvine, California - P2 T30 | ecosystem: Environmental > Terrestrial > Plant litter > Unclassified | place: USA: California... | reverse complement strand
ATGCAGTCTCGTCGTTCAAAATGTTCGAGCTCCTGCACGTTGATGACTTGAAGCTGCTCATCGTCCTCCATCACATCGGAACTGTCATGATGATACAGGGGTTCATGGCCATGGCTTCCAGTGTGCCATCAGGGGGCATGGCGAGGATCTCGGACTCGATAACCATTGCGAACATTGCCCTTTTCTGGAGTAAGTTTATCCCCTACGCATTCACGACCATTCGCCCAGTAGTCTGACGCCTTGCAATAGTTCTTTTCGACGGATTGTTGGGGATCGCCTCGCATGCACCTCTGATCATCCGCCGAGGCTTCCTGTTCGAGGGGAACAAAGAGCTGACTTCGATGATTCATGGGATTGGTTATCTCATGGCTGTCCTAGTCACGGCGATCGAGCCAATCACCGTGATGTTTCTTGTCGGGCTGCATTGGTCTGAACTCCCCGCTGCTGCTCGTCTGATCATCATTGCTTTGCAGGTATTATTTACTTGTGCCAAGGTCAAGGTCTGTTCGCGGGTTGGACGAACAGAGGGTTCTGCGAGAAGAGAAGCGGTCCTGGTGTGCGCATCAATCAAACCAGACATATTTTGACACAGTCTGACCGGCATCTGGGGAGGCATACAGTACGTTAGTTGAGCATTTAATCAGTGGCGTGATTTTAGATAGGAGCCTCGTGTATCGATAGACGAAAGCGGATGCTTGCGTTGCTTGGCGTTCAACCGAAGGTTACACAACCTATGCACACCACTTCCATCACACTCGGCAATTTTTCTGACAAGCTACCACAGCCTCAACGTTCAGAAAGAATCTAACACGCTGGGGTAGCGCAAGTGTTCATGGTTGACCGGATGTGCTTGGAGATATATCTCAGGTGATAAACACACGCTTTTGCCCCTTCTGGGGTTAAGACATGGAGAACATTAAACAGCGCCGGCCTGGTGTTGAAGACAGTGTTTAGCAATCGGGCGACTTCCTTTTTGTTTCCTTCCAGTCTGTTCTCTCGTAATCTGTTCACTCGTAAGGTATCCTTGCGTTCGATTAGAGCTCTCTTTCTCTCTCTCGTCATCCGACCCGTTCGAGGGGGTTCTTGGGTAATCCCAAACGCAACACTCACCATACAATATCGGTCTCAATTGACAAGGCAACCCTGGAGGAAGAGAGATTCTCTATGTGTCAGTAGCGCTGGTTTATCGGAAAAGGCGACTTCTGCCTGGAGAACTTCGCGACAAAATCCTTTGCGATTCTGGCACAACAAAATCCGCCCACACGCCCGACTTCTGTTCAGTGAAGCCTTTCCCAGCGCTGGCCCGAGAACTTCATGTTTTACAGCTCTTGGGATGGTTGCCGCCTACTCCGATCTCGCCGCACGTGTACGGCGTCCTTTTCCAAATGGCCTCGACAGATTATCAACCCAGTCGTCTGGCTCATGATGTCGACCGCGAGCCTGCGGCAAGTCCGTATCGCGTATATCGTGATTATGAGTTGTGCTGTGTTTCGAGCACAACCCGGAGAATGGAAAATGGAAACTGGGAATACACAGGATGCACAAGCTACCGCTGTGATAAGATGACAGATCTGCCCTAGCCGGCGTAAACCGGAACTCGCTTTGATGACGTGTTGGCGACATTCGCTCGCCATTCTCCGATCAACAGGAAGACATATACAACAACCACTTGCGTTAGAAGTTCGCAACGTCAGCCGGAAACGAATATCTTCGGAGGGGCAAACAATCGCAACAGCAGGCCGATCTTCATCGAGCCTTCATGTCCATCAACATCCATCTTCGCAAACGCCTTCAATCAACGGGTGTACTGACTCGCCGCCCACTTGGGCTGAGCGGATCTACGCAAATCTAGCCGTTTCTTGCAACACCAACACTCGAAGCACGCTAGGATCTGGCTAAGCGAAATGAGCTACTCTCGTATACAATCAACGATTACATCCTTCTGTACACTCGAAAAAAGCAATCACACTCTAACCCTACGAGCCTGGACGCAGCTCTGCTGAAATCCCCTCAGCATTCGACATGGTTGGCGGCTCGCTCTTGAGGAGCCAACAGTCCTAGCCCTCGCTAGAGCGAGTCTCCAACAACAGCCAGGATGTGATCCACAATAATGCTCTGCGCGAAGGATCCTTAGCCCGGACAATTATAGATGAGCTGAAACCTGCAGCCACGACGTGAATTCTGTCGTTGAAGGTATACATAATGCCGTAAGTCGTTATCCTCTGCCATTTCATACTCCCGCATAGAATTAGCCTGTACAGTACCGCCATGTTATCCGCGTCTATCCTTATCCTTCCCCTCGCGGCAGCCCGTCTGGCACTCGCCCAGCAGTATGCGAGCACGACGACCTTCGAGTTCTCCGGCTCGACTTTGCCCACCGGCCTCTCGGCTTCGAACTATAAAGTCGGAAAGATCCCCAACCAGCACGAATACGTCCCAAACAACGTCGACGTCTCGGGAGGCTTCCTGAACCTCATAGTCAACGGCGGGCAGTCGACCGACTCAGCAATCTGCGGTGCAGAGGTCGTCACGGACTTCACCATCGCAAGTGCTTCAGTCGAGACCTACGCCATCCTAAGCGAAGTCCCCGGAGTCGTCAACGGTAAGCCCTCGATTCAATTTAATTCGATTCAAACCAAGTCATCCCAACCCACTTCCCTTCCCACTAACCCCATCGCCCAAGGAATCTTCCTCTACGAATCCGACAACCAAGAAACCGACATCGAATTCCTCTCGTCCCCCGCCTCCCAATCCAACATCGACGCCGGCTACACAAGCAGCGGCGCCCTCTGGTACACGAACCAAGCAACAACGCCCGGCACGCCCAGCACGCACAAGACCAGCTCGGCGCCCTCGGGGGCCTTCTCGAGCGTGCACAATTACCGCATCGACTGGAACAGCAGCGCCAGCACGTTCTACGTGGATGGCGAGTTCAAGTACCAGCTGACGGAGAATGTCCCGACCGCGACGAACGGGAGCTGGCTTTGGAACAACTGGTCGTGAGTTTCTTCTCGAGTTGTGAGATGGGGATCATTTATGGGGCGCGCTACTGACAAGACTTTCCAGGAACGGCGACAAAGAGTGGTCTGCCGGGCCACCCGCCACGGACGCGGTGTTCAAGATTCAGAAGATTGTCATGGAGTACAACCCCGGTACCGAGAGGGTGTAGATTGGATAGCAGTGGGGATTCCGTTCGAGTAATCTTGAGCGGAAAGTATCTTGGAGGACTGAGTTGTGTTTGGGAAGCTGCTTCGCCGCATATTATACAGAGAAGCGGCAACTGTACAGATCTGTCAAGAAGCAATACGAGACTCCCCCACCCACCATCCCCGTTCTTTCAAGTGGCAAACAGACTTGTGATTTTGCACGCCATCACATGCTGCGACGCAAACTGTTCAACCATATCATGCCAGTCTGCATACACGCCGTTCGGCTTCAACCGGTGTGTGATGGAATAGTTGGCAGACGTAGCGCCAGCCCAGCTATCGGTAAACGAATAGTGCACGCGGGCCTGCTCGCTCGGGAGCTCCCCAGTTTCAATGCCAGCCTCTTCGACGGCGACCACCCGCTCAGCAATGATAGCAGCCATCCTCGAGTCCCACATGCCTTCGTGGCGATGCATGCCACGCAGCACGCCGATGGCACGACGCCTGATAGCCGGGTCCCGACACTTGATGCTGATCCAGTGGATGGGTCCAACAATCTCCACATCCAGAGTGAAGGTACGGGTGTAACGATCGGATTGCGCGTGCAAGTTCGCAAGCGCCGGGAGGCTTTCGGCCAGGATCACGGCTTCTGTGTAGCCGGAGATGTGTGCGTCGTGAGAGCATTCGAAGGGTGTCGTGGCCACGCTGACCCAAGTGGATGCCACCAGACGTTGAATCTCGAGTATGTTGCAAGCATATAAGTCTTTGGAAGTGAACCGAGATGCAGCGCGTGTTCTGTAGGCCAAGAAACGTTGATGCCAGAGTAAAAGTCGATTGCGCAAGGCCGTTTGCTCCTGAAATGCTGAAGCTGGAATAGCGGACGGCTCGTACCTGCACACATCCATGGTTTGGACGAAGCGCAAAGACAGATTCAGGAGATTGACCAAGCTGTCTCGGGCATTCTCCAGAGAAATAAAGGCGTCCGGCACGCTTTCTGAAAGGGTGGTAGGATACCTCCAAGAAGCATCATTCCCGAACAGAGCATAGAGCATTTCCAGACGATTAAAGACTGGTAACATCTTATTTCTGACCCGGTCGAACGCCAAGCGCGACGACTGTGAGCTTTCGGGACGTGAGATGTAATCCGCGATAATGGCCATGCCACCCTTGAAGTGTCCGATAGCAGCCTCCGCGTCACCACGCAGGAGCTCGATACAAACGAACAGGATACACGCAAGCAGGACTGTGTCAGTCGTTCCTGGTGACGAACTCAATTGGGACAAGCGACCGACCGAGGCGATGTAACTCCGTAAGGCTACAGGGTCGGTCTCTTTGATTTGCGCAGGAAAAGACAGCACCGCTGGCTCATCATCTGTGAGAGTCGTTTCTCGGACTATGCCAGTTTCGTCAACGTCGCGAAGCTCTCGCTGTTCAGCAAGGATGCTCAAGGCCACCATGGCGTGTCTGATGGCTGGTTCTGCAACACTGGCCTGCACGATGAAGCCGTTCCAAAGCTCGTGGTCGAAGTACATGCTGAGGCTTGGGGCGGTCTTGACACAGAAGTACTCAAGAGCTCGCATTTCGCCAGAAGATACTTTGGAAGTGGAAGGAGCCAGTCCTCTTGTTGGCTTTGGCAATCGAGCAACGGCTGTGGCATCTTGACTCCTGGTCGGAGGTTGAACGGAGTAGCCGTCACATTTGCGCCCTGTAGTGCTGCATTTCAGACAAGCAGGTTTGGCTTCGTCGCATTTGATCTGATGAAAGGGTAAGCGAGGCAACGATGTGCTGAATGAGATTGCATACCCTGCGGATCTTGCAAGTCAGGCAGCCTGTTCTCACTTTGGGCTTGCTCGCTCTAGTGCGCTTTGCTGTGATCTGTCGGTCATCGCTCGAAGAGGACGTCTCTCTTGGTGGCAGCGCAGGTCGACGTAATGGCAATATCTGTACCTTCGCCGGGTTCACGTAATGTGGGATTGGCAGTGATCGTGAGCCCGGCTGAGGGATCGGTATCACCGCATCATTCCAATGGCCTCCCTGACTCTGCGACACATTAATGGCACAGCTGGACACTGGCGGTACCTCGTCCTGAATGGCGGCTGCGAGAGTAGTCGTCCCATCTTCAGGTCCTGGCCTTCCCAAGCGAGTGCGCCGCACGACGCATGGAACACCAAGTCTTTTGCATCTATAGCAAGGAGTTTGGTTGATATGGAGCTCTCCCGGGTCTGGAACGACGATTTCATCCGGCAGCTCGCATTTGATGCGCCGTTCATGGCAGCCCAGGCAGATAAGGCGAGCGTATGCAGCTCGCGATCGCTTCGAGCTTGACGGTGGCTGCTCCCCCATGGCAACTGATGTTGGGTAAAGCGATAGTAGACACCATCTTGATGGATGCGAACGCAGGTTTGTCGAAGAGACGTGGTGAGGGATTCAGGATTCGGGATTATTCAGCTCCAGGCGGCCGAATTATTGCTCGCGCGAACAAGGTTAAAGTAATCGCGCGTAACTTAGTACCCGAGCCTTAGAACCCTAACCCTAAAGAACGCCCCGATGTTGGTATGTATCTAGTTTGTTCCGACTACACTTCCTTTCTTCCCTCTGCAATCATCTCACGCAAAGAGGCCTCTTGTTTGTCTCCCACTGAGATGTCATTTTCCTGCTGTCTCCTTAAAACTCCTCGCCGTCTCGTTTCCTCCCAGATGGAGCTGGCTGTCACGCTGGCGAAATGAGTTCCCCGCGGCTGTAGGCTGAGAGCAATGTAGTTCTCGAAGGAACCTTGATACATTTGTACATGATTTCTGTCGGGCCCGAGTGTATGTTCCTTTTCCGAAGACTCCTGAACACCTACTGTAGTAGTTTCCAGACCTGTAGTATGCAGAGCTATCGTACTAGGCTGGGCGGCAGCTGATTGGGTGTGTCGTACCCTCTAGTACACGTACCCGTGTGTCAGGAACAGAGCCAGTTGGAAAGCTAGAGACCGGGCTCGACAGGGATCCTTTTCGCAGGTGGCCTCGTATGCTTAGGACAGGCTGCCATGTCAATACTGTACACCACCAACCACTTCCGTCAAAGTGTCAACCTCTCAGCCTCAAACGTGGGGCCGCGTCTGTTCGGTACGAACCACCCAATACCAAATTCGCTGCGTAGAGACTTTCTCTCGACTGATTTCACGGTCTTCAGACTTCCCACAAGAATAGCCATCGCACCAGGTCGTTTGTCGTCGTCACCCTGCGTCCATAGAAGAATATAACAACCATCATGTCTCCATTATGGTTCTGGGCTTACCAGCCCACTTCCTTCAATCCCGACCATGGGACCTCTTCCAAGAGACGCCGAGCTCTTCCCTCTCGATACCGCCGAAGAGGAAGCGCCTCCTCCTGCTTATGGTGAGATCCACAATGAACAGTACGGCCTGAAGACAACCGCCAGCGTCGCCGACGATGGTCGAGTCGACGTTCACATCGACCAACTGAACCGGCGGTTATCCCAGATCTTCACCCCAGCACTCCGCCAGCCACTCCAGAATGATCAAGATCTAGACACTCGCCCTGTGTCACCACCCTCCATACCTGCTTTATCAGGCGGCGAGCCCGGGCTTCTGCCCCCGCCCCCCTTGAATGTTGTCATTCAGGTGGTGGGCTCGCGCGGAGACGTCCAACCCTTCATCGCTCTAGGCAAAGTGTTGAAAGAGAGACACGGCCACCGCGTTCGCCTAGCAACACACCCGACCTTCCGCCAGTTCGTGCAAGAAAACGGCCTAGAATTTTTCAGCATCGGCGGCGACCCATCCAGATTAATGGCTTTCATGGTGAAGAATCCCAGCCTAGTCCCGGGTTTCCGAAGCCTGCTCAGCGGCGACATCAGCCAGCGAAGGAAGGACGTTTCCGAGTACATCCAAGGCTGCTGGCGGTCATGCTATAGGGCCGGGGACGGCACGGCAGACTCGGAGCAAGCATCAGAACCCTTTGTTGCGGACGCCATCATCGCCAACCCCCCATCGTTCGCGCACATCCACTGCGCGGAGAAGTTAGGGGTGCCTCTACACATCATGTTCACCATGCCCTACTCCCCGACCCAAGCCTTCCCTCATCCACTAGCAAACATCCAATCATCCAACATCGACCCTCGACTTACTAATTACGTCAGCTACGCGATGATCGACATCCTCGTGTGGCAGGGCCTAGGCGATATCATCAACCGGTTCCGCGTGAAGCTGCTCGGCCTTGAACCGGTGGGCTTGATGTGGGCCCCGGGAATGTTGGATCGGCTCAAGGTGCCTCACACCTACTGCTGGTCTTCAGCCATAATACCCAAGCCAAAAGACTGGGCAGATCACATCACCATATCGGGATCTTACCTTCTCAAGTCTAGCGATTACACCCCTTCTGCCGAACTGCAAGCGTTCCTTGACGCTGGTCCACCGCCCGTCTACGTCGGCTTCGGAAGCATAGTCCTGGACGACCTTCTTGCGACGACGGAGCTCATGTTCGAAGTTGCTAGACAGACCGGCCAGCGACTACTTCTATTTGAAAGCCCAGGAGGCATGGAAGCTGTCGACTCGAGCCTCATGCCCGACACTGTGTTCATGCTAGGCAACGCGCCACACGACTGGCTCTTCCAACATGTCTCATGCGTGGTCCACCACGGCGGTGCAGGGACAACAATGGCGGGCATTGCCGCTGGTAGACCCACTGTGATCGTTCCCTTCTTCGGAGACCAAGCCTTCTGGGGAGCCATGATCGCGCGAGCGGGCGCAGGTCCGAATCCCATTCCTCAGAGACAGCTCACAGCGGAAAAGTTGATAGAAGCAATCGGATTTTGTCTCCGGCCCGAAACTCTCGAACAGGCCAAGGAACTCGCTCACAGAACCGCAGCAGAGCGAGGCAGCGAAAAAGGCGCTCACCTGTTTCACCAGCACCTCACGCCCGATCGACTTCGATGCACTCTTGCCCCAAGTCGAGCTGCCGTGTGGCGCGTGAAGCGCACACAAGTCAGGCTAAGCGCATTCGCAGTCTGCACGTTGACAAACGCGAACCTGCTGGATCTCGCAGACCTGAAACTGTTCAGAGCGCAAGAATATGAGACAGACCAAGGGCCGTACGACCCGGTCTCCGGCGCAGTCGTCGCCGCGTGCGAAGTAGCCAGCGGCATCACAATGGGGTTGAAAGACATGCCGACGGAGGCGTACAAAGCCTGCCAGCTTCCGTTCAGAGACAGCCCGCAACAGCGTGGAGGTCCAACACCGACTTTCGCGAGCGGGTGCGAATCCTCCGAGACCAGCCACGATCCACGTATGTCTGCCACGTCGGAACAAGACCCGAGGAACCTGGAAGTGCGGGATTGTCGGGCGCGCATCCGCAGGCCTACGGACGTCTCCAGCGTAGACGATCTGGTGTCGGACATTGCGTCGAACGCAGCAGCAGCCGCACCGCCTATTCCTCCAGACGGCAAACAGGCAACGAAGACTGGCCTAGCTCGCAGCGACCAAGGAAGATTCGACTTCAGCTCCGGCAAAGACCGCGACATGATGTCCCAAACGGGCATGCACACCCACAAAGGCCTGGGCCGGTTCGCCAAAGCCGTCGTCCAGTCGCCCATGGACATTTCCATGAGCTTCACCAAAGGCTTCCACAACCTCCCCAAAGCCTGGGGAGACGACACGGTGCGCCCTCGGCCGCAGATCAACGACTTCGTGTCCGGTGCGAAGACGGCTGGAGTGGAGTTCGGCATGGGCATGTACGACGGCATCACAGGCGTGGTCACCCAGCCGTGGAAGGGCGCTCAGAAGGACGGTATCGGCGGATTCGCAAAGGGGTTTGGCAAGGGGATAGGCGGCCTGGTGGCAAAGCCGAGCGCGGCGGCGTTTGGAATCCTTGGCTACACGATGAAGGGGATCCATAAAGAGGTGCAAAAGATGTCTGGCAGCGGGGTGCAGAGCTACATTGCGGCGTCCAGGCTGGCCCAAGGGGAAGAGGAGTGGCGGCAGGGCTCAGATGCGGAAAAAGAGGAGGTGATTGCTGGATGGAAGGTGCTTCGGAAGTATCTGAAGAAGAAATGTAGCCCGGAGGAGATGATGAGGGATGTTTTGGAAGGGCAACGGCGAATGGCGGATGGGAACAACGCGGCGGCCGGAGACGAATGCTTAGGCTCTGGGAATCTTGTCCATCATGCCAGGCTGAGCGTCGGTGCTGTTCGGGACATCCTCGTCGTGGATGGCTCGCATGCAACAAGAACAGGCGACGCCGTGGAAAACGCAGTTGACATAGCGGAGCTTGAGGGTGTTGAGTCACCGAGGCACGGATGCGGCGCCAGTATTGAATGGGAAAGGGTCTTGCGTCTCGACGACGAGGAAGACGAGATTTTCGACCAAGTGATGAATGGGTCCCAAGGGATATCGGCAGACACGAACAGGCTGCAGCATTGCGATTCCGGGCATCTCGCCGGCACCAGTCAAAGTGCGTTCGAAGCGCGGCAAGGCAAACATCTTGGCCAACAGCAAGAGGCCAAGATCCGACGAGAGAAAACGGAAGAGGAGATCGTGTTGGAGTACATCAAGAAGCAAAGCCTCGTGGAGGAGCAGCACCGGCGCAGAGGCAAAAGTCGTGTTGTATCATCAGTCGATGAGGAGTACGAAGAGGACGAGGATCTGCGAAGAGCATTGGAGTTGAGCATGCAAGGCGATTGATTGTAGCTAAAGAATGTCGATGGTGTTAATGTAGACCTCCTTCAACACACACCTAAGACCCTTGAAGCGGGAATCCAATACCCAAGAGCAGAGCCGGCTCCTTCACGTTGTTGTGCTGGTAGCTGAGAATGCCAACGCCGCCTGGCTCCATCATCAGACTGAGCGGGAAGGAAAGATCGTAGCCCAGCCATCTCTTGGCGAATGCTCTGGTCGTGTGGCCATGGGCGACCAGAATAATGTCCTTTGGCTCGTCGTCGTGCATGTGCGGTGCTTGGATCTCGCGGATTTGCTTGATCAAGACGTCGAGGCGCGCAGCGAGTTCGGCTGGAGACCTGGAGGATCGTCAGTGGAAATATGCTGAAAACCGGCTCTCTTAAGCGTCTCCTTACTCGCCACCCTCGCAGCCATCTCTCCAGATATCCCACTCCTGGTCCTTGTCGAGACCACGCTCTTTGCGCAGCGCTCTGATGTCTTTGGTCACACGGCCTTCGTAGTCACTGCATATTTGCATCTCAGCATTCATTATGGAAACTGGACAATTTGAGGAAACTCAATTTACCCATAGTTCCACTCAGCCAGATTCTCAGTCACCTCGTAGCCCTCCGTCTGGCCTGAAAGCAGCTCGTAAGTCTTGATGGCCCGCTTCCTCGGCGAGAGGAAGACATTGATGACTTTGGCGGGATCAATGAGTCGGCCCTTGCCGTACACAAGCTGAGCAGTGCCTCTGACTTGGTCCTCGCCGGTGCTCGTCAGAGGAATGTCAGTCGTGCCGGTGTAGCGACCGTTTTGGCTCCATTCGGTCTGGCCGTGACGGATGAGGAAGACCTTTGGGGTGGTAGCGTCTGCGGCGGCCATCCTTGGTGGATTATCTTGTAAGTGATATATGTGATTCAGAAGGTTTAGTACACGGAGACGAAGACGTAAAGATGTTACTTTGCGTTGAGCGCACTAGCGTTGATCTGATCTGATCTGACTGTGATGGAAGTATGATCCCACGGAGGACTACGGGCTTGAACATTTACCAGTGCTTCAATACATCTTTAATACCGCAGCCAGAACAAGTCTTTCAAAAGCAAGAGTCATCTCGCTGACATACATGCATGCCATAGCACAGGCAAACAAGAAAGGCTAGCGTGTCGCCGGCAACGGCAGGACCGGGTGTGAGCCTCTTCAATTTTGATTCCAACCCCACTCGCGAACTCCACACGACTCTCCTCGCTCCAGACCTCTCTGTCGTGAACGGACCACCGAGAGACAAGGTATCTAAGCTCGCTCGTAGACGCTGCTTCTGGACAACTCGCCGCAACACTCCTTCTCGGGGACAGACGAACATTTGTGACTGTGATTGTTTTTGCTATTCTTGGCAGCCTGTTCACTTCGTCTCTTGGCTAACGACCACTACCAAATCTGACCTGGACCCGGCCACTGGCACTGGCACTTTTGGACCTTGGAGTCTTGGACAATATAGGTACAAAACACCTTTTGACCTTACAACACCAAAAGACGTAGCTCAACATGTCCGTCCTCGGTGATATGATGAGGGACCTTCGATCCCTCACACCAGCGTCGTTCGTAGCATGGGCCCGCAACTTCGACCCCAACAACCTACACGACCTAGCCAACCTCTCCGGGATCTTCATGTTCACAGTCCTCATGGGCGTAGTATCAATCATCATCTACGCCCAACTGACGCCCAGCAACGAACCCGCCGAGCAGCACACAAACGCAGCTCTGGGCGCCGGATCAGAAGCAGTCAGCAAACCGGGCTCGCCACCCCTGCCGCCCCCAACCCAGATCGTCTCAATGCGCGTCTACCCCATCAAGTCCTGCCGCGGAATCGAAGTCGACGAGACGCGCCTCCGCAAAACAGGCCTCCTGCTCGACCGCAACTGGATGTTCATCTCAAAGTCCGACCGCAAATTCATGACGATCCGCTCCAACCCGGCCATGACGCTCGTCGACACCAACATCGTCGAAAAGGACAAACAAACGCACCTCGAAATCTCCGTCCAAGGCGGCTCGCCAGTGACGATCCCAGCCTTCCCAACCAAAGAATGGCTGGCGGAAAACACCACCCTCACCCAAGTCGAAATATGGGAGGAGCCGACAGACGCCTACGAATACGCCGACTCCATCAACGCCGTCTTCTCCGCCTTCTTCAAGCAGCCCGTCGCGCTCGTCTACAAAGGGCCCCAGCCGCGCAACATCAACGTCAACGGCCGCCCGGAGCTCTACGGCAGGGCCCAGGAGCACCACTTCGCCGACGTCATGAGCCTGCAAATCGCCTCGGAAGCCTCGCTCAAAGACCTCAACAGCCGCCTCGCCCAGCTGCCCGACGCACCAGACGCCCTCACCATCGAGCGCTTCCGGCCCAACATCATCGTGCGCGGCCGCGACGACCACCCCTGGGAGGAAGACGCGTGGAAGCGCGTGCGCATCACCACCACCCTGCCGGACCGCGAGATGCTCTTCAAGCTGGACCTGGACGTCGTGGCGCGGTGCGCCAGGTGCCAGGTGCCGAACGTGGACCCGGACACGGCCGAGAAGCACGCCCGGGAGCCGTGGACGGAGCTGATGAAGTTCAGGCGCGTGGACCAGGGCGGGCCCGCCAAGTACAAGCCTTGCTTTGGCATGCTGTGCGTGCCGAAGAACGAGGGAATTGTCATGGTGGGTTCGACGTTGGAGGTGCTCGAGACGACGGATAAGCATCTTTATAATACTGCGAGTTTCAGGGATTTGTGATTTTGGGTCGGGGATGACTACGAGTCTTGGGGTCAGGTTTCTAGGTTTTCTTCTCTTCTTCTTCTTGCAAACATCTATGCTCTTTTTTGTGCAATTTTTGACTGAAGTGGTATCTGAGACGTTTAATAAATGCTTTCCGGCAAATCTTTCCAAGAAAACGCAAAAAGCGATATTATATTCATGCTTATCATGTGTCACGAGAATGACAAGAACGCCAAAGGAAATAAAAACAGCTCTAGTCTAGGTTTCGCTTCGCGGGTTGCATGGACTCGTAGACATCGCAGCGCTCGCCGCACTGCTCAAGACGCAATCTGCTCTTCCAGCAGTTAAAGGGCAGCAAAAGAAACGAAACGCCCGGTTATGCACCCTTCTGCCCTGCCTATCCCTTCTTTCTTTCTTTCTTTCTCTCTGTCTTTCTCCTGGAAGTTGGAGAAAAATTTCGCCCCGTGATGCATAAGGCGTGGTATCGTACTTCTCACTTACATCTGACCAGGCCTGCCCCTGGCATTCGAAAAGACTGATTTGTCCAATGTGTGCAGGCCTCGCCCTCTGTCTCTTTGTCTCCCTCCCTCTCTCTCTCTCTCCCTCTCTCTTTTCCTCACTTTA
>Ga0265797_10008948_pt1 | contig 13178 bp, 10 predicted proteins | sample P2T30metagenome_FD_192433 | JGI IMG/M metagenome (GOLD analysis project Ga0265797, IMG submission 192433) | Plant litter microbial communities from East Loma Ridge, Irvine, California - P2 T30 | ecosystem: Environmental > Terrestrial > Plant litter > Unclassified | place: USA: California... | reverse complement strand
TGACAATGAGATATGCCTCCTACCAGTGCGTTATGGGAGTTTCTCAGAGAGTGTAGTTAGCATGTCACCATACCCCTTGAACTGAGTTGTTCGAAAACATGTTGTTTCAACGTGATTCATGATATCCGCAACATGTTCGAAGTGAGTAAATAGCCCGGCGCGAGATTAGAGCTTCCTCATTGGCGATGCCTGGACACAATCCATCGATCTGCTTCAGGAAGCCAACCGCGCGCAATTCGGTACAATGTCTTCCATTTTCACTTATACGCTCGTCAAAACCCATACATACTATAGACACCCACATCATCCAGATGAAAAACAAAAAACGCCAATCGCTATGCTACAGCCCAGAAACATCAATTTTCGTCCCACCCGAGACCTCGCCTCTGTCATCTCATCACCTGCCACAAATCACCTACGCCTTATCAACCTCCCTCGGGAACTGATCCTCCAGCCTCAACCTCGCACTGACATTCATACTCATCAGCTCCTGCACCAGCAACTTCGCCGCATACGGCACCGTCATCTTGACCATCCCGCCGCTAGCCTGACAGCTCTGGCACCAGCCTTGGTAGCCCATGAGCCCGCACTTCTCGCACACATCCACCTCGTGCGCGTCGGAGCTGAGCATCAGGCGCTCGAGCAGCAGCTGCGAAGCACCGTACGCGATCAGACAATCGCGCTCCATTTCTCCGAGACGCAGACCACCTTGCCTCGAACGACCTTCGGTGGGCTGGCGGGTGAGGATGGCGCGGGGACCGGTCGAACGCGAGTGCATCTTGTCTTGAACCATGTGTTTTAGGGACTGGTAGTAGATGGGACCGAAGAAGACGTAGGCTTGCAGGGGCTCGCCGGTGATGCCCGAGGTGACGTAGTCTTTGCCTGTGTAGGAGAAGCCGTGTTTGAGCAGCAGTTCGCCCATGTCTTCGACTTTGCTGCCGCCGAAGCAAGTGCCGTATTGCTGGACTCCGGAGAGCACGCCAGCTTTGCCGGAGAGCAGCTCGATCATTTTGCCGACTGTCATACGCGAGGGGAAACCGTGGGGGTTCATGATGATGTCTGGGCAGATGCCGAGGTCGGTGAAGGGCATGTCTGCTTGCTCGACTAGGGTACCGACGACACCCTTTTGACCGTGGCGCGAGGAGAACTTGTCTCCGATTTCAGGTCTGCGGGTTTGGCGAGTGAGAATCTTGACGAGAGTCTGATTGCCTTCGTTGGTCGAGATCAAGACCTTGTCTGCGTAAGATGGATCAGGCAGTTTGTATGACATGTGTTGCTGCGACCACTTCTGCTGCGACGCAGGAATGGACTGGAACTGGTTCTGTGGGCTCTCCTTGAGCATGTAGCTGTCACCAGCCTCGAGCTTCTCGCCCACTTCGACCAAGCCGTCTTTGCCGATTCTCCTGTGCTTGGGATTGTTGGGGTCCCTGTCTGCAAGTCTGTCCGAAGCACCGTTGCCGTAAGACTTGAGCGGCATGCTGACCTTCTTATAGACCTGCCTGCGCCCAAATCCACGATCACAGGAAGCCTTGTTCATAACAAGAGCATCCTCAATATCGTAGCCGGAGTAGGACATGACAGCGACTGTGGCATTTTGTCCAGCAGGCAGCTTGTCGTATCTGATGAGTTCGATGGTCCTCGTGCTACACAAGGGCTTCTGTGGGTAGAGCATGAGATAGAGAATTGTGTCGATGCGTGTATGTTGGTTGTAAGCAATAGCTCCGATCGCTTGCTTACCCATAGCACATTGATATGTGTTACGGGGCGATTGGTTGTGGTGGGGGTAGGGAATCAAACCAGCGACAGCTCCCAAAACTGTGAAGGGTTCGATTTCCAGGTGAGTGGTGTGCATGTTGATTTGATCCTCGTAGACTGCAATGTTACAGTCGTTTTCTTCGTTGACGTCCAAATACTCGACAATGCCGCGTGAGAGAGCATCATCGAAGTCCATGGTGCCCTTGCGGAGCGATTCCAGGAACCGAGCTGTGATCTTCGACTTGCCCTTTTCGACAATGATGAGTGGTCGGCAGACACGACCTTCATCAGTTGCGATGTGCACGCCGTTGTGATGGTGGTTGATGTGGACGCTGACAAACTCGGAAATCCTACCCATGCGTCTGAATCGTCTGAAGCTGAGCAGGAACTGCTTCGGCGCCCTTGTGAGCGCTAATGGTGTGCCGTTGATGAAGATGATGTAGGCTCCCTCTCCATATATCTCCTGACCGCATGTACTGGTCACATCTTCGGCGCCCAAGGTGAACACAATCTTGCGAATAGGCTCTTCTTCATCGGAAGTTGTGATATGTGTCATCAATGCCAAGTTCTTGACCAGACCACAAGCTTCACCTTCGGGAGTATCGGAAGTACACAGCATGCCGAATTGCGAAGGCTGCAGCGCACGAGGACCGGAGACTTTGCGAGTTTTCTCGAATTGCGATGAGATTCGAGTCATCATACCAAGTGCAGCGACATAACTCAGACGACTGAGGACGTGAGTGACACCAGCACGTTCCATGCGGAAACGTTTGAGATTCCAGTTACCAGTAGAAATGGCTCGCTCTAAGCCGCCGGTGATTCTGAATTCGAAAGCGCGGATGTGGTCATTGGGGTCAAACTCTCTCGTTGGGTTGGGCTTCTTCAATGTCTTGTCCATGCTCAGCTTGAGATGCCTTGTGAATTCTTTGAACAAATCTTCGAACAGCAGGGACAACATCTGACCTGCCAACTCCAGACGCTTGTTACCCAAGTAATCTCTGTCGTCAATGAGCTTCGGGTCGTGCATGACCTGCAAGACACGTCGCGCCATGAATGCGATGTAGAGAGACTTGGCGCGGAAATTGAGGTTCTTCACTTCGACGTGAGGAATAATGGTCTGCGCGAGCTTGTCCAGGGCCTGTTGTTTTGGTGTCTTCTCCGGACGGCCGAAGCGAGGGAACTTGTCTCCCTTGGTCTTCGAATAGATGAAATCCAGCGCTTGTTCCTGTGTGTGTACACCAAGAAGCGCCGCATATTCTAAGTTAGGCGCGAATTCATCCTGATATTGGGAGTCCTGGCCTGCACAGAGTAGGAGAATTTCGTGATCGGACTGCACACCCATAGCCCTCAAAGCAATGGCGACTGGAATATCCTCGTTGAAAGAGTTGTGCTTCAACATGAGTAGGTCGATCTTCTGCGGATTCTTTTTGCTGCAGACCACATATGTTTTCGTCTTGACGTTCGAGGTGTGACTGGTCACAGATGCCTGAATGACACCCTTGAATTCTTCAACAATGACACGGTTCTTGCTCAGCTGCTCCTGGACGAGAATAACTTTCTCTGTTCCTCGGACGACAAAGTATCCACCAGGGTCGACAGCGCACTCGTTCAACAGACCCATGTCCGACTCTGATCTGCCGTTCAAGACACACTTGCCACTTCGCAACATCATGGGCATTCTGCCGATCATGACGTCTCGTCGCATTGTTTTTCCAGTGGATTTGGGGTAGACGTAGTCGACGTAAATAGGCGCAGCGTATGTCATATCTCGTAGTCGACATTCGTTTGGTGTGACATTGCTTTCGCGATGTCCGTGGATGTCGTCCTCAATGCGGTTTGGCAGTCCGACTCGAATGTCGGTGAATTCGATGTACTTGCTCGGGTTTGCATCGCTCACGACGAGAGAGTTGGCTTGGACAATTTTCTTTAGCTCGACGTTGGTGAAGTAGTCGAAAGAGTCGATGTGCTGTTTGACCAGGCCCTTGACACGCAAGAAAGCTGGAAGCAAATTCCACTTGTCTCGGGCGGTATTGATCGGATCGGTGAGGTTTTTGCTGTAGTAAAATGGCTTTAAGACTGAGTCCATATCGTCGCCAACCCGCTTTTTAGTCGGGATCTTCGTCTGCTGAGCAGGATGTGGCTTGTTTGCTGCCGCTGTCTGCGCATCTTCGCTTTGAGCTGCAGTTTTTGGCTTCGGCTTTGCTGTTGGTGCTGACTTCGTGGCAGCCGCCGTCGAGGTTTCCTGTTAGAGCTTGAGTAAATGTCCAGTTAAGATTTTTGTCATGTGGCGCTGTACCTTGGGAGCAGAGTTAGCTGGCACCTCTGTAGGCCCGGTCTTCTTCGCCCGAGGCGGCATCTTTGAGATAGAGCACGCCGTTGGTTGAAAGAGTTCGAATTATTGATGTGGAGTGTCGCTAGAACAAACCCATGAACATCTTCGACTCAAATCGCGTTGTTCTAGCAAAGTCGCGAAGAAAGCTTGATCGGCACTTTTGGCGCAGCCGCCGATTCCGCGATGCCGAGAAGCCTGAGGCATCAGCGGACTTAGTCATCTCAGGATTCCGACTTGCGAGAGCGACACACTTGCACCTGAGCTCTTACAACATACATGTATGGTATGATATGTACATCACAGCTTGGTGTACTGAATGTTGTTGGGAAGGAGACGATGTCTGGTTCACACAAAGTGACTGTGAGTAGAATAATCTTGTCTAGTCTGCGTAGTTGGTATCGCAGTTGAACTGTATTCTACGTGCGCTCTGTGCATCTGGTGAGGTAAAACGGAACTAGAGACCCGTCTAACAACATACACGCTTTTGGATAGTTCTTCAGCAGGTAGCCGGTGCAACAATCGTCTGGGTACATATCCGCTGGGTATGATTGCATGTGGCACGACATGACCACGCCCGGCTGGTGGGACTAGATGAAGATAGACTACTTTCTCAATAATGGTTCAGTACCGTTGTTCCCGACTAGTGAAATGATGCAGTGGCATGCACACTGTGATATTGGCTTTGGTAAAGACGTTTCATTCAATTATAGTCATTGCGGACATGCATCATCGACTCATAGTATTCAAGCCAACAACGTCTTGTTTCAGACAGCCATCGTCAATGTTCTGCATGTGCCATGTAGCGTGCATGAACCACTGGCCCGAGGATCTGTCAACTACAAAGACGCACGCACCTACCCATCACAGCGTAGGCAACAGTAATAATAGGACGACGAACTGCCGCCAGCCCCTTGATTTGCGTTCCGGATTTGCGAGCTTTTACCGCGTGGAGTAAAGTAGCTTTGGAGCGCCCACGAATAACCCCACTGCCATTATCACTACAGGCTACCAAACTAGCGCAGTAGTAGGAAAGCCAGAAGGAGCGGTGAAGCTTCTGGAGTACTCACCGTTATCTCGGGCTTGGATCGTTTTTACAGAAGGGAAAGTACTCTCGCCCCGGAAAATAGTGCGCTCTCAGATCACGCAGCCCGGTCAAGCGCAAGTGCTTATAGTTGTGTGTGTGTTATACATTCGTAGTCTGTTGATCGTCTCTTGCCTCGAAGGTTTAATTGGGACATGGAGCCGGCTTTCCGAAGTCGAAGGGCTGTGGTAGGCAACGTCGACCGCTGTTTTGCGTCTCTAGCAGAAGCGGCTAGAAACCATGATGCCCCCACGACGAAAAGACCGCTTGCGAGCTGTGAAGATGAGTCAAAGAGGCGTACCGACGTTGGCGTGGAGCGTGGTTGGGCTGCGTCGTGCAAGCTCCCCAAGGTCCCGCCTTCTCGATTACTGAGATGGATCCAGACGACTCTGCTGGTTCCAGCGAAGACCCCTTCGGCACGTCATGGGGCGCTTACTAGCTAGCCTCGTGCAGGCCGCAGGGATGCGAGGCCAGACACTCGCTCGGGTACCTCAACATTGGTACAGGTCGTTGTGGACGAGCCAAAGAGGTCGTGCTCGTTGTAGGCTTACCAGGTCACCGTGGCCCCCGTAAGATGAGTGCACAAAGAGAAATCTGATTGCTGTGCCCCCAAGGCCTCGGAACCTCGAGGACAGGCACGGCGGATGATTTGCCGCAAGGGCCGAACTTTCGACGACCCTTGAAGTATGTGAAACCGCTCCCTAGGCTGCGGTTATGCAGGGCAAATCAACGCGGACGGCGAGTAGAAAGAAGAAGTGTTGTCTGGCCGCTCGCGAGGCTCCACGGCTAGTCAGTCGCAAGTCAGGCGCTAGGTGGTATCGCAATCGCTGGCCGTAGCGTAGTATCGACTCGCGAGAGGAGTGCGTGCCCTGTCTGTGCCTTGCCCGCGGCGGCATCTGGGTGCTGGTGCTGCAGCTCCAAGCCAAGCCTCGTGGAGTCGTGGGCGACGTCGTGCCTCTTCCTCTTTGGCCGTAACGTGTAAGGCACCTGAACCGACTCGCCCACGTCTTTTCACCTCTGCACTCTGCCCGGCTGCTTGCAGGAGACACCACTGTCATTATTGCTACCGCCCTGCCGACCTGCGTGCTGTCCAGCGCCCGCAACACCTCGCCGCCATTGGCTCGCGGCCGGCTTTCGTGAAGGAAGAGGAACTACGTCTCCGCAATAGTATGTCCATCCTCCCCCAGTCGCCTACCACGGCGCTTACACGCGCAACACTTTGCCACACGCAAGAGAGAGTGTCAAGGTCAAGGCTAACCGCACGCGAAGAACGCAACCTGCAGCGCATCCGCCGACATGGCATTCTCTTTCCGTGGCCCGCAGTCCCCCCAGGACAGCGCTGCGTTCCCGGGCTACTCGAACAACCCGCTCTCTCCGCCCAGGGCCAGCAACAGACGTAGCGTGGGTACTATGAGTGGACTACTAAGCACCGCCTCGACGGCCACTACGAACGAGACAAGGGCCGGCCTCACGCGCAGATTCACCACCAACGCCCTTCCCGCACTCTCCCCGATCGGACAACAGCGCCGTATGGCCGCAGGAGACACAATGCAGGTGAGTGCCTATATCGAACGGCTCAAGGGCGAATGAACGGGCTCGGCAAGAAGGCATCTCGTTGCTGCAAAGAGAAGAGAATTCTGAAGAGAGAATATAAAGATCATGGCCACACTCTTTTGGAGCGCCATCTTGGGGATGGGCTCAAAGGAAGTGGTTTTTGCACAAAAATCTATATGTACAAGATGGCCATGATTCAAGTACACGGAGGTCCTCAGCACGATTTATAGGCGCCTGCAGCAAGGAGATGCCGATCAAAGAGCCAATACCAGCTATATACTGGAGCCTGGGATACATTGCAGATAACTGACCATCGGTGTACAGAGTGGCGCATTTTCAAGAGTTTCTCCGGTAAGTGCTATCAGGCCTCACTCCAGAAATTCCAGAAATTCTACTCCGCACACCTTGGAATGATGGCTTATTCACGCCTCGAGATCTGTATGCTGACATTTTCACCAGTCCGAGCAGAAGTACCGCCATTATGAGCAGTTGCTCGCAGAGCAGAGGAGAATCCAGGCGTTCATCGCAGAAGTTGATCCAGACACCCGCCGCGAGGTTGACGACCACATGCGCCATGAGGATGCGGTCGCGCAGATGATCGCCCAGAGCGAGCCGACCACTCCTCCAGAGTACGCCGATGCATTCCCTTCTATCTTTTCGAAACCGAACAGATACAGTTCTGCGAGCTTGACTTCGCCTCCTGGTATCGTCAACAGGCCTGCGCGTGCTTCGACGCAGTTGACATCACCGGGCTTCCAGTACAACAGGCCTTACACGTCGTCTGGAGCCAACCTTCCATCGCACTCTGTCCCTGGCTCTCGCCGGCAATCGGATGACGAGGAAGAGGCTGACGACTTCCTCTACAACTTTGACGCAAGCGTGAACCGCGCTGCTGCCAAGTAAGTAACCCTCTTCCCTACCTGTTTTTCATCCGGTGGCCGCCTTCTTCCTTTGCGCCGTCTCGGTGCGCCTGCGCGATCGCTTTCACGTGCTTTGTGGTGGTTATGCAGGGGGCGGAAGCATGTGACAATGGTTGGCGAATTGGTTTATTGTTCTGTTTCATCATGGCCGCAGCCATTACCATTGCCGACGTATCTTTTGGACTGGCTTCCACGCAGCCGCGCTAACGTTACACCTCACTACAGCCCCAACCGCAACTCTATGCCGGTATTGAGCCACGGCCGCAAGCGCTCCAACCTCCCTGATTTGTCCAGCGTCCTTGGCCCTGTCAACACAACTAGCTTTTTGTTTGACGACGAAGACAGACCAATCAGACCCATCTCTAAGAGCACTCAAGTCTCTCCGGCCGACGGCAGAGCTTATTTGCAAGTCCAGCACACTGCAGACGGCTTCCCTAAACTCATCCGTCGTGAAGAGAACGGCATTGCTGCGTTTGCAAACCCTTCAGCTGCGCTTGATCTTGCTTCAGGTCAGTCAAACGGCGAGCAGCAGGCAACCGACCGCGCTACGGCTAGCCGTCACCGCATCTCTCTGCCCCCTTCCGCGTTGAGGAACAACGACATCAACATCGCAGGCATTGGCAGTGTTTTGGCTACCCAGGAGAAGCCCAACGCAAACAACCGTCGCTCAGTTGAGTTCAACCTTGCCACTGAGGCCAAGCGTCCGTCACTTCGAGCTTCACCGCCTCGCGGCCTTACAAACGGCAGCAACGTCAGCTCTTATTCTACCAACGACATTCCCACGCTCAAAAGCATCAACGTGTCCGCAATTACCTCTCCTCTGAAGAGCGCCATCAAGCCAGCTCAGGCAAACGCTTCATCTACCTCAACCATCCACGAGAACGACGCACCTGCTGACAACACCCCTGTCAACGGCAACGGCGTGTCCAACGGAAGTGACCGTACCGACCGTCAGCACCAAGAAGTGACTAGCTCTGCTCATTCAACTTCAGAGCAAATGCACCACAACAACCACACCGACACTCAGACCGGTTTCCAGCCAAGTGCGCAGCCTTTCAACCCGACATTCCCCAACGATCAGTACCAGCACTCGTTCGGCCCAGCCATGCCTCCCTTCCAGCCTAACTTCTACGGCGGTGGACCGTATGGCATGCCAGGCCCCATGCACATGCAAGGCCTTGCCAATGGCTTTGGTAACATGAACATTAACGGCTTCCACGGCCAGCCTCAGTTCTCGCCGTTCCAGCAGTCCCCTTACGGCGGTTTCCAGCAACCGTACCCTCAAGGTCCCGCTGTCGGTGGCGCTCCTCGTGCGCCGAGCACCCACTACAATGGCAATGGCCAGCAGCGTAGGCAGGGTGGCGAGGATAACCTTGCCAGGTTCAATAACGTCAACTTCGAGGAGCTGAAGCCGGAGATCTTGACCCTCTGCACGGACCAACACGGCTGTCGCTTCCTGCAGCGCAAGCTCGACGAGAAGGATCCGAACACCTTGAAGATGATCTTCGACGAGGTTCACCCGAGCATCACAAAGCTCATGACTGATCCCTTTGGTAACTACCTCTGCCAGAAGCTTCTCGAGAACTGCGACAATGAGCAGCGCACTGTGCTCATCGGCAACTGCATGACCAACATGACCCAGATCGCTCTCAACCAACACGGTACTCGCGCTCTGCAGAAGATGATCGAGTTCGTCTCTACACCGCAACAGACCCAGATGATCATCGATGCCATGCGCTACGATGTTGTCCAGCTGATCCAGGACCTCAACGGCAACCACGTCATTCAGAAGTGCCTGAACCACTTGAGCTCTGTTGACGCTCAGTTCATCTTCGACGCTGTGGGCCAGCACTGTGTTGTTGTTGGCACCCACCGTCACGGCTGCTGCGTCCTCCAGCGTTGCGTCGACCACGCTTCTGGCTTGCAAAAGGGCGAGCTGGTCCGTCAGATCAGCAGCCACGCTTTTGACCTCGTTCAGGATCCGTTCGGCAACTATGTTGTCCAGTACATTCTTGATCTTGAGGAGCCTGCTTTCATCGAGCCTCTCTGCCACAACTTCAAAGGCAGCGTCGTCTTCCTTTCCAAGCAGAAGTTCAGCTCCAACGTCATAGAGAAGTGCATCCGCGTTGCCAGCGAGGAGTCTCGTCGCCTGCTGATTCAGGAGATCGTTCCTCCAAGCGAGCTTGAGAAGCTTCTTCGCGACTCTTTTGCCAACTACGTTGTCCAGACCGCCTTCGACTTCGCCGATGACGATCAAAAGCACGCTTTCGCGAATAACCTTCGCGCTATCTTGCCGACCATTCGTCACACACCCTACGGCCGCCGTCTCCAGACTAAGATCCAAGAGTTCGATGGCCGCGTTTCTGGATTCACCTCGGGTATCGTCACTCCGGAGGAGAGTGCCATCACATCTCCTCAGCAGAACTTCACTACGCCTTTCAACAACGGCAACTTCCAGAACGCTCGTGGCAACCGTCAAGGCTTCATCGGTCCTGCCTCGCAGATGTACGGCCAGGGCAACCAGGCCGTCAACGGTAACAAGACCAACGGCGGCGCCGGCAGTGACATCGCTTCTCCGAAGCCTCAGCGCATGAGCGGCAACCTTGGCGACAGACTCGATGCCCAGAGTGCTGATGTCCTGAAGAACCTCAGCAGCAAGAACAACCACACTGCTCCGGCCACCAACGGCAACCGTCAGCAGCACAACCGTGGCCAGAGCTACGAGCACATGCACGAGAACGGCTACCGCGCCAAGTTCAATCCCGAGCAAATCTCAGCCGGTGGCAGGGTTCAGGCCCAAGAGAACCCTTACCGCTACTACTAAGCGTCGCCACCTTGCACATTTACGCTCGCCTGTAACAGTACAAAGATTCTCTTCGGAGATCATGAGCTACGACCATACCTAACGGCCAACAACGACACCATTCCTGCCGCAATTACAGCGCGCAACCCTTTGCATATTTGAAACCGGAGTAACCCTCATCCTTCAACCCCTTCTGCGCTGTTCCAAGAGCCAGAGCGGTTAGGCTTGTAACACCAACTTACTACCAAGCATGCCTTCGGCACCGGCGCGAACTACTCTACAGTACGAACTGGTAGGGCAGCAGTCCCACACACAAAATTGCGAATAACATGCGACTTTTCCTTACTTCTCTCTTTGTTTACACACAACCACCGTCTTGGCGTTCACGATTCGACAAACACACCCGCGAAGCACTCCTGGCAGCCCTACTTGAATACGGCTGCGTTCTTTTCTTTCTACTACTTCGAAGTATGAATTACCAAGCGACGGTATCTCTCATCGAAAGCATTGACTCGACGACACCAGCCAAGACGACACCAGCCAAACACTGGTACGGCGAGCTCAGTGCGACCTGGACCTCACCTTGCCTCTTGGTGCAGAGAGAGAGATGCCTTTTCCCACCAAATTCTTCTCCTTATTGGACACGAAACGACAAAAATGAGCTGATGATACTTTGGACTATGCTGGGGCGTCTTGTTTGCTTTTCACCTTTCGCTTCTCCCCACCCTTCACCATTGGCATGCCTTGGACAACAATGCCGTTGCCGTCTTCTCTAGCTTGACTTTGGTCATGCGAGAAGTTGACGACAGGACTTTGTTGGATCAATGGTACGGGTGCTTGCTCGGTGTGTGTTTGTATCTGCCTCGGGTAGCGAGGTCTCTGTGTTTTTGTTTTCTTGTGTTGTAGGATAACGAATAAAAAGGCTTTGGCCACCAAAATTCTCGAGTGGTTTCAATTGTAGTAGTGGGTGAAATGACTTTAATTCACATGACACAAGCTACGATGGAAATTCAAATAGCCGTGCACGTGGGATCTTGAAATGTAATGGCTAAAACTACAGGACAGGCCGAAAGACATTTCGATTGACAGCTTGTGCTACGCTGCAGACACCTCCATCGCTTCTCCATCTCCGTTTGCATGGTCTTCCGCTCCAGGCAAATGCGCATTACTCTGGCATCCAGGACAATTGTGCACGACCTCATGGCAGAAAACATCACAATCAATGCAGAAATGATTCTGGCAAGTCTCGCACTCGTACCTGCTCGACTCGCTAGCGCCTTCAGCTCGTTTGGGCCGCGCTGCATCGCCTGCGCTGCCGGTGGCACCCTCGCTGGCCGATGGGAAAGCCGCCAGGCAGCCGAAGCATTGCGTTGAGTGTTTCTCACGAGCTCGTTGCCAGGGTACTTCGATCCAGTTGCGGAGGGGGAAGAGGTGGTGGTAGGAACGCGCCAGGTGGGTGGACAGGATGAGGGTCAAGTCGCATGTTGGGCAGGTGGCGGGGAGGTTGCAGACTTTGGCTTTGCAGCGCGAGCAGAGGTAGCCGCCGCGGGTGAGTTGGCCGTGGCAAGCGCAGAGCGTGGCTTTCTCTTCGGTGATGCGTGATGGGAAACCCATCATCAGGAGCGCTGCTTGGTTGCGTTTCTGGGCTTCAGTGTCGGTTGCACGCATTACGGGTGGGGTTGTGATTCCCATTAATAGTTCGCGGTAGTGGACCTCGTCGATCGCGACGCTGTAGCAGCTTTCATCGCCTGCGTTGGTCTTTCGGCAGATTTCGGCGCAGATGTGCATTTGGGCTGCGAGGCCGATGATGCTGACGCGTACGCGGTCTTTGATGCAGGCTTTGATGGTGTCGTGGATGTCGCCAGGGTCGCTGGTGAGGAGAGCGCCTAGGACGATGGCGACTTCTCGGGTGCCGTGCGAAGGCGTGTGATAGAGTGCTGCTCGTGCCATTTCGAGAGCGTTTTGCAGAGAAGGATTGCCTTTGGGCTCGAGACTGCGCAGATTCCGGACGGCTGTGATGTGATCGTTTGGGTTGCCGCTCATGTCGCTCACGCGTGTGGCGATGCCTTCTCGCATGCCCAGAATTCCAAGCTGTGAGATTGGGTTTTGCTCAAAGTACTCTCGGATGAAGTTGACGGCGTTTGTGATGGTTAGGAGATATCTTGTAGGTCGTAGATCCTTTTCGTTCATAGCCACTGATAGGTCGAGGACAAGAAGAGTGTGTCGAATGATACCTCTTTGTAGAGGCGTCGTATCTTTGAGCAGTCTGTAAGAAATTGTCAGCCAAATTATTAGATTCTGTGAACCACATTGACAAGACATACCGTCTTCGCTTGTTTGCTTCCTCGATGCCGCCAAGCACACCTTCCATGTTCCCATTCGCATTCCCCAGATCGTGCGTGTTGGTTGCGAGATTCTCCCATATCGCACGGGCTCGTTTTGGGTTTGCGGCAGCTCGACCTTTGCCAGTGACGACCTCATCGTCCGAGGAGTCGGCCATGTTGTCGGATGTGGCGTGTATGTTATTGTTTGGATATTTTGAAGGTTATTCGGGAGATATCCTGAATTTCTCAGTGACCAACAATCCTTGGCTTGTGATAGCGAGCGGAAAGGTACAGCGGTTGCTGCCCCAATATCATGTGATTTTCAGCCCATTGCAGCGTTGCTTGCTGAGGTGAGGTCGGCTTTGGCTGCTGCAGGTGGTTGGACAGTTTGCTGAGCGAGTCACGTGAG